>Ga0065711_1010969_pt1 | contig 11049 bp, 11 predicted proteins | sample Hoacrofraction12_FD_59098 | JGI IMG/M metagenome (GOLD analysis project Ga0065711, IMG submission 59098) | Hoatzin crop microbial communities from Cojedes, Venezuela - Epithelial fraction 12 v2 (version 2) | ecosystem: Host-associated > Birds > Digestive system > Esophagus > Crop | place... | reverse complement strand
TTTTTTTTTTTTTTTTTTTTTTTTTTTTGATAGGACCTCAGCTTTCCTTTTGCATGTTATGATTAGGGGAGGAAAAAAGCCTGTACTTTCGAAAGTTGAGTGCCACTTATATAGTATTGTATTCTACCCCAGTTTTTTGTCAGTGTTTGTTTGTGTACCTGTACCAGCTCTTTGTAAGTGGTCATTAACTTCATCTTCCTCATTTAATGGTTGCTGAAATGGGGCTTCTATTTACGTAAGTGAGCACTTGCAACTGAAACAGTCAGTGGGAACTGTGCTCTGAAAAAGTAAAATGTGAAATTATCTGATAAATTAGGTTTCTGGAATCTCTGAATGCCAGGGCTACCAAAAACAGTGAGGGTTTTGAACCTACGGAGATCTGTGTGTGAGTTCCAGCAGGAGAGTTGTTCAATGCATGGGAGAGTGTAGGTATCCTCAGGCACCCTGACTGCTGGAAGGAGTGAATAAACTGGGGCATATATGGTCCAACTTTAGACTAAGAAACTGTTTTTAAAATACGTGGGTGCTGTTGGACATTCTCTTTTCATCTCTTCGATGTTCATTGCCATTGTCAGAGCAGTTTGTGTATGTACAATCTGGACCATGTGCTGATCACTAGAGATGGAACAGAAAACTCATATCATCTCATCCAGTGACCATTCTGTACAGGGAATAAAGTGCTAGGATGAAATGTAGTCATGTATTTAAATGCTGAATTGCCAGGCATGTGCACAAGGGGAGCAAATTATGCCTCCAATGGCAGCTGTATTCTGACATTTCTCAAATTTTGAGCACGAGAGTATTATATGATAATGATATTCTGAGACAGCCTTCTGCATGTGGTGAGCAGCATATACCAAAATGATAAAATTTATGTGTTCTATGAGCTTTTGAATTGCTAACATTAGCAAGCATTCCTTTGTTGAGTAATGGAAAGTGATTTGATAATATAGTAATATTGCTAAGCTCATTCAGATTGTGCATTTACCCTTTAGTGCTGTTTTTTTTAAGGATCGTGTTCAAAAAAGTTTTCCCCATCCTATTGATAAGTGGGCAATAGCTGATGCCCAGTCTGCTATTGAGAAGAGGAAACGAAGAAATCCTTTATCTCTCCCAGTAGAAAAAATCCATCCCTTATTAAAGGTAAGCTGAGATGCAATCTTGCTTTTAGAATGCAATTACAAGTTGACATTTTTGTTTCACATAATGTCTGTATGCTGCCTGAAATGTAAACAAAAAGGAATAGGGGTCTCTATTTGTTACATACTTTTAAGTGTTCCAGTTTAGTTAATTGCATAGATTTCTTTTTTCACTTAAAAATTTGTTAATTCTCTATTGGACACACCAATCCAAGAATTCATTTGCTATGAATTTGATTGTTCGTGTTTCATTTTCCTTGACTAAAACATTTATGGATATTTCAAGAAGTATCTTGAGCATTTTAAGTGAGGTTTTTGGGACAGTCATTGTCTGTTGTCACTTCCCAAGTTAATTAAACAGCATCTACAATGACGCTGTTTCTTCTCTAGGTCTACAGACTACTGTGTTTCTATTACTAAAATAGACTGTGGGTATGTGGTGAATGTTTATTGAGTAGGATCTTAAACTGACTGGGTTTAGATGTAACCCATGGTGTGTATTTCATCGACTGAATAACAATGGAAGGCTTGTTTTTTTTCCTTTCAGGAAGTTCTAGGCTACAAAATTGACCACCAAGTGTCTGTTTACATAGTGGCAGTATTAGAATACATTTCTGCAGACATCTTAAAATTGGTTGGGAATTATGTGCGGAATATAAGACATTATGAGATTACAAAACAAGATATTAAAGTGGCAATGTGTGCTGATAAGGTAAGCCTAATTCTTGTTTCTCATGTTAACAGGAATTTTAGTAGAGGACAATGTCTATTCCTTATTGAGTACATGGAATGTTGTATCTTTGAAAGAAGAAATTACTGCCATAAAATATGGTTCTAGTAATAGAGGAAAGCTACGAAAAAGCTAATTGAGCTTACAGAGCTGCTGTTTGTGCTTGTAATAGTTAAGTCTCCATTTTGATATCACCTGCCTAATCTCAACTATATGTGAATGCTTAAAAATTTTTGTGAAGCAGTGCTAACTTAAAAATTTAACATTCCTAAACTGTAATAGTGGAGTCCTATTTTGTAGCTTGAAAAAATAAGGCTGAAATTAAGCTTGGGTGTTCTCCCAAAATAAGGACAACTACTGCATGTAAAAAGTAGTGTTTCGATGGTCCAGCATTTTAAAATAATAAATGCACCTGCATTAGCATCTCAGTCTAATCCTCCTTAGTGGTCCTTATTTTTATCTGCAGGTAGTCATTCTTGTACCTTCAGAAGATGGATTAGGTTCAGACATGAGTCGGCTTTCTTTCCAGCAGTGATAGAGCAAGGTCCCCTGTCTGTCTTTCAGATGTCTTTGTGCTCTAACTTCTGTGGCCACCTCATTAGCATCTCAAGTTTCCCATTGTTTAAAAAACAAATCTTGAAGTTAATCCTTGAAGAGATGGGATTTAAGAATCTCTAATTGTACTGAAATCTAGGGATTTTCAGATTTATGACCTCTTTTCAGTAGTTTGTCTTGGTCTATGTTAATCAATATCTTTGGATGGGGTTGTCTCTGTGTTTCAGTGAATGCCTTTGTCTCATTCCTGCTTGCTTTTTTTTTATCCTACTTTCTTGACCTTTCTTTGTCAAGGTATCTTGTGAGGTCTTGAAGAGTCAAATACTTCTCAGTCAGGACAGTAGTCTTGGTCACTCTTGCTTTTGGGCACATCTGCCTGGGTCGTTAGGGCAGGATTTGAAGGTGTATGTTTGAATATTTGTCATAGAATAGTAACAGGAACAAGTGCTGTTGCTGCATGCTTCTTTCTATCCTAGGAAAGGTGGTGAACAGAAGAGCTGTGAAGAAGTTGATTTAGGAACTTCCGTTACTTTGGAGGAACTCTTTGATATGCACACAGAAGAATATTTTGAAAGGCTCTAAAGCAGGCGTGCTGGTTTACTGCCTCAGCAGAATAAGCTGTTGAAAGGTGCTCTCAAGGTGTTTTCTTTCCAGTTGCATTGAGAAACTTTATAGTATATTATGTACATACGCACAACATGTGTTCTGCTTGTTTTTATTTTTTGAAACAAAACAACCAGAACATTTTCTTGGCCCTGTGTGCCTTTTTTTTTTTTTCTCAAGCACTTTCACATTTGCTTTTGTGCCATCCATCCATCTGGAAAATTTTGCCTTGTCTGCAAAAACCAGACTCCATTAAAATGCAAGCTGTTTTTCTTCTGCAGTCTGCTCTTGCTTCCAATTGCTCTAAATTCAATATCTGGACTATAGTTACTTTAATTTGTTTCTGTGGATTTCATAGTAATGAGACAAGCACGTCATGAATACAGCTTGGAATCTTCTAGCTCAAGTATGTGCTAGAACTGCATCCATGAAGTAAAGTTAAAAATATTTGCCTCCTTGAATACCTCCACTGTTCCATGTAATTTCCTACAGTAGCGACCTTATGATGTCCTGTTCCCCAGAATTAGTTAGGGTTCTCCTTACAACCTGAGTTCCATGTACATTCACTGGCTTTGAAAGATGAATTGCCTTCTGTTCTTAGAGCTTCAGGAGAAGTCAGTCTTAATGTGAAATGTCCATTGTTCTGCTTTCAGAGAAGCTTAAGACCAGGGTGTGTAGCAGGGACCTCTGACTCACTAGGAGAAAGAACCTGCTGTGTGCCCATTTCCCTCCTCGCTAGACCTGTATATTTTTGAGGAGTGTTAGGACAAGACCTGGGTGAAGAATGACTGCTCTAGGTAGGTGTGTTTCTTGCAATACTCAAGTCTGATGAACCTACCAGACCATCTCTTGAACTTTTAGATCCCCAAGTACTCTATAGCAGAATAGTTCATTTGTCTAATACTAGTAGTCAGCAACTTGGTTAACTGACATGTCTTTTGGAGAAGCACCTGTAACATGCTTCCAGGGTAAATGTCGTGTTTGTTGTGACTCGTTCAGAAGTTGAATTCTTGATGTCCAGTTTTACAATTATTTTGAAAAATGCTTTTTCGTTCTGTTTTCTGCCATTTTATAAACTCTAGTCCATGTTTAAGGTGTTAGCCTTCCCTTCTGTGGCTCTCAGAGGAGTATTTACAGCTTTGATCCTGCAGTCTTTTCCTCAGTCTTTTCGGTGATTGACAGCAGTCATGTCAGCCTCTGCAGTAACAGGCGTAGGTTGCCATGGCTTCACCTCCATCTGTTCGGAAAGGAGGCTGGCAAGCAGCACTTAAGTTTTCATTTATTTTGAAGTTCACATGTATTGTTTAATACACTTCGTAACTTGCTGCAAGGGCTGTAGCTCTGGACAACAGATTTGTTTAAAAATACTGTCCCATCTGTCTATCCCAGGACAAAGTCATCTTGTGTGTTGAACTACATCTTGTGCTGGCTTGTTGTTAAGATTTGCTACATCATTGTAGATTGCTTGTGGACCCTCTTGAGGTTTTCTTTCTGCTAAAGATACTTCAAATTAGGATGGCTTTTACTAATTTGCAGTCAACATATTTAGTTTACCTTTAAGATGTTCTTTGAGTATCATGGAGACAACCCAGAGTGTGATTTCTGTTTGCTACTTGCGAAGTCTCTGTAATGACTCCTGGCTCATATACAATGTTTGGAAGAAGTGTTCAGTGATCCACTTCTCTTGAAAACTTTGAATTATTAATTGCTTGTGTTTGGTAACCTTGCTTGGGTGTGAATTGGGACCTCTGGTAGTCATAGTTTTTAGAGGTCTTTTTGTTTATGTAGTTCTGTAATGTGACTGCTGCATTTTCAGAAGCTGGTGCCCTTTCTCGAAGGTCCATTCTAACAAGAGAACTCTCAGGAATTAAGGACAGAAACCAGGCCACGTACAGTGTGTGGGCAGGCCAGTATTCATCCATGATAGATTTCAGGGTTCTGAGCGTAATCAGGTGTGACTTCCTGCTAAAGCTGAAAAGCCAAAATGCACACACTTTTTGACTTCAGGTACTATATTATCTTCAGAAACTTAGATTATGTACGGCTAATTTAGAGTAATAGAATACAGCTAAATGCTCAATGTGTCTCTATAGTTCATAGACCTCTTAAAATTGTAATTGATTTTAGGACCCCGTTCTTGGAGAGATGCCTGGATTGGTCTAAATGACTGGGAAGTCTTCAGAAATTGCCACTGCAAATAATGACTCATGAATTCATAGCAATTAATATTGGTTTTGAAATGCTCAACCAGTTACAGAATGATAATACATAAATCTTAGTGCTGATCAGTCTGATTTCGTTGGAATAATAGATTTCCTTTGCTGGTAACTTACTGGTAGATCTTGAAAAGAAGTTGTTCTCACTTTGTGGATTTCCCCCTCTTCGCTATGTAGGTGTTAATGGATATGTTCCATCAAGATGTAGAAGATTTAAGTGCATTAACTTTATCTGATGAGGAACCCTCCACCTCAGGGGAGCAAACCTATTATGACCTAGTGAAGTCATTTATGGCAGAGGTTCGACAATATATAAGGGAACTAAATCTCATTATCAGAGTTTTTAGAGAGCCATATGCCTCCAACTCCAAACTATTTTCATCTCATGTAAGTATTGTAAAAACCACAAACAAATTCCTGCTATAATATCTATAAATTTAGATGAACACTTCTAGAACTTAACTGTTGTCCAGTTTAACACATCAGTAGTAGAGGAGGCACTCGAGTTCTGAAATGGAAGTAGTGAAGGAGCAATTGTGGGGAAGCACTGGTTTTGTAGAACTGTTGAAGAAACTACCCAATTTACTATGTTCACTTGCAGGCCAGTAATTTAAGATTTGTCACTGTTGTTCTTTGCTGTGTTTGAGTCACTGTAAAAATATTTTTAAAATAAATTCTGTCATCTTACATGAATTGTACAGAAAGCATGTAATAAAATATATTATAAAATCTAGTTCTGTTTAAGGAAGTGCTTGACTTTCATATCGTAACTGGGTTGCTTTGTACATAACATTCTTCCTCTTAGAAATTGTGTCCAATTCCATGTTGATTTTTGTCGGGGTCTGTTGCTTTTTTGCAGGATGTGGAAAATATATTTAGTCGTATATCGGACATTCATGAACTTAGTGTGAAGTTATTGGGTCATATAGAAGATACTGTTGAAATGACAGATGAAGGTAGTCCTCATCCACTAGTAGGCAGCTGTTTTGAAGATATGGCAGAGGTAAGAAAATAGTTTGGGGTTTTTTTACTACTCATGTGTATTTTAATGACTTGCACTTAGATGCTAAATGCATCTGTGTTGTAGCTGCCGGTGTTTAGGCTGAGATCTCTCCTTCCAGCCCCACCATGATTAATAGCCTGCCCATTTTTGAGAGTGCTTTTATCTTTTTAATTTCTAAAACTTGGATTTTATAGGCTTGTTTAAACCTCAGAGAGGGTGGGGCAGGGGGGGAACCCAACAGACACCTGTGACTAGACTTTGACAGAAATGGAGGCATCCTATAAATCGGCTGTAGATCAGGATTGCTATGGAAAGACAGAGTGGAACAAGGGCTGCTTTGCCAACAGGCTTGCTAGGCTCATGAGGAAGGCTTGTTAGTGGATGGAGACCAAAGCTTGCAGACTGCCGAACTGAGAGAAGGAGATGTGCGTAACAGAAAGCATGACAACAAGGGCTTTTGCACCTTCCTCCTGAGAAGGTGGGATGATCAAAGGCTCATCTGAAGTGTCTGTTTCCCCAGGGTGCGTGTACTCACGTACAGATAAAAGGATCTGTGAGTCCATGAACAGTTGCAGATCTATTGTGTGACTGGAATTAGCGACATGGCAAGAGGGCTTGCAGGATGGAGAGCTGTATGAACTAATACAGGCACTCAAGAAGGACAGGTGGGGAAGATGAAGCCAGGAGGCTTAGTAAAAGATGAGCCCAAATATATGGAGCTCTGTTACAGGATGAATGATGAGCTGGTTGAATTCTTAAGGATTAGATGTTGCCACCAAAGGACGTGTTGTGGTCAAGCTTCTGCAAAGACTGCCCAGTTGACAAGTGGCAAAACCTCTTCTGAACAAGTACGAGTCATCTTTGTATCACAGCCCCTGGTTGTCTTGGGAGAATAACCTTCCTGACATCTGCTGGGTGAACAATTTACTGTGATTCAAGTAATCGGGCAGATTTCTGGAGGGCTCTGGGGACAGTTTTTTGTGGCACATGCTGATGGGCCAACTAAGAAAAGTGCTGCACTTGACTGCTTTCTCATGAACAGGGAAGAACTGGCAGGAACATTGTAGCTAATGGCAGGCTTGGCCGCAGGTGCTAAAGATGGTAGAGCTTAAGGTCCTGAGAAAAGTGCAGGAGGTAAGCAGACTGAAGACCCTGGGCTTTGGGCGAGTAGACCTAGCTTGTTTAGAGAATTTGGAGGCAGGATCATGTTGATGGCTGCCTTGAGGGTAGAATGGGCTCAGTAGAGCTGGTTTATTTTCAAAGGAGGTGTATTCAAAGCCCAAGGATTATGCACTCTCAGACCCTGAGAAAAAGGGTAGGTAGAGCAGGAGGCAAGGACAAGCGCAGTTTGGAGTTCCCTGTTTAACCAAATTCAGTCCCATCACTACAAGAAAGACGTTGAGGTGCTGAAGCACATCCAAAAAAGAGCAACAAAGTTGGTGAAGTGTGTGGAGAACAAGTCCTGTGAAGAGTGGCTGAGGGAACTGGGGTTGTTTAGCATGAAGAAAAGGAGGCTCAGGGGAGACCTTATCGCTCTGTACAATAAAGGAGATTGTAGTGAGGTGGGTGTCGGTGTCTTTTCCAAAGTAGCAAGCGGTAAGACAAGAGGAAATGGCCTCAAGTTGCGCCAGGGGAGGTTTAGATTGGATAATAGGAAAAATTTCTTTGCTGAAAGGGTTATCAAGCATGGAAACAGGCTGCCCAGGGTTGAATCACCATCCCTGGAGGTATTTGAAAGACCTGTAGATGTGACACTTAAGGACATGGTTTAGTGGTGGACTTGGCAGTGTTAGGTTAATGGTTGGACTCAATCTGAAGGGTCTTTTCCAGCCTATATAACTCTATGATTCAAAAAGAAACAGGCTTTCCAGGAGGAATGTAGAAGCATTGTCTAGGCAGGTGGAAATGTTATTAAGAGGACTGCAGATCAGCTGGAGGTAAACTTGGTCACCAGCTTGACTGTCACCAGCAATACAAAGTCATCTGGTGGCCAAAGGTTAGTGGCATTCCTCAGGGTTTGATACAGGGACTGATAATGTTTAATGTCTGTATTAGTGTTGTGGGAGACGGTCTGCCTCATTAAGTTGGTAGGTGATGCCAAATTGTGAGGGGACACGCCAGAGGACAGGGCTGCTTCTTGGGGGACCTGACAGGCTGGAGAAACGGACCCACAGGAACCTCGTGGAGTTGAGTGAAGGCAAAGAAATTCTGCATCTGGGACCAAACAACTCCATACAATTGTCCAGCTGCATGGCTGAGGAGCAATACTGCTTGACGGGGCTTGGAAATCCTCAGGAATCAGAAGTGAAAGCTAACTGCCTACTGGGTTATACTAGCAAAAGTGTAGCCGGCGGCTGAGGGGTTGTTTCTTTGTAGCACTTGAGACCACATCTGGAATACTGTGTCTGGGTTTGGTCTTCCTAGTACAAGATGCTCTTAAACATGGGGTTGCCATGATTAAGGAGTTGAGGCATGTGATGTACAAAGAGGGTTAGGAGTGCTGGGTATATTCTGTCTTAAAAAGAGAAGTCAAAGGAAGGAGATCTTTAAAGATTAGCCATTAAAGACTAACATTTGATTGCACTTTTGCCTTCATCCTGTGCTAGTTCCACCTTCCCTCATGTTCCTAGTGTCCCTCTTCACACTGTAGTGTATCACTGGAAGGCTTTTAGCTCCTTGCATCCTTCTGTGCAGTCCTTTCCTATTCCTACTGCAATACACAATCACCATGTCTCGGTCCTCTTTCTTCCCTATCTGTACTACTGAATCCAGTCCCTGGGATTCTTCCATGCAGCTTCCATTTTAATACCCACGTATGTACTTTGTCCCCTGCTTTTTTTTATTGGCAGTGCTGATTTATAATACAGACCACAGAAAAATTCTTTTGGAAAGTACGCAGTGCTCTTTGGCCCTGCTGAGAGCTGAAGAACAGCGTTGAGTGTTCAGCTGCAGCTACATAGTCAGTAACCTCTCATGCACTTTTCAACATGAAACTATGCCTGTCCAGCCAGGTTGCTGGCCTGATGGAGAGATGCTGTCAGTGCTTAGGCACGCTGGCTAGCATATACTACTACTCACCTGTGGCTGCGCTCGAGAAGTTGTGCAGTTTGGCTTACCCTTGTGAAGCTCTATGTTCATAAACTGCTTCGGCAGGGGAGTTGGACTAGATGACCCACAGAGGTCCCTTCCTACCCTGAACATTCTGTGATTCTGTGATCTTATTGCTGTCTTCAGTGACCTGAAGGGAAGGTGTGGAAAAGGCTTGAGGCAGGCTCTTATTGAAGGTTCACCGCAGAGAACTGTGAGGCAAGATGAGAGAGAGCATGTGGATGGTAAAAAGGGTAATCCTCATTAGATACTGGGGGAGGGAGATCTGCAATGTGAACAACTGAACATTGGAATGTTGTACTTACCTGGATGATGCCCTGAGCTACTTTAGCTAACTTTGATGCTGGATCTGGCTTTGGCTCTGAGATGGGCCCTGCTTTTGAGCAGGGAATTGGACCAGTTGGCCTTCAGAGATGTCTTCCGGACTGAATTATCCATGAGTCTGTGCACATAAAAGTAATGATTCTTCTCTGTAGGTGTTTTGGGAGAAGTATGCAGATAAGTCTCTCCTATACAGTATGTGTATTTTATTTAAGAAATAGGAAGTTTAGGTATTAAATCAGTTTTGTAAAATTAATTCTGTATTTCTTCTTAGGAACTAGCATTTGATCCATATGAATCATATGCACAAGATATTTTGCGACCTGGTTTTCACGATCATTTTCTAAGTCAGTTGTCAAAGCCAGGAGCAGCATTTTATTTACAGGTAACTTTCTATTAAGTAAGCCATATTATTGATGTTACTATTTTAATTACATTATATTGTTGCTTCGATACATTTATTGTTTTAAGACTGAAACTTATTTTGTTTCTAGTCAATAGGTGAAGGCTTTAAAGAAGCTGTTCAGTATGTTCTACCCCGGCTGCTCCTTGCCCCTGTTTACCACTGTCTTCATTATTTTGAACTGCTAAAAGTAAGAACGTTGTGTCAATCTGATGTTTTTTCATAATTCTTAATGTTGGATATCAGACCTCCGTGTGCTCAGTTAGATGTAAAACCTTTTACTAGAATGTGAATGATAAAACTGCTATGGTGAAAGAAAAGCAGGTTATACGCTCTGGTGCGTACTATGATTGGCTGAATATCAGCTTGTAATTTCATGGAAGTTTTACAGCAGCTAAGGATTCGTGTTGCATAATCAACTTACTATTAATTTAGAAAGCAATAAAGATCTAGGTGCTCTCATTCTTGGAATGATTGTTTCAACAGTGGTAAGAGATAATGGCAAATGGGTGTATTACTGAAAAAGTCCACGGCTTTCTCAAGCTGTTACTTTCTAAATTTAAAATCACAGTAGGATTTCCCTTCAGACTTCATTTTATTTTCATGAACGTTTCGGTGTTCTTGCAGTGCGCATCCCGTGGTGGTTGTAAAGGTGATATCCTTCCTTCAAAGGAAAGCTTAGTTGGTATATGCACTTCCTGTGTCGATGATGTAACAGTAAAGACTGTAACATAGACATGTAAAGAAAATGCCTACAGATGTCTTTTTTTGGGGCGTTTGTAAGTTAGCATTGAAGAATAATCTTGAAGGAGTGTAGAACTTTTGGAGGAAAACTCTCAAGTAGAATCTTCATTTGGACTTAATGGAAACTCATAAAGGATAGAGCGTTCCAGACTTAATTACTTGGGGAAACTTGGATCAGAAGTGTTTAAAAAAAAAAAACCATCACCACCACCACCCCCCCCCCAAAA
>Ga0065711_1049954_pt1 | contig 11050 bp, 7 predicted proteins | sample Hoacrofraction12_FD_59098 | JGI IMG/M metagenome (GOLD analysis project Ga0065711, IMG submission 59098) | Hoatzin crop microbial communities from Cojedes, Venezuela - Epithelial fraction 12 v2 (version 2) | ecosystem: Host-associated > Birds > Digestive system > Esophagus > Crop | place... | reverse complement strand
TCAAAGATGATGGAGAGTGGCTCAACAATGACATCCGCCAGCTCTCTCAGCACTCATGGTTGCATTCCATCGGGGCCCATGGATTTGTGGACATCCAGATCGCTTAAGCGATCCCTCACACAGTCCTCCTCGACCAAGGGAAAGTCATCCTCTTTGTAGGCTTCCTTTCTTACCTCCGGGGCCTGGGATTCCTGAGGGCCAGTCTTAGCACTGAAGACTGAAGCAAAGAAGGCATTCAGTAGCTCTGCCTTCTCCGCATCCTCCGTCACCAGGACACCCGCTCCATTCAGCAGCGGCCCCACATTGTCCCTAGCCTTCCTTTTGCTTCCTTTTGATGCCATTTTATCACTTTGTCACCAGGTTCTACTAAACAGAAGATAACAATAACAAAAAAAAAATACTGTAGCTGGGATAAAATAGCTGACAAACATTGACTTTTCAAATTATTCCTACCTTGCAGTAACACTTTTGTGCTTATGCTGTTGTCAGTTACTGTCACTAGGTCAGCGTGTGTCACAGGACAGAACAACTATTGGAAAAGAAGTGTTTTAAAGTGTCCTTGTCAGGAATAACTACATTGGTACAAAAATATCCACAGACCTCCACAAGATATCTGACTTGGAAAAGAAGAGACTAAGAGTTTTTCACATCAATTGTCACAGGCAAATCCTTAAATTCCTGTGTAATGTTGTCTCTTTGCACAAATCTACTGGCCCTGATTTGTCAGTGCTGTTAGGGGCCATTGCAAAGTCTGAATGTTTGCTTTAAATATCAAGAAAACAGGGCTTGTATTTGAATCTGACCACTGCATTTCTCTACAGACAGATTAACTAACTGAAACAATGTGGAAGGAATAAAGGAGAAGGTTGAATTCATGCTCTTGTTCTGTCAAATTTTCTTTCTGTCATTATGAGCTCCCTCCCTCTCCAAAGCCCTGTAAAAATGTTTTCACACAGGATTATCCTTGATAGCTTCTGTACTGAAAGCTGTTTCCATTTAAATTTTTCTGGCCATTTTAAGCATTCAGGAAGAGGTACAACTGAATGAGCTCCCCAGTTTAAAAAAGTAGGTCTGTAGCAAGAGGTTACAAACAGCTGACATTTAAAAAATGTCCAATGAAGAATACTAAAATATCTAAACTAATTGTTTAAAACTTTTAAAAAAAAAATCAGGTCAAATGGAATGTTTTGTAATAAAATAGACACATTTTTTGAGTAGTAGCTGCATTAGTCAGGACAAGGAGTTATTTTCTCTTTTGCCCAATAACTTAATGGCTGGAAGATACTCCTAAGAAGCCTAGAGAAGTGGACTGTGGGAATAGAAAATACTGCTGAATAAAATAATTGGTGCTTTTCCTAGGGATCTCTTTGTCTGTGTGTAGTGGTTTTGGCTGGAATAGAGTTAATTTTCTTCATAGTAGCTAGTATGTGGCTATGGTTTTGATTTGTGCTGAAAACAGTATTGATAACACAGGGATGTTTTTGTTACTGCTGAGCAGTGCTTCTACAGAGCCAAGGCCTTTTCTGCTCCTCACACTGCACCGCCAGCGAGTAGTCTAGGGGTGCACAAGGGGTTGGGAAGGGGACACATCTGGGACAGCTGACTCCAACTGACCAAAGGGATGTCCCATACCATGTGATGTCACACTGAGCCATAAAAGCTGGAGGAAGAAGGAGGAAGTGGGGAGACAGTCAGAGTTATGTTTTTTGTCGTCCCAACTAACCGTCATGCATGATGGAGCCCTGCTTTCCTGGAGATGGCTGAACATCTGCCAGCCAGAGAGAAGTAGTGAATGAATTCCTGATTTTGCTTTGCTTGCATGGAGCTTTTGCTTTACCTGTTATAGAATTATAGAATCGTAGAATAGTTTGGGTTGGAAGTGACCTTTAAAGGTCATGTAGTCCAACTGTGTTTATCTCAGCCCACGAGTTTTCACACTTTTATCCTTCCAAATCTTTTCCCTGTCCCACTGTGAGGGAGTGAGCAAATGGCTGTGTGGGTCTTAGCTGCCTACCAGGGTTAAATCATGACAGAACTTTTCTCTCATAAGTCAGAAACCAAGGATATTTATTCTACATGATCAAGATGACCCTCCAGTTTTTTTAAAGACAATTTCTCTTATTTGCCCAGTACTTCGTCTCTTGTGTCAATGCAAATAGTTGAATAGGAAGCTTATCTGCTCTTTGAGGGAAAATACAAGATTAATTTTACAGCACACTGAATAGGTTGCTTGCATGATAAGACAGAGATCTTTGCTTGTATTTGGTCTTCCTGCCTGGAACAAGGGTGTCTTGCTATTTATTTGTTCAGGACCTTATGCATGAGGTTAAAAAGATGTTTCATCCACTGTTGTCTAAATTCAGTATGCTGTCCACAGCGTGGCTTAAAATGCCCTTTTCTTTTTTTTTTACTATTTCTTGAAGAATATGTCTTCCAGTCAGATCAGCAAAGTGCCCACACACCACTTTTTTTGTAGCGTTTCTGTAACTAGTGTGCTGCTTTCCCTCAGCTTGCCTTTGCATACTGGAAAGCTTAGAAAAAAGATAAGGAAAAATACACCATTCTGTTGGACTGGGGACTTCTCATATCATGTCTTTAATTTTGTCTCCCCATCAGTCCCCACTGATGCTCTGTAGTACACTGTTGAGATTTATTTTATGACAAATTACAAGATTACATTATAAATTGCATCTCTGATAATCCTGACGTATATGTAAATAACCAATTACACTGTTTCCTAGTCTCTAAAGACATTTACTGTACGTATCTGTGGAGTGCTGAAGTAGAGGTTTTAAAGATTCTTTTGTTCTTACAGCAGTTAATGAATTTTTCCCTCTCAATTTCTAAATTTCCTTTTGTAACCATTTTATTCTTTTTAAACTTGTATAATTTTTTTTCATCTTCCCAATGATTCAGTTATCCCTTTATGTAATATCCGGAAATCCTTAACTTCTGTAATCTTAGGTTGCTACTACTTTGGGAGTGGAATAGGGAAACTTTGGTTCATGAGTAATACAGGTAACACGTAATAAATTTTCCAGTTTTAGCCAGCACATTGCCACTCCAATACAAACCATGCAGCAGTCTCTGGATTACTGCATGCAATGAAAATGTATGCCTTGGAGACAAAACATAGTTTGCTTTCACAAAAAATGCAAACAGCATGCAGACATAGGCTATTTATGGATTAAAGTCTGCCTCTGCTGGAGCAAGGATGGAAGTAAGGGATCTAAGAATATGGCTTATACTTGTGTACAAGCATGATGTTGTGTGAAATGGAGGTTTTCATAACACTCCTGTAGCTGACCTTTCAATAAAATATTTATTGAGTTAGACCCGACATTTACTGAAACAAAGACTTGCATGAATAGCTCTGTTTGTAGCAGAGATGCTAATTAATCCCTTTCCTCGGGAAATATGTAAAAAATAATTAAGAGTTTGGCAGGTTTTTATTCTCAGGTTTTTTCCTGATCTAAATTTATGGAGATTCCTTAGAAACTTCCAGGAAATTAACATTTGGCTTGTGTCATGTAAAGTAAGATTGTCCCATTTAGCAAAGTCTATATATATGAATAATATGATATGGCCTCTTGAGTGGTCATGGTATATATTTCAAATCATTCCTGCTTATTCCTCACAGTCTGCAAAGCCTTGACATCATCAAGACCTCCAAGAGAAGGAAATAAATCATTTCACAAGATCAACCAATTTTCTCTTGGCAGCAGAAGGGAGTGCATGCGTAGGTGATTATTGGTCCTGCTCTTACATTCAGCCATGTTGTTCCAGTTTTATCTGATGTCTGTTCATGACTGCAGTGTCATTAGATGTTGCAGCACCTAAGAAGAGGTTGCACCATATATATTTGTGTTGTGCAGTGCAAGTCTCTCCCTGTGAACAGATCTATACACATAGCTCTCAGACCTGCTACACGTGCTGCTTTAGCTTTTTTGCAGTTTATTGAGTCATCCTGCAGCTATTAACAGAAGAAAATCTAGCTGATGACCTTTTCTTCAAGAATAAGGAGCACAACTAACATATTTAGCATAGCTGATGAGATTATTTTCTTCAGTTTAGATTTATCTTCCTCAGCTTTTGCTTTGTGTTGGGATTGGGAATAACTTTTGACCTTAGACTATTTTCGTTCAGTCCTAGCAAGAAGAAAAAAAGCAAGTGGAAGCTGCTGACCTGTATTTTCCTCTGAGCCTGTATTTCAAAATTTGGTAGATATTCTGGAATATACAGTTGAGGGTCTTGTCTGGCTCAATTCTTTAAATTCCAGCAACAGAGAGAGTGTGGACAATATGTGTCTCTTGAATGTTACCAACAATATTATAGTAATTTTTCATTTTATATTTTTTTAGCAAATAATTATTGTATCCATTTTTACACAGCAAAAATTAGCATAAAGTATTGACATTCTTCTGGAAATCCATTATAAGCGTGTTTCTGATCAAGCCAAGTGTTGAAATGTCCCAGTATAGAAAGTGTTGGGATACCATGGTGATTGTCTCTATAAAAATCTATACCCTGTCAAATTTCAGGGATTAAGAGCAAACACACTCTGCAATATATTTTATGAAAATCAATTAGTGGGAAGAAAGACTACAGCACATGAGTACTGTGATTTTCTTTATGTGTCTGAACTTGGTCTACCATGTCAGATGTTTTGAATGTCACTGGAATTTGAATGTATAGATCAAGAGCTGAACAGAAACTCCAACAAGCCTATGCTAAATTCTGAAAGATTTATAGTGTAGTGCTGGGGATTAAGGACAACTTTTTTCTGTGTGTCTGATCTGTCCTTTCTTCAGAGTTCATTGCTATGAAACTCAGTGAACTCCTTGAACCAATATGAAGTGTGACAGCTGCAAGTAAGCCCTGGGCTTTAACTCAAGCTCCCTGCCATCAGGGTGCCATCCTCATCAGGGACATCTAAAAATCATATATGGATTCCTCTGTCTCCACCATGTCAGCCAGAAGCTTGTTCCAGAACCTCACTACTCTCATATAAGAATCCTTCCTCTAATTTTCACTCTGAATTTATTTCAGTCCGGTTTACGTTTTTTCTTGTGTTAGTCTACCTTGCAGTTTATGTAGTTATTCTGCCTCCCCACTGATTCTCTTTTCTTCTGACACCATCCTACCTCATATTCCACACCATCCTTTCATTATGTAAATAAATCAGTCATAATTCCTCTCCACATTTCAGCCTTCATTATGGTAAAATGAGTAAGTCATGTTCTTTCAGTACTGTCTATGAAGTCAACCTTTCTCATTTCCCTGTTCATGCAGAAACTTTCTCTTCTGCTTTTGCAATTTTAACTCCTCTTTTCTGAGTGAGGATAGCTAGAACTTTATGTAGTTTCCCAATGAAATCTCATGAGTACATTATACAATAGCATTAATATTTCCTGAGCCTCTGCAAATACTTTTTCCAATACACTCTACTGCTGTACAAATTTTTTTTATTTAATGTTATATCTCTTGGATGAGAGAGACTGTAACATCTTTTACCTCCATTTGTGTTACGTCCAGTTCAGTAGGTGCTAGGAACTTAGGCCCTATTGTAAAGTTTAATAATACGTTATATTAGTAGTATTGATGAAATGCGTCTCTCATTATTTGAAGGTGTTGGAGATATGTTTTATTGATCCTTGGTTACCTTATTTCTCCCTGTATTTTCAGTTCATTTGCTTCTCATTCATAATGAATTTGCATGTGTTCATTTTAGCTGTTGTAATTCTGTGCTGTGGCTACCCTTTAGGAAGTGCAAAAGAGTTTATAAACCTTACTGTTGTGTATTCAGATCTTGGTGCAATACAATTGTAAGGTTCAGTCTGCACATAACCTGTACAGATTTTTTACTGGAACTAAATAAACACTAGTTAGCATTACAGTAAGTTCTAAATAATAAAAGTAATGTTTACAATGAACTCTCATGAAACTTCTATTTAGATGACAACATATTTATTAGACCCAATGTAATTTCATTTACTCAGTGACTCAGAATGAAAAATATGTGTGTGTATACATATTGTTACAGACTATATGAACTCCAGCATTATACAAAGAGGAAAACAGCAAGAGAGAGGGAAGCAGGTCAAAATCTTACTGGACTTTCTGATACATTAAAATAAACTTTTACTGTGTATAACATGTGGCCTTAGGACTTTAAATTCAAGATGTTGCAAGAGTGAGATGTGTAACTACATAAATTTCATTTTATACAGCCATAGCAGTATTGTTTAATGTTTGTAGGATGTATTCTGTATTTCTTAGTTAATGTGTGTTATGTACAAAGATTACATTTACCTAACTTGAAAAGAAATAAGTCTGAAAATCTAATGCTAAATTTAACATTTGAATTACCATTGTTTCTACAGCCCTGCAATGGTAGCCCTAGCAGACCAGGGACCTCATTTTAGGGGAACTGGGTGCAAGAAAATCAAGACTGGATAGTGCACCCAATATTGATGCTATTCTTGCCACTGGAAGGCTGTAGATCTGAGCATTGCAGACTGCACAATGCTCCTGAAAGATCATTGCAACTGCTTTTTTGATGCCTTCTGTCAATGAAACCCTTATGCAGTAACCCTGAACTCTAGGGGGAGCAATTTAAAATTATCAACTTTTAAAAAAAATGGCTAGTGAGGCTTTCAGGTGGACCAGTGCAAATACTGGTCAGTTAAATTTTCCACATGTAAGTTTCTTCTTGGAAAATATGTGACTCTGTTTACTGACACTGGTAAAACACTTGAGAATGAAAACAGAAGTCTTATGGCCACAGATAAATGATTGCTGTAGTAACAATTTTGAATGAGACTGTTGGTTCATTTATTATTCATATGTTGTTTTTTCATCTTAGAAGTAGATTAAAAGAAGTCTCGGGGGAACTACCTTTTTGTTTAGTTTTATATAATGCATAGCACAGAAGGATCTCTAAAGAACTACATAAATAGCCTAGAATGTTGCCTGGACTAGGGATGGGTTGGCAGAAAATAAAAGAATATTTCGTCTTTTGCCCTTTGTTAACTGGCATAGTGCTGCCTTTAGAAACATGTATTTTTGAAGAAAATTTCATGTGTCTCTAAGAAATTGTTGGAGAGGAAAGAGGAAGAAATTAACAATTTGATTACTGTATAACTGAAGAAGAAGACCCATATTCAACACAGAGATATATAAATCAGCACTTTGGCATAAATGTGATAGTTGCATTCATTGCTGCAATGATCTGGGGTCATCATCTTGATGTTTTATTCAGGTGTTCACCTGTGAAATTTAGAGCTGTAATTATGTAACATTCCACTGCATGTCAGACTGACCTTGAAAGAGAAATATACACAAATTTATAATTCCACAGATTACCTGAGCTAGAACTATCAAAACACAGACTAAATCAAAATCTTATTCTGGAATATGTTGCTTGAACGCATCCTGCTGTTTAGAGAAATAGTGGCCTTGGCTGCTATATATCCAGAGTAGAGTCTGATTGGAAGAATCTGGAGGCAGTCAGATTTTTTTTGAGTTGTCAAAATGCAAATCGGTTTCTGTGGATCATTCCACTTCAGGGAAATTCTGCTTGAGTCTGCTGGGGTTCATGCCAGCCTCCACTGCACTGTGCAGTAGCTCCTGAACCCACCTCAGAGTAAATGAACACTGGGGGCACATTGCTCTGGGTCTGTGGTATTACTGCATTTCGTTTAACACAGGCATTCTTGAATTTGTACCTAGCAAGAATAAAATCAAGCCAAAAAATACCTCAGTAAACACTGAAGTGGGATTCTTCTGCTGTTCTGATCTTTACAAATTCTCTGGTAAAACAATGGGTATTCCTACAGGGAGGGTGAAGGCAAAGTTTCCTAGCACTGAAAAAGGTGTGAATTGAGTTGGCTGTCAGGTCAATTAGATCTGGGGTGAAACAACAACATGATGAACCCATCACGTGTGAAGAAAGCTTCAGTTTCTTTTCAAACACAATACTGTCAGGACACATATAGCCTTGCTTGAGCTCAGTGGCTTTTCTTATTCTAGATATAACTACGATATTGCATATATAGTTAGGTGTTAAATATGTGTTCAATTTTTACGTGCCCTATTAGAAGAGGAACAAAAAGATTCTGTGGCAGGAGATGTTATTCCATTTTCTGGCACTATAACAAATTTCTCTGTTTCTTCATCATTGTGCCTCAGTTCATTTACAGAAAATAGGTGCAACATTGCTCTGATAAGTCTTTGATTTATGATGATAAAAAATTCATAAGAGTCTCAACAAGTTGTTTTACAAGTAAAATGTTTTGAAGACTTCTGGATGCTAGTATTCAGCTTATAATTTCAGCAAGTGAACTATCTCAAGCAACTTCAAAACCTGACTACCATAATATACATTTCTGAAGTCAATTACAGAATACTGTTATCTCTGAATATGCATTAAATCAGGCAACGATTCAGAGAAAGACAATTACATGACCTGCTGCCAAAAAAGCCTCTAACGTATGTGCTGCCAGACACTACTAACTGATGTGATATTTAGCAATAAGGATTTTGACTGAAAATATTAAAAAGGGGGAAAATATTTCTGAGAGGAGGAGAAATATTTAACTTTTCAAGTCAAGTGAGTGATACAGGAAAAACTAATGTTAATAGCAGAAGACAACCTTTTTTTCACAGTGCACATTAACTGAATCTAAACAGAGGTTAGATAACAAAGCTGGGCAAAATGTTTGGAGGTAGCAAGCACAAGCCTTTGTACAGGGCAGGCTTTGTAAAAAATCCTGTACAGTGTGAACATACTGGAAAGACGAAAAGCAATGAGAAAGTTGAATGTGTAATGTCTATGAATACAGCTTTCAAAACTCTGAAGATTCCGAAAGGGATGAAGAGTACACTTTGCTAATGCAATTCATGCAATGTGTTAAGGGAAAATTTAACTAGCAAAAAAGGATAAAATGGATTGATAACATTTGAACTGTTTTTGAGCACTTCTGTATGTAAGAATCAATGGCCAGAGAGATATTCAACTATACAGCCACAGATATAATCTTAAAAACACAGCTGTCTTCAGTTCTTCAAGAGATTGACACTGGAACTTTGGTGCTACTGAAATGGCAAAAAATTATCTGGCTGGAAAAATACACAAGAATTTTTCTGTAATAGCTGTTAACAGTTTTTCTATATTATTAGATGTCTTTATTATTTTATATTCTGAATGTCATACAGCTTGCACATATGTAAAACTTCACCCAAGTTTTATCTTCAAAGCGATGTTATCTGGTTTTTTGAACAAAAACTTGAATGGAAGGAATAACCATTTAGTGGGTATATCATGAAAGAATTAAAAAAAAATTAAAAACCCAAGTCTAAAATACTGTCATCTGAAGTAAAAATTATTATGCACTGTTGCTGGTACATTCTGAGCAGTCAACTCCGTAAATAATCACAGGACAGGCTGGCTGTCAGTGAAAGGATTGGGTACTGGCTACTTCCTTCGATGGGATTAATACAGAGCCAAGTGTAGGTTATCAATCACCATAAAATATGTGATTCAGAAGATTTTCAAATGGACAACAATGAGACGAGAGCACAGGACTTTAAACAACTAAGAAACAAAAATTATTTAATATATTAAGGATAATGTTAAAGATACGATGTTAAAGTCCAGGATCGATCTTTTTTAACAGGGATCGGTCATCTTAGTTTCATTTCATGACCACTTCAATATCAGTCAGGAATTCACCACACAGGATATAAAGTTTTGCCATTCGATCATCAAAGACTAGGATAATGAAACTGAAGGGAGATGGGGTATACAAAAAGGCAGATGGGCTAAGGCACAGTAATAGCTGAAATGGAACAGAGCAACAAAAATCTACTCTTTTAGTGAAAAGTGTAAGTACATTACAGGAAAAATCATCATCACTGTCTGTAATTAGACATATACTTAGCTAGGTTACCAGACACTTCCCATTATCTTGTGTCATTTGTGCTGAAACTTAAATCATTTGGGCTGGAATTTTCTACATCATGACACTAGCTTTAGGCCATATAGATTTATATCTTCTTTAAATCTCAGGTAAAATCACTCGGTTGTTTCTATAAATAAAAATAAATGGGAGAAAATTCTTTATTATGTTTAAGAAATCACAGCTACTATTTTTAAGAGTTGCTGGAGTTTTGGAGCTAAGACTTGAAATCTGTTACATTAGGTGGGGTCTTGTTTGGTTTATGGTTATTCCTGGTAGGTTACCAGCATGAGAAAGATTTTAGCCTAATAAAAGCTGAAGTTCTCTTAGAAGTTCCTTTGGAGATGGATGGGAATAGAAGTTTCTCTATTGCAAGAGCTCCCTAAACGCTAGTTTACACTCAGTAAGAATTTCTTCCTTCTACTGTGAATTGTGTACCTGCAGGGATTTCTGAAGAAGTGAAAAAGCCATGGAGCCATGAAGAGTGAAGAATGAAAGAGAACATGACCCTGTTTCATATGGCATTCACGACTATGCCACAAAATGTAAAACAAAACATACCGACTCTCTCAGTTCTTTGATAAAGGTGTTTTATCATCAGGAGGGGATAGAGGTTCCATTTTTCAGGATTTCCTAGGCAGTTACACTCAGGGGAACATCAGGCTCTCAGACAAACACCAGTATTTGACAGATCAGCTAGAACAAGTTGACCTCCTGTGGGTTTATTAAGTTGTTCTTGGAGGTGCTGCTCTCATGCTACTGGCTGCCTAGAGCTAGAGTCACCCTGCTCAGTATTCTGGGTCCAGCTCAAGGAAGGAAGCAAACCTCTGAGATCTCAAAATGAGCATTCACAAAGAGCAAGCAATCAGAAATTCTAGCCTAAATCTTTCTGGAGCTTTGCTATCCAGTTGTCAATTGAAGTTAGCCCTGCAGTCTAAGTATCTAGATCTGTGTTCTGGTTCGGCTGCCGCCGGCAACAAAAGCACCACGCGGCCGCCCCTCCCCCGCCGGGGTGCGGAGGAGAATGGAAAGAAACAGGCAGAAACTGGTGGGTCGGGATAAGGGCAGTTTAACAGAACAGCAAACAAAGG
>Ga0065711_1049953_pt1 | contig 11050 bp, 7 predicted proteins | sample Hoacrofraction12_FD_59098 | JGI IMG/M metagenome (GOLD analysis project Ga0065711, IMG submission 59098) | Hoatzin crop microbial communities from Cojedes, Venezuela - Epithelial fraction 12 v2 (version 2) | ecosystem: Host-associated > Birds > Digestive system > Esophagus > Crop | place... | reverse complement strand
CAAGGGTGTGTAGTGATAGGACAAGGGGGAATGGCTGTAAACTAAAAGAGGGCAGATTTAGATTAGATATTAGGAAGAAATTCTTCACCATGAGGGTGGTGAAACACTGGCACAGGTTGTCCAGAGAAGTGGTGGCTACCCCCTCCCTGGAAGTGTTCCAGACCAGGTTGGATGGAGCTCTGAGCAACCTGGTCTAGTGGAAGGTGTCCCTGCTCATGGCGGGGGGTTTGGAACCAGATGATCTTTAAGGTCCCTTCCAACCCAAACCATTCTGTGATTCTATGGCTGGGCGTGCTCATCCTTCGCATGGTGTAAGAGAGTAGTGACTCCTCTCTACGACTCAGACACGCTTTTTTCTACTCGCCCCCTCCGACCAGTTTAACTCGAGGGGCTGGAGGTGCAGGCAGGTTGCTAACAGCAAGGTGAGAGAGCGTTTCTGGAGAAGCTAGAGAGCCAGCTGCATACCCAGCAAATAAAGACGTGTTGGGAAGGTATTCCTGGGACTGCTGCTGCCATCTACTGACTTGTTCAGGTCTGGTTTTCAGGGCAAAGCAGGAGGGTGGGCAGCTCGGAAAGGTTGGGGGGCGGGGGTGTCCAAAACCCGCTTCTGCTGTGCGGGAGGAGGGGAGGCACGGCCGGGAGCGCTGCCGAGCCGCCGGGCCGGGTCTCCGCATCCCGGGGAGCCCGGGCAGCCCGGGACCTCCCCCGGACCTCCCCCGGCTGGCAGCCACCAGCTGCCTGCTCTCCCTGCCCTGCCCGACACAAACCCGAGGGCTGGAGCCAGGCTGGTGGCGGGGGGGGACACACAGCAGGTCGGGAGGAGCGGGCGCTCCGCGCGGAGCTGAGCTGCGGCCGCCCCAGAAGTGCCCTGTGAACCTGCTGCTGTTGCTCCGGCCCCTCTGTGCAGGTGCCTCGCAGAAACCCGGCTCCACAAGTGACCCCCGCCTTGTTCGGCTCAGCAGAAAGCAAGGCTGAGGAGTCCCGGAGGCAGCCGTCCTCTTACCCCGCAGGGCGTCCGTGCAGTCCGGGATGAGCCCCACCAGCAAGGCACTGCGGGGAGCTGACGCAGCGGCTGCCGGCTGGGGACCGCAAAAACCCAAAATCAGACGGGGAGGTACGGCTGAGCGGCAGTGCTCCCAGCCGAGCAGGGAGCCCACAGGGGAACGGTCTGTTTTCCAAGCGCTGACTGAGCAGGCGACACCCATTCGTGCCAGAAAGTCACTAAAAGAACTGCAAACGTTTTACTGGTAGATTGCTGAGAGCCCCTGGGCTTGGACCGGCAGACCTTTGGGGGACACTAGCCTTGAAGTCCGTGTTGCTGACTTGTACTCGATGTGGGGAGCGTATGGGACATGGCTGCACAGCCTAAGCATGGGGTATGTCCTTAGATGGAGGTCTTGTGCCCTTTCCTTAGAAAAAGTGTGGTGCAGAGAGAAGTGGTGAGGGTGCTTGAAGATAGCCCATGGTTTCTGTGCCTGAAATATACAGGCAAAGTCTCAGCCAGAAGGATGGATGGTGGATGGAGGATCTGACAGGGAGCTATAACATCGTAGGTGACCTGGAGAAGAAGAATAACAACAAAAGATGTTTGTATGCAGGAAAGAATTAACAGCAAATGAAATAATCAAGTTTAAAACAAAAGAGAGTAATTTTTCACATCACATGTAAAGAAATGACAGAGCTCAGTGCTGCAGTGTCCTGGAGACAGTTGTGTACACAGGCTCAAAGAGCAGTTAGTTGTGAGAAGTTCATCACAGCCTATGAAATTTGGGCATGGCTGTAGCCTCTGACTTAGGCATAAGGGAAGGGAAGGGGACAAGAAAAGACCCAGGCAGCTAGGGTCAAAGGGCCAAAAATGTAAGAATGGGGCAGCAGAAGGGAAGCCCAAGCAACTTTAAGACATCAGCACTGCCAGCTCCCAAGCAGTGTCCAGCTGCCAGTGGTACCTAGTGGTGATACCTACTGATGCACTTCCTGAAGCAATGGTGGGGAAATGCAGGGGAAAGGGCCCATGATCCCTGTGCTCTCTGTCTCAGCATTGCAGAGGGTTGGGGTGGCCAGGCCCAGTGGTGGGTGACAAGGGGTTGTCTGGCTCGCTATGCTACAGAATTCTGCTGGAGGAGATGGAAGAGGGGACTGCAGCCTGGTACAGCCACTGCATGTGTGTGCCAGGCCTATTGCTGTCGAGGGGACACGTGGCAGGGGACTGCCTGGACCTCTGGGTGGATACACTCGTGGCTCCAGAAAGCAGGTCTGACCTGAGATGACTGCTCCGTGTACCTCATGAGCTGCAAAGAGCCTCTCCTCATAGTGCAATTGCCATGAAGACACTTTCCCTCCCCTTTCCCCTGTCTGAACACATCTCATCTGGAAAGCCCTGTGATTTTTCCTTGCCTTCCAACTTCAATACTTCTGTAAAGGGAGGGCCACATGGGCATTATACACTTTATAGTCAGCATGGTCCCATTTCATATCCTGGGTGTGGCTTAGGAAGTGTGTACAGTATGTGAGTTAGAAGGCAAGAGAGAACGAGGCCCAGAATGTTAATTAGAGGAATGCATTATTGTAATAAAATGCTAGTCTGAGGTATTAGGAAGCCATTTATCATTTTATTTCAGCATCCTAGCTGAAGTGAGGCCACCAAGTAAGTCTTAGAAAGAGATTTTCAGAGGGTCAGATAATCCTGTATACTTCTTGTTGTGAGGTTTCTTGCTATTCCTTCGAAATGGCTGATTCTAGCTACCGTGAAAGAAAGGATTCTCTGGAATAATTCCTACATTTTGGTAAGCCAAGAAACCAGAATAATAAACAGAAAATCATAAACATTACAAGCCAGCTCTGCGCCAAGGGCTAGACATTCCTGATGCTCTGTATTCTTCCAACAGTGCAAAACAGCCACAAACTTGAGACAACTTGCATGGTTTGCACCTGCCTCCTACTACAGGGAAAAGACATTTCTGCCCGAAGAATTTAGCCCCTTGCATATGTTTCTTTATGATGAAGAAAATGGAAAGATCAGAAGGCCCCAAAACAAGTAATGAAGAAGCATACCACTCTGTATTTCTTTTCTGTTTTGCAGTGCCATGGTTCCCGAGAAGTATCCAGGAGCTGGACAGGTTTGCCAATCAGATCCTAAGCTATGGAGCAGAACTGGATGCCGACCATCCTGTAAGAAACAGAGTTCTGTTTTTTTAACATGTTTCTAGTTATTTGGGCAGATGTTTCTCTCATTTTCTCTCATTCTAGGGTTAGAATTAGCCCAATCCCTGGTTATGAAGTAAATCAGAACAAAGGTTGCTTTAATCTGAGCAAATATGAGGAGACCTTAAAAGTCATAGCTGTCATCCGAGCACATGGCCACCACAAGGCCACCCCTGGTTTTCCCAAGTGGCTCTGATATGGTGACTTCAGACTCATTTTGTGAATCACTAGGAATAAAAACTGCAGAAGCAGCGTATCATAGCCCAGAGATAGGAAGACTGTTTTTTTCATCCTTGATCTCATACATACAATTGAGCTGAGTGCCTCTTCATGTGGCTGTTAAATCTGACATGATTCTTGTATGGTGAGACAGAACAAAAGAAAAGGTCTCTTTTTCAAAGTTTGTGGTTTAAATGGTAGAGTCAGAAAGTTTTGTTCATTGGCTTAGCTGATAAAAAAAAAAAATTCAGTGGTTTTTCAGCACTTCCAGATACAAGAATACTTTCTGCCTCTATACCCTCTCCATGTAAACAACAACTTGTTTTCATTTGTCAAAACACACTGAGTTTCATGCAGTGCAACAGAAATTGCTGCTATTAGTTTAATTGAGATAGGGTGATTATAAATAAATTACATGCAGCACAACAAAAATTGCTGCTATTAGTTTAATTGAGACAGGGTGATTAGTCATTCACTACCTATTGCTTAACTTGAGATGTGTTATGTATCATGTACAATGATTCATGATGTTCAGTGTGGTCATATGAAAGGCAGAATGAAAGGAGATACACTGAGTCAATGGCCCCCTTGTGTGTCATGCGGGAATAGACCAAGATTGTATCTGAAAAAGGAAACAAACAATAAAGACGTTAAAAGGAATGAGGCATCTCTGCCTCAGTTCCTAGAATTAGTTAATGAGCAGTTTGTGCCTTAAAAACGAAACCCAGCTGCTGGGGTAAATAGGTGTGACAGTACATGTAGTGCAGAAAAAGAGAAATTAAAGTACCCTGTGTTTTTAGTAGTTAAGTGATATGGGATTTAATCACAAATACCTCTATGGACAGCACATTTTTTTAGGTCATTGGCTGCCTCTTTTTGAGTCACACTTGTAGATCTCCACCCTACTTCAGCTGCCTCCTGTACTTGGTTGTGTTTTGTGGCCCCTCCATCCAGTTGTGCCATGCACCACCAAGAAATGCTTCCATGAACTGCTGCAGTGCTCAGTGAGTTATTGCTGTTCGCCCTGCAGAAACATGTCCTGGCTTGGAAGGACAGTTGTCCACTTTATGTGGTGAAGGCACTCCTAGCCCTGAGGAACTTTTAGTCTAAATAGCAGGCATAATGGGATAGGAGAATGGTTATCCTAGATGAAGATTTAGAGATAATATTTCTTGTCCCTGGTTTTATTGGTAATTAGCTGCAAAGGTCAAGCTCCCAACCACAAGGTCTATTAGACATTCTCTGTAACAATTAATCCTTTCAAATGGTTGAATATGTAGTGCAAATAGGGCTTTTTGGCCTGCTAAGTGCCTACTGTTCTCTTAACAGTTTGAAAATGAGCACCTTTAAGTGTGGCTCATGCTGAAAATCCGCCTAAAAAGTCTGACTGAGTTGATGAGTATGTTTCTGTGGTGGTTTAACTGGCCCTCTCCATCAGCCCAGCTGTGCCAGGAACTGCAAGAAGCTTCATGAGAAACCAGAAGGACCTGATTATAGGAGCGCCATTACTTCAGTGTATTGCTCTTGCAGGAGCACCTTGCTGGCACTGTAAAGGAGCATGTTGCCCTTTTTTGTAGCAAGTGGAAATGAGAAAATGAAAAGACTTGGGGGGCAAGAGGTGCTGGGAAGCTGTGGCTGAATGGCTGCTCTGGTGGCCCCGCAGAGTGAGAAGGAGCAGTGCCCTGTGTGAGTGGAACTGGGCAGGATGGAGGCAGCTTCCCCACTCACCTTCCTGTGCTTCTTGGACTGCGCCAGCCATGCCCAAGGATGCTTGGTGAGAGGAAGGCTGTTCAGCACCTGCACTTACACGGGGACTGACCATCACTGTTTCTCTTCAGGGGTTCAAAGATCCTGTGTACCGGGCCCGGAGGAAGGAGTTTGCGGATATCGCCTACAACTACAGGCAGTGAGTGCTCAATGAGTGGGCAGAAGGCAAGCCCACATCTCCCACCCTCTCCTAGAGCCCTCACCCTGCTGGCAATCCCTGATTTTCTACGAGCATCCTCCTGCTATTGGCTTTTCTCTGCTGTGTGTTTAAATCTTCCTGTTCACGTGTTTGTCCCCAAATCACAGTAAAACAAAAGTAAATTGTTCCAGGCACACATGCAGGAGAGAACATTGCCTCCCTTCTTTTCCCGCAACACCCCTCTTCCCCAGCTTTGTTGTCTAATTGAGCAGCAGACTCTGTTGCTACTACAAAGACCTGAGCATTGAATAAAGCTGCTTCTGCTATTCTCCCCATTAAACCAGGGCCGGGGGAGGAGTGCCTATCATTTACATTAAAGCAGGAGCTGCATACACTATTAAAATAATGAATAACTTATGGTTCTGATGCTAATTCAGTGCTTGATAGTCTACTTTTATCATGTCTGACCCAGCTGCAATCAGCAATTTGGGCTCTCATTTCCCAAGAAAAATAAATGGAGTTGATAAATTCAGTTAGAACAGGCTTGCTTGATTGCTTTCAGTGATCAAATCTGGAGGGGATAAAATTCTGTTTCCAGAGCCACTCACACATTTACATCAGTACTACTAGGCCTGATTATTGCTGAGACGTAAAAATTGTGATTGTGAAGGATAACGTAACATATGTTGTACATTTAGGGTTCCACTTTACACAGGACTGCAATGAAAAAATAGTCCCTGAGCCAAAGAGCTAATCTAATAACAAAATGAGAGACAAAACTGGACTGATTGATGGTGAGTGAAGAAAGTCAGGTGAAAAAAGCCAGGAGCCCAGTTTATAGCTAGAAAATTTGAATAAGACTTTATGGTCAGATGTGGATGGATCTAATGCCCATTTATAGATATCCCACAGAAGATTAACCTTTCCTGCATAATGGCTAGCAAATTCTGGTCTCTTGTTTGCAGGCTTTCACCAAATCTTACACAGAAATAAAACAAAAAAACTTTAACCACCCCCTCCTCCCAAGATACAAACTGAAACCGTACTAGGAAGATGAAACCATTGAATTCTAAGATGTAACTAATTAATGTTTAGTCTGTTATCCAGATCCTCAGACATTCTGGAAACAGAGCCTATACAGACCTCAACCAATGTCCCCAAAGCACCTTTTATGTGAAGTTCTTGGACTTTCCAATTAGAGCTTTCAGTAATAGAGCATTAAGTAGAGTGTGAAAGCCCACATCTGGGCTTCTGGGGCTTGTGGAAAGAAGGCATGTAGTTTTTGTGACTTTGGGAGGTAGTGGAGTCTCCTTCTCTGGAGATATTCAAGACCCGCCTGGACAAGGTCCTCTGCGGCCTGCTGTAGGTGACCCTGCTTCGGTGGGAGGGCTGGACTAGACGACCCACAGAGGTCCCTTCCAACCCCTACCATTCTGTGATTCTGTGATTCTGTGATTCAGGAAGGCCGAGATGGATCTGTGTCATCTTTGCCCTGGGTGCTACACCTGGCGGATATGCCTTTCAGGGTCTGCAATGGGGAGGAGAGGTCAAGAGGATGTCTCCAGCATGGGGGGACAGAGATGCAGAGAACTGGGCAGGAGGAGAGGGACAACTGAAGTTATCAGGCTTCATGGGAAGTATCTGAAAAGGCAAATGTGCTTAGCTTGTGAAGGTGCTACCCAGCTACAAAGGTTAGGTGGGTCTGTGGTTGCTTGTCTTGTACTCTGCTTGCTAACACCAATTTCACCCTCTTCTATATCTCTTCTTTTGCATGTATTTTGTCCTCTTTCCTCCTGTTGTTTTCCTCTCTACTCTGCCTTTGCTTTTTTTGCTGTCTCTCGTGAAACATTTATGCATTGTTTTTGTGAACGACTTCTCTTTTCTTTGCTTTTAGTTTGCCTTTTCCCTCTGCCTTCCTTTGCCTCTGGCCTTGTTGATCCCTGAAATTTTTAATTGAAATTTGAAGGGTTTTTAAGCCATAGCTTCCCCCTGTAGTCCTGGAAGGTGGTTGAGGATTACTTAGGAGTTCTATAGGAATAACAATCCCCCGGCAATCCTCATAATTCAACATGATATTTAAAGCTCCACAGATCAAGGAGGACTGATACAGAAAGACAGAGAATGACGGTCCTCCAGAGCATCTGCCCTGAGGCTCAAGTTAAAAATGAGGGAGTGGGAGTTGGTGGAGTGTCATCAAGAGTTTAACAATGGGTCTCTGGGGCTTGGAAAGCTCCAGCATTATTCCAGCAGTGATTTTAACCCTATTAAGTTACTTAAACCCCTTTGATTTTTCAAAGCTGCTGGATTCACCTATGGCCCTATCATTATTGCTGAGGAATTGACTATTCACAGGAGGCCAAACTACGTTATTTGTGATTGTCTTATTCCTGCTAGCTTCAACATGAGCTAAGCACATGGAGGCCTGAGGGTGGGATTTGACTCAAAATTACTCATTACAATTATAAAAAGTCAAACTGGCTGGAGTCTGCATCTGTTACAGCATTAAGCACAGATCAGAATTTCTTTGCCCCTCCAAGAAACAGTTTTCTGGAGCTGATGGTTTCTCTGTTGTAATCAAAACAACTAATGTAATGTGTATTAGACCAAGAAATACAACAGCTGCTCCATATCTACAAATGTAAATAAATTGAAGCCAACAGCTAGCAAATATTTTTAGAAGAACATCTTGATAAGACAAATAAGCACTAATTTATTTTTACCACAGTAATGCAAGGAGTTTTCTAACCGCCAGTATCTCATCTGAGGTCAGCAGAGTCCTTCCCAGCCTGTGGCTAGGGGCAAGCAAGGCTCCTTTTGCACCTGCTTGTCAGATGAAAGGCATCACTCCTGCTGCACCAGCAGCCCCTGGCCAGCCCATGTAAAGCTTCTGAGTACGATGCTAGTGGCATAGGACTTTTTTTCTGTCACTCCTATGGACAATATGAATTTTCTCTCCAGTGGCCAACCTATTCCTCGAGTCACCTACACAGAAGAAGAAAAGAAAACATGGGGCACCGTCTTCAGGGAGCTGAAGAGTCTCTATCCAACTCATGCTTGTTATGAACACAACCACGTGTTCCCACTGCTGGAGAAGTACTGTGGCTACCGGGAGGACAACATTCCCCAGCTTGAAGATATTTCAAAATTCTTGCAGAGTAAGTCTGAGGCATATAAAAGCACCAAATCAAACAAAAGGCCTCAGCTGTCAGTGGGGGTGGTGCTTCCAGAGATGGAAAAGCAGTCCCTGCTTTATCACAGGCTCCCTGTGATGCTTGGGCACATCACTTAGCCTGTGCCCCACGTCCCTCTCTAAAACTTCCAGGGTATGATGATACAGATGCTCCAATACTGCAGTGGTGGTACACATGGGTAGAAATTTCCCGGCTCTTTCACAGTTAAGCTCTGTTTAACATAAGGAGAGCAAAAAAACCAATTAGCAAACTTCTTCCACTGCAAGGAGTCTGGATAAATTAAACACACTAGCAAAGATGCTCTTTTTTTGTCCCTTCAGCCTGCACTGGATTTCGCCTGCGTCCTGTTGCAGGCTTGCTCTCCTCTCGGGATTTCTTGGCTGGGCTGGCATTCCGAGTATTTCACTCTACACAGTATATTCGCCATGCATCCAAACCCATGTACACACCAGAGCCGTAAGTACTTTGGCACAGAAAGCGTGTAAAGTTGCAGCAGACTAACAGCAGGGTCAGCCCAACTGAGAATAACCATGTGGGACTCTGGAGCACTCCTGGGAACAGGGCTAATGGAAAGTGGCCAAGTGACTGCTCTCTTCTGAAAATTTCTAGTACTTTTAACAAGCTACATCCTCTTCTGCAAGCTCTTATGGGACTGAGCAGACAGTTCTGCTACTGAAAGCAGGCTTGTGCGGTGGCTGGGACACGAGAGAGCAGTGTACAAAGTCATTTAGCTTAGCTGTTATTACCCAAACAGTGGTGTGAAATCTAGCACAGGAATGACTCAACATGTTTCAAGCAAGCTTCTGGAAGCAAGAAAGAGGAAGACCACATCATCAGTCCCTTCTCCATTTCAGTTTTATGCTGTAATGTTTCTCTCTGTCCCTGTCCATTGTCCTTTCCCACTTATCATTCTCAAAACAGTTTTCTTCCTCCGCTTTGTATTTTTGCAGTTCTTCCTTCCCTCCCTTACCATTTCTATACTTTTTTCTTCTTCCCACAACCTCCTTTTTCCCTTCCATTTTTCTATCCTTCATTATTCTGATTTTCCTCCTGCTTCTGCTTGCCACATCCTCATCCTGCACAAGGCCAGGCTGAAATGTCTCCCACAGATGTGGACCTCCTGGGAGCATCTTATCCTTCTCCCCTTTCCATCTCACCAAATTGCTTCTGGGTCTTTGAAAAATCTAGCCGTCCCCAGGGTGAGTTTTTCCCCAAACATGCCTGTCCAGCTGCCAACTTCAACTTGTGATGAAAATAGTCCTACCTGAGGAAGGCGAGCTTCCACCTCTCAGTGGCAGGCTGTGGACCTGAACAGGGATTGAGGTTGAGCTCTCGAGATACATGTTGACACCATGGTGAATTGTCTTAGTAGCCTGAGATTTGTCTAAATAGGTTTGGTGGGGTGATTTCTTTCTTGGCTTTCCTGAGCTGGGTAGGTGGTTGGAATGGTTGGTTTCCATAAGGAAAACCAGATAATGTATCATCCTTCCTCTAAGGGATGTATGATGACAAAAGCACTGAAAAGGCTGGAATGTGCAAGTGTTTCCATCACAAGACTACTTATAGAGCAAAATTTTTTCCCATGTGTCCTGAGCATTATTTGCTGGTAGGAGCAATGCACTGTACTCTTGACTATATGCAGACTCTAGGGCATTCATCCAGTATTGCTGAACTTTTCCTAAATTAAAGTTACTCAGATGTCACGTTTTCCTGCAGTGATATTTGCCATGAACTTCTAGGACATGTGCCTCTTTTTGCTGATCCCAGTTTTGCTCAGTTTTCACAGGTAAGTTTCTCAGTGGTTTTGCTGTTTTTATAACTGAACACATCAGAAACTAGGTAACTCAGAGGATGAACGAAGAGCTATGAGGGGTAGGGTGTTTATTAGCATATTGTTTAAGAGTGGCTGAGGCTGATTCATTTATTGCTTGAAATCTTGACACAAATGACTTAGGTGACCTCATACACCCACACTCCAAATGTCTGTCTTGTGTGAGTTGTCTTTTTACAGGCGAACCCTTTGCACAGCCATCATCTAAAAGTCTTTTTACAAATGTTGATCCTTCTGAGCAAAGTTAAATGGCTCATGAGTCAGATGAATTATTGCCCCACCCTGCAGTCCAAATGTTAGGGAAGGTGAAGATTACTTTTTTCTTGTTTTCTACTGACGCCACAGAGGAAGCTGAGTAAAGTGGGGAACTGTCCTAGCTGCAAGCAAGGGAGAAGGCTGGAGAGGAGGTTTCTCTTTGGTAGTGTTAATGTCTCTGGAAAAGAAGCCAAACCTTTGTGAAGGAGTAAACTTTGGTTGCATCTTACCAGAAAATATGAAAATACAGAAAAAGAGAAAGTCAGTCAGAGAATCAGAAAGAAAAGAAGACAGATAGAGAAAGAGAGAAGAAAAGAGAGAAAGAAAAAGAGAGAAAGGAAAGAAGGAAAGGAAGGAAGGAAGGAAGGAAGGAAGGAAGGAAGGAAGGAAGGAAGGAAGGAAAAGAAGAAAGAAGAAAGAAAGAATGAGTGAGGAGAAAGGAAAGAA
>Ga0065711_1049952_pt1 | contig 11050 bp, 8 predicted proteins | sample Hoacrofraction12_FD_59098 | JGI IMG/M metagenome (GOLD analysis project Ga0065711, IMG submission 59098) | Hoatzin crop microbial communities from Cojedes, Venezuela - Epithelial fraction 12 v2 (version 2) | ecosystem: Host-associated > Birds > Digestive system > Esophagus > Crop | place... | reverse complement strand
GGACAAGGTCCTGTGCAGCCTGCTGTAGGTGACCCTGCTTCAGCAGAGGGGATGGACTAGATGACCCACAGAGGTCCCTTCCAACCCCTAACATTCTATGCTTCTGTGATTCTATGATTCTAAGACAGTATTTTATACCAGCTCAGCAAGAGATGATGTCTCTCTGCAGAAACTTTGCCAATCAGATCCTTTCCCACCATAATAAATAAGGTTTTTTTACTGAAGTGGTGGTTGACAAATCGAGTAGGTGCAGGGTCTCTGCATTACCTGTGCCTCTGTTTTATGCAATTTAAACAGAGTGGCTCTATATTCTTCTAGTGACTGGACCATTCAAGCTTTGCCTAAATTGAGCTGTAGGTGTTCCCGCAGCCAGACCGGGAACTTGGCTGCAGCACGTCCTGGCTCCCTTCCTGTTGTTGTACCTGAGTTCTCTTCCCATGGATGCCAGCGTGCCCAGGGAGTGACTGGGTTAGCAGACACTGGAGTCTCTCGCTGCAGCTGGGTCAGAACATATCTAGGCAGTATACACGAGAACATCTGGACCTAAAAGTTGAGATGTTTTCAGAGTTTCCACACTGTCAAGATCCTGAGTGTTAGTTAGGGCCTGATACCGGCTGCTAGCAGATACTGAGGCATTTTGCTGAGACTCTACTGAGCTATGCTTTTCAATCCAATGTCTGGAGTAAATCCCCCTTTGGCAACGCCTGGAGACAGCGCTGTAGAGTTATAATTTAAATACAGATTCACTATTTTGATCTTTCAGGTCCCACACAAAAGCTGCGTATTTTTGCTAACAGCCTAACCGCTTCATCTATAAGTACTTTCAGAGTTCTTGCATATGCCACCTGGACATGATGACTCTTACACTTTTAAAACGACAGGATTGCTCGGATTTATCTTGTAGCTACTCTTCAGTCTGAGAGAATACTGTATTTTCACTAGTAGAAAAGATTAGGTCAGGGGTAGCTGTCTTCCCATCATGTTCTCCAGTTTAGAACTGAAGTAGAGAAGACAACATTGTCCTTCCTCGTACTGCCTAAATCTTCTTTGATTATTCCCTTTAACCTCTGGTGATACAGCAAACGCACAGATCCATTTAGGGCCCTTCTAATTTCTTTCTTATCCTCTGTTTGCTGTAGTTTACTATTCCTGAGGCTTTTTTCAGTAGTTAGTTTTGGAGCTGGACCCCAGAAATCAAAAAGACTGCACTTTGGCTTAGCTAACGCTGGGCATTCATCATTTCACCACCCTGGGGTTTTGCCTAATTGCTTTGAAAGGTATTCAGAGGTACACATCTATCTGAACGTCTCTGTAACTTCCTTAAGCAATAGCTAGCACTAATATAAAGATTCTGCCTCCTTCACTATTCTCTTATTTGAGCATTTTTATTAGTTTTGTCATTTTATGGAAGTCTACCATTTCAAATATAATTAATGTGATTAGCATATGACTACTCTAAATAATAGCTACTGTAAATAACAAAAGAGTACAAGGTATATTTAAATGATAAACTGTTTTTTTAAATAGTAGGTAGATTTTAAAATTCTTTTAAAAGGTATAAAAATAAATGTGTGAAGACTGAAACAGTGTAGGAGGTCCAATCAAGTGTCATTTGAATTGCAGCTTTAATGTGAACAGCATGAAAGAGAACAACTAACTCAAAAGGATTTGCAAAGCAACATTTCATAACTGTGCATTTAACCTGAGCTATCTTACTTCAAATTTCTATTTAATCTTTTCTATTAGCGATAAATGCACATAAAGAAATGTAACATTTCTAGACTTTTTCCTTCAAAAAGTCAAATAAATGAGTTCAGCACTGTGCCAAGAAACAAGCGAATACTTACTACTAAATAGAAGAATCATGCTTATATTTCACCACAGATAATGCTAAAAGGAGTCTTTGTCCTTTATTTTAGTCTGCTGGGTAAGGCTTAGTTTAAAGGCGAAATCCATCTTTTGAGCATCCTGCGTTGCACATTTTCAATAGGTCACCTTTGGTGATGGCACTTTTCTGATCAGCTTCAGTAATTCAGCCTGTTCCCCAGGGAAGTTCTGTGTTGATATCACACGGATGAGCTCATCATGTTGTTTTCTTTTATCAAGATATTATTCCTTCCATTATTCTCCAGAACTAGCATAAGTGAACCTTTTGGTTTTTCCCATGTGGTGTTCTCAGTGGCCCAGCTTTTATCTCCACTCGTCCCTCCCCAGCACAGCTCTCGTTAGCTGCTTCCACCAAAGAAGCTCAGGTCAGAGGACAGGGCTGGCAGTTCATCACCGCTGGCCCGCTGCCTTGGACCTTCCTGGGAGGGAGCCGGTAGCTGAACACGAGTATTTTTAATTCAGCACCTTCAAAGGCAAATACCTGTGAGCGGGTACCCTTCCCGATTCAGGCAGGGATGAAATGCCCAGTGTGACATTTTGGTACAGTCCAAAATCCAGAAGGTAAACCCAGAAGCTTTAATGCCCAGGCAGCCCCGGGACAGTGCTCCTGACTATTCTGATCTGGAGCACCATTCACTGGCAGCCTTTACTGTGAGGCGAAGCAGCATACAGGGCTGACTGGAGCAATGGCGGGGCTGAGCTAGCTCCTGACACAACCCATAATTTAGGAGGCAGAAAGATGGTTTTAATGCAATCTTTTCCCTCTTGCACAAGAGCCGTATTTTCAAGTTGCACAGCACAAAAGCCAGCACTTTCTCTACTGAAGAAAGCAACGTATCCAGCTACTTAGGTGTTTTATGACAGTGGCTGCCTCTTTCCAGAGAGGCAGGGCAAAGAGCTTTTTGATTTTGCTTTTTAGACAGAAATGTAAAATACATTACATTGCTATAGTAATCAGTACCTATGTTATTTTCGCCAGTGTTTAATCTAGATTAATCAAGACAGTAATAATGTGAAAAACAGTCTATAATAAAGTGTTATTTCAAAATGCTACCTCCGTATACTTTAGGATACAAATGCTTCATTGACTGTCATTGCATTTATAAAACAAGCTTTAGAATTAAGATTTAAAAATGCAATCCATCATATGATTCCAATAGGGGGCACACAGAGCACTTTGCAGAATGAAAAATTTTTGAAATTCGCTCTTACTAACTGATGTGACAGAACTATTCCCAAATCATGTTCTGATTTCTACAGAAATTAATAATTTGTGCTCCACTTCTAACAAAAATTTATCTGCTCAGTTGGGAATATATCTGTTTAGTTTGCTTCAGAATATGCAAATTTTAATTATTTAGAAAATCAACATGAGTTTACCTTACTTTTTTGCCCATGTCCCCACAATGTGTAAATAGTTTTCTGAGAGAAGTTGTGCGATATTTGCAAAGGATAGACTGCAAATGGATTTTCTGTCTACACAGGGCAGTGCTCAGCACTCAGCATTAAGAAGTGCAATTTAACCTGTGCTCGAAATGATTTGACTTCAACGAATTTCAGACAGCCTCGGCATTGCTTTTTGGTTTGTTTTATGTTTGCTTATTTTAAAGATTTAGTGAAACAGAGCCTGTCAGCAAGCTGGAAAGCTTTCTAGTACCCAGCAGATGTGACAGATGATAGCCACTGAATGTTAGTGTTTGACAAGGACCCTTTCAGTCTCTCGTTAAAAGTCTGCATGCAGCCACTATGGGAGCTGGTTGGACTGCACGGTCAGACAAACACACAGATGATGTGCAGTGGTTTCTGTCCTGAAGAGACGACCACGCCACTGCCACCAGTAAGGCTTGGTGCTTGGATAACCTGTGTGTGAGGAATAACAACAGTTAGGTACACAGAATGTAAGCAAGGCAGCAGTGGTGCCATGAGGCAGATACAAACCTTTTGAAGGCTTCACAACCCTATATTCATTCTGCTTTCTTTGAAGATCCCACATCCATACAATCTATCTAACCTGTATTTTAGAACAATCTTTGGATACCTCTCAAACACTTATTTGACAGCACAAGCTTTGTATTATCTAAGCTAGGTTATTAGCCCATTCTGGCAAGCAATGGCAAGCCTAATTTACCCACTTACTGCAAGCTCATGGCTGGACTGCAGCATTTGAAGTAACTGGGCATTGATGTTCGAGGACACCTACAGACAAGTGGGCACAACAGATAAGGTCTCCACAGCCTACACTGACTGCTTTGGAGATTGATTCAGATTCAAGTTCTTGTTCTTTATCTTCAAGGTCTTCCCAGACGTCATGCTGGTAAAGGCCACAGTAAAGGTCATGGTTAATAACTCCTTGGGAACTGTCCCTGGTCAGAAGAAAATCCGTCCTGCAGGAGTTGCTTGATTGCAGTCTTTACCTCAGAAGTTCCAGCACCTCACACACCTTGCCACTTAGTGCTCCATGTTTCTTCTCTAGCAAAAGCTGAGCAAATTTTTGTTTGAATACAAAACAAATAAACAAAAGTCCTTGACTGTAGTATGTGCTTCTTTTCCTGTGGTAGAATATGACAAATATTAGTTGCACTGGCTGTATCTTGATGGTGTGGCAGGTACTTCCTATGAGACGTCCCAACCATTTAGACTGGGGACCAGGTGCCTTTCAGTCTTTCCTTGGCTTTCCATCTATGGAAACCGCTGCATGGAGACATGGAGGCATGATGGATGATTAGCTCTTAACATCGAGTCAAGATAAAATGAGTTATACCCCTGGAACTGAGAAATGAGATGTGTTCCACTGTCCCACAGTTCAGACATAGCCATTATCTAATGGCTGCGCATATAACCGTTACTTAAAGCACTGCTGGGTCGTGATGCTGCAGTGATGAACGTAGCATAAAAAACTGTATAGAAGAACTCAGCAACACAAGCTTTCAATGCTGTCTGGAAAACAGCTCAGGATATGCGTAGGATGCAACACTGCATAATCAGAAGGTGATATTTCTGCATAGTAAATATATGCCTCATTTTTTTTCTCATTTTCCTCATTCCTATCCATCCAGGGTGCCAAATGTCGCATGTTGGTTTTTATAAATAGACAAATATTTCTTAGTAAATATACTTAACAAATGGCCTTAAATAAAACACTTAAGAAGTTTCTCCCCTTTTGCACTGCCTGTGATTAGCTCCAGTTGTACTGCCTGTGCCTGGCTGCAGCGTTTCCCAAGGGACTGTCTGCCAGTTCAGCGCAGCTTAAACACAGAGCAGTAAATTGAACCTTACCCTTTCCAACCACTCCCTGTTATTCTGTTTGCCCAAGATAAGGGAGACCTGTTCTTTTAAGGAGAAACTCTTGTGTACTGGTATTTAGGACCTGGTTCAGCGTTCACAAGAAGCACTTTGTAAACTGAGGCAGGCAACTCCTACTTCCAGCTATTTATTCATGTGTCTGCATCACCCAGCTGCATGTGCTGTGAAGCCAAAAGAACTGCTAGGGTTGTAAAGTAACAGGGAAAAAAAAAATTATGTTTCAGCCATATCACTTTCTCCATCTGATTCATTACATTGCCACACAAGCAGCTGAGATGGCCTAACAGCAGGCAGGATTAGGAAGGTGAATGCATGGCCAGGAGCTGGGACAGAGAAAGGTCTGTTCACACCAACATTGTCACTGAAAAATTGTTCACTCTTTCTACCATTTGCTCTTATACACCTGTGACAATTTCTTCAACTTTCCATGAAAAGTTTGAAAACTTTTATGTCGGTCATCTCTCAAGAAAATGTTTTACAATAAAATTCACTTTAAAGATTTCATTGCAAGTAGTCCTAAGCCCAGTTCAGTTCTCGCTGAATTTAGGAGGAAAGACTCTTTCGAGTTTCATCTGTTTTTCTTGGTGGACTTCTCTTGCCATTAAATTTAGTGGACGGAATTCCAGAGTGCCCAGGACCTGATGCTCAGCCTCAGCAAACGTTTTAAGCACATGCTGTATATTTATACATAGCACCTGTATGTTCAGGGCAGTATAAAATCAGATCAACTACATTATTCCTAGAAAGTTAATATGACCTTAGCTTATGAAGCAAAGAGAATGTGTTTGGAGAATGCAAAGACTAAGTCCTGTTTTTGTAGCCCCCAATGTGCATTACACCACTTTTTTTTTTTTTTTTAGAGAATACATATTCAATATGACTTGGCAAGAATTAAAAGGAAAAATCCCAAGAACCCATTATTGTTTTGCTGCTTATATTTTATCAGCCATAGAAGTTATTTTATTAGTATTAGTGACACAGCAAGCAAACAGAGCACAAGACTGAGACGGGAATTTGTGATACAGTTGTAATCACTAACAAATCTTTATCAACTACATATTAACTTTACAAAAGCAAACAAAAAAATTATAAAACACTCTGATTGCATGGGACAATAAATGTCGGTAGGAAAAGTGCAAAGTAGAGTCCATGCAGTTGAATGAGCTCCCACAAAAATATTTACCACTGTAGGGTAAGGACCATGCTGATATCCTGCCTGGAAACAGGAAAGGGTTGAGGCTGAATGTAAGTAATTCAAAATGGGTCTAACTAGGGGATGGAATAAATAAAGGAAGAGCTGTTGTTAGTCCTCAAAACCAAAACAAAACCCCAAACAACTCAGATTGGGCTAACTGGCCAAAATATTCCCAGGGAAGGCAGAAAAGGGCTCAGATCTCTGCTTCATTACAGCGAATCCCCTTTCATTTCACCCCAAAAATATGCCTTCACTAACACCACAGCATTACTGCCTGAGGGAGTGAGGATCCCAGGCTGAGGAATGTGAGGTCCTGTGCTGCCTGTTTACCCTCATTTGTTCCTTTTCTTCTGCTTTAGCTGTGTCTGCCCTCTGCCAGCTTGCATCTACTCCTCTGGTGGATCCCAAAGGGCGCAGCTGAACAAAAAGAAAGAGAAAATTCACAGTCTTCAAAAGCAACCTGAGGTTTCTGGCAGGCAGATAAACGAAGCCTGTGGATTAAGTAAGTGTCTGATTAGCTGGATAGAAAGAAGAAAATTTTTAAAATGCCCAAATCCAAAAATCCTTTTGGAACATACCAGAAGCCGGTAATTTTTTTTTTCCTTAATTTCTGTCTTTTGTTCTATTAAGAATCAGTGTAATTACATTTATGTTTGTGATGTGGTAATAAATATTTATATTTGTTTTTCTCTTAACATGGTTTCAGATAAGGGTGATTGCTAGGTAACTAACTCTCTGTCCCTACGGGTTTGGTGACATTTAAACCAGGAATATTGAGATATGTTAGCAGTCTTTAGCTTCTCAGTGACTTGATGGTTATATCCAGAGGGTAACAGAAGTCTCTACACAGGTATGTCATCTACATGACCAGTGTGGCAGTGAGCAATATGGAGGTTACATGGAAGGAGAGTCCCCCAATGACACTCAATAACCCGGAAAGCCTCCTTGCCCCTAGCAGAGCAATGGCAAACATAGCTTACCCCGCTGCAGTGCTCAGGGAGGTTTTGGCACTTTGTCTGAACCACAGCAAGCATAAGCACACACAAGCAAAGCACCACAGGCTGAATTATCTTAATACGGGTATACAGCATGTTTGGTCTACAAGCAGTGTAGTTTAATTCTAGGACTGCGGCACCACTGGGAGTATGCTAAGGAGAAGCTTGCAGTGTGCAGGAGTCTGCCAAACGTCGTGTCCCTGAACATCTTAATTAATTGTTAGTTACACTCTGTCATGAGATCTTGTCCAGAAGGCATTGCATTAAAAGTGCAAACTGCTGTTAGTGGGGTGCAAAGATGTTCTTGCCAGAGTAGCATTGCCAAAGAAATGAGAGCCTCTGGAGTGAACTGCCAAAGAGCACAACCATATTGAAAATAGAAGAACATCTGAGGTTTTGGGAGCCCTAGGGTGCAGTTCTTCATATATCCTGATTTGAGGAAGCCATTCCATATTTTAATTACAGAAGTCATGAAACAACACAGGCAAAGCAATAGCTACATATTGGTTATGTGTGTAACTATTAAATGTGTATTTCAGTTATCAGTATTGGTTGGCACAAGAGGTAAACTAGTATCTGTGGCCTTCCTGTGTTGTTCTTTTGAAAAAGAGAACCAAGTGATAGTTATTGACTTACTTTTTCTACAGTTTGCTTGTTTTGGTTTTTTACAGAGTAGTGTTGTTTCTCAGCAACTGGGAACAAATTATAAATTGACAGTTTCCTCATTCATAATTTCCAGAACTGCAGAGAGTGTCTGATTCATGAGCTGCGGACAGGAACTGGAGATGAGCACAGGAACGTACATAAGAACATAAGAAAAGTCATTCCCGTCAGACTAAGGGTCTGTTCACTTCAGTATGCTGCCTCTAAACCAGAGGCTGGGGCTCTCTTACCACTGCTAGGAAAACGTCTGAGTCTCCCCGGGAGCACAAGCAGCTGTACAAGCTCCATCTCAGTGGCCTCAACTTTGAAAAAATGGATGAGAGTCCCTGAAAGCTCTCTGAGCAGTGGCATGCTCTGACTGACTGGACTGACTGTACCTTGCCAGATCTCTCAGCCAAGCACTTGCCCGGTTGCCCCTTGAATCCCTGCAAGTGTTTTGCATCCATAGCGCCCAAAGCTTCCCCTCTCACTCTTCCCTAGGAGACAGCCCCTTGCCTGTCTGTTGCCTGAGCGCTCCTTCTGTGGACAGCGCTGATGGGCTTGTGAGACTGATTCCAAGTGAGCGTAATTTGCCCATTACAGAAGCTCTCTCTCCATTGCCTACAGAGGGGACCTGTAAAAATGCTCAGAAATAGGGAGGATGAGTCTGGGCCTTGGACTCTCCATCTCTTAGCCTCAGCAAATCATTTGCTATTCTTATCCTTGAAGAAGCATAAATAGAGAAGAGAGGAATACTGGCTGGAGCTTAGGCGACTACATCTACTGTGGCAGACAGCTCTGGCCAAAACAGTTGTTGTGATTTTGGAGTCAATAGGGACATTGTCTTTGCTTCTCACCACCAGACCAGTTTTATAAAGAAAATTATTTTATGTAGTTTCAGGCTTAGCGCTTTCAATAGCCATTCCGATGTTAAAGTTTACTGGTTTATTAGGTTTTGTGTGCAGGCATTCAAAATACAAAGCCATATCTTCTTGATGGCAAAATTCTAGTGATAAGAAAAGACTTAGGTGTTTACTTTTCTTAGATCAGTTTTCCCAAGTCTCATTCAATATCACAGCTGGCTAGCATCTGCATTGGGATATATTAATGCTAGGGCTAGTCCAAAAAATCTCAGATATCTGGCCCTGAAGAGGAAAGATCGTTCCTGGTTTATGTCAAAGGTGTGCTCTTGAAGAGACTCTACCAGCATTTGATGAGCAGTCTGGGTAAACATAGAGTGTTACTGTAAACTAAGAATGTTTATGGTAATATTAGTTTGCAGGCTTTGTGATCTAACTTCACTGTGCTAAAATGATGGTCAAGAGAACTGTAGTCACAGTCCTTTTTTTGCTTTTGTGGTAGAGATCAGTCCAGACAGACCTTTGAACCTAACTACTAGATACTTTTGCTGAAGGTGTTAAACTTCTCAGGTTTTTAAAATTTCCCACTAGACCTGAGCCCCCATGGAGATGCCAGTTTGGTGGGTAAATCAGATCACCACATTATGCATTTCAGCAACAGGTTCTTGTTCCTGAACGAATGCCTTCTGATTTTCTTCACACTGCCAGTAGCGTTGTGAGTCTAGTTTTGCAAGGACTACACACCAAAGTATGCAGAGTTCACAATTACGTGTTTTTAGCACTGTTCACAGTATACTTTGTCAGAAATATTTGCAAGAAATATTTGCCTGTGTTCACGGCCTCATTGAAAACGATTTCCTGGCTTATGTTACTGCAGGATATTCCTTACGCTTTAAACATGGGAGTAAAAAATGGTCTGTGGCACTAAAATCCGTAACTGCATGGGGCAAGGCAAATCAAAACGGAAACCAGAGCTGAAACTAATAACCTAGAATTGTGCTAATTATATGAGAGATGTGTGACATTTCCTAAGTGTTCAGACCTTTGACAGGGTGCAGTTACAGACAGGGGCTGTTCCTAATGAGGGACTGTATTGAAAGGTCAGCTGTCAAAAACAGTCAAGGATGCAGACCGGTCTAGTTCTCAGTTGCCCGTGTATTTAACACCCAACAAGGCTGCCTCTCTCAGGCATCGAGTCCAGGTCACTGAAGCACACTATAAATCTCTGGAACGAGGGGCAGGGTTGCAGTTCGTGCAAACCTTAACCAAAGAGTATTGAAAAGACTTACATTGTTCCTTACATGGTATTTTAATTGTAAACTCTTTGGAGCAAAGTCTACATGCATTATTTATTTCTAGACTGTCTTGGTGAGGACTTGTTTAGCTGAAAGTTGTACGTGCTGCTTGTAACATAAAATAATGGATCCAGTGAAGATTGCTTCCTTTCTCTTTCAGTGACTAACAGCAGGAACAAACTAGCCAGATTCCTCTCACTTAGCTCCTGTTTCATCTGTATTCTCTTGCTACCATGCCAAAACTGGCGTAGCACCCAGAGCTGACAGCCTTCTAAGGTAGAAAAGATACTGCTGTCTTCTTTCTGTCATCCCAAATGCCTGGATTATCTTCTCCATAGCTGAGATATTTCACAAATTGAGCTAGAGGCTTTGTTACTGCAGAAAAGTTTTCAGCAAAAGAACTCAGCTTCACGTATATGTCATGTGACTCACTCTGTCTTCACAGAATCTGATTTGGTGAAGTTGGCTCCTTTGTAAGAGTCAGCTTAGAGAGCCAGGAGCACAGAGGATTCTGCTACATGCAGATTGCCCTAATCAGTTTGAGGACAACACAAAATTACTGCCTAATAAGTTATTCACAATATTCAACTAAGCAGCTATTTTCACCAATAAATTATACTATTTCACATGTGAATATCGCTAAAATATTGGGTACTAAGGACCTCACTACCAGATAAGAATTATAGTATAAACGTCATTTTTAACAGTATCAGGCAACGGCACAGTTACAGTATGGTGTGGTTAGGGTAGAATCCCATGTTGTAATTTCTTCAATGTCAAGGTGAAGATAAGAGGTTCCCACTCTGGCCAATCATTCCCAACCTCCAGCCGCAGCTTAACTCTCTTTCACTTGTGATGATTAAATTGGGGGGG
>Ga0065711_1049951_pt1 | contig 11050 bp, 3 predicted proteins | sample Hoacrofraction12_FD_59098 | JGI IMG/M metagenome (GOLD analysis project Ga0065711, IMG submission 59098) | Hoatzin crop microbial communities from Cojedes, Venezuela - Epithelial fraction 12 v2 (version 2) | ecosystem: Host-associated > Birds > Digestive system > Esophagus > Crop | place... | reverse complement strand
GCAGAGCAGAGGGGAAGGAGATCCTCCCTCGACCTGCTGGCCACACTCCTCCTAATGCACCCCAGGATCCCATTGGCCTTCTTGGCAGCCAGGGCACACTGCTGGCTCATGGTCAACCTGTCGTCCACCATCACCCCCAGGTCCCTCTCCACAGAGCTGCTCTCCAGCAGGTCCACCCCAAGCCTGTACTGGTGCATGGGGTTGTTCCTCCCCACCTGCAGGACCCTGCACTTGCCCTTGCTGAACTTCATCAGGTTCCTCTCTGCCCAACTCTCCAGCCTCTCCAGCTCTCGCTGAATGGCAGCACAGCCTCCTGGTCTATCCACCACTCCTCCCAGCTTTCTGTCATCAGCAAACTTACTGAGGGTACATTCTAAATCTTCATCCAGGTCACTGATGAAGAAGTTGAACAAGAGTGGGCCGAGTACTGACCCCTGGGGGACACCACTAGTTAGAGGCCTCCCACTAGACTCAGCGCTGCTGATGACAACCCTCTGAGCTCTGCCCTTCAGCCAGTTCTCAATCCACCTGACTGGCCACTCATCCAGCCCACACTTCTTGAGCTTCCCTACGAGGATGTTATGGGAGACAGTCTCAAAACCCATGCTGAACTCAAGGTAGACAACATCCACTGCTCTCCCTTCACCTACCCAGCTGTTCATGCCATCATAGAAAGTTATCAGATTGGTCAAGCATGATTTCTCCTATTCCCGACTATTAAACTGATTTTTGAAACGTACTTTTTCGTCTGTCCTCACACTTCTGTGACAATGTGTTAGGACAAAACTCTCCAGGCATCTTGCAAACTCATGAGGCAGAATCACTCAGAGCTCAACCACCTCCAAGAATCCAGGCTACGGGTTGTCTTCCTTGAGCTTCTTTTTTTATTGGAACACCCACAATATAAATTGCACTTAGTTTCTCAATTAGCAGAAAGGGGTCTCTTTGATCACTGGTCTAAGCTTGTGGAATTACAGGCAGAGTTTCTAACTGTGTATCACATTCTGAAGTGTCCCTCTAGCACTCATTTCTAATTTCGCTTTGAGTGTTGCAGATCCAAAACAATGTTAGTGGCTACATCTAAGATGGTGTTCAGTGACTAACCTCTTGCTCAGTGAGCTGGGACTTGCCGTTTTTTATCTGACCCGTTTTCATACTTTAGATGACAGTTTAAGTACTGTTTGTGTTCCTTCACTGCTGACTCATCTACAACAAAGAAGCCACAGGCTCCAAAAGGATGAGCAGCTTTCAGAAACAGGAATATCCTGTTAATTTGGAGTTAAATGTTTATGTGCTGTCATCACTTGAGCTCTCATTAAGTGTTTATGTGCTGTCATCACTTGAGCTCCCATACTACGCACTGCGCTGGCTGGTCCCAGAGCCCTGTTCGGACACAGGTGATATTTCCTCCAGCTCTCGAACCATCAGGCTGAATAACCTGCACCCCACCTGCGCCACCAGGATGAAAAATGCTCCAGGCAGAATACAGTAGTATTTTCACTGATCCTTACTGAGAAGCACGCATTTGGCATTACACAGCACAGCATCCAGATGGTACCTCCCTGGCCACCAACACCACTATTTGCAACAAGGCATCTAAATGAATTTTGAGCTGGCAATTTGGGAACTTGGATATGCCATAGTGTTTGCTCGTGCAGAAATAGCAGTTGTGGCAGCCTTTGCACTGAGAGTGGTAAATCACGGCCAGGTCACAGACAACCAGACCTCCCGACTGCTCAGAGTGCGGTGTGACTGCTGCTGCTGTGCCCTGCTTACCGCACTGGCACGAGTCATGCCCCAAGCAGGATGATCCAAACGAAGCAGGATTGCCTCTCTGCACTGAACTCACAGCCCGTATTGCTCAGTGTGCCAAAGCTTGTCCTATGAGACCGACTGACACAGTAAGTGGTAGGCACCTCCCCTTGCACAGCTGCTACCTTTGCCCGAAACAGATACCAGCCACAGAGGGCACCAGCACACACTGTGGTATTTACACAGCAACACTCCTTGTTTTGGTGCAGTAAAAAAACCCCTAAACACACCTAGACTAGATGGGATGAACTGATAATTGCCAGATTAACCTCAGAAGCTAGACTAAGGAATAAAAACCTTCCAGCTTCTTCCCAGTATACTGATTTTTTTTAATAACAACCACTGCAATAACCTGATCTTGAATATAACTCTGCTACAAAACCTGCAAGCACACGTTAAGAAACACACCAAGTGTTTTATGGCATTTGATGGTAAAAACTCCTTCTGAGGCAAAACGCTGGTATTCACTTAGTTCCAGCCCAATCGAACAGTACTAGTGTACTGAAGTTAAAATCTGACCCTGAAAGCCAAGAATCCTTTTCTTTTTGTAAATGGATGAAGCTTCTGCTTGAACACACTGATGGGCAAAGGTGCAAATTGTTTTAAATGGCAAGTTCTAAAGCAACAGGCAAAACCTACATACAGAGAGTATTACGCAAGCCACTGTTTCAATAGCTACGTGTTCAGGTAAAGCAATTAAAGGGTTTTTTGAACTGTTATTTAATATTGCTGTGGGCCACTTCATTCTTTTTAGCAGTTGAAAGCATATTGAGGAATTTCTGAGAATAGCCCTGACAAAACCATACCTGTCCGTCTGATCTGACACAGCGCACTACAGAATATCCCTGGCCCAGGGAACTACCATGAGAGGAAGAATTCTGTCCGCTTTAGTGCAACGCGGAAATCACCAGCCAACTCACAGCAGCGTCCTTCAGTTCGGTAGCAGAATGGAAACATTTAAGATAAAACCAGTTACAGGTTATGAATGGGGAACAGTTTTGAAACTTAGTTTTCGTGGTCACACAAACCACACTTATGCAATTCTCAGAAATGGCAGTTTAAAACTTTCAAGTTGCATAGTCTCAGTGACAATACAAGAGCAATATTAATGTACTGCACTTGGTATAACCCACACTTTTTGTGCAACAGATGAGAGCTGCATTTCTGTATGCCACTAATTACTAGAACTTAAGCTTCAACTTCCATTTACTGAAATGACAGGAGGGCATTTGAAGTTACATGCTTAGGCATAGTTGCAAGTGGATGCACCATCTGAACATGGTCCTTAACAACCTGCTCTAGGTATTAAGCAGCAGGTTTGGACATCATGATCTCCAGAGGTCCCTTCCAACATCAACCATTCTGTGATTCAACAACAGTCCTCTAAACTCCAATAAGCAGCTCAACAGCAAGTGCAAAAGATGCATCAACTGTGTTGACCAGTTTCATGAGCCTGCCAGGGACACTGAGCTGAAGGTAGCTGTTGGGCTAGATGTTTCACAGTATGCCAAAATTCACTTAGTGGGATTAATTCTTAATGGCCCTGGAGAAGACTGAAACAATTGCCCTGCTGATTTCTTAAGACATAATAAGCCAAGTAAATTGCTCCACTAATCCTCAGAAACCGTACTGTGACAGTGTCACCGGTATCATTAGGAACAGAGGGTACACAAAACAGTAGACAAGTTAACCAGACAGCTTACAGCACCATTTGGTTTGATTTTGTTATTTTGAAGCAAGAACCATGTTCCACCACATCATACTGTTTTGAGAAATATTAAAGACAGGTTGAACTGAAGCTCCAAGCAGTTTCCTTGCTAGGCTGGTTTAGGAAGCAGCAGAGAGGAACAAAAACAGACTCAAAAGACAAGCAGTTCAGAGTGTTTGTAGAGACCATTCACAGATACAAGAGCCGCTGCTGAAGAGCTGGCAGCTACCTAATAAAGAAATTAATTGTCTTGCAGTAGGATCACTGGGCCACAGCAAAGGAGACCATCTGACAGTTAAGTTTTATTAATCCTAACCATGTATTTAAGTGAGGCATTTCTTATTCTGTACTTCAACCTTAACATTCTCAAGACTGAATAAAAAGCTCAAGGAAAAATGGAATTCCCCAGGACCCTCTTATTTGAAGCGTTACCCAGGAAGATCAAGTCTGAGTTTCTAAAAACAGAACTTTTATAGCATGAAAAATCATGTTAGAAATTTCCCTTGAACATCTCAGTACTGCCTTGAATGATTACTGATTTGAAGAAGCTGTGTTACATACAACAAACTGAACTTCATGTTCCACAGAAATACTAATCCTGTCAAATTACACCCCATTTTCTAAAAGATATGAATATATACAGGCAAATAATCTTTATGACACCAATCATCTGCATGACACCACACATCTCAAATGTAGAAGACGCTCTCTTTTGCACTTGCCTGCTGAACCATATTAACAAAAAAACTGACGTAAGCGAAAAGCAAGCATAGCTCAATGACATATTAAGAGCTTCACTTTCAGTCCAACTTCTCATGGGACTTCCATAGAAAGGATCTACAGATCGAGTGGCCATTTCAGCAAATATCAGATCAGTATCACAACTGCAGCTCAGCTTAGATTTTTGAAGGGGTAAGTAGAGGTAGGGGAAGGTATTATTCTGCCATGAAGGAGCAGGGAACAGTCACAGGCTGAATTTCAGTTTAACCAGAGAACAGGCACAGCATCAACAAGCAACGACGCAAGAAGGAAGCCAAGGCACCTCATTCCTAACAAAAAACTACTCAAGAGGCTAAACAGATTAGTCTCTGTGGACTGTTTAGGCTGGGACATTAGGCAGCAGCAGTAGCAGAATTCACCCTGTTGAACAGACAAGGATGCCAGATTTCACTCACCATGAGAGTCGGACCCCAACTTCTTAGAAGCCATTTAGAACCTGAAAAACATTTTAAAACAGCTTTAACAACTTTATACGTGTAGCACAGCATAAGTCTACGTAGTTCTACAAAGTCTTGTCTCTAACGGACATGTTGCAGACACTTGCTATTTAACCTGTTCCTATGATCGATAAGCAAACCTTTTTTACAGCCTCGAGAATTGACTGAGCAGGCAAACAACTTAGCCCAGGGTCTGACAATCTAAATGGCAAAATGAAGAAGAAAAAGAAAAAAAAAGGCAAGAAGCAGCCAGATTGATCACGAAGGCAGAGTGTTCCAGATCACAGTGCTCAGAGGCTGCTCTGTCCCAGCCCCATGGAGCACACCCTGCCTCCCTTTGTATTAAGAATAGCCCTTCCTCCTGGAAATACCACACTGATTCTCCTCAGGTTAATCACTGTTGCTCTAAAAAGGGATACTATCATATTGGGCATGCAGTCAGTTAGCCAGCATGGCACTTGTCTAGACACACCAGGTAATGCACAGGTAACAATGCAGGTACACAATAAATGGTATCAATGGAAAGATATTTTCAGATACACAGAAGAAAATAACGCTAACGAGTCCTCACCCACTGGCCACAGAATTTTACTAGCAACTTTCAAAATTTGGACACAAATCCTACATGGCCAAGATGTTAAACAGAAAGTGTCTAGCCAGTTTTCAACACAGAGCAGGCCTGTCCTGAGAAAACAGTTAAGGTAGAATTTACCGTCTAATTAGTCATCAGCTAAAACCCTGCTCCAGAAGGCTTACGGTGTGTTCAATCACATAACTGGTTCTTTCCCTAGAAGTACATCACAAGATCTGTCTCAAGACACCACAGCATAATTCTTTGAATAACAGAATATGTAAGTCGTCCTTTAGCATTATGCACAACGAAGAATCAGAGTTGTCCTTTGTTTCTGAATTCCTCCAGCTCCGCCCGAAATGCCCAACAGCTGTTCCTTATAAACATGCAGTGACCTGGTACAGCACAACAGCAGCAGACAGCGCACAAAGCGTATCTTGGAGCATATCTAGCATCCACACCCATCATTCGTCAGTCAAGGTGTCTTAGCCTCACTGTTTCCACTCCAGATTCCAATCGCAAGTGTTAACGTAAAGGAAGGGAGTCAGAAGGTGAGGATTACACAGACAACTCAGCTGCTCCTCCTGGCTGCTGCTGACATGACTAGGGTCAGAAAGAGCCAGTTGCAAGTACCTTAGGCAAGCACCTTTTGCTGTACAAAGGTCTCTTCCAACACTACTTTGAAATCAACAGGTGAACCATCCCTGCTGGCTAATGGGAATTTAACACACAGCTAAAGCCAGAGCTGTACAAAGATGATCACTTGGGTGCAACCAGACTTCACGAAACACAGTGAGCAGACGCTAGGCTATGAGGAAATGAGTCACACCAAGCAATTCCACGTATACCTCATACATAAAAGCCATGTGTCATTCTGCTCAGCATTTATCAGGTTCTTCTCAGCACATCTCACCATCTCTCTCAACATCGGTATTACGTCCAAAGCCACTACACTAAGCCAGATAACTGGTTTTGGCATTAGCCAGCAACTGCTTCTCAGAAGCAAACAAAACATTGCAGCTTCAAAGACAGAAGAAAAACGAGGTGAAACAGTGCTGAGCCTGCCATCTCAGAAAGGCTGTCAAGGGCAAAGCCACAAGACCACCCGGTACAGCTGCATGTCAGCTACTAACGCTAAATGGGCTCCACTCATCCCACTACCGCAGAGGAGGAGACCAGACTGCAGACTACATCATCTGAAATGGGCTGCACCTTTCAGACTCAGATCACACTGTCAGGCAAGCTGCTACATTGCTAGTTCTTCTGCATGAGAACAGCAATTAAGATTACATCTTGATTTGTTACTACTGAAAAAGCCAGGCCACGCGTGAAATCCTTCAGTCTTCACATACCTCACCAGTCTTCCGTACGTCACTGGAGACTGTGAGGCACCACCTCCACGCAGGTACTATGGCTGCCCATCATCCACTACTACCACAGCAGAGCTGAACTTGCAACAAGGCCTCTACATACTTCCTTTAATTTCTCAGAGTTCTTCTTCTTGTTACTATCTCAGACTGAAAAGCAAGTGGTCCTCTTCTATAGTATTTTAAAACTCCTGATGAGAGGAAGTAACCTCCCCACCTTGGTAACTCAACTGACAAAGAAGTTTTTTCAGTACAGCACCAGTTATCTACAGCAATACAGTTTACACCATCTACCTCATTTACCAGAAGCGACTTACTCCAGACTGCACTTACACAAAGGACATTGAAAAGAAAATTCAAAGAGATTATTTTTAGAACAATAATTTATATCCCCTCTCCAGCAGGCCGTTGCAAGGACACACTAAGCTTACCATTCCACACACTGATCTTGGGTACCTGAACATTAAGTTACTGTGACACTACCAGTTTGCTCCAGGGACATCAGTAGTAATGTGTACGAATCCCACAGATCCAAAGATGTACACACCTAGCATCCAGGGAGTTTTGCAGTAGTGTATCAATCTGGAGCTGCACAAAGCCTTGGATACGTCCTCAGTGTCAAAACACCCCACATTAGCTATAAGTATCTTGCTTTTGTTGGCAACTCTGTAGCAAAATCCTAGTGCAGCCCAGGCACCTGCATTAACTTCCAAGTGCAGTGGGAAAAATGATTCCTCTGCTATATGCAACACATGATTTTACCTACAGAACTAGCTAAGGGAAATCAATAGCAAGCTAATAATGAAACAGACCATTTCCAGAGAAACAGTCACACTTTAGATTCAGGTAGCATTTAGAATTTATAGCACACCAGCTCTTCCTGATGCCGTGTGAGTGTGCACTTACTCAGATACCATTACTGCAGAAGGCACTGTCAGCAAACAGCATTGCTCATCACAGCACACAGTAACACTAGCACAGGCTGCCAGCCACATTTCATCACTCCTTTCAAAAGAGGGTTTAATTAAAAAAGTATCTTGTGACTAATCAGATTTGATAGGCTATTCAGGGACCACCGTTACAAGCATCTTGCTGTTGCTCTGCCCTACTGGCTGGAAAAAAGTATTTGCAGCCAGTTAGAAGGTTACTGATGCTGCTGCTGTTCTTGTAGGCATGTCCTGGTTTAGGTTGGGATGGAGTTAATTGTCCTCCCAATAGCTGCTGTGCTTTGCATTTAGTAGAAGAATGTAGTAACACTGATGTTTTCAGATGTTGCTATGAAAACAAGGACTTTTCCCAGTTTCCCATATTCAGCTCGCGAGCAGGTGTGCAGGAGCTGGGAGGGAGCACAGCCAGGCAGATCACCAAGCTGCCCAGTGGAAATACTCCACACCATGGACATCATGTTCAGTTTAGGAATGGGGGTTGGCTGGGGGGCAAGAATCCTTCCTTATCATTTCCTTGAGTTCAAATCTTCTCTTGGGCAGGAACGTGAACATTTCTGGAAGTTCAGTTTTTTCTGGAATGTCACAAAATCCACGATTTCTGGGATATGCAATCACTGCTTGGGGACTGGTTGCAATTCAGTCATCCGGCAGGGAGCAAGTTGTATTGTATACAGTTCATTTTGCAAATGCATTATTATCATTAGTAGTAGTAGTATTGGTATTTCCTTTGTTGTCTCACCAAACTGTCTCTGTCTCAACCCACGAGTTTCCCCTTTCGTCCATTTCCCCTCCCAATCACGCTGGAGGTGCTGGGAAGGGGTGAGCGAGTGGCTGTTGGGCCCCAGCTGCTGGCTGATGGGTTAAAACATGACAGGGCACTGTCTGAACGGTATTTGCATAGTCAAAGCTGTCACACTGTGCAGCAGAAGTTTGCTTACCTTTGTCACCATGCTCTTTTGCAAATTTAAAGGACTTGCTCCCAAAGACTTACTCCAAAACAGCTAGCACACACCTGCAGTCCTATTTATCACTGTTGGCATTGATCTCTAGACTCAAGAACAGGATACTGAGGGGCATCTGTGGGAAGGGTGCAGGGGGACACAAACTTTGGTCTGACGGTTTACTGCACATTATAGGCTGGCTAAGAACATACCCTACTGCGTGTAAAGTTTATCAACGCCTTTCCCGGGCCAGGGAAACAAGCTAGCTGCATAGTACTACAAGGTTTTCTTACAGCCACCTACAAGCCCTCTTCTACAAATGTAGACCTCCTTAGCTCCATTCCCTCATTCTTGGTTCTGTCTAATGCTCTGAAGAGACGATCACGGCTACATGCACCTAAAAGTTATAAGCAACTTCAATGTCAGCAGCCACTGTAGTGGCTGATGCGAGTTCTTCCCTTCCTGCCTGTATGTTCATGCTTCAGCTAATAGCTCCGAGACAAGAGGGTAACATTCTTAAAATCAGCCAGCCAGAGGAACACAGTATAGCAGAGCCCAGGATGAGGGCAGAGGACCTCAGAGTGATGACAAAGGGATGGGGGGGCAGGGGAACAACTGCCAACAACAAAACAAACTAACACAAAGATGGAGAAACAGAGAAGTGACAAGACAAAACTGATGACAGAAATAACTGGCACAAAGAGACAACAAGCTGGAAAGGCTTGAAGGGACAGCAGAGAGATGATCAAGGCAGTCCACCTGGCACATCACCACTTAAACCTGAATGACTACGTAGCTGTGTTGTCAGAGAACAAGGAGAACGCAGAGAAGCATGACTTGGTGCAGTCACACAATACCAAAGGGACAGTCTCATCAACAGATGAGAAAAAACAATTACTACCAAGAGTGACTCATGAGGAGCTGCTGAGAATTTGGGGTGGGTTTTAATCATTATTTCCATGTTCCTTCTATTGGTGCTTTCCCTGAAGTTTGTATCTACACTACTTTTTTTCTGAAAGAGCTCTGGCCAGTCAAGTTGGAAGCACCCTACCCACTGGCGGTACGTGAAGTAGCTTTCTTAGTGATAACTCAAGCCAACTTAACTCTTTGCCAAGAAGAACTGGTCTCTTGTTGCTATATCCCTCCTTCTGGGGTGTAAGTATGTCTAGATTCCAGATGACACGAATTCTCTGAAGTAACTCCCACCTAAGAGTCAGATAAATGAGAAATGTACTTATTATGGGTCAGAGGAAACCTAAATGCCTCAGGTTATTGACCACAACCAATTCAGCACATCTATGGTTTTCAGAGAAGACAAACCTGATCTTGCAACTTTCATTTTGCCTGCTAATACACATTGTGCAGTTTAAGTATACAGAACTAAGGATGCATCCATTCACTCTGTGAAAACTACAAAAAGACAAAAAACCTCCAAAAGATTTTTTTTGCTGCCTATGTTACATTCATGAACTACCACTGATGTCACATTGATAAACAGCTAAAAGCAGTTTGATTCAAGTGATTGATTTCTAATTCATCACAGGTATTCCAGATTTAGACAGGGGTTTAAGTTTTCGGTATAACTACTTGTTTCAGTGCAAGTGAAAGGCTATAACCAACATCAATATTCCATATATAGCCTTATACAACAAAAATAGAGGTAGACAGTGGCTGTTGCTAATATAAAACAAAAGTTAAGATTCTTCTGTCAAAGCTTCCCACCTACGTAAGAGCTCAATCATTGCTACAGAACTGAGATCTCTTACATAGACTGACAGTAAAAAGCTGATCACAGAAGTTTACTACAGTATAAAACAGATTCCGTTCTCATTTACTGTAGTCTTCAAATAGCTGACATCACCCCAAAATCTGCAGCAAATGCTTCTCCTTTGTACCTCTAACAGTTCTGCAAACAATGAGCTGCATGGAGGTGCTCCCCCTTTGTTATGCATGACCACGCTGAGCCACTGATAACAGCTCTTCGGATGAAATTGTAAAACTAGATTTGACATGTTGCAACTTCATGTCCTGCAGAAAAAAAGGAGGAGGGCATCACTTTCACTAGTCTTAACAGAAAAAAAAAGTTTTAAGTATACCTACAGTAATTCCTTTCATGTGCTAATGCAATCCAGGAGATAAGGTGCATTAAGGTTCTTGGTCTATTTTAAGATCAACATGAACAAACCAGACCCTCTTTGAAGCAAATACAGGCATGGAGTTTCCACTCAATTTTCCATGGCCACTGGTTAAAACAAGTCTAATGACATGCCTCCATCGCATGCAATGTAAGTACAAGTGGTCCTAATAAATGCTTATAAATATCTCAAGGGTGGGTGTCAGGAGGATGGAGCCAAGCTCTTTTCATTGGTGCCCAGTCACAGGACTGGGGGCAATGGGCACAAACTGAGGCACAGGAAGTTCCGTCTGAACATGAGGAAGAACTTCTTCCCTCTGAGGGTGACGGAGCCCTGGAACAGGCTGCCCAGA
>Ga0065711_1049950_pt1 | contig 11051 bp, 11 predicted proteins | sample Hoacrofraction12_FD_59098 | JGI IMG/M metagenome (GOLD analysis project Ga0065711, IMG submission 59098) | Hoatzin crop microbial communities from Cojedes, Venezuela - Epithelial fraction 12 v2 (version 2) | ecosystem: Host-associated > Birds > Digestive system > Esophagus > Crop | place... | reverse complement strand
TTTGTATTGGCAGAATACCTTTTTTTTTTTTTTTTTTTGAAAAAAGAAAGATTTGGAGAAGTGTTTAGTAAATGTTTGAAAATAGTTCCACTAACTACACTTACTGAAACGAAATGGGTCATATTAAAGGTGGCTCATCAGCAAATAGATTTTGTAGAGAAACTTCTCACGCTAAAGTTTTCTCTGGAGTATAGCAGTATTTGGGAATTCCGTTGCATGATTAGCTTTCTCTGTTGTGACACGTCTCTGCTACCTAGCATGGTGCGGACTGCCAGGTTGTCGCTACAACGCAGAAGGCAAGGCAGTGAGAATTGCTTGCTTGCCTCCAGAAGTGCTGACTTAAACTCCTGTTTCTTCCTTTGCTTCTTTGTTGGAAATTCGGCTTCTCTTCTTACAGGAGCTCGCCCAACTGAACTTTTGTTTTGTCAAGTAATTTGAAGAAAGGGTGTAAAAACACAAGAACACTTCGCTATCACCGTGCTTATATATAGATGTACGAGCAGAAGGAGCAAGTGAACTCGTGTTTGAAAATTGTAGTTCTCTGCTGTAGGGTGAGTAGCTGAGGCAAACAGGATAGTATGGACGGGCTGCTGCTTGGAACAAATATAGACAGGGTTTTTTTCTTACGTGGCACTACATACTACAGAGCCACTTTCTTGCCCAGGCCTTTCTAATAAATGAAAGGGTATGTTGAGGGCTACGCCAGCGGCACAGGCACCGCTGTTACTGGGGCACTTCGTGGTGCGCCGCCAGGCCGGGGCTGGGGCTGCAGCTGGGCCACCTTCGTTACAGAGATCTCGTGGTGTGGTAGTGTGCTTTTACCGAGTTTGCCGTCTAGGGGGGAATGAGAGGCTTTACCTTCAGCTGCTGCATGAAACTTGAAGTAGTTGAAGACAAGGCAATCAAAGAAAATCCCTCTATTATGATGTTATGAGTATATACTGAGTAATTAAAATCAAAGTAGAGTTAACTCAGACCATAAATACTTTTCTATGTAATTAAAGTGTTCTTTCCTGAAATATTCTTTTAATTACTTCTAGTTCTGTTATACATATGTGTACATATTTATAAAAGAAAACATTTTATTTGCTAGAAATTAGGGAATATTTTTGTTATGAAAATAGTTTAAAAAAAATTCAAAAGAAAAAGGAATAGTACAACGATTGTAGGGAAAAAGCTAAATTAATTCTCTGCTCTTCCAGTATACCAGTCTGGACATGAAATAGAATATCCATTTGGTGTTTCAGCCTGTAACTTGTGTGTACCTCAGCAGAATAAGTCCTAGTTGTCAAAAAAAAAAAATGCTCACACATTTTCTCTGTGTGGCATGACTTACTGTATTTTTCACTGTCCTTATAATGCCGTGTAAAATAAGATTCTATGTTTTAAAACTGTTACATGTAGTTTTAACATAAAGCTATTGTAAAACTTAAGGCTAGTCACTTAAACTCCTGTCATTATGTTTTCCTGCTGATATCGTGAGATGCGCACCTTCAGCTTCCTCGGGAACTGTTTCATCAAAGCATTAAAACCAGCCTGGTTTTCGTTCCCAGCTGTTGCCCAGCGTGCCTTTCCCACTGCCTCTGCTGCTTACGTGTCGTAGCTTTCACCTTTTGCTTTTCCACTTTGCGTTCAAGGTTCCCAGTGCAGCAGTAAAGAGAGATACAGCTGATAAATCACATCCCCTCTGTTCTGATGCTGAGTGGGAGAGTGCTAGGAGGTCGCAAACACAGGCAATGAAAGTTCTGTTTGGGCAAGGAGACGATAGATGTGGGGATATTTGTGGTAGGATAATAAATGAAATTGGAAAAAATTAAGTTGTATTTCAAGAGAAACTAACTTTAATGTGTCATGAAAGTTTCCAGAATGGATTTGACCTCTACATATATTAAAAACCCCTATTTCTTTCCAATTGGTCTACCTGCCTGCTGCATCGTTTATTATTAATGAAATATTTTTCTCCTGTCAGTCATGCCAGCTGGAAGGCTAAGGGAACCAGGATAAATCAGCACAGATCTTGTTTCAGCTGTCAGGAAGAGGCAAAGGAAGAATGCAGAACAGAAAAGAAGTCACTTCCCTAAGTTTTGAGAGGGAAATGGAGTGTCTGCTTCAAAGGGCGAGGAGGCTGCCTTTCGGTGCAGTGAAGCTGTTGCGCGGCTGCTTGCGAGCATGTTGGGCTGGCAGTGCCCATGCTGTGGCTGTGGGGTGGGGGACGCGTTGTCCTAGTCTACCCCTGAAGTGTCACCAGACTGTTGGACTTAGGTCTTTGGCTGCTTGCTCTTTAAAATACCTGTGAGTTACCTTAGCCTGTAAGTTGTTCAAGCTTGTGCTGTTTTTTTATATTACATGACGACCGACAGATAGTAGCAATGCAGTGTTTGTACTTGTAAAGGCAACGAGCTGTGCTAGGTTCAAAGAGCTTGGTTGAGCCCTCGTCTTCTCCTCCTGTGGCCAGGCAGCAAGGCTGTGGTTTTGAGGAAACAGACCTTGTCCTTGAGGATCTGTGCTGAGGTCAATAACTCCTTACTCTGTGAAACCACATTGGGTCAAAACCACCCATCCAGAGCTTGAAAAAATATTTTTCTTAGGTAGAAAGCATTTTAAATCTAGTCAGTGTTTATTTACTGTCTGTTTTATTCTTCAGATATGCCTCTTCATGTCCGACGTAGTAGTGACCCTGCACTGATTGGCCTCTCAACCTCTGTAAGTGACACAAATTTTTCCTCGGAAGAGCCTTCACGGAAAAACCCTACGAGGTGGTCCACAACCGCAGGCTTCCTCAAGCAGAACAACCCTGGCATACCCAGTGCTCATGAAAGAAAGGTATATTTCCTTCTTCCTCTTTGTCCAATAAATAACAAATGTGCATGAATCTTGAATGCTGTTTTGCCCTTCTCTCACCTGCTCCTGGTCTAAACTTGTGTTTTCTGACTTTGTCCACCAAACCCCATCATCAGCAGAGGAGTCGCACGTGTGTCCTGCCCTTGGGAGACTCTTGGTCATGCCCACAGCAGGGGCTCTGAAAACTTGATTTTGCCATTAACTGTAGTTGAAGCTCTGATTACTCATTACTCTGCAAAGCAGGGCCTAAATCTGTCACACATTTTCTTTGAATGCAAATAGGTCACATCTATAATGATTCTTACTGATCTCCATAGAAGCTGTGATGGCAGTGAATAATCTGCATGCCCACAGCTGGTCTGGTCTGTCTTTCTGACATAGCCTTGCTAGTTTTCACTTTCTGAGGCGCTAGTCAAGTAATACAAAACACAAATTGCAAATGCTGTCTCGCCTTGATAACGTTCTTAAAACTAAAACAGTGAAATGCAGAGTGAGTATTTTTTCCTTCATTTTTTAAATATGATTTCAGTGTCTCTACATGAATTGCATTATTAGCTAGAGAAGTCTGCAGGAAGCTCACTTCTCAGTGCATTATTGAAAAAAACACTGGAAGAAATATTCCCTTTTGTACGGCCCCCAACACTGCCCATAATTGTGATGGTAACTAGCAAACAAACTCGAAAGGAAAAAATATGTATATTTTCCAATAGAAATAAGTAATTTTAAACATTTTGATTATCATTCTGACAGCACAAAATCCTTTTGGAAAATGTGCAGCTTATTATAGCTGTTTTATTTTTTTCTGTGTTACTGTTAATTCTGTGCAAACTGAAACTCTGCAGCCCAGACTCCCACACCCCAAATAAAGAAGTCTTTACATGCTGCTAATGAACTGAACTATCTTTGGTGGGCTTTTGGTTGTTTCAAAAACATCTGTAAAAGCACAGTGCTCATAGGCGCTGAGGTCCACATTCTTAGAGAGGTGTCAGTTTAACACGGTATCGTTGGGTCTCTGCTTGATCGAGATTTCAGGTAGGTAATGGTATATTTTTTGTCACTTGTACTGGTGTGGCACAGAAGTGCCGGTTGTTTTGAAAAATACCTTTTATACTATTCTGGTCTGGAGAAGACAAATAATAATCTAATCCTTTTGAAGTGTTAGCATTTTCAGTTAATTTTTCTGAAATCATAATGAGACTGCACTTCATTACTCCACAAGCATAGATATGGAGGGCCACACATAGCATAATCAGATTTCTTGGAGTGTCTGAAGTTAGCAGAAATTGGAGAGAATTCACCAGCAGCTAATCTTTCACACTAGTCTTTTTATATTGTTAGTTGTTCAGCATGTACTTACTCTTGATTTTCATGAAAATATTTCATGTCTGCTGGAGCCTGGTGACCAAACTGGGAAGGAATGCATGTGATCTTATGTAGTGATGCGAAGTAAGGCACAAGAGAGCATTAAATCAAGAAGTTCAGATAGAATAAACGTAGATTAGTTAGTACAATAGATACTGGTATTTTTTTTTACCTTTTTTGCACACACAGTCCTTCAAATAGAATTTTGCACATCAGTCCTTCAAATAGAGCAGATCACTGAGTGCACTGCTTCTAATAGGTAAGATGCAGTAAACAACTGCAATTAAATAGTAATTGCTTGTGCAACATATGAGTTAATCCTGAGTTCATTTGTGCTAGACTGTTTTTATTATGTTTTCAGCATCTTGATCTCTTCATGCAAGTCAAGATTTTGTAGTGAATCCTGTTTCCCTTAGGAATGCATATAAAGAATTCTCCTTTTCTTTCCCAGTATTAACACCAATTTCATTGGTAGTGTTATCCTAGAAGGAGCATTTTTGAAGTCACTTAGCAAAGTACTAACACTGCATTTTTACAAATGTATTTTGGTTATCTGAGCTATAACAGGTCCTCACTACTTTATGTCAGGTTGTTTTCTTCAGCTGCTTGGATAACAAAAAGAGGCGGCTGTGGTTTGTTCCAGACTGTTTCGTTGATTATAGATGACACAGACGTTTCAAGCAATGCAATGAGAACAATCTTAATTTTCTGCTCAGTGCATAGGGCTTGAGCACCCATATATCTTTTGTGGGCGGTTGGCACTACGTAATGTTTTCACTGCGGTTCTCTCTCTTGACAGCACAAGAACATATGTTCTTGGGCTGAGATTTGCAGCACAGTTGTAGATTAGCAACTTTGCCCCAGCAGTATCTTGCAGAAACAAGAAAAGGGTTTCTGGGAGAGCTGCCAAAAGCTTCATCCACCTACTGACTTTAAGAAGTGACATTACTTTCAGCCCGTCACCTCTAAAGAGAAATAATTGACAGGTAGAAACCCAGTCCAATTTTTGGAGGAATTAGCAGAGCGTATCTAGCAGAAGGGATTTGTTTCTCGGGGGCAAGCGAGAGAAGACTCCTATTGGTGTTTGTTTCATTTTGGGTAAGAAGAATTTGGAATGGCAGGAAAATGGGCAGATGCCCAAGATGAGATGAAATGAAGGGGTGGGAGTGCTGCCATGCACTGAGGGCTGTGAGGAGCCAGGACATATGCCAGTAGATCTGGGCAAACAGAAAGGGAAAAGGGCACGGGGAAAGAAGGAAAAAAGAAGGAAAAATGTGGGATGCTTAAAGGATCCTGTTGAGGAAAATGTAATACTACCTGTAGTTATTGGAGTAGATGAAGCAGGAAATGACACTCTCCTGTGTCCTTAAGATAAGAGGAGAAAGACCGGAGAGGGACACAGTTTGGTTTGGAGGGGCCTGAATAGGTCCTGTGAAGATCTGAATGTCTTGAACTTGAGATGCGTTTCTGCTACATTAAGTAGGATATTTTGGTATGAAACCCTTGCACTAAACGGGACATGCTCTCTCGTTCTTTTTTCATATCATCTCATTGTAAAGAAATGTATTTATTGTCAGGATATCACAATACACACTCTGTGTTTCCTTAGAATTGGAATCTCGATCATTTCCGGTTTCTGTGTTGTTCAACTGTAAAAACAACTTGAAACCAGACGTTCTGTGTCCCAGAGTACTTATTTATTTGAAGAATTACCATTTTTATTGATTATTTGCAAGTCATTATATTGTTGGTAACTGTACTCAGCTAGGTAATTCCTGACCTCTTCCTTCTGTGTCATTCCCATGAATGGTCTCAACCAAATGATTAGGTCTTTCCATCTGTGCAAGTATTCACAGAATTGCCAATGATTATCATCAGCTTTAGTAGGTAAATTCACTTCTTGGACTTCTCTTTTAAACTGAATATTAAAATCACTTGCAGATACTTTTCTCTGTGTGAGAGACATATCTGTATCACCTAGTGACTTACAGCTTGACTTAATCCTGTCTCTTGCTTCCTTGAGCCATTCTAATGAAGCCAGAGGAAATCTCTTAGTAAAAATATCTTCTCAAAAGCCTGCAGTAATACCTGATTTGCAAGCTGTAATTTTGTTTGAATTGTGTTGAACTGTACAGCTGAACAGATTGTATTCAGCTGAAGCATATCATGTGTGCTTTTTTCCACTGCAGTAAAATGTTTTTTGATATTGTTGTTTTCTGAATAACGGTTAATTTGAATCACATTGTTAATAATTCACTACCAAAGCCTGTTGGCTTAACTAGCTGCCCTTAATAGACGTGGGCTGCATAAATGAAAATCAGGTTTCTTTTCCCTTAGATGTTTGTGTTACTGTATTGGAAGAACATAAGTGCAACAAACAGATATGCTGTGTGTTATAGCGACTGTGAGTTAATCTTCCCATATATTTTCAGCGTGTTTTTTAAATTTGCATTTCCATTTGTGGTGAGGAATTGTGCATCATTAAAAATCAGTTACCTGCTTTGATCCTGTTTTTCTGAAAGATGCAGGGCTTATCTAGTTAACCTGCCTTGTTTATTGCAGGGATATACCATGGCTAACTGGCTTATGAAACATTTCCCACTGTGACTTTCCTTAATTTGATTCATGTATTGTTGCATCAGAGATAACAGCATTGGTACAGCAGAAAGAAGTGAAAATGTACACTAAGAAGGAGAGCTCAAGAGAGAGCAAGGAGAGAGAAAAATGACTGTGCATGGGCTTCTGTGCCGCTCTTGCTCCTGGGTTCACCCACCTGGAGCAAAGCAAATGGCATGCAGCGTGCTCTGCAGGGTGCATCATCAGCAGCAAACATGTAGCTAAGTGTACTTGGCACCTCATTTTTAACTTTTTTTTTTTCCCCTTCTCTCTTTGCCTTTGCCATGTAGTCCGCAGTAAGGTTTTTTGTTTGTTTTCAAATGGGTTTGCCCGTATATGTATTTTGAAGTTGAACATAGCCATGCCTTGTAGGAATAATTATTTTCAGGAGGTGCCTTCTTTCTACTTGGAAACCTAATCTTTTGGGGCTCTGTAAACTGCAAGGGAAGAATTTGAAATTGTATGGTAGTGATCTAAGTCTCGTCTAGTGTCAAATCCCTTACCTGTAAAGTACTGTGTTTCCCACCATCTCTTCTTGAAGGTATTTTTACTGTTCCTATGGGTTGAGACTGATGAGTACAAATTTTCAGATTGTTGGATTGTAGGGGTTTTTTATTTATGTGAAAGATGCAATGCTTTCTAATCCTGTTCGTAAACAGAATAAAAAAATTCTCAAAAGAAGTATGTCTAGATAGGGGAAAAGCATGCGGGCATTTTATGAAAGCTTCAACAATAATGGTGTGTCAGTGTCAAAATCAGGTTCAAAGTGAAAACTAGTTTCGTTTATCTTTGAGTCTTTTTAAACACACCTTAGTGAAGTTTGCTTTATCACCATCACCAAAGACGCAGTATTTCAATGGGTTTTAGCTGTAATTCAGAGGACTGAAGAGTCTTGTATTAGGACTGTGTGTTGGTGTCATTTTATAGCCAGGCAGTCTGACTTGCAGGGCGTGAATCGATTAGGTTGACTAGGGAAGACTCTGGACTAAAAGACTGGGCATCGTTCTGGGAACAAAAGACCGAATTGTTGCTGATGCTTCTTGGGAACCTTCATCTCTGCTTCGTACTCATGCAGAAGGGAGGTAGCGTGTGCCGATGAGTTGTAGTACAACAGAATCAGCTAAGGAGAAATACAGAGTAAATGAAAAGAGCCTGGCGTCTCTGTCGTGATCGGTTTTAAACCCCTGCCTAATGAATGCAGCTTTCTGCTTTCAAAATAAAAGTGCAATATTTTAAGCAGAAGTTCTGAAGGATTCAATAGCCATGAATATTTCTTCATCCAGGTTTATGCGAGCAGGGCTTTACTCTTGTCAGTGAGACAGTCACAGTTTTTGTCAATTCAGACGTGATTTCTCATAGACTGAGAGGGAGAATGAGAGAGAATTATCCACAGATGATGAAACAGTGTTTTAATGTCAAGCATGTTGGTATAGGAGAGAGATTAAAGGAAATTAAAAAAAAAAAGATAGATGCATCAGGTTTCTTTCTTTGTGACAGAAACTCATTGCTGGCAGCTTGTCATGTGATGATGAAACAGTTTCGGTTTAGAGGAATCGTACCCAAACCGAGTACAACATAAAATAAACATAGAATGTGTTATTTTTGTCCTGGGTTGTGTGTAAAATTGATGTTTTACAGAATCACAGAACAGCTGAGGTTGGAAGGTACCTCTGGAGATCGTCTACTCCAACCTTTCTGGTTGAAGCAGGGTCAGCTAGAGCAGATTACTCAGGTCTGTCCAGTCGGGTTTTGAGTATATGCATCTCCAAGGATGGAGGCTGCACCACCTCTCTGGGCAACCTCTTCCAGTGTTTCATCACCCTTGCAGTAAGAAAGTGGTTTCTTACGTTGTGATAGAATTACTTGTATTTCTTTATATGCCCATTGCCTCTTGTGCTTTCACTGGGTACCACAAAGATGACTCTGACTTTCTTTAGCAGAGCAGCTAGTGATATTTTAGTGCAATAAAAAATAAAATCTCTATGAAAGAACTCAAAATTCCTGACTTTCAAAATGTGAAAACAAATACAGTATTTCTCATCATCATGAGCAGGCTGGGAATGAGAGACACAAAGTGAAGAATCCTTGCCTGGTGCACGGAGGTAACAGCCGATGTGCATCACGGGATACTGTGCTATTCTGTTTGCGGAGCACTGTGTGCACGGGCAGGATTCAGCGGTTTGCATCCAAAAGTCAGTCATGACCAAATGTGTTAAGAAGCAGGGAAAAAGCCGACAACAAACCCAACAAATCCAAACTGAAAGTGCAAAAGATTTTTCTCCATCTCTTTCATTGTTTTACCTCTTTTTGCTCTGTCATCCGTTTGTGGAAGCCCATCTATCAAATTTCCTCTCCGTCCCCCAAAAGAGACGGATTATTAGTGCAAGACACTAGAGAGCTCTGAGAGCTCGTGAGTCTTTTCCGTTTCTGCTCTGAGGCTGAGCAAGTTTGTTGATCACTCTGAATCTTAGTTCTTCATCAGTAGCGTAGGAAAAATGTCTTTTTCTCCCAGTGCTGTGCTGTTCCATCTCTCTCCCTGTGTGAGGGGTGAGCAGTGTCTGCTCCGTAGATGAGGGGATACGGTGCTGCATCACAAGGTGGGAGTGCCAGGGAGGGGCTGGATGAGCGAGTCTCTTACTGGTGGTGAAGGAGTGGTGGAACGTGCACAGGTGGTTTGTCGTCTCACTTCAGTAAATGCGATGTACAGCACCTCTCTCTGAGAGATGATGAAGGCTATACTGAAAAAAAACACTCAAGTACATGGTATAGGATAACTAAAGTTGTAACGAATGGCTGACTTTTCCTCGGCCACTCATCTAAGTGAATGTGTACTTTGCAAATTCCCATGTTTAAATGTTCATCTCTGTTTCTTTTAATTTTTTTATGTTCTTGCAGCTCTCCCTGGTTTGAGGGTGAAAAACTCCAGGCCTGAAAGAGTAGCTTGATAAAAGATTGAATAAGTTTAAAAAAAAAAAAAAAGAAAAAAAAGGTTGGGTGCTCTGATTTTGTGATTTTATTTTTTTTTTTAAGTTTAGAAACACACACATGTTTTCCTTGGCCATACTTGCATCTGAATTTTGACCTGCTTTTATCTATTCAGTTGTAAACCACAACCATGCATTTCCACTACATTTGCAGTATACACTTGTGGTTCAAGAGTTTCTGCAGATTCATAGATTTGTCTGTCTTGTTTTCACATTATCAAGGTTTAGTGTTGGTGCAAAGCAGGTCTGGATTTTGGCAGAACGTGGACCTAGCAAGATTTAAAGCACAATCCAGGTTGCAGGCTTCTCTACAGTGTTCTGACATGAGTCTGCATAGTTTAAATAGTGATTATTTCAGCCTTGTTTTTGCTTTATGTGTTATATTTTTAAATGAACTGAGGTCATCTTGCATTGAAAACTAATCACATAAGAAGACAAGGAAAGACAGCCAGGCAAAGCAGTCAGACCCATATGTGGAACTATTCTGTACGAAGGAGTAGTATGGCTGGGGAGGAGATGCTAAGCTTGAATTAGTGGGGAAGTTCAGCTCCAGTAAATACAGAATTTCAAACCAGCAATGCCTAGTCACCTTCTGGGCTTGTTTTGGTTATGACTTAATTTGGTGGTGAAGCAGATGTCGCTTAGCCTGGTTTTGTTTCACAGCCTGATAGAAAGGGGATGATCCTTCTGTGCTGCCACCCAGTTGTGTTGTCTCTTTATAAACAAGCTCTTCAGCTCCTGTATACAGATGTCCAAGTTGAGAGCATTGCCTGTCGAGCACATGAAGTATAAGAAATATGGACAAAAGCTGAAACCGTAAGATGGAGAATGATGGGAAGCTGTTCCATGTGAGAAAGGCCTGTGAGACTGCAAGTGATGATTCTATGATTCTAAGAAGCCGAAGGTGACGGTGCTGCTGTAAACCCAGCGAAAAGAGAAAGACGCTGCTGCCAGCCACTCATCTGGTACCTGCTTGGGCCTTTTTCCGCAGGCTGCAGGAGGGATTCTGGCCAAGGGCTGAGATGAATTTGCAAGTGGGCTGAGGCGAGGGATGCTCTGCTGGGAGCCTTGCGGAGTCCCCTGTCCGTGCTGTGAAACGAGGAGGAGAGTAGAGGCTGGCAGAAGGGAGGAGCGGCTGGCTGCTGCGCGCGGAGGCACAGCTGCCTGCTGCGCGTTTGGGGCATCGCCTTCGTGCTTCTGACCCTGCACCACTGGTCTTCTCCACACTTGTCAATGGAATGGAGAAAG
>Ga0065711_1049949_pt1 | contig 11052 bp, 5 predicted proteins | sample Hoacrofraction12_FD_59098 | JGI IMG/M metagenome (GOLD analysis project Ga0065711, IMG submission 59098) | Hoatzin crop microbial communities from Cojedes, Venezuela - Epithelial fraction 12 v2 (version 2) | ecosystem: Host-associated > Birds > Digestive system > Esophagus > Crop | place... | reverse complement strand
GAGGTTGCCCAGAGAAGCTGTGGCTGCCCCCTCCCTGGCAGTGTTCAAGGCCAGGTTGGATGGAGCTCTGAGCACCCTGGTCTGGTGGAAGCTGTCCCTGCCCATGGCAGAGAGCTTGGAACCAGATGATCTTTAAGGTCCCTTCCAACCCAAACCATTCTATGGTTCTATGATTCTCTGATACGTATGCTTTCAGTAAGTGGCTCTTTACTATAGAAAAAAAAATTTAAAAAAAACACACCTAAGTGCAAGACCCTCAAACAACTACAAAGTCTTCCTTCCTGAGGAAGTACATTAACATTAGAACTTCAACATCTCTTCTTAGAAAATTTTAAATCTCTGAATCAGCTAATTAGCTGGTACAATTACAAAGAAAACACCTGACAGCCGACTCAACAATACATTGATAAGATACAAGAATCTACATTACTGACAATCTATTGAAACTTAAATACCTCTTTATTGTCCCCGGAAGATCCAGACTGAGTGGAATTCGAAGGGAGGATGCTAAAGTGTCACCTACAGCCTTGCTGATTTCCTGTAGTTCTCTCGGAGAAACACAGCCCAGTAAAGCAGTCAGTTCACAGTCCTGTGACTGAATAAGCCTATCTTGTTCTTCAATTTCTCTTCTTAGTTGTTGGTCTTTTGCTTCTAATATGGCCAGTCTTGCTTGAAGGTCTTCAATTTCTTTCTGCATAGAACAGAAAACTGAGTTTACTGTGAACTCTGTTTAACAAACCCTCTGGCCCTAGAAAAATGCAGCACAAGTCTCAGACGTAGCATGAATTAAAGTTGACCAATTTAGCACAACATTAAACGAGAAGATATTCTTTTGTTGACACACAATAATTCTTGTGTCTGTTGTATTCAGAAACTCTAGTGCTCCCACAGTCTGAAACTCCACATCTCCATTTCAACACCAAATTTCAGGTTCCTCTTCCAACACCAACTGCCACTCACCTGTTACCTTTAATACACACAGGTATTTCTCAAGTTAAAAACTTCCCCCAAAAAACCAAAATCTCAGTTCAACAATGACAAGGGCATTTTGCTGCAGGCTGGCAGCTGAAGTGATCAACCATCTATCTGTCCTCCTGCAGAATATCCTACAACAGTTCTTCTGGGCTTCCAGTCCAACATCAGGCACAGGATTCAAGAGGTGAATCACTGACTGCCTGGCCAGTCCTTTTGATTACTAATATTTAATTTTAATCAAAAGCACAAAATCCCTTCCTTGACTTAAAAAGATCAGAGTTTCAAGCTCAGTTGCACTTGTCTTGCCAGAAGTTCAAACCCCATGCATTATGATGCTGATGTTTCTTGAAAGAGCACGTTCTCATTTTTCCTTCAAAACCCAGATAGCTTGCACCTAAGGAAGGAGCACTTCATGAAGGAGTCTGGATTATTCAACACACATGAGCCCTTGGTTCATTTGTCCCAGAATTTAAACAGTGAGTAAAAAAAATAACAAACAAAAAAAAAACAACCCACAACCACCAAAATTACCACCCAAAAGTAGAACTACTTCTTACTACTGAAGTAGTTGAATGCCATACTGGAGAACTTCATTCTATTCCTACGTTTCTTACAATCTCTGTGAAACTCTGCAAGCCACTTCAACTATTATCTCCACACACAGCCACTGACTGAATGGTTACTAGAGAGCTGGAGAGAGGCTTGGTACAAGGGCATGGAGTGACAGGACGAGGGGTGATGGCTTCAAGCTGAAAGAGGGCAGATTTGGGTTAGATATAAGGAAGAAATTCTTCCCTCTGAGGGTGGTGAGGCCCTGGCAGAGGTTGCCCAGAGCAGCTGTGGCTGCCCCTTCCCTGGCAGTGTTCAAGGCCAGGCTGGACAGGGCTCTGAGCACCCTGGGCTGGTGGAAGGTGTCCCTGCCCATGGCAGGGGTGTGGGAACTGAATGATCGATAAGGTCCCTTCCAACCCAAACCATTCTATGAGTCTAGAACAAAGACATGCTCATATAATTAAAGACTCTCATAAAACATACATACTATGCACGGATAACTGACGTTGGCATTTCTTTGCTTTTTGAGTGCTTCACTTTGAAACCTTAACATTCTTTAATGTTTTCAGTGTAATTTAAGTGAAGTTTAGTTCACTACCGCTCATTTCATCAGCAAACATTTTCAGGTCTGCTACACTTCAACAACCTCCCTCAGTATCACTTAAAACAAGAAACAGTCCCTTCACGTTAAAAAGGTTGACTGGCTCAAGATTTCATCTTATATTAGTGCTGCACACTAGATTAATCAATTATTTTCCTCCTTTTTTGGTTTTAGATTTAGCAGCAAGAGAACAGAGCAGCCCATGTTTCAACCCACAGGCATTTGCCAAGGACAGAAAGGTCAGCAGGCCAAAAACATCACTGTTGTTTCTTTCAGCCTCAAATCAGGCTTTTAGCGCGCACAAAGGACAATTCTGCCTCTGTGTTACTGGTTTGGGAATACTGCCAAAATCTTAATAGGCCCTACTTAATACAAAGGCCTTCACACTCTTTGAAAATGTAGTAATTGCAATCACTGCGATAAGCAACCTACACGGGCACAGAAACGGGAGATGAACAGAAATCAGTTTTACAAACACACTTTTCGAACTGAAATGTTTTTACAACATAAATAGATACCAGAAGCACACAATCTGCATTCACAGAAAGGAAGCTGTTCCACTCGGGAATAGTTCACAGGCGTTCTTGGGAGAATGGAAATTTTAGTCAGTAAACTGGAATTCTCTCGCGTTCTTTTCCAGAAATGCCAAGAAGCCTTTAATGTGCTCTTGGTCAGCCTCCAGGGACAGACAAAACGGACTTCAGGTCTCAGCATGGAGCAGCAGATGATATTCAGCTCACTAAACGTAAGCTGGAGTTTTCCTTTGTGGATTTGAGTTTAAACTCAGATTTCTAACACGACAGCTAATCACTACCTATTGTCAACCTCTAGATTCACTTATGGGGTGGTGTTCTCCATAAAGTACAGATTGCAGTAGAAACATTAACATGTAAATTTTATATACCGTCACAGGCTCTCAAATCCCTGAAGACAAATGCAGAACCAACAATAGAGAGGGTTAGACAGGAAAGTAGGGCTAAGGAAGAAAAAAAAAAAATTAAAAAAAAAATCATTATTATTTCAGATTATGTGAGATTTTGGGCAGAGGTAATCCATAAAGAATGCTGGGAGCCACCAAACATCACGGGTCAGCCTTCTCCAGACCCTTGAATTCTTGATAATTCTGATCAAATGTTCCTAAATAGCATGCCTGTACAACAACGTGGCTAGTTTCTCCCTAGTATAACTACATAAGAATAAAGATTCACCTGGAGCAACGATAAAAATATTCGCTGATGTGGAGTCTTAAGTACAGCAGTTTTCAGTTGAATAGTTTGAGGTGGTTGGCTGGATGCATAGATTATCAAAAATAGTTTTCTAGACACTGATAAGGTTGACCTAGACTATGTCTTCTCTTGTATGTTGACGAAATAAATCCAAACAATACAAAAATGTGATGACTAGGATATAAAAGACATTTCTTCATCTAAGTAAGGTTTTGCAATGGCCATCTAAGATGTTTTTCTCTATTTCTTTCTGGGTTTTATATATATATTTACCTGTATACAAACACACAGATGATTATACTGTTGGATTCACAAAAGGAAGTATAAAATAATGAGATTTCAAGACAAGACCACAGAAAAAAAGAAACTCTACCTACTACCTCTCTAAGATGTCATCGCTGAGTGTGAGTGCCAAGGTTTAAAAGGAGATGGAACAAAGACTTGTACCAGACAGTAAACTAAGATTTTTGAAGGACAGTGAAAAGAAACAGCTAAATTTTGCTTAAAAGGCTTGCAGATATAAAATTGGACAGAAGCCATCTTAAACACATTCCATTTGCCAAATTACCACATTGTGACATCACGTGTCAGTATAAAGTTATTGTTGGCAAATGCCGACTGCTCTATGATAATTCCTTCATCCTTATGAAATGCATCAATCATCTTTCAGGAACAAAAGCTGGTAAATCATGTATTCATAGTCAATTCTAATCAGAAATGGATGAAAGACTGCATCCTTCAAAACTTTTTGTCTTCAGATAAAAACTTCTGAAGATCAATGAAATATTAAAATGGCAAATTTGAACATAAAGAGCGCACTTAAAAAGATAATGAGGAAAGCGAAAGCACGCACACAAGCCACCAAGCCTTCCATTTCTGCTTCTCTGTAATGAGATTAACACAACTCCTGTGGCTGCCATCTCCAATCATCACTTAGATTATCAACTGGACTACAGCCAAGGCTCTAATTGCTGCACAGAAGCAAAGCCACTATTACAATAAATACATTTAATTCTGTGTGACAGCTCACAAGCTTTTCCCCACACAGCACTGGTTCTTACAGACAACTGTTCCGTTACCTGCAACCCCTTCTTTTCTTGAAGAAGTTGGTTTCGTTTTGTGGTCGAAACCTGCATCCTCTCCTGGTATGTAGATCTCAGAAGTTTATGTCCATTTTCGTGCCAAAACTGGGTTTCTTCATGTCTAATTCTTTGGAAAAAAAAAATGACAAAAGCTAAAAATGGATGTTATCACTGAGTATCAACATCCCAAAACATTAAACAGGTCAGAATGCTACGTGTTACCTTCAGAGTCACAACACTCCATCACCAGAATGATTATGTCTGAAACAGATACAGTTAGAGAACAAGAGATTTTTCCTTGGCATATCTTCCTTTATTATCTCAAACATTTCCACTGTTTTTACAACACGCTGAAGAAGGAAAAAAGAAAACTTGTATAGCTTCAGGCTTCCCCCAGCTTTTTCATATTTCAGAAATTTATCCATCACTGCCTTCAAAGAGACAAAACTAAGGCATGTAATTTCTATCAATACAGAGAAAAATCTCACAGACAGAAGTCTAAAAACTTGCCAAAGCCATTTTTGCAGCTTCTGTCAGCTTTTGGAGACTACATTAGCGATCATCTGGAGTGTTTGCTCCACGATGCCAAATCTTTACTTCTCTTGCACAGCAAGTTCTTTCAAAATCGCAGTCAGTGGGATTCCTCACAGTGGTCGGCACAACCCTCAGCTGCACATCTTTGCATGATTGGACCCCAAGGTAATCAGTCCATGACATTAAGTGTGAACAATCAGCCTCTCATAATGCACCTGCAAACGACGCAAACCTATTCTGTCCTGCACGCTCCTGTACAAGAGAGCACGTGTTTGCAAGGCCAATTGCATTTCTGTGCAATGAGACAAGGGTATGCATTTCCACATAAAAGGTACAGATGCCTTTCAGTATCTTGTTCTAAAAAAATACTCAAACAAAAGATGTTTTTGAAGCATGATTTCCCACCATAATCTTGCAAAGCAAATACATCCAGGCCACACACAAAACATGCATCACAACTCTGGTTTAAGCATGATTAATCACACAGTTCTGATCTCCATGCGCAGCTATTGAATAAGTGTGTAGAGCAAGAGGTTCCCATCTCTTCCACAGGACCATCAGAAGACACACATGCTTTATTCCCTCTCTGTGGGCTGCAGAACATACTGAAAAGGCAAAATAAAACCCTGACACTAAAATAAAAGGCACTAATACTTAAACAAAACAGACACAATGGCAGCACGACTATATTTCTGCAGTCAAAAAAATAGATCGGAGACACACCCGTACCCTGAGGTGCTACGCCATCACTGTGTATGTGCCTTATAACCATTCTAGACTGCTGTGGCCCCAGCCAACCACACCTCCCAGCAGCTCTGAAGCCCTCTTCTTTCACTAAGAGCTGCACCTTTCTCAGAGCTGTATGCAATAGAAATTTCTGAGCAGCTGGTCAAATTTTAGGACACATTCCACGATAAATATAGGTTATTCTCAGAACCTCCTTGGAAATCCCATGTACATCTGCCTACTTGGAACTGAGGAAACAGAAACAAGGTATTTCTGATCTCAAACCTGGGTGACTGCACAAAAATGGTGTTGTTCCTAAGCTAAACATCACCAAACCCAGCTCCTACCACCTGCCCCCAAGGTCCTCTGTCAACACCAAAAGCATTCACCTAAAAACTCATCTCAATTTAATCAAGTAAAACAAAACCAGGGCGTGAATTTGTGTCTTATGTATTAAACAAATAACCTGCCATACACACTTTTCATTTAAAAAGTTCTTTAGGTGCAAAAAGATGAGACTGGCTTGACTAAAAGTGTTCTGGAGCTAGTCTGATCATCCTTTCAACTTTCCGGGTGAAGAAAAGAAATCTTGGGTATATTGGGTTTGTTCTGATTCAAAATGAAAACAAAAACCGAAGCCTACAAATTCTCCATGAAGGAGTGGTCATATTTTCCACTCTGTACTATCTAAAAATACTGTTGGAACAGAAAAATTTTAAACACCTCTACTGAAGACAAAGGGTATGCTTGCCACATCCACAAGAGAGTCAGGCCACAGACAAAGCCGTGTGACAGGCTACAAGAACGAAGTGAGAAAAAGAAAGGGTGCCACAAGAACAGCAGTCAAATTCAAGCTCAAAGAAAGGAGTGTGCACAGGACAGAAAGGTGAAGAGGATATTCATCTGACCCTGAAGAATGGCACCGCTCTCAGACCTGTGCAAAGAAAAGAGTTAGATATAATCATCGAAAGAACAGGAACACTTTAATAATTGTATATATTATATATTTTACACATAAAAATATATTATATGTACATTATATAGGGGGAAAATAGGCAGACTACTTATTTCAAGGATGCTTTAGTGTCACCATTTCTCTGACTTTGAAGACAACACCACCTCTAAAGTCAAAATTATTATTACAAATTAACGCATAGAGCAAATGTGTCTTAATGACAAAAGACAGAATGTTGTATACTAATCTTTAAGGAATGGTAAAACAGCTTCTTAGGGTCTCAGAAGGTAGAAGGAAACAGCTCCAAGGGAGTGCAGTTTGTTTTAAAATCTGCCTAAACACTATAAATAGAGGCCAAAAATACCCTCAATAGCTTTAATTCTTGCCATAAAATCCTATTATCTGTAATGATTTTATCTAATTTTCACATATATCAAAAATTACACCCAAATGTATAGACTAGCACACTGCAGCCTTTAGACATAGAAGCTGCCAGAAACCAAATGGTGTTTCTTCTTTCATTTGTGCTATTGCATTTAAGAATAGCTTCCAATGCCTACGAAGAACCCTCTTACTTCTAACAACAGTAATCAGCAGCACAGCTGAAGAAAGACCTAGAAACAGGGACCACTTTTTCTTCCTAAGCTAACTACCTCCCCTGGGTCACCCAACACATCTCACACACCCCCAATCTTTGAAGCTTTTATTCCTTCAAAGGAGGGCTGAGAATTTATTTTTGTGACTTTATACAGTGCTGAGCACGTTACAGCCACCTAACAAGTGACGCATTAAAAGGAAGCTCCCAGAGACCTATGCATACCAAAGAAGAATCTGTTTTTACTTTATATTTAAATATCTTTTCATTGCCTGAAAAGGAGCATCAGCATCAACTCCATGGGGAGCCATTGCTCAAGCTGCCTCGCAGTTGTATGCTCAAGCTGCGGTGTCAAGGAGTCAACCCCGTTCCCACTCAACATCAGTGGGAAAAGTTCCATTTAATTCACCAGTTCACCACACAATGTTTTTCAGGGCAATTCCAAAATAATTGTAGAAAGAAAAAAAGGGGAGGCGAGGGGATTTTCATAAACAAGCTCCATATTGATAATTAAGAAGGTCCTTAAAACTCTATTAAAGTTACTCATAAAATGTATTCCACACATTTTCAGAAAACACAAAAGCATCATTTTTGATAATAAGGAACCAACAAACTCACCGATGATCGGCAGCCCAACGCAGTGCTGCTTGAACTTGGGTAACAAACCTATCCAGAAAGCTGCTAATTGAAGGATGCCGTGAAGGAAGCTGAAATTTTAAAGAATTTTTCTCTTTCTCCAGTTCTTCCAGTTTCCGTCTACATTTATCAGCTAGAAATTAAATAGTAAAAAGAAAAGTTACTGAACAGTGACAAAAAGGTTCTATTTTACCTGAGGAAGAAAAAAGGTCGATCAACAAAAAGTAAAATTGACCCCACAGATGGCTCTTCCCCTTTTGATAAAATGCATCGGTCTGTCTTGCCCAAGGATAACTTAGTAAGGCTACAGTAGCAAACTTCAGAAAACCGGGATGCTAAGCTACTTTCTCCTCTGACAAGGACAAAACTGCAGCCTTCCCAGCACCTTCACACAGTTTTAGTTTGGTAAGGCTCCAGAGAACTGGCTCGAAGTTAGCATTTGTGCTCTTCTCCTAGAGTAACAGCTCTGAATTCACTTCTAAGTAAACTCCTCTTCACTGCTCCGCTTTTTAAACAATCTTAGATGGCAGTTACACACTTGAAGTCTGATCTTGTAAAAGTTGCATTGTTATTAGGTCAAGAACTGCAGAATCACATGTGATATCTCAGCAACGCATTTCAGCAGGAAACGCACGTGCAATTATAGCAATCACATAATCATCTTCTTCCAGACTCTCCTGAACCATGCTTACTTTATCATCCAACAAAAAGATTTACTTTCAACTTCAAGTAAAAGTAACAGTGACCCTTAAGAGAGCGCTTTTACTCTACCATAACTCTATAAATTTCTTAGAGTAAACACTTCTCTCTCTAAGTTAATTCTTACTTTGTTTTCTTTCCCTGTGTAGAAAACAAAGGGACAGAGTTCCAACTACAAATTATTATTTCTGGTATGTATATTCTCTCTGTAGTGCCAGGATATCAGCAAAATCACCCAATATGATAGATAACAAGCCTAGCTGGTCCAAGCTGGAACACCTTTGATGATACATTAGTCAAATCGGAGAGTTTCGAGCTAGCCCACAAATGGAAAACCTCTATAGCTCAGTACTTTCCTCATGACCTCGCTGCCTACAATTTTGCGTGATTAGCATTCCTTTCCTTCTAGCACTTTCAACAAAAAACATTACTATCAGAACAACATCCATCTGTGCACGCTTTTTACTGCTTATTTTCTTTCCTTAGCCTCAAAGGGGTTTTAAGAAGGGTTATTTACATTTGCTGCTTTAGTGAAATGATCCATTTTTACAATAACCTATCGTTAGTATTGATCTCCTTTCTGCTGCTGTGCCACTGGGGTGGAATAAAGACACAGAATGTACTAACGAGACTAGAGCTTCTCCCTAGGCCAGCAAACCATTCCAGGGTAGATAAACTCATGATGATGTTGTTATTAGGGTGCAAAACGCTGCCAGAAGGCTCTAGCTGAAATGATCATCACCCAAGTTACCGCAGGGTCCAGGCCTTGCCCCAGTAACCACATGAACACATTTGCATATTCGTCCTGCAAAGCAGAAACACCTTTTCAGCAGTGGAGGTGAACCCCATCTGCGGTGTGTTTCACAGGGACCACAGCTGAACAGATTCATCCTCCCCCTATTGCCACAAGGAAACTGGAATTTGGGCCCCAATGAGACTTCCAAGCTCATGCTTTGACCAGAAAAAAAATTTATCAGCATTCGCATGTCACGTGGAATTTCAAACACAGCCATCAAAAATACCACGGTTACAAACACCAAAGCCAGGGTTGGATTGTGACCGATGACCACTGAACACCAACACACATGGAACCACCTCTTCTTACTCAAACCATTCACCATGGGGCCTCCTCTGCTACCCGAGCAGGAGTTGTGCCAACCCTCTACAGCCATTCAATAATGCTGTCATCGTTCTTCAACGTAATTATGCTCACACTGTGTTTGTAGGTCTAATTGTTTCATCATTCTACTCCTACCCACCCTGGCCCTAGAAACAGGCTATTTTGGGAAGGAAAACAGATGAGGGGAATCCACATGCCAATTCACTCTCTCTGTCATTAATTCTTGGCTGCATCCTGCCTTCTATATTCCAGTCTACACAGAATTCAATTAGTTTCTACTAACAGACGTTTCTAAATAATTTGTTTCACTGGCATTTTATAAGTACTATTGCTGGCCATATCTTCTCATCATCTCTCAGCACTAAGTGATTGTGTCCCCCTCCAGCACTGCTGTTAGTGGTTACGTCTCAAGAGAGCCCACCACCACCGAGCTGAACACTGCAGCACTCAGCTTTTCGGCTCCTCTCCTGGAAAGGAGACCCCCGAGCCTGACCTGGCCAACGTCTTCAGTGCGTGGAGAGACCAGGGCACCTCGGTTCCAGTTGCAGAGCAGGGAACACGCAGATAAGGCTCACCTCAGTTCAGCTTTGACTACCGCAGTTCAAGAGAGATCTGGATCAGGCACAAGTAACAGAAATGATAAGACGCCTAGCAAATAGGACACGTGAAAAAGAAGGCAATAAGCAGGGTTCCTCAATCTAGTGAAGATAAAGATTGATGGGAGTAATTTCCAGTACTATGACATACCAGGAAGCTGCAAGGAAAGCAGTAATACAACGCTTTTCACCTCTCCTCAGAACTTAAGACCTCAGTAACAAACCTGAGTTGCAGCAAAGGAGATAAGGAAAAACATTAGAGATAGTAAAGCACGAAAACCAGCTGCTTGCGACAGCCAGGAAATCTCCCCCAGAGTTGGTTTTCAGGTCAGGCAAACAGCTCTCAGGAATAGCTCGGGTACAGCTTTTAAGGCTGAGGCCAGCAAGATCAAATGTGTTCTCCTGAGACCCTTTCCCATCATATTTTCTAGCATTTTCCAGCCAAGAAGCAGACACAGAAGGACTTTGCTATTTGTAAGCCATCAGACTCAAGGACATCGCCTTCTCTTACCTTCGTTTTAGTCTTCTAAGCACGCTATTTCAACACAGAAAAGACCTTCACAGGATCCCAGAGCTCACTGATGGACCGAGACACCGAAAGAAACCACACGCACTCAGATACAAATTTGCCTACAAATATCTGAAGGGTGGGTGTCAGGAGGATGGGGCCAAGCTCTTTTCAGTGGTGCCCAGTGACAGGACAAGGGGTAATGGGCACAAACTGAGGCACAGGAAGTTCCGTCTGAACATGAGGA
>Ga0065711_1049948_pt1 | contig 11052 bp, 8 predicted proteins | sample Hoacrofraction12_FD_59098 | JGI IMG/M metagenome (GOLD analysis project Ga0065711, IMG submission 59098) | Hoatzin crop microbial communities from Cojedes, Venezuela - Epithelial fraction 12 v2 (version 2) | ecosystem: Host-associated > Birds > Digestive system > Esophagus > Crop | place... | reverse complement strand
CCCCCCGCGTGATGCCCAGTGCTAAGTGATCTCACCTGAAGTTCTGTTTCAGTTTCCTTCTTGACATCTTGCAGCTGTTTCTCAAGTGACTTTATCTCCTTCTTTCCTTCCTCCTCCCTGAAGAAAAACGAGAAAACACAATCACTTGAATATATCAAACACGAGCTGTTTACCTGGAAGGAGACCTTCCTGTCTCCTGGTACGCTGAGGCACCTAGCTGACTGCTGCCCCACTTACTCTGCTCACTCAACAAGTTTCGAACAGCTAAACTAAAATAAGTGCACACAAAAGCTTGGCCTGCTTCTTCAGAACAGCAGAAACAGGCCCCTTCCTGCGGCTGAGTAGCAAAAATGGCATTCATCTCTTTACTCTGAGCCTCGGGGAGGCAGCAGATCTGCAAGTCAGGAACAGAGACTCCTCGCGAAAGCTGATGACTTGGTAAATTAATCCCAAAAGAAGAGGTGCACAGACTGAACAAAGAGGATGGGAATGAAAGGGAGAACGAACCAACAACCAGGGGACACTCTTGCTGAAAGCCTGGAGTGGCCTTGAGGATGATGTGATTCCTATAGCAGAGAGCGAAGAAGCCTATCAGTGAGTGACAGTTTTTGTACTTTAGGCAAAAATCTCCTTATTTCTGTGCAGAAGCATCCCTAATCAGCAGACAATGCCAAATTGTGTAAGTTTCATTATGTGTATGTTTTTTTCATATCAGACTTAAAATCTTTCAAAACACACTGCCTCAGATTCCGAGATCCATGAAGGGATACGAGTGAAGGCCAAAAGCTACAGAGCTGTTTATTGCATCTGGTTTGTTTTACACAGGTAATGTTCTAGGTCTTATTATTATCTTATTTCACTCTGAGTGCTTTTCCAAGCTTTTATGCTTATGGTTTGATTTAAAGCCAGTAAATACTACATAAATACGTACCTGAGATGTCGTACCCTACCCAACCTTACAATCACACATGCATTTCATTTTCAGAGTCCTTAGCCAGGTGACTGTGATAAACAACAGCTCCTGATAGGGGGTTCCAGTCTTACTGCAGACTGCTTTCAGACTAGTGTATTGACACAAAACCAGACAAGTATATATTATATTTAAAGACAGATCAAGTTCATTCCATGAAAAGAATGTATAGTAGAACAGAAAACATAGTGGCTAGATATGATTGATAGAATGGAATAAAAATGATTATGTCCTTTCTGATGATAATTTGTCTGCTCCTTTCCACCTTCCAGTATTGAATAGTTACTCCACAATCAACTGCTGCTTTCATTTTTACTTTCTGTCCCTTCCAAGGATAAACAATAAATCCCTTGGTTTTAGACAGTGGAGGAGTTGGGTTTCACGCTGGATATCTCACATCTCACTGGACGCTGGGGACCTGCACTGGAGGCAGACCACTAAGACGCCACTGGGGCTGTTCCAGTAGGTTGGACTGATGACAAATTATGACTTACAGCAGCTTTGCTGTCTACCCTAAATGATGGGCCTGAGCTGCTACACAGAACAAAGTAGCTTTAAAACGGTCAAATACTTTTCTGATGACTGCTGTTCTCTCTGACAGGCTGGGGACTGAACCAGAGCTTCCGGTGCTAAAAAAACTCCAAACCTCTAGTGCACAGAAGTTTGAGCTAAGGAATCACCAGTCTGAGTTGAGATTATAACAAATCCATAGCCTGTCAGATTTGGGACAGAAGAGGATCTGTAATGCAGTGGCTGGTGGATTAGCCTTAAGACAACGGCCTCTGGCACCATCTGTGCTAGCCCCTCGCTGCTACTGGGAAAAGGGAGCTCATTAGCGTGAGAGCAGATCCTCCTGGGCATCAGATAACCTAAAGACCATATGTTGCTAGCCCTGGTTTGAACAGATTCTTTGCTGCTCTGGCTTTCACTGGGGACGAGGAATTAAAGATCAGGGAGCTCCGACATCACATTATGTTTTAATTGATCTGGAGCAGCATTTGCATTAGTGCAGATGCTGGTGTCCACTGTGGTGAAAGCTCAGGCAATTCGTAGCTCAGATCAGTATCAGAACCATCAGTTACTTCTTTCTGAAAGGGAAAGAAGTGCAATTTGTAAAGCAGACAGAATAATTAAAGTTGAAAAAGCAGAATCCTTTCTGTATCTTGTTTTTTTGGGGTTTTTTGGGTGTTTTTTTTTTTCTTTTTAGCATGTACTGAGGGGGAATGAACTTTGGCTTTGAGCAGTTAAGCAGGAAAGCACTGAACACAACACTGACCTGATGAGGAAGTCATGGAACTTGCTCCTTTTTGCCTTCTCTCTCTCGTTAGCTTCTGTTAGGCTATTAAATGTTCCTGATTCCTGTATCTCTTTCATAGTGACTGTAATTACATCACTTGCATACTGCCTGCCAGGAAGAAAAGGAATATAACAGTAATTTGTAGGTGCTGGTACTACAGTGTCTGGCACCTTTATCTGTTATTGTTTACAGCTAAAAAGGTAAGGAAATATAAGATTCCATTTCTGTTCTTATGTCTGTCAAACACAGGAGCACTTCTCCCATGGTACCTGCTTCCTGTACATCTGGAAAACTCCGTATTAGGAGTTGGTTGAAGTTTATAATTTAAAAATGCTGTCCTGAATGCTACTCTAGGAAATAACAAAGAGGCACAAACATATCCATGCTATACCAGACTGTGCTGCCATCAGGAGGGAGGCTGCTGGCCTCCAGTAGTGATGACAGCTAGCTCAGTCTTGGAAAATGAGACCTGGGGATGCAGACAAGTGTGTCTATGAAATGACATTTAGGTGCCAAAATATCCCAGTACAGCCCTAAGCCAATTTCAACAAATATGTGGGCCTGCCCTGTTGATTGAATTTCGTGGTGCGTATAGTATTTATATTTTAGCTGTATTTTCCTCATTTGTGTTACGATCTTCTTTAAGCCCTTTGTTGAAATAACATTAAAGGACAGGAGGCAGGATGCAGAAAAATGCATACTGAATGCTTAGTTCCCCAATCTGCCTTTTAAACCAAAGGCTGATGGTATTTCTGCAAATCAAGGCACTTGAATAGGTGCAGAAATAAAATTTATTTAAAGAAAAAGAAAGAAACTCTTTGGTCTTTATATACATTGTCTGTTCTGTAAAGAAGAATGGCTGTATCTGCCATAGAGGCTCTGTGTGCCCTGCAGAATAATTGAGTTCACAAGACAATGCTCAGATCCCGTTTTGCCTGTAAGTATCTGCTAGGGGAACCTGACTCCAGACACCAGAACATCAGCACTGCCTAGTTCCTGGCATGAATTCCACCCAAGCAACCATTATCAGCTGGGTAGTATTTTGCAACTCCATTCAAAATCAACTGATTGTCATTATTTGGCATCCAGGGGCAAGCAAAGGCCGGAACTAAATGACCTATGAAGTCAGACCCCACTGCTCTCTTTAGAGGTATTCCTTCCAGACCAAGACTAAGGTACACCAGCAGTGGGAGAGTGGGAAGCCTGTATTTTTGCTTTCAAGAGATAGACTGCGAACTTTACAGCTCTGAGCATCCCCCATAGGCATCGTATTTGTGTTTTACTCACCTGTCAGCCTGAATTTTTCTCAGATTCTCTACAGATACAGCGCTGTGTTTCATAGCTCTACTGGAAAGATCTTCAGTTTTCCTCAGCTGCTGTTTGTGTTCAATGCTTTTCAGAGACTTGGAGGTAACTGTTTCCCCACTCCCTTGTCTTGCTGACATAAGCTCTTGGTAGTTAATGTCCAGCTCCTCCTGGGTCTCTACGATTTCTTTCATTTCCTGGCTGCCAGTCTAAAGGAATAAGAAAGACCTGCTTGCACACTGGGCACTAGAAATAAACCCTCTGCAACATTATGTGAGAGGAAGAAAAATGAACAGTAAACAAGAATGAAGCTATACTAACAGCAGTTGATAGTGTATGTTACATTCAGCTAAGAGTAGAAGAGCAGAAACATTGATCTTGGTTACCTTTGAGCACACAATGTAGGCTTACTACAGTTTATGGGATCAAAAGTCCCAAAGTGACAGGACTAGAAAAGTCCTCAAAAGGTGAATTCATCTGCCCCGAGAGATGATGGTTCAGACTGTGTCATTCCTGACCTGTTCTTATTGGCAATGGAGACTATGCACCCTCCTGCCAGTGCCAGCATCTCACAACAAGCTTTACCATAAGAAAGTTTTTTCTCCTCAGCTGATGTTGAGCCCCTGGCTTCTTGTCACGGTCTTGGTAGGCACAGAGAGCAAATCACTCCACCCTTCTTTGCAGCAGCTTTTATGTGTTGGAAGACTGTCAGCCTGTTTCCCCTCCGCCTTCTCTCCATCTTAGCCATTTCCTACTGCCTGTCACCATGACCAGTCCCTACAATATTATCATTAAAACAAGACCTGAGATGTGTGGAAATAAAAGCGATAGACATCAGCTATCTGCTTAGCTGGTTTTTGTGAGAGAGTGACAGCAGAGGAAGTATAACATGGATTCGAAGAAGAAATTCAAAATATTGGCAGCTCTCTTCTATGTGGAAAGGTATCTTGTGGCAGTGTACAATTTTATTAAAAAATAAAAAGCCCCAGAGAGGCAAAAGCACAGTATGAAATCAGCTAATGCCGTGCTTCTAGGAATTTCTCTGCTTTATGTGCTATGGGTAAGAATACAGGCATTAAAAGAGAACATTTTCCTGCCCACCTACTGGCATCTCTGTGGCTGAACACTTAATAACTGAAGCCAGCTGACACAGTCACTGCTGGCCCTGTCCTAGTCCACAGCTGCCTATTCCCCACTGTGGCTGCCTGGGGAAATGGATTAGAGAACTCACTGAGCTGAAACATTTTCCAGCAAAAAGCAGAAAAAAAAGATAGTTTATTTTTAGCAGCAACATTTCTCAGTCCAGATCCTTCCACAACCACACACACATTTGTGCCAACACAGCACCGAGGTCAGCATAAAAACAAGAGGTCAGGGCAGCAGCTGTGTGTGTGCCAGTCGCACTTCCAAGGAGTTACTTGTCAAGCGAGGCTGTTAGTGGTCTGCGATGCTGCTGCGGTCCGTGAGGGCCCTGCAAGGGGCTGCTGCGTTCTGAGCATCTTGGACACCTCCAGGTGCGATGAATCAGCCTCTGGCAGTGCCTGACTCATCACTGACTACAGATGGAGTCTAGGTGACTACATGCTTAATTTTTGTACAGTTAAATTTACATTAAATGAATCGTATGCAGAGTATACACAGACCAATGAAAATTACATAGTCAATTAGAAAAAGAGGGTTTAAATAGTTCACTGGTGATGGCTGTACTTCAGAAAGGACTAATTTTGGCAGACAAACTGCTTTAATATCATGTAGATTTTATGAATGTTCTGATAGATGATTTTTAGTGTCTGGGAGAGTTCAAGTCAGGCTATAACTGGATTGTATGCAAACAGTAGGGACTCAAACGCTAATAATTACCAAATAACTATGTAAGAGCAAGGAATTTGTAAACTGCATGTGTTACCATCTGTGTAGTCTCCTAGCTGTTTATGATTTGCTAGTCTGTTACCCAAAATTCAGCAAGTAGAAAGGCTTCCTTCCTCTGAGGGATGCACTGTGTGAAGTAACGTACAAGAGTCCCCAGTGTGGAAAATCAATGAGGTGCTGGCCAACACTGTGATTATTCCTCTCAAAAACGTCATCAACTGAAATTTAGATGTCAGTCTTCAAAAATGTCGTTGATTTTTTTGACTGACAGAGCTCCAGGGTGCTTTGCAAATACAAAAATATAAATCTTCCACAAGTACAATGATAAAAGTCAAATGTAAACTGAGAAATGGGGAGGAGTAGCAAATTACAGAGCACCAAAGTTAGCAAGTAGCTTCCCTATGCCATTTTCTTCTTTCTAAATTGTTTCCTTCTCAATTTGTTTTGGCATCCTTAAGAACACAAGTAGGGTTTACAGTCTGTGAGAAAACTGTGTTTTAAGAAATGACTTGGTAAAAATGAGCATCTGTGATTGAAGAGAAAAGCTAAGGCGATTTCTCTGTAATTTGGATGTACCTTCAGTAGGTCTGTCAGCTTGAGTCTGTGTGTCTGAAGAACATCAGCTCGTATTGGCCTAGAGATCTGTTCTTTCTCTGTGTTTTTGCTGCTGGCACATAAGAGGCTTCCCACCCAGCTCTGTGAGGGAGAAGCATCCTCTGGAAGCAGGTGAGGCTGGCTCACAGGGCTCTGTCAAGGGCAGGAGTGCCCTCTGTTGCACACTCTAAGCAATTTACTGTAACACCAGCTGCTGCTGCTTTGCAATGGGTTTTTTGAAAATAAGGCAGTATGGAAAGGAAACACGTAGAAAACAACACATTGATCTACCTTCCTCTTGCATTCTTAAGTGGTAGCATTAGACAGAGTGAACAGTATTAGATCTGAAAACTCGGACCTCCGTTTTTATTTCCATCCTAGTCACACACTTCTTTCTGAGTTCCTCTTAAAAAAAGTTTCAAACCTGCTTAAACTGGAAACAGCCTGCTATGTCACTTAAAATATATGACAACAGAACTTAGAACCATTTACCCCTCAGGATGGTCCCATGCTGTTTCCTATGTCTGTCAGCTACCAGAAATATCACACCACCTTCCTCCACAGCAACAAACTCTGGCTCAACATTAGGGCAGCTTCTCTGTTCTTTATATCTCTACCCAAACCCTCTTAGTTACAATGCCTATTAGAAATCAACCAATTAATAATTGTCATTGAGAAATAGTGGTTACTAGTATATTTTGAAGCGGAACCTTTCTTAATTCATTGTCTGTGGGAACTAAAGGAACTTTAGCACGGACTTACAGAGGAACAGAATTACCCTGGTTTTGAGCACTTTCAAATATCCTATTTGTTTGTATTTTTAAAATAGCTGTATATCTAGATAAGAACCTAGATATGTTTTGCTTCCTTTTCCTTAATCCTTTGCTTGTCATCTAACCACCAAGATTTTAAAAGTATAAGCCCAGGAACCTCATCTTGGGTCAGCAGGGTCCTTTACACAAAGTCTTGACAAAGGCTTCTCAGTGATGCTGCAGTATAATATTAAAATTGGTCACCCATGCACTTTTATTGTATTTCTTCACCCAAGGGTCATGGAGCACTTAGCAGAAAAAAAATCTGAGGTGATGTTTAAAAAATTCTGGTAGAAGACATAAAACCAAGACAAGGAAAAAAGGGAGATAGGTTTTTTAAGCAGGGAGGATAGAGGCACACACGTGGCTGAGGTCTGTCTTGCCCTCGTATGAAACTGGCATGGTGCATCCAAGAATTGAGAGCTGATCGACACAATCCTCCAGCACAGCAGTAAACAGCAGAGCTTCCACATGAGTGAATTTTTCCATTTCTTTAGTCTCTGTGTTCTTGCTAAGGGGAACAAAGACAAAAGATACCAATGGGAAAGATGCTACAGTGTTAGCAACATTAGTAACAGTAGTTTAAACTAAAGGTAGACCTGAAATAGCCTTATTTGCAGCCTTTCATATACTTCCCTAGCTTTGTTTGTAGCCTTTCATACACTGTTTATAAGAGGAGCTATGCTCTGCTGACGGCTGCATTCAGCAACACTGGGAATGTTTAGCTTTCACAAAACAAAGTAGGTCCTGGTCCCTCCTACAGCAGATCTGGGTGGATAGGCTGAGAAGGGAATAGGTATGGAAGGCACAAACTGGGTGAGGTTCAAAGGGGAGCAGTGCTTCAAGAGGGACTTTGTTCTTTGAGAAACAATGGAATGAAGATGCCTTTTTAAAACGAAAAAAAATTGACATGTCTCATAAAATCTCAGATGGTGAACTTTTGTGCTCTAATCATTCCTCGATATTACTGTGTAGCCTTAACATTTTTATGATCCCAATCCCCTCAGCAGGAACTGTTACCACCTTAAGATGTTGAAAGTCAAACAACAACCAATATCTGGACTCAGCAAACTAACATTCTGTGTTGTTTAAATTGCATTTCAAACGTGAAACTGCTCTGGTGTACACTGAAGCATCCCTTTGCCTTGCTTACAGATGGAATATTGTGGAAGTGCACCTAGGGAATGGTGGAAATTCGCTACTAATCCAAGTCAAATTGGTCCATTTAGAAAACTGCATAAGGAAACACCTGCATAACAACTGAGAAATTCTCTGAGATTTTTAATGATTTGGTAAGCCAGTAGACAACCCCTCCAAACTCTACACTCGCAAAACAGGTATTTCTTGTACAACACCTAGCACAACTGGAGTCTGAGATGACTGCGATCCTGAAGGTCACTGCAATGGAAGCATCAACATCCACCAACAAAATCGTCATTTGGCTGCTATACCTACGACTGGATTTGCACCATCTGCAAAAGTCTTGAATAAACATATTCTAGGTCTGCAGAATATTACAATCCCATCTGTAAGCATGCCAAGGAAATACATCAGGCAATGCCTGTTAACATGATAACAGGATAAGACACGGCCACATTCTATGAAAATTAAAGAGGTTAAGATGCAGTTATGCTCTGGATCACTGGAAATCAGTCATTTTTCATAAGCAACAAGTGTTTAAAAAAAATGCATACTTACTATAAACTCTCTGAAACTGTTACCATTTGTCCTTTTCATTTTTTTTTTGTTTGTTTGTTTTTAAGAAAATATAGTAATTTACAGTTGGAACACAAAATTAATTTCACTAGGACAGAAAACACGGGTCACTTTTCAGTGCAAGTTTATTAGGTGTCTATTAGTAACATAACAGGTAAAACAAACAAAAATCACTTAGATTTTATGTATTTGATTCTTGATGTCCCTGTCTCTTGCAGCAAGTTGTTTAATGCAACGTGTATTGAAATGCCCTGTCCTTTGTAACAGGACATGGCTCTCCCTGTGTGTAGGACTACAACTAGAAGCCCAGTGTGTGAGTGGCAGTCTTTTTCATGACAGCTACGTGCATAGTCAATGTGGAATATTGCTCCTTTCGGCCTAGACCCTTTTCTTTGATTAACTGAATAATAACTCAGAATGCAAGACTGCCGGGTGCACAGCCTTGCAGTAAGGATTTTCGCACGAATTTCTGCTACAAGGTCGGGAGCATAGGGTGGAACAGAGGGTTCAGGGGTGGCAGGACTCCAATGAACCATGAATAATGCAGTGCTATGATGTAGCAGGACCAGTATTTTCAGGAGATCTGAAGAAGTATCAGTGCCGCCGCATAAGGTATCAGTAAACCTCAGACAAGGCATGGTGCATGTTTCTAGTCGTTTGTGTTAAAAAATGTGCACAGGTACAGAAGATGGCTAGTGGGGTGACCATGGGAGTAAAAATTCTGTTTTACCAGAGGTTCAAAGAAATGAGGACTGTGATTACCCTCTGTAAATACATATGAAGAGTAGGTACCAGGGAGAGACAAAGCTATTCAAGTTAAATGATAATACTGGTCCAGGGTCAAAATAGTGCAATTTCTCCTCAGCCAGGCAATTATAATAGGGTTTCTAACTCGTGGATGGATGAAGATATGGAACAGCCTTTCAGACAAGATAATAGCAGAGGCACCTGAAGTTATTTCAAGAAGAAACTTGCTTAAATCATGGCAGGAAAAGATAACAGCAAAGAAGTGATTCTGAATATTATCAACATGTTTACTATCCTTCTTCTACTATTTATACTGGCTTACCTAATTAATCCCACTGTTCAGGGCTTTTGATGGTCATGTATGACTAAGAAGGAACTGATTTCCTCCCTTTACTTCTGAGACTTTTTCACTCCTTTCTCTTAATTATCAAAAAAAATTGCTACAGCTTGAGACAGGAATCTGGTAAGATCATTAATAAATGACTAACTAATAACCTGTATAATAAACTAAAAGCATCACTTTTCCTTTCCTTTCAAACTTGGAATCAGTGATAGAAGTGGAAATGCACAAATTAAGTTTTTTTACGTAGAGAAAGTCTGACAATGTCTCTTTCCAGTCAATAGGCACTAATAAAATACTTTTCAAATGTTTTACTCATTTTTATCTTTTTAAGAAATCTGGGATCCATATTTTGAGTCTAAACAACACGAGAATAATCTATTACATGTGGAGTCCTGATGCTAAAAATATGGTGAAAAAAGACTTGTTGTGGGAGAGCTGTGACAGACGATTACGACGGCATTCTTGAAAGAAGAAAAAACACTTGCAGCTCCCACAGGAAAAAGTGACTTATTTGGAAACAAAGGAGGATGCAATAGCTTTTCCTCTATCCCATCAGCAGCTTCTGTCCAAGAGAGAATTACCTTAAGATACTAATGTGTGTTGAGAAAGCTCACAGGTGGAATGTGTCTCTAAAGCCTGCTGGTTTGTTTCTCCTATACATCTCCTCTTATAACCATATCCTCACTCAGCAGATGTGTCTGCCAAGCCAGTACACTCTGGACTTACGTTGACTTGGAAGTGAGAAGGAAACCGCTGTCAGGAGCATTAAGAAACATTATAAATAGGGAGCTGCTCTCCCTGCATTTTAGCATTAACACAGTGCCCACAGACCATCCTGATGCAGCCATTGGCATCGACCTTAATCGCTGCACTTTGCTCAACTCCTTCATTAAACTCTATTAATAAAAAAAAAGAGCGATGTGAAGGATTCAGCTTCCCCCAAGAGTTTGGGTTGACATTCTTTCCCTGCTGATCTAAAGGGAAAGAAAAACATATCGAGAAGTAATTTTTAAAACAACTGTATTAAAGGTCTGGCCTCCTGTTCCTTTGGGGATTGCAACTCCCTCTGCTGTGTGAGAGTCCTGGATGCACATTTCTCCCATCCTGCTGCCTGATAAACTAAAATGGCTTCAAAGGCAGCATTTTTTGCAGCATTCCTTTTAGTCAATTAAGAAGATACCGATGAATTCCAGTGAGAAAATTCAAAGCTGAGAATGTCACATCTCCTTTAGCTCTGTTTTGCAAATGATCAGCAAAGATAGATTCTGAATCTCCACAGTGGCAGCGGCTGGGCCATACATCATAAATACCTTATTTTTTACCAAAAATATGTCTCTTCGGCAAGCAAAATGGTTGTGGCCTTACAAAACTGTGCCTACCACCATAAATGGGAGGGGAG
>Ga0065711_1049947_pt1 | contig 11053 bp, 7 predicted proteins | sample Hoacrofraction12_FD_59098 | JGI IMG/M metagenome (GOLD analysis project Ga0065711, IMG submission 59098) | Hoatzin crop microbial communities from Cojedes, Venezuela - Epithelial fraction 12 v2 (version 2) | ecosystem: Host-associated > Birds > Digestive system > Esophagus > Crop | place... | reverse complement strand
CTGTAGGTGACCCTGCTTCGGCGGGGGGGTTGGACTAGATGACCCACAGAGGTCCCTTCCAACCCCTACTATTCTGTGATTCTGTGATTCTGTGATTCTGTGATCCACCACTAAAGCTTTTTGGTATCTTGAAAAATAATCTGTCTCACTATATAGCTGGCTGCTCAGAGGGCTTCCTCCTTGCAGTCAGGAATGAATATCAGTCTGGGTATATATATATATATATATTTATATGTCAAATAAGCCATTTTATAATTAAAGGCCCATAGTGCAAGAAAAGTATATGATTTTAATCAACTTTATTAAGAAAAAAAAGAAGCTGGTGAGAGTATTAATTTATCTCCAAGGAGTCCAAATCCAGGGCACTGATGCCTGGGTGAGGTTTTTAAAATACTCTCAGCTCTCCACGAAAAGCAAAAAGTAACAAACAACATGCTAGAAATCTGAAATTGCACAGGGTACTTCTCTAACACATAAGCCAGGTGGCACAGTATCAGTCTTTTCCATAACCTGACTCTCCAGAAAGATTGCCACGTCGAAGCTGCCTCATTTCTCTGCATCTGTCTTTTGTCCAGACTAATGCCTGAAGCACGCCAGAGTATAGTTCAGGAGGGTTTTAAGTGACAAGGACCAAAATCACATCAGTGATTTCAAAAGAGCAATTCTAGTCTTAAGAATGAAGCATTTAGGATGCCTAAATTAGATGAACTAGAGTCCCACAATTCCTTTCTTTCATTTTGTCATTATTTTAGTGCAAATTTCAAGTTAAGATATTATGATTCATAAAAAATAAAAATTGCAGCGCTACACAGAACTCAGACCTGCTGTGCTTTTAGTCTCAAAATAACTTACATTTACTACATATCTTATTACAGCTGTGAAATTTGTGTAGGGCAGTAATGAAACTGTCATGCTAAGCATATAATGAGCTATTTTGCTTTGTTGCTAACTGCCTCTTTGTTTGTATTATATTTCATAAATGTACCGTATCTTCATAAATATGATTGAATACAATAATAACTTTAAGGGAACTGAGCAACTACTTTGTTTTGAGAAAGGTAATATTTTAGTGTCTTTCCATTTGGATGGGACTTGTGCTGAATATAAGTATTCATAAAATTAGAATATTTCATAAAGTGAGGAATTTGTAAAACTAAATTATGATACTCATTGAAAAGGAACCTAGAACTGTGCTGAATTGCATTAACGTTTGTTACACATATATGTAACCTGATTTTGAAATAGAAAATTAAGCAAATCCAACTAGAATTCTAGTCTTATTTTCTAAAGGTTGTAAACAGGTAAACAGCTGTTATCTCATGGATTTCATTAGAAACTATCAGGCATTCAGTGCTTGCAAAGACAAAGAAATGAGTAAAGACCTCTTCACCTGCAAAAAATCCATCAAGTAAGCACGCTGATATTGTTAAAGTACTTCAGACCTTGAGAATTGCTTTCCTGGAACAAATAAGCTTGTAAGGGCTTGGGTTTTTTGCACAAATATGGTAACGAGAGGTGCAGTCATAGAGATGGGTGTTACTCACACTCTAACTCAGATAAATTAGTTTTGTTAAAATTATCACACCTGTGTATCGATGCGGCCTAAATGTGAACTTATGGATTTGACTTCATGTGAGCATTTTCTTAAAGGCTTGTCTATGTTCTAAGCCCCTCCCAACAGAGCAGTCACTGCTTTGAGGAAATCCTTCTCATGTAAGCACATTAAAAGCATTATTTTCCTTTTTTTTTTTTTAATTTTCCGACTTACAAAAAATTTTCTAACATGGGAATAGTTGCCTCTGAAATAAATTAAAGCCTACTGATAATAAATCTGTATTTCTCAATTACCATTATCAGTCTTCCCAGAAGGATCATAGAATCATTAAGGTTGGAAAAGACCTCTAAGATCATAAAGTCCAACCGTCAAACCAACACCACCATGCCTGCTAAACCATGTCCCGAAGTGCCACATCTACACATTTTTTAAACACCTCCAGAGTTGGTGACTCGACGGCTTCCCTGGACAGCCTGTTCCAATGCTTCACGACTCTTTCAGTAAAGAAAGTTTTCCTACTATCCAATCTATACCTCTCCTGATGTAACATGAGGCCATAAACCCCATGGTTGTAAACTGTTTTGCTAAATGGGAAGGAGCAGCCAAGTACTTGAAGACAAAAGTATGCTGAATGTGGTGATATGAAATGCTGCTTCACTGGAGAAACTGAAATACTGGTGAAAAGAAAAATCTTTTCACAATGACTCATGGGAAACAAAAAACATCAAAGAAAAGATTTAATCTTTTTTTTTTTTTAAGAGCCCAGAGATTTATTGCAGGCACCTCTTCCTGTGTCCTGTGACAAGTTTTGTTGCTTTGTTCGATTCATGATTTGGAGAAACTTGAGTCAGACCCCGTTTCTTTTTCCTTGTTCTTATGGAGTCATAGAATATGTTTTTGCTGTTTTCTGATAGACTGCATCTTCACCCACTACGTATCTACACAGATTTTGGTGAATGTGCTCACCCATCTCGTGTTTATGACTGCCTTAGATATTTATTAGGCCTCTTCAGTAAATTTCATCCAGGTAATGATTTCTTTGGTTTTGCTTTAGCAATACATTCTTTCTTCATAAAACTTTGTTCTACCTCCTCTACAGGGCTCCAAGGGCACTGATAGACCATAGCAGGGCCCTGAGCAGCCTGGTTCTCTCCCTTATCCTGGTCTTGTCCCTCACCTTCAGGCTGAAGCCCTGGCCCAGCCTCATCCCATCCCCAGGATAGTGCCCAGTGCCCAGGAAGGTGCACGATGCCTGGGGCTGGGGCTGCCCTGGCTGCCCCTGGCCTGCCCTGCCATGACTGCCAGGCCCTGCCCTACCGCCCTGGGGAGCCCCCGCTGCTGCTGGCCCCCCACCCAGGCAGCTGCCAGCCCCCACTAGTATTTGACATCTACTTTTTCACATCTTAATTTCTGCCTTCTTTTAATTCACTGAATTTATAAACAAAATATTCCTGTTAACTGTGTTAGATAAATGAACCCTTAATCTCCTTAGTTCCCAGCTAAATTGTGGTCTAAGTCTGAGAGTACTAAATCCTGAGGTATCCAACCTAGTCCACCATCCAGGATACCTGCTCTCCAGGATTTTTTAACTTTGAGGGTTCCCATACTAGATAGGGGTCTCCAAAAAGTTTTAGGTGCTGAATTTTAGTTGCCCGCATTAGTTCAGATGTGTCTAAATTAGGCACAAAGGAGATTTCATTTCTGTGTATAAAACAGGCTTCATTGGATAACCAGATAAGATCCACCTTAGTCCACTTGCCTGTGGGCAGAATAGTCTTCAGACCTGTGAAATGGAGTGACTCTGCATACAGGCATGAGGGAAATATACGACCAGTTGGAGAACTGGTGACTGAGAGCCTGATTCAAGTACTCTCTCTTAGAGAAGGCAAAATGCTTTGAACCTGGTTCGTTGAAGTGGGTTTTCATATCTTCAGGTTAAAAAAGCCAGCGTAGATCCTGGGAGCGGGGACCAGGATCACTGGTCATCTGCCTCATCCACTCAGACAAACTTGCCAACGTCAGTGTTAACCCCAGGATCCCATTTTCCCTCTCTTGTGGCTCCATAACACGTGTGCTAAAACCCACCACAGTAATGCCATGTTCCTTCAGCAAGCAAGTTTAGGAAACCAGACTCCAGGTTGATCAAAGTGTCTGCCTTGTCCCGTTGATTCCTTGTATTTAGGAAAAAGGGGTAGATGTTTAACCACTACTCTAATCCATCTATTGAGTAAAATGTCTGAACTGGATAAAATAGAATCCTACCCATAGACTTTTTTACAGGCATCTATTTGTCCCCACCGCCTGCAAATGGATTACATGGGCTTCCAGACATACAAATTTTCCTGAAACGGTGTATAATGTAGGTAACTGAGAAAGGTGGCCTGATATTTTTCATTTCAGATATGCAGATGACTCAGAGGGAAGATGATGGAATAATACAAATTCAGATTAAAATAATATTGAAGGTACTTAAGCATAGGAACAACTTAATAATGAAAAGATTGTCGTCTATGACTAGGTATCTATCTGACACACGCTACAGTAAGGAGAAGCTATGATCTCATCGCAGAAAGAATGAGAAATTGTTCTCTTATGTTGATTGCTTCTAATGTACTACTGCTCTAACGTTTGATTCATGTTTCACACTCTTAGTCTGAGGTGGCTGTATGTGCAGGACTTGCAATTTGTGGTCAGTTAAATGTCCTATTTATTAACTCTGGATGTACCTTTAGATATTCTGGGTAAGAAATTAGTGACTTTCCGTTCATACACAACTCATCATTATAACTGGAAGTTAGCTTTAAAAGCCTGGAGATAATCTAAATTGACTAAATGGAGTGGCTATTATATGATTGCAATGTAACAGAAGGTATTAAATTATAGCTTTTTAGTTATGATGAAAGTTGTTGGGAATCTCTGCTATTGTCTAGTAGCAAGTAGTAGTAAGCTAAACCAAATTTACAGTAATTTGAATTAATTTTCAGTGTTTGTAGAAAGAAAACTAGAGAGTTTGTATAGTATTCAGTGCAAATGATTCTTGTGAGATTATGAAAGGTTCATGGTTAAACCTGATTTCAGTCGTTGGAACATAATTAGCATTTTGTGTTGACAAGCAACAAAAATAATGTAAGAGTTATGTTTCCACTGTTTACAATATGGTATGTTACTGCTGTCTGCATAGATGATATACTGAGACCTCAGATCAAGTATATATGTGTAGTACAAGTTGACACAGTGCAAAAATGAAGCTGAAACTCTTCTATTGCCTACAGAAAGAGCATCACAAAATGATAGTGGGGTAGAGAGCTTTCGGTCCACAAGACAGAGTAAATAGAACTGCTTTAAGAGGCCAGAAGTAATAAAATACAGTGAGGCTAGATGTGACTTTAATAACTCTGTCCAGAAACATTCTACATGTAGACAAAAAGCCCTGCACTTAGATTTATTCCTTAAAAATGAAAAACTGGAGACTTCCTTGTAAAGGCAGTTTGGTTTGCTGTGGGATGTTCAGCTTAGAGAAAGGACACTTACCCTGTCGGGAAAAGCTCTCTTCATAATAAAAAAGCCAAAAGTTTCCTTTACCACCTTGAGTAGTCTATAATTGAAAGAAAAAACTGATAACTAAAGCAAAAACTGTGACATCTAACTTGTGACAGCTACCTGATCAGATGTCAGATGGTGATTCCCGATAGCATCCCCACTGGCTGATGCAGTAAAATTTTCAGATAATCTTAGGTTCAAAAAGGCACCAAATCAGACTTCCAGAAACATTTCCTGAAAGGACAATGAGAAGCATTCTTCAATCCTGCAAGTAATCAAAACCCAAATAAACCAAGTTGAGGTTATGAATTCAATTTTTTCTTCAATAGAATTGAATTCTAAAATTACTTGAAAATAAACAGATAACTTCACATAACTAACATTTAAGACTATACTGTGAAGTTGCAAGGACAAGGGGGACAATTTTTCTGTCTTCCTTCATCAGATCACTGTGACATTTGTCAAAATTATCATTAATCTTGAGATGGGGACAGGTAGGATTTAAGACCTACAGAAGCAGCCTATGTGTACTGGGTCATCTTACCCAAGCTGACTCCTCTAAAAATAAGCCTACAACGGGATATATTCAGTATTTAAATACAATTATGTCAGCTGAAAGCTACCTAAAACCTCCATAACATCCCTTTTTCATTGTCTGAACATCACACACACACAAAAAAAGAATAGATACACAGTTTATATGTTAGTGACTGTTCTTCTGCAGAAGTGTTCCAGCCACACAATGAAGGTACATCCCAAAGGGAAATCAGTAGCATGCGTGATGTTTGGGACTGTGATTTCTACTGGAATTCTGCAGGCAGAAGTTTCCTTGACATGAAAACAGTGTTTGAGTAGTATCCTCAGTCTCTGTAATCCTCTTCTGTGTGGGACAGTAGTAAGAGAAGAAAGGGTGAAATATCTGTCCTTCTCCTTACTGCTGACATCACAAAAACAACTCAAGGGCATATCGTTCAACTATTCACTTTATTAGCTCCAGTGAAGAGTCATGTCTAGCTCCTCACCTAAAATTGACCTTTTCTCTCACTATCTGTTGCTCTTCCAGTCAAGGAGTACAAATGATCTAGATCATCTGCTGCAACTGAAGTCTCCTACAAGGATTTACCTTGTGTGTGAAGGGATTATAGTCTTTCCATCACTGAAATGTCTTTCCATCACTAGATCAGGGAGTAACATTCCCACATGTAATCGGATGAAACCAATAATAGGTCTCTGCACATCTGTTGTTTGTTTATGTGAACTCTATGTCAGCCAATCTTTCCTTAGGGTTTTTCATCCAGTTTTTGTGTAGAAACTTTCAAGCTGTTAGCCTCGAGGAAGCATGTGCTCAGTTCTGCCTCTAAAATGCTGGCTTGATTTCAACTGTGGTAATTGTAATACCTTCCCTCTGGACTCACTGAAAATTAATATTGCTGAAGCAAGATCGCGGATCAGCATATCTATATATGAGACATTGATGAATGACATTAGGATCACTACATATTCTTTCTCTGTTACAGATCTTGGGAGATCTAAGCTTCCAGATTTTTTGAGGTCAGTAACAGTATCAGGTCTGCAGTAGTGGGAATCTAAGCGCAAGAGAAAACACTCTTGAAAAGGAATTGATAACTTGAATTCCGGTTTTGCTGTTTCCTTTCAAAATGTTTCACAGTATTCTCACAACTATGCACCACACACTAGATGGTATCTTTGATCCCGTCTCAGAGTTTACTGCAAAAAGGTTCAAACTTCATTGTGTCTGTTGCTTAGTTACAAAAGTTATCTCTGGCTTGACTGATTGGAGTCTTGGAGGGCACATAGGATGTAGTGACTTGTGATGACTGATGGTGATTAAAGAGAGCACTCAAAACTCTGGGTGCCAGAGATGCAGTGGTTATTTGAAGGACAGGCAGAGGAGCCAAGAACAGTGCTGTGATGTGATACCAGCTTCTAAAACCCTGCCAGTGCCACAGCTGCTTCGTATTTTAGGTGGATAATTTTGCTGCTCTTACACGACTTTTCATTCATTAGTCTTGAAAAATATCATAGAAATTTGCTCCTTGTGTGACTTTATCACAGTCTGGGAGATAATAGGAACTGAACTTGGCTGCATCCCCAGGCTTACTGTGCTTGGAAAAGAGCACGATTGTGTATGAAAGGAGAAACATATAATCCAAGAGGAAATGGCAAAAAGTAGCACAAGAAATGCTCCCATTAACTCTATGTATTCCTAATTTATTGTGAATTGTGTCCTGATCAGCCTGATTGCAATCAAACGGAACTAGAATTTTACAGGGAAATGAATACATGGTATAGCTTATAAATTTTTTTTTAGAGATCTTAAAGCCCTAAAGACAAGAAAGATAAGCACCTTCATTCTTGCTCTGTATTTGTGAAAACTATAAGCTAGAAAGCTAACATTACTTTCCCAGAGCATAAATAATATGGTTATTAAAGAACATCACAGTCTGGGGATTTCTACACTGAAGTATTGGAGATCAGCCTTTCTCTTTCTGGCTAAACCCTTAAGAAAAAAACGTTCCATGAAAATGTTTTCTTCATAGTTACTTCGGTTTTTCATTTTTTCCCGTCTGGTAGAAGCTCGAATTATTACTTTGTTCCCTGAATTTCAGTGAGAATTCTAGGCTTCATGTGTTTCAAAACAAGTTTAGGAGATTTTTAGTTTTTCTTATTATTTCTTCTTCTTATTTAACTTTTCATTCCTACAATTCACCAGGGTGGCTAGAACTTAACATCTTCTAAGCTCTTCTGAAACAGTGGTCTCCAAAGCAATAAAAGTCAAATAATTGATCGGTGCATTTATATAACACCAAGAGCAGCATCACCATCTTCCTTCCAAACGAAATATTTAAAGGGCACTAGGAAGATCTGAGAAGGATGGTCACTTTTCTTTAATTTACTGGAGCAAGTACATTGAATGTAACACAAGGCCTGCTCGACATTTCATTCTACTACAGGCATAACTGGAAAGTTATCAATTTATATAACTATCTTTAGCAACTTCAACAGTTCAAGCTCAAGGTAACTGGAAGCTCAGCAACAGTTTCAGTGGCCGCTGTAATTTCTTTGAGTAATAAGCATTGACTGCCATCTAGTGTACACACCACAGTGCATGGACAAAAGCAGCCTAGGAAAGTCTAAAGAATCTCATGATTACAGTCCTTAGCAAAAAAAACAATATGTAGAAAAGGCTGCTATGTTTGAAATAGGAATTATTAAAATAGATTGTTGTTATGGGTTTGCGTGGCAAGGTTTTTGTAGCGGGGGGGGTATACGGGTGGCTTCTGTGAGAAGCTGCCAGAAGCTTCCCCCATGTCTGATAAAGCCAGTGCCAGTCGTCTCTAAGATGGACCCAATGCTGCCCAAGGGCAAGCCAGTCAGTGACGGTGGTAGCACCTCTGGGATAACATAGTTAAGAAGGGGAAGAAAAAAACTGTGGTGAGACGACAGTTGAGAGAGAGGAGTGAGACGATGTGAAAGAAGCAACTCTGCAGACACCAAGGTCACTGAAGAAGGAGCAGGGAAGAGGTGCTCAAAATGTCTGGAGCAGAGAGACTTCCCTTGCAGCTCATGATGAAGACCATGATGAGGCAGGTTGTTCCCCTGCAGCTCATGGAGGTCCATGGTGGAGCAGATCTCCATCTGTAGCCCATGGAAGGGACCCCACACCAGAGCAGATGGATGTCTGAAGGAGGCTGTGATCCTGTGAGGAGCCCACGATGGAGCAGGCTCCCGCCAGGACCTGCAGACCTGCAGAGAGAGGAACCCACACTGGAGCAGGTTTGCTGGCAGGGCTTATGACACTGTGGGGGACCCACAATGGAGCAGCCTCTTTGTGAAGGACTGCACCTTGTGGGAAGGACCCATGCTGGGGCAGTTCATGAAGAGCTGCAGCCCGTGGGAAGGACTCACATTGGAGAAGTTTGTGGAGAACTGTCTCCCATGGGAGGGACCTCACGCTGGAGCAAGGGAAGAGTGTGAAGAGTCTTCTCACTGAGGAGGAAGGAGCGGCAGAGACAACGTGTGATGAACTGACCTTAACCCCCTTTCCCCGTCACCCAGTGCCACTCGGGGGGAGGAAGGAGAGAAACAGGAGTGAAGTTGAGCCTGGGAAGAAGGGAGGGGTGGGGGGAAGGTGTTTTAAGATCCGTTTTTAATTCTCATTGTGCTGCTCTGATTTGATTGGTGGTAAATCAAACTCCCTTTTCTGCCCAAGTTCAGTCTGTTTGTCTGTGACAGTAATTGGTAAGTGATCTCTCCCTGTCCTTGTCTCGACCCTCGAGCCTTTCATATTTTCTTTCCCCTGTCCAGCTGAGCAAGAGGAGTGACAGAGCAGTTTTGGTGGGCACCTGGCATTTATCCAGGCCAAACCAAAACAATTGTCTTATTAAGAACCTATTTCCAACTAGAGGAAGAGATGTGTGGACACAAAACTACTGGAGGGTCATGAATATTATTGCTGCTGTAGGCTGAGCTCATTAAATACACCAGGAGTTCCTTGTATCCTTTTATTCCCCACATGATTTCCCAGTGTACCACCTTCTCATTCCACATTATGTCTTATAACAGTTAAGCCATTTACGACTTGTAATTTGCTAAATTACTTCTGTTCTTTCCTTCTGGGAGAAAAGTAAATCTTAATGGAGATGTTTGGCAGGGTTAAAAGCTAGTGTATTGCTCCAGCTCTTTGATCTATAGGCAATTATAATCTCATTAGGTGACAAATTGACTTATCAATTGCCATAGCTTTGTTGGTCTCACATTTCCATCGCCAGTTTTCCAGTTTCCACAAATCAATAGGACCTTTTGCACTGATACCTGGCATGATTTTCTGAAAGAATAATTGCACTATGGTCAGCAAACAGAGCTCTTGCAGAAAAATGCCACTAGTGTGAGCATCAGTCCTTACTTCACTTTGGACAGTACAGCTTGAAGAATTTAATCATATAAAAGCTAGGTTTAACCCTCTATCAAAAATTCTGAGGTGATAAATAGCTATATAAGTGATAGCTAATATGGTTTAAAATGGCAAAAAAGCAACTTAACTGTCTCATCTTAAACATAGATCTCATAAGTGATTTTTCCAATGAAAGCTGGATGTTTACAATACCCACATTTGAATACATTAGTCCTGTTTTTGTTTACCTGATTCAATATATGTAATTTCTCATTTCATGTAACAAATGTAAAAATCCTATCTATGGAACTGGTTAATGACCACCTGGAGACATCAACAAATGCATTTCCAAACTTAGTATCACCTCATTTGACATTTAGTTCAGCTTTCTTCAGGAAGTTATTTGGGTCTGTATCTCTAGGTGCTCCAAAAGCCTGGATGAAATTGAATGTTATTAGAAGTTCTGTAACATGTTTATGATGAAAAAAGCTTTTCACTGTCATTGTGTTAAAAGAAGAAAGTAATAGCTCAAAGGAAAACTTCTATAAAGCCACTGAGAAGGTCTCCAAGTGGATTAACAAAATATGAAACTTGTTCTTTTAGAAGAAAAATAACCACTTGAAAGGACAGATGGCTCATGAAGTGTTTGCTAAGTGCTGTATACTACGTACAGCTATATGGGTACAAAGGTAGAGAGAGGGAGAAAAAAAATCCATTGGCTGCTGTCAGTAGAGAAACTAATTATCCATGAAGATGTTGCTGTTTTTACACCTGAAGTGAAAAGGATAGAAAGAACTACTGCATCCAAGTTTACTGACTCTGGGCTGCAACGCAAATCACCTTACTATGTGGAGTGACTGGAGGAGAAAACACACACACATGCCCACACACATACAAACCTGCTTAAAATTCTGAATATACTTAGCCTAGTTACATAGAAAAAGGTAAAACGTTAGAGATGACTGCTGAGTTGCAGCAGCAAAATGTGGAAAATGGCAAACAAAAGAGAAGCGCTCTTTCTCTGCCGGGGAGGTGGAGGACCT
>Ga0065711_1049945_pt1 | contig 11053 bp, 3 predicted proteins | sample Hoacrofraction12_FD_59098 | JGI IMG/M metagenome (GOLD analysis project Ga0065711, IMG submission 59098) | Hoatzin crop microbial communities from Cojedes, Venezuela - Epithelial fraction 12 v2 (version 2) | ecosystem: Host-associated > Birds > Digestive system > Esophagus > Crop | place... | reverse complement strand
CGGGGCCAGACTCTTTCCAGTGGTGCCCAGCGACAGGACAAGGGGCAACGGGCACAAACTGAAGCAGAGGAAGTTCCGTCTGAACATGAGGAAGAACTTCTTCCCTCTGAGGGTGACGGAGCCCTGGCTCAGGCTGCCCAGGGAGGCTGTGGAGTCTCATTCTCTGGAGATATTCCAGCCCCACCTGGACAAGGTCCTGTGCAGCCTGCTGTAGGTGACCCTGCTTGGGCAGGGGGCTGGGCTGGAGGACCCACAGAGGGCCCTGCCAACCCCTAACATTCTGTGATTCTGTCATTCTGTGATATTCATGTTACCACCCCCCCTCAGTGGAATATTAATTAAGATCTGCCTTCTTTACCTGTCTGCGCATTTTTGCAAATCTTCTAGAACTCTAATTGTAGCCCCTTAAAATTCTGAATTTTTTTTTGCAATTGACCAATGTAGTCAAAAGTTACAGGAGGGAGAGTATACAGTTTTACAGAAGCCTTATTGGTTTCTTTCCTTAGGCTAAAAATACACTATCAATTTAAAATCTTTTTTATTCTTTATTATCCTTATGAAGTGGTGATAATGATTCTCTCATTAGAGTGGAAACAATCTTCCCATCGTAAGCGTAGAAAGAATGCAATTCCCTGAGACTGTGCGTACTTTCCGAGAAGTCTGGTGAAACTCAAGAATTTTTATATTACATTATTCAATGTAACTGTAACAGTTTGTTGTTCATGGTACTAGATTTTCTGATGCGCTCTCATCTCTTGGTATCTATATTAAGGAGCTAGGAGTCAATAAATGAAAAATGCCCACTGAAAGTTTCCAGTCACTAATTATGAAAATTGGTGATCGCAGTATTTATCACCCAAGTCTATGATGTATACTTTTCAACTCTTAGTGTGGATAGATTATTTGTTTTTGGAACAATTACTTTTGACTAACATACAGAGCCAGTAGTCTTTCATTTTGATTTATCTCCACATTTTTGAGAAAATTTTCCATTTGGAAGTGTTATTAATAGTTTTATTAGTAACACTCTTTTCTAGATACTGTGTGGAGCAGTTTCTTCGTGGCTCCACCTTAATTTGTTTTGAGTTCACTGATGAATTTCAGAAATATGTTTTTCAGTAAGTATTGTTTTGTGGTGGTATCCTGGAGGTCAAGACATTCATCTGTGATGTGGAAACCTTAGATTTTTACAGAGTTGTAGCACTGGAACAGATGCATTTGAGGTATGACTTAATCCTTATTTAGTAAATTAAAACAATATTGTGAAGAGTGCTAGAACCACAGTGTGTTGTAGTAGATGTTGAAACTGTTGAAGTTTGTAGGCACTACTTGTATACAAAATATAGAAGATAAAAGTAACTAGATAGGGCACTCCCTGTCAAAACTAGGTAAGTTCAAGCCTGTCCCTGCTCAGAATAGCAGGGGTAGTGTATAAAACTGCTACAGCTACATCAGAAGATGCTAGGAAAAAAGCATCCCAATACCTTGGAGTCCCATGGCTAGGTCATTCTTCCTTTTCTGCTAGAACCAACCCTTTTGTTGTGTAAGGAGTCTGTACACAGTAAATTGGAGTTGCAGTTTAAACTAAATTGAGTACAAATGTGGATGTTACAATGCAAAAAAGCAGGATGAATTCGACATAATTTTTCGGAAAACCAGCATAACATCTAAAGAACCCCTTTTATTCTGGACAGGGCATGCAGATTGTGCGTACATTTGTGCATGCCATTTTGCATTCCTTTCAGTTTCTCCCAAGTAAAAAACTCCTTATTTGTTTTTAAGAATCTTCAAATCACCAAGAAAATGGAATTATCATTAACTTTTATGCATTCACTATGCTAGTTTGCTAATGAAATGTACTAAAGATACTCTGTTTCTGTCCTTTGACTTCCACTTATGGGTATCTTCATTTCATAGAATTTCGTAGAATCATTATGGTTGGAAAGGACCTCTAAGATCATCAAGTCCAACCGCCAACCCAAGACCATGCCTGCTAAACCACGTCCTGAAGTGCCACATCTACATGGTTTTTGAACACCTCCAGGGATGGTGACTGCACCACTTCCGTGGGCAGCCTGTTCCAATGCCTGACCACTCTTTCAGTAAAAAATTTTTCCTAATATCCCATCTAAACCTTCCCTGATGCAACTTGAGGACATTTCCTCTCATTCTATTGCTGGTTACTTGGGAGAAGAGACCAACGCCTGCCTCGCTACAACCTCCTTTCATGTAGTTATAGCGAGCCGTAAAGTCCCCCCTCAGCCTCCTCTTCTTCAGACTGAACAGCCCCAGTTCCCTCAGCCACTCCTCATAAGATGTCTTCTCCAGACCCCTCACCAGCCTCGTTGCTCTTCTTTGTACACTCTCCAGCCCCTCAATGTCCTTCTTGTAGTGAGGGGCCCAAAGCTGAACACAGCACTCGAGGTGCGACACAGTATTCGAGGTGCGAAAGCTAAACTCAAAACTGGGGGAGGTTAAGATTCTGCTCACGTCAGCACCCTAGCAGATCAGCTCCTGAGGTGATGAGGAATATAAGAAGAGGAAATAAGCATGATGAGGAAAGAAAAATATGTAGTTGGTCATATTTTCTGTAAGATAAAGAGAAAAAGCTCTACATCTGTTGTGGGTATTCTTGGAGCGTAAAGAGTGAAATGAGCTCCAAAACTTGGCAAAATCTGTGTTTTGACTAGCTAGAAAGAAGATGTCTTCCTATGCAGAAAAATATCTCCAAGAAGATTCTTGTAAACCACAGAAAAAACTTAGGTCAATCTTCTGTGTTATTTCAAGACTAGATGGAATAAAAGATGTATGTAATAATGAAATAATTATGTCTAACTGAATCTATAATCACATAAATATATAGGACAGGAAGCCTACCAAGGTGCTGAAGTGACATTTTAAGCTGTAATTATCTCATGCAGAAAGAAACTGAGGAAATTACAACTGAAGCAGTTGGACAGCGTGTCAGTGAATGATGACAACACTGAAAAGAATCTGGGTCTCAGACTTCTTTTCAAAATGGCAAAAATACCCCAAAAACCCTATCAGTTCTCTCCGGTCTAAAACTAATTAATTTACTGAAAAGAGAGAGATTGGTAATATTTGAAGACATTTTTAGTAACGTGACAGAAATAATGGATCACAAAAACGATGGTAACCTTCAAAAAACGAAAAGGGCTTTGACATTCAGTAAGAAAAGTTAATCGAGTTCTACTTTACCACGTACCTGAGACATCACAATGTCCAAACAGTTAGTATCAAGTCCTGCCCAAATGGTGTTTAAAAAAATGATGATAAAACTTGCAGTTCATTAGCTTTAGATAGTTCTGAATTCAGCAATTGCAGCAAAAGAAGAGGAGGCTTTAGAAAAGGTCTCAAGCCAAAGAGTGATTAAATCTATTTAAAGCCCTTTTTGAAGTGACAGCACACATACATGGAGGAATTGTGAAAGAAAAGCATGGGACTTCATATAAGGAAGGTTTTAAACTTGTCGCTGAAGATTAACAAAAATCAACATATCATTGCCAAACTAACAAGTATGAAAATGATAACTTTAAGAATTTTTGTTTTAAAGTTTGCAAAAGGGTCCCCCATATCTTCCAGACTTCAGAGACACTACAATAGTCTGGAGCAGAGGAGTCTGAGGGGAGACCTCATCGCTCTCTGCAACTCTGTGAAAGACGGTTGTAGTGAGGTGGGTGTTGGTCTCTCCTCCCAAGTAACTAGTGATAAGGCAAGAGAATCATAGAATCATGGAACCATAGAATCATTAAGGTTGGAAAGGACCTCTAAGATCATCAAGTCCAACCATCGACCCAACACCACCATGCCTGCTAAATTATGTCCTGAAGTGCCACATCTATGCATTTTTTGAACCCCTCCAGGGAAGGTGACTCAGCCACCTCCCTGGGCAGCCTGGTCCAATCCCTGACCACTCTTTCAGTAAAGAAATTTTCCTAATATCCCATCTAAACCTCCCCTGATGCGACTTGAGGCCATTGCCTCTCGTCCTATCTCACCTATTATTGTCCCTATCTAATACTTATTTTTCACCAAAAAAAATTTGAATATTTAATGAATTTGAAATAATTTTTTATTATGCTTTTGGAATTAAGGTTTCCAGTAGAACATATTAGACCTACACAAGACTTCAACATTACAAAAAGTACTTACCAAAACACATGAGGCTTATTTACCCCCTCCTAGGTGTGGAATAACTGCCAGGGAAAAAAAATAGCCTCCTAGCAGATTTGGTTCTGTGGCAGCTTAATTTAATTCTAGGTACCATAGGCCAATCCCTCTCCTTCACTTTCAGCAACTGTGGTGGCATTCCAGCTCTTTTGAACCATTTCACTACCTTCTCCAGCAAAAGACTATTTTCACACAATAATGTGAATAGTTTCCTAGCAGATCAGAGCATTCAAATGGCTCAGCGCGGGATCAGGCAAACACCAAAATTAGTGTAAAAGAAGAAATAGTATAGGTCCAACTGGAAGGGAGAGCAGGACTTTGGCAACTTAAAATAACAAGAAGCAGGTTCATTATATTGTGGCCTTGCTTTTTTTCCCTCCTCTAGATATCCTCTGTCAGGGTCGCAATAAGAAGTCGGGATATTAGGTGTGTTCCAGCATGGATCTTCATACACTTGTGTATGATGGAAGTGCAGAATAGGCTGAGAATAACTCTGCTAATATTTTACAGTTTTACCAACTGTTATTTACTTTGAAATACACGCAAATATGCCATGATAATGTATAGGAGCATTATAAAGAACCAAAGATTACAGAAATCAGAGGAACTGTAACTGAATTATATGTATTATTAAAAAAAAAAAAAGGCATGTGTTTCATTTTGTTTCCTAGCCAACAACATTCTCATAACTTGCAGTATATAGAACTACAACATGTTCATTTGGCATCAAAAAATACATGTGCAGCCGTAAAGGGTGTTGTGGTTACTTCTACATCAGGGAGCAGTGAAGGCCAATAGGAGAGGATCAATAAAGGAAAAAAGCTGATGCTGCGAATATGATGTTTTACACATTTCAGGGATTTTCTTCATTCAGACTGACTGTTGTCTGAAGGGACTCCAGTTCATTCACTTGGAAACTGCTTCATGATGTGAACCGTAATTGGGTGCCACTTCAGAAGCACACTTGTGATCCCAGCTGAAACATGAATGCAAATGTACTCACAGTGAATTTATATTTTTCTAAACATTAGACTGCTGATGGAAGAATTTCCACAATCAGGAGAAATTTAGGAGGTTCCCAGATTTAATGGGATTGATGCACCAGAAAGCCTTTTGAAACTAATAAAGCAAGGAAAAAAAAAGACTATGTTCATCTACAGACTGGAAGAAGAAGAGAAATTTATTATTAGTCATGGTCACTTTTCTCCCTTTGCATTAAAGGAAATTTCTTGGCAAGCATCAGGAAAGAAATCTAAATGATATAAAATAGTTACACAATACTCCAGCGGAGAGTAAGAGATGGAGGACCTTCTGAGAACAAAGTGCTGTAGAGCAGTTTGTAACATAGGCACATCTGGCTTATCAAAACAGCTTATCTTTTCCACAATCAAAAATAACATTTCTGAGGTGATGAAATAGAGTCATTCTGTATGCAGCTAATGACTTACTTTCAGCAATGTCTCAAGGCAGTAATGAGATACAATATCTTTGTACAAAATCACATGTCTGATTTTTCTTTCAAGTTCTGATGCTTTAGAAGCATTTGTAATGTTTGCTGACCTTCTACCAGTAGTTTCATTTTGGGGTCTTAAAATTGATTTCTCTCATTTTGACTTTTGAAGCTATGAGACGGGCTTTGATCTGTTGTCCAGATTTGTGCAGCAGCCCCAGAAGCAGCTTTTAAGCATTAGATGTGGCACCGTTTAAAGCATAGCAAGAGTAGCATATGTGAAGAAAGATCTCCCCATTTCTTTTTGGATATAAAAAGCTTTTGTCTGATACATGTTGATGGATCATGTTCTTTTGATATTAAATGCTTGTGATATTGATATTAAATAAAAGGAATTAATGTGGAACTCAAGAGTACCTATTGGGATACCCTACTGTGCCTCTTCTGTCATTTGAAGTTTCTCATTCGATTTTCAGTACGTCTGTGTAGCAAAATCAAAACATGGTTGTAGAATGTATTAACCACCTAAGTTAGTTTAATCAAATTAGGGTCAGTAAATGAAGACAGAGCAGTACAGGCTTTGTTTCTTATTGCCAGTCAGAGTAGACACTCTTGGGGATCCCGAGTGCAGATTCTGATTGTTAACACTTTCTAAGATTCGTGTTTCCAAGTCTTTACTACTACTATTACTTATGCTTATTAAACAATCTGTGGATATGTCACCAAATATTATCATGCTATTTTTTTGTTGTGTTGGTAAGTAACTGCCAAAATCTTGGATGTTTTCTCATATGTGATTGCTGGGCTTGTCTTGGTGATAGGCTCATCTGTGTTACAAGTATAGAAACACGTGAGGTAGCTATGTGCTTACTAACTCCAGAACTTCAAATTGGGGATCGTGGCTTTTGCAGCTAGGTTTGCTCTCTGGGCATGAGCTGTATCTAGGCAGTGTCGTGCCGATGCCTGGTCAGCCAAGTTAAGAGCTCTGTCGCGCTATATGGATGAGCGCCTTGCAGTTAATGGCTCTAGTAAAGCTTTGTATGTTAACATAGCACTGCATAGTGCTAGGGATATTATCTGGCCTTTGTTCTTGCTAGCTTGAGTATTTCTTCATTGCATGGTGTAATTTATTTCACTTACTTAATATATCTTGCATTTTACTTGAGGTTTATATTAGGATTTGGCAGCAGCTTCTGGCTCCAGTACACAAGGAAATGAATGGTTATCTTTCCTGTGGGGAAATCAGTGGGTTGCCATTTGGACTACGCTGCATTAGCCCAGCAGAGTGTTAATTTAACACCTATACAAGAGGAGGATAAGACTAAGGCCCTGTCAGTGGTTACACAAGTATTTCCTTGATGCCATGACCTTTACATCTGCCCTGAGACAATAGCATGGATTAGAATGATAGAATCATAGAATCATTAAGGTTGGAAAAGACCTCTAAGATCATCAAGTCCAACTGTCAGCCCAACACCACCATGCCTGCTAAATTATGTCCTGAAGTGCCACATCCACACGTTTTTTAAACACCTCCAGGGATGGTAACTGCACCACTTCCGTGGGCAGCCTGGTCCAATCCCTGACCACTCTTTCAGTAAAGACATTTTTCCTAATATTCAATCTAAACCTTCCCTGATGCAATTTGAGGCCATTTCATCTTGTCCTATCACTGGTTACTTGGGAGAAGAGACCAACACCCACCTCACTACAACTGCCTTTCAGGTAGTTGTAGAGAGTGATAAGGCCCCCCCTCAGCCTCCTCTTCTCCAGACTAAACAACCCCAGCTCCCTCAGCTGCTTCTCATCAGACTTGTTCTCCAGACCCTTTACCAGCTTTCTTGCCCTTCTCTGGACACGCTCCAGCCCCTCAATGTCCTTCTGGTAGTGAGGGGCCCAAAACTGAACACAGCGTTCAAGGTGTGGCCTCACCAGTGCCAGTACAGGGGCACGATCCCCTCCCTGGTCCCGCTGGCAACACTGTTTCTGTTAGAAGCCAGGATGCCATTGGCCTTCTTGGCCCCCTGGGCACACTGCTGGCTCATGTTCAGCCGACTGTTGACCAGCACCCCAAGGTCCAATTCTGCTGGGCAGCTTTCCAGGCACTCCCCCCCCCAAGCCTGTAGTGTTGCATGGGGTTGTTGTGACCCAAGTGCAGGACCCAGCATTTGGCCTTGTAGACTCCGTTCTGTAGATACAGTGCATTTTTATACAAACACATTTTTCAGTTTGAGTACAAAGTAATAGGAGTTATGATTTTGTTTCTGAAAATTTCGCTCTTCAATATGACAGTGACAGTTCAGTGGTTGTATAACTTTTGATCCCTATAGCTTCAAAAATACATTTAGTGAAATATTTTTCTCAGGAAAAAACGCAAAAAGATCTGTAAGGAACCTGGCAGACAAAAAAATGGAAGTTTGTTCATTCTTCCCAGTTGTCATCTAAATGCATTAACCTGTGTTTATAACATAGAAATCTGTCTTTAACCATTACATTTTATTACAGTGTCACTGGTTTTTTTTTTTCTGAATATATGAATCATTATGTAACAGTAGAATCTCAGTGCATTCTACTTTTAGGAAGCAGAAACATTGGTCTTTTAATATCCTGCTTCCCTACGGCTTAATATATGATCACGTCTTTTATTTTCCACACAGCACTTGAACAATTATTGACTTCTGATTTAAATAAAACAACCTGTATCTGCATAGGCAGATGAGAAACTGTATGTCCAATTAATTCTTGATGGTCAACATAAATTCAGCACCACTCCTTGAAGAATCCGTCACCTATTTCTTCCTGTCCCACTCCATGCTGCTCCCTCCTTTGTGCCAGCCTATGTATTCTCTCATCTTTGCAGTAAACCACCTTAAGGATCTAACAGTTCACAAATCAACCTAACAAGAAAACCTCCAAACAACAACACAAAAGAAGCCCCAAAATCAAAACATCATGTTGTTCCTTGCTCTGGTCCTCTGAATACATACATGAATGCTGCTGTCATCTATGGAGGGCAGTACGTTGTGGTAGCATCCATGTGTGCGAGGTGGAAAAGATCTCTGTGTCAGTGTCAGTTTTTGTCTGGCTCAAGCTGCTCATGGAGCTAGTGTTAGTTTTCACGAAAACCACCAGTTGTCCTATGCAGGTATGTGTTTAGGTCCTTGAGTATGCACACAGTTTGACACTCAGTTAGGAACCATGGAAAATTGACTCTTCAAATAACTGATCGCTGTTTAACTCTGGCTTCAAATAATTTTTCTTCGTCATTTTCCTAATGTGCCGTCACTGAAGTCTAAGAATGCAACCTGCCTGATACAATGGTTTTAAATGCCCACGAGTCAATGAAAGAAATACGGTCTTTCTCTTGTTTTTGCTTAATGGCTTGTGTCTTTTACCTTGTCACATAGTTCAATGGCATAGAATTACAATAAATTAGTTTTGCAATTATCAAACTCTTCAACTTCTCTTTGGCATTTAACGAACCTGAGAAGATGTTTATTGCTTCATATACTTTGCCATCATGAATATTAGCCTTTAATTAACTGAAAATCTCATCTTAATCTTTCTAGCTATGTTGCAGTGAAATATTTTTGCTAGGTTGAAGAAGATAACATTTGTTACTGGTTTTCCAATAAATTAAATACTTTCAGAATGACCTTTTTAGCCAGTAATTACAACAATATAAAATATGAGAAGACAAAACTCATTATCACAAGGAAAAGTATTGCATGCTTTCCTTTTGTATATTTTACTTAGCAACATAAAATCACAGAAGCCTCAGCTGAGAGGGACCTCTGGACATCATCTGGTCCAGCCTTCTGTTGAAAGTTGGATCTTAGATTTGTTTTTTTTAGGTCCCTGCCAAGCCAAATCTTGAATATTTTCAGGGACATTCCACCACTTCTCTGGGCAACCTATGCCAGTGTTTAATTTTTCTACCTATTCCAATGTTTAATTTTTCTGATAGTGAACTCTTTACTTGTATCCAGACACAATTTCCCTTGAAGCAATTTGCACCTGTTGCCTCTTGTCCTGTGCATAATTCTGAAGAAAATCCCTTCATCTCCTCTTTAACTATCTGCTAGGGATTGGAAGATCGTAATTAGATCCTCTCCTGAGCCTGCTCTTCTCTGGGCTGAACACATCCAGTTTCTTGAACCTTCTGTGAAGATCTCTAGAACTCTAATGGTCTTCATGGTCCTTTGCTAGACCCTCTCTCTTTTTTTCAGGTTTTGTCTCAAACTGGGAAAACCAGAACTGGACACAGTATTCCAGTGTGTCCTGATAAATGTCAAGTAGAGTAGAACTCCTTGACCTGCTGGCTATACCCTTACCAATGCAACCCAGGGCTCATTCTGCCTTCATTGCTACAAAGGCATTGCTCGCTCGAGTTTAATGCTGTCCATGAGTATCCCCAGGTCCTTTTCAGGAAAGCTACACCCCAAGTAGTCAGATCCCACCCAGCTTGTACTGCTGCTTGGGATTATTCTACCCCATGTGCAAGACCTTATGTTTATGCAACCTTTGTTGGCCTGGTTTTCTACTTTGTGAAGGCCTCTCTGCATGATGGTTATTCCCTCTGGTTTGTAGTACCTATCCTCCCAGTTTGGTATCATCCACAAACTTGCTAAGCAAGAATTCAGTTCTGTTATCCGTGTGCTTTATAAAGATGTTGAGCAGTATCAGACCCAATACCAACCTCTAGCAACTCCCTTTGTGACTACTTACCCGTGAGCCAGTAAAAGCATATTAGTCTTACCCTAAAAGTTCAAGCCATAACTTTTCTGTAAGATTTTGAAAAGCATAGTTCATGTAGGCAGCTTGAGAAATAAGATCATTTCAACTGTCACTAGGATCAATAGGTATTATCCTTCCAATTTCTTCATTCTTTCCCTGAAATTATGTTCCAGATGCGTCTTCAGAAACTGTCACACTGCAGCTGGGAAGGTGCTTATGAGCTGTACATGGAGAAATGCTAAATCTGCATGAGAAAAAGGGCTCTTATGAATGGTCATTCAGCTGTTAGGAAAGACTGTTCAACAGTTTTCTATTGTGAGAATCATAGAATGGTTTGGGTTGGGAGGGGACATTTAAAGGTCATCTAGCTCAACCCCCTCTGAAGTGAGCAGGGACATCCAGCACTGGTTGCTCAGATCAGGTTGCTCAGAGCCCTGTCGAACCTGACCTTGAATGTTTCCAGGGATGGGCATCTACCACCTCGCTGGGCAACCTGTGCCAGGGTTTCATCACCCTCACAGTAAAGAATTTCTTCCTTTTATCCAGTCTAAATCTGCCGTCTTTTAATTTACAACTGTTACCTCTTGTCCTATTGCAACAGGCCCTACTAAAAAGTTTGTCCCCATCTTTCTTATGAGCCCCCAGCAGGCACTGGCAGCTGCTCTAAGGTCTCCC
>Ga0065711_1049944_pt1 | contig 11054 bp, 10 predicted proteins | sample Hoacrofraction12_FD_59098 | JGI IMG/M metagenome (GOLD analysis project Ga0065711, IMG submission 59098) | Hoatzin crop microbial communities from Cojedes, Venezuela - Epithelial fraction 12 v2 (version 2) | ecosystem: Host-associated > Birds > Digestive system > Esophagus > Crop | place... | reverse complement strand
CCCAGGGAGGTTGTGGAGTCTCCTTCTCTGGAGATATTCAAGACCCACCTGGACAAGGTCCTGTGCAGCCTGCTCTGGGTGACCCTGCTTGGGCAGGGGGTTGGACTGGGTGACCCCAAAGGTCCTTTCCAACCCCGGCCATTCTGTGATTCTGTCCCGTGGCGTTGCCCCGTGCCTGCCCTTTCCTGGCCTCTCCACGCTTACGCTGGTGGCCGCTCTCCGCAGGTTGCGTCGGCCTCCAGCTTCGATGGCTGCCTGAGGAACCCGCAGCTGGACGGGAGACCCCTGGGCCCCCCCACCCGCACCTTCGGGGTGACGCCATGCTACGAGGGTGCAATGGAGAGCGGGGTCTTCTTCACTGCAGATGGCGGGTCCATTGCCCTAGGTACCCACAGCAGCCTGGGCTGGGTCCCCCCACCCTGGGACTGGGAGGGACGCGTCTCTTGGGAGGTCCCTTGCTCCCCTCCTCACCAGCAGCGTTTCTCCTCCAGCCGATGCAGTGGCAACCGAGCAGGACTTGGAGGTGACGCTGGAGGTCCGTCCCCGCAGTGCCTCTGGCCTCATCTTCCACGTTGGCACGAGGAGAAGCCACCATCTCCTGCTGTACATGGAGAAGACGAAGGTAGTGGGAGGGGTGGCTTCCCCCCAGGTTTTCAGGAGCAGCAGCCGTCCCCTGCCCATCCCGCTCAGGTCGCGGGGCTCTGACAGGTTTGTCTCGCACACCAGGTCACTGTGAAAGCGAACACCGGGGCTGGTGAGTTCTCTGCATCGGTGACGTGCCCATCCCTCTGCGACGGGCAGTGGCACACCATCGCAGGTGAGGTGACAGCCAGCGCTCGGCTCTGGGACACTGCTCGGCCCCCATCTTCTGGGGGGAGCCCGGGGCCCTTCCTCGGGTATTTAAACCCCACCTCCCACCTGTATGCACTTAATTTAGGAGATTGGAGCGGCTATGAAGTCGTTTCCTAATTAAGAGTCCTCGCCTGCTCTCGTTAGTGCTGAGCCGGTGGGCAGGAGACGCAGGGTGCCCAGAGGGCTCCGAGCCCACGGCTGCGACCGGGGCGTTGCTGGGTTCACGCTTGTGCAGGCAGAACTCAGCCCTTAACGTGTTTGCCACTGAGCAGGCGCTGACGTTGTGCACTGAGCCCTTTCTGGGGGTGGGGGGTCTCAGCTACAGGCCCCGTCTCAGCACAGCTCAGTTTTAAGCCCTCGTCTCGCTGGACCCCGCGCTGGGTGGGAGCTGTCGCGTCTGCGGGTGCGTGTCCCGTGGCCAGAGCCAGGCTGAGCCGCTCCCCTCCCACCCGGCGGGTGCTGTCCCCCTTCGCCATGTCAGGACACGGTGCTTGGAGTGGCCGCTGTGGCCAGGGGACAGGTTCTGGGGAAGCTTTCCAAGCTCTGGGCACTTCCCAGGAGCCAGGCCAGGTCCCCTCGTCCTCCCGGTCGTTTTGCGCTGCTCCGTGCCGGAGGGCAGAGGTGGACTTGCACTCCAGGCCAGGAGACAGCCCTGACTCTTGTTTCCTTTCGAAGTTACAAAATGGAGAAACGTAATCCAGGTGGATGTGGACACAGAAGGCAACTACACGGTGGGACCCAGCCAGGCTCCTGCACCCAGCGCAAGGGCGACCGTCTACGTGGGAGGGCTGCCGGGTGAGTCGGGAGGGACCGAACACCCCAGAGCCATGAGATGCTATTCCATGTGCAAGATCACAGAATGGTCGGGGTTGGAAGGGACCTCTGTGGGTCATCCAGTCCAACCCTCCTGCCAAAGCAGGGTCACCTACAGTAGGCTGTAGAGGACCTTGTCCAGGCGGGTCTTGAATGGCGGTACCTCATCCCCTGCCCTCTGATGTGCCGGACTAATGCTTGCTTTTGCTTGTTCCTTCCACAGAGACAGCCAAGGCCAGCCCAGCGTCCCCGTTACCTCCCCTCCCTCATTACGTGGGCTGTATGAGGAACCTGGCGATTAACCGGAGCCGCGTGGACCTGCCGCGAGCTGGGGCTGTCAGCGGCTCTGTTGGCCTTCAGGGTTGCCCCGTGCTGTAAGTGCGTGCGCCTCCGCGTACGGCCCGGCCGACGGAAAGCCGCACCGGGCCCCCGACGTCACCGACTCGACAGCATTAACCGTGGTCAAACGCACCTCGTCTCCAGCGACTGCAGGCGCAAGTCTGGGGCCAACACCAGAGAGGGGCCACGAATCCGAGGGGAAGGAGGGCAGGGGAGCAAGGTGGGGAGAAGGGGGCATTTCGGGGACGTCTTTCACAAAAGTAACCAAAAAGTCGGAGCAGGGTGCGGCGCCGGGTCCGAGTCCTTCCCCCGTGGGCAGGCGTTGGAGCAGGACTGGCGGGAGGAGCGGCTGTGCTCTGCGGAGCGTGGGCTGGAGCCCACGGCCGCCCTGCAGCCTGGCCTGGATCCTGGTCCCTTCACCCCACGCTCACAGCGCACGTAGGTTTAGTTCACGGAACACTCGAGGCTATTAATAACAGTCACAGACTGTCTCCTGCTAAAGGCCGGAGGCAGTTTCTGGTTTAGAATAAATGCAATTAGGACAAACTGGATTAATTCCATCACTTTTGTGTCTTTATAAGCAAGGATGGGTTTAACCTCCCCCTGAGGGCGGGCTCAGTTCACCTGCCACTGCTACGCAAAGGGGGCACTTGGACAAAATTCTGTTCACAGAATTAGCATCTTACCAGATTAATTTATAAGAACCAAGAAAAAGGAACAATAGGCTGGGAGAACTGCTGAGGGGAAGCAGACAGACACAACTCCCGCTCCGGCTCTCTGCGGCTGCCGTTGGCACTGGTGGACACACTGACAAAAATCCTGTTGCTTGAAGCAAGAAACTGTTGCTTGAAAGGGAATAAATAAAGAAAGGTAGGTTACCTCCGAGTCCGGCCGGGCATGCCAGGCGTCCCTTGGCCCTCACCCGCCCGCCGGCCGGCGCCTGCTCCTGCTCAGCCTCCCTCGTGCCTGCTGTAATGCAGCCTTCACTTGAAAACACCTTTTTCTCCCAAGACACCTAGCTCACTTGTGCACTTACACGTCATCTATATATTTGTGTGTGTATATATCCAGCCACTTGGGGACAAACTCTTGCTTCCGAAATGGACTTGTAACTTATATCAGTATATTGTGGGGTTTTTTATGAGGGGTAAATATTGTAAAATGGGTTTTTAACATGTCCATCTTAAACAAATGTAAGTATGACCTGTTTTTACATCGTAGTATTAAAGATGGTCTTTGTAAATCACTGGTACATACTTTGGAGTCGAATAAAGTTTTATGTTACGCTCTCTCTCACTTCACTGGTGAAGAGCAACTGTGAGACTGACGGAGAAGGGGACGAGGAATAATCACCCCTCGGGCAGGACGGGGACGCTGCAGCTGCATTTGCCGTTAGCAGCTCCCTCTCAGGCAGCGCTGCTGCCGTAACGCCCTGTATGCCAGCTGCAGCGCTGGGATGCTCATGAAAGTGAAGTTCCTCGTGTCCACAGGTGAAGTTCTGCACCCAGGACAGGACAACACTCGCAGCAGTACACATGGGATGACTGGGCGAGCTGGCAGCCCTGCAGCTCACACCCTGGCAGGCCCACAGCTGGCGGGCAGGCAGCACTGCATCCTGGGGATGGTGACTGCTCCCCGTCCCAGGGCTCAACCTTCTCATCACGAGGAAATCCAAAGAATTAGTTCAGCCTGATGTCAAAAGCAGCAAAACTGAACAGGAAGCAACTCCACTGAAAATACAGTGCTGCTGACGAGCACGGTAAATAGACTGAGAGCAGTATGGCAGATAAAGAAAATTCCTTTATTTGTAGATTTATATAAGCATAATATGAAGTTAGTAATCCTACTGCAGTTGCTTAAGTTAGTATCTAGGAATATATGTAAGGAAGAGCAAATAACTTAATCTAAACTCATATCTTCCTCTTCGTCCTTCTTGTCCTTAGAGTCTCCTTCCTTTTGGTCTGACTTGACGCTGTTCTGCATTGCTTTGGCAAATGCTTCTACATCTAGAAGTTAAACACACCAGTTATTTGACTTTGCACTTTCTGGGAGGGAGTTCATTGTCCACACAAGGTTAAGCTTCATTACTTGGAAAATAAACGGTTGCTTCAGTAAGAATCCATTAGCAGGGAAGAACATTTTAACACTCCCTCAGTGTATTGCACACCTTGGGATCTCCCTGCCACAGCCAGCACTTTCACTCTGTGCGCAGGCACCCTAAGGCTGCAGTTACTTCAGCCATGGAACAGATGCTAAAAGCTCATCGAGAAAACCGATACCCCCTTCCCTCTAGTGCTGCAGACCACAGCTGTGCACTTATTTCAAATGACTCATTAAAGGCTCCCCCAAAAAAGGCATTCCTGAACAAGGTGACGGCGACTTCTCCATCGGGAAACCAACGCCAAGGCTGCGCAGCGCAGCTCTCTGCAGAGCCCCGGCCTCTCCGAACGCCTGGCTGAGGTCGCACTGTGGCTGCTGGCGAACACCTGAGCCACTCGCCTTGTCATTGTGAAAAAAGAATGCAAGTGTCAGCTCCTGACAGTTACTCAGCAGCTAGTCATTACATTCCATCGCAGCGTGCAGGGAGAAAACACACACACAAACCCCCCCCAAAACACAACACAACCCCCCCCAACCCACTTCATCACGCTTCCACCAGCACCACCACTCACCTCCTTTATTTGCTGCATCTACGGCCTCTGCGGGTAAGCCAAACTGACTCATTAGCGGGCCAAGCTGTCCCGAAGCTAAGGCAGCGCTGAACATGCTCAGTGCCTGTGAAGCGGAGTCAACAGCGTCAAAAAAAGCTCACGTCACGTTTCCGCAGCGTCAGGCGGCTGCTGTGCACCACACGTGTGAGGAGAGCAGGCCCTTACGGCACAGCAGCCGGCTGGCCTGGGAGCAGCCGCTCTGCTCCGTAAACCCCCGCACCACGGGCGGGCTCTGCAGTGTCCCGTGCGGATCTGGCAGCCGGGAATGTTGTCTGCCCTTACCCAGCAAGCCCAAACCCTGCTCGGCTGAGCAACGCACCAAACCGCAGCAGCACGACCTCCCATCCGTTTAGTGCAGGGAAAACTTGTACTTTGATCTAGACACAGATACTCTAGCAAATCGCTAATTAAAAGCATACCTCACTTCCCAGTCTTGTCCGCCTGAAAGAGTTGCCATAGTTTAAACTAAAAACAGTTGTCTTTTAGCCACTGAAATTTTGCAGACTGACAAATTTGAATCAGTCAGTGTAACTAGTGCAGACTGGCCTGCAACACACCAGCTTTAATCACACACAGACAGTCCTGGAATCAAGCACTGGTGCCTCGAGAGAAATAAGTGGTGCAGTGCTGTGAACATGCGCATCATGAGGGTGGTGAGGCCCTGGCACAGGTTGCCCAGAGAAGCTGTGGCTGCCCCCTCCCTGGTAGTGCTCAAGGCCAGGGTGGATGGAGCTCTGAGCAACCTGGGCTGGTGGAAGATGTCACTGCTCATGGCAGGGGGGTTGGAACCAGGTGATCTTTAAGGTCCCTTCCAACCCAAACCATTCTATGATTCTACGATCTCTTCCCTTCAGTCACTTGAAATGACCTTTTAGGAGACTGCTGGCAAGCCACTCTTTGACAGGGAATAATGACCTTAATACTGCTCCTGTCACGTGCCAGACAGCAGTTACAATAAAGAGAAAGGTAAAGCCCAATTCCAAAAGAAAAAGTAAAAAAAAACATTCTGATCTGCCCTTGGGTGACCGCAGAAAGGAAGAACTAGTGCTCCTCTAAACCATGTCCCTCCTCCTTCCCACTTCTACAGGGAAACTGCCTACTCTGAGCAGTGTCAGGAACCTGAAGAGGCAGGGCAAGGCGAGTCACGGAGCATGGGGAGGAGGGAAGGAGAACTGCCCTTCCCGGGACAGCCAGGCACCTACCTGCTGAAACTGAGGAGACGTCAGGGTATTCTGAATCTCTTCTGCAGTCTGCGGCAGAGATTCCCCCGAGGGAAGGTAAGGCATCAACCGCTCTTGAACTTCAGCGTTGGCCAGGATGGGAGCCATTATCTCGGGAGTCAGAACAGTTGCCAGGTCAACTAGGAAGAAAATAAATGGGTGGCTGTTAGACGATGCACCAAACCCCACGTCTTGTCACATAAACCAAATGATCTAGTCAGAGGAGCACTGAAATGTAGCCAGCACGCTGCTAGCGTCCTTTCTCCCTCTCTCAGTTTTGGCGTGAGAATAAGACTCTCGAAGTAGCCGAGACCAGCACTCAAATGAAAAAGAGAGCCAAAAGAAAATTTAAGAGACCTTTCAAACCAATTTGGAACAGGACAGGACAGTAAAACAGCTCCAAAGGACTCCTGGATCCAACAGCTGTCTGGTCAGAACACCGTTACCTTGCTGTCCTCCTGCTCCAGATGGCACATTCATAGTAGCTAAAATGTTCTGAAGGTCACTCAATTGAATGGGCTGGGTTGGGCTCGTGGCTGAGCTGGTTCCATTACCCGAACTTGGCAAGGGGCTCGGACTGGTCACGGACGCAGCCGCAGGAACGGACGGGGCCGGCGTTACACGTGTAGAAGAAGTCGTGGAAGATGGTGTCACAGCAGCTGATTGGCTGCGAGAGCTGGAGAAGATAATTAGTGTAATTAATTCCCTGCAAAAAACAGCTTTGCCTCTTGTGTTTTGAAAAGCTTCTTGCCGAGCCCTGACAATACGAAGGGCTCCTACCCTCATTTTAGAGGGGTAATAAGCAGCCCTCATTCCCGCTGCATTTCCTGCTCAGTAGGCCACGATTCCTCCCACAGAAGTGGCAACTTTACGTTACAAAACCACTACAAATGCAGACAGAGAGGCATCCTACCTCGACGATGAGCTGCTGGTCGGGGGTCCCCCACTTCCGAGCAGACTGGCCAGCCCAGGACCCGTCAGCGCACCCAGCCCACCTTCCGTAAACATAAAAGAAGAACAGGTTTAGAAATTTAATTCTTCGGGTTTTTTGCTCCTCTCTGCTCTAGAGAGGTCACTCTTGTACCTGAAAGGTTTTATTTGCTAAAATAGAGGAGGAGGGGGTGAAAGAGCCCAGACCAAACCCCCCCACCCCTTTCCGTAAATTAACAGCTCTTGTTTTCTGATCTCGCATCCCTATTAGGAAACTGCCTTAGAGACAGCTGTACATTTGAGAAATGACTCAATTTCTAGATGTACACAAGGATAAAATTACTTTGGTCTGTGCCGTACACACACGATCAATGCAACACAGCCCTCTCCTCTCATCTACTGGTTCCCAAAAACCCAGCTTTTCTCTAAACTTTAAAGGCCAGGCCCTCAGCAGAAGATTACAGAGGCAGCCTTCGAGCCGCCCCCGTCTCCCCATACAGCTGGGTTTTGCAACTTCAAACCTAACAGAGATGCAGCAGCAGAATCAGCCGAGTCCTTAAACACTTCATAGGCAAAGCAAGGACAACCCGTGCTCAAAGTGCTCCCAGCAGAGATCTGGAGACACAGCAGGAAACCAACGCTCGGCCTTTCAGCCACATGCAAAAGAAATCAGAATCAGCCTCCTCCATCCAGACATCCCAACTACCAAGGGCTTATCGCAGCGTCAAGAGCATCAGCTAAGAAGAGCTGGGGAAAGGCCTGGCTCCCAGGTCTGCTGGAGCTGTCAGCGGCCAATTGTCCCCTACAATTCCTCTGAGCCACGTCAGCCAAATGCTCTGTTTGCCACACGCTTCCCATCCACTGGTTTCTTGCACCGCATCTCATTAGATACAGGCTCCTACACAAGCACCCGCACTCATCGCCCACCTTTTGGGAACCACCTGCAAGCAGAGGACAGAACGACAGCGCCCTGTTAGCAAACACGTGATTAACTGAAGCTGCAGCCCGCTGGAGATCAGAGCCAGCCACCAGCTCCTCCTCCGTACAGGACCCACTCCTGCGGAGCCATGCCCGTAACACTGAGGTTCACCAGGCAGGGAGCTTCGGCGGCGGCAGCAACGGCATGGTGAAGCTCACCGGGCCGCACCACACACTGCTCTACTCGGTTTGTCCTTGCTGGGAAAGTTTACCCAGGAGCAAGGAAGCTCCTTTGTTGCAGGAGCTCTGCAATAAGGCAGAGTCCCGAGAGAGATGCAAACCAGATGCGAAAGAACAAGATGCTGCTGAGGGAAGAGGTCCACACAGATTCACCACAGCCACTGTTTGCCGAAGGCAAGCAGGTCCTTTTCTTTGTGTTACTGCAGGGAGCTTCACGTCAAGCTGTCTTATGGCTAGATGGTAAGCTAAAGATAGAAGGGCTGCTGAGAAAAGGTGTTGAGTCGAAGAGGAAGGCAGTCTCAGGAGTCACATGAAGCATCAAGAAAGATGATCCTTTCCAAACACATCCTAAAAAGCCAGAATCTTCGCACACTAACACGAGATTTGCACCTGAACATCCCACCAACATGAGATTTACATCTGAAGCTAGAAAGACACGAGCTAGATCCACAAAAACAGACTTTGGCGCTTAAGCACAAAACCTTAGTCACTGCCACCTGCTAAGCGTTCCTTTGCCTGCTTCCATTCCAGGGCCTGACTTCTCGGCAGTAGCTCTATTGGGCTCGGAGCGTGGACAGCGTGAAGGACAGACCGCAGCAGGTCTCCAGCACACCCCTCATTCCCCTCAGAAACACATCGCAGCACTTTGAGCTCTCCTCGGCATGGCCCAGGAGAGAAAGCCCTAACCTGAGCCTTACTCCTCTGACTAGGGAGTGCGGTGGGTACGTTCCAACCCTCCTCTTGAACTCTTTCTACGTTGCACACAAACATTCACTGGATCAGAGAGAACACGAGCAACTCCCCAGCTTGGTAACTGGGACATTCACTAGGGACACGTTCCTGGTTTTCAGTCCCTGCTCCAGTGAATATTTAGAAGAAAGAGGAGGGGTGAAAGAAAGGAGGAAAAAAAAAAAAAGGCAGAAGATTCAGTGGAGCAAGGAGCAGAACTGACATTCCTTGCAGATCAAGCCCTAAGATGAGCACGGTGCAGAATCTGGTACTCTCTGTTTCCTGCATCCTTTTTTGCCCCTTAGCTCATCACTGAGGCAGGGCCTTGCTCTCTCATGTAAGAGCAGCACTATTCAAATCAATAGCACTGCCTGAAAATATTGTCAGGTAAGATTTAACCTGGCAGGAGAAAATACCATTTTGGCATAAATATATTAAAGCATTTTACCAAGTCCTCCTAAGCCCGTTGGTCCGATCAGCTGCATGAGCTGGTTATGGCTCATGTTTCCAAGAAGGCTTTGCAAGCCACCCTCACCTAAAAACAAAAACATTCTGAAACACAACATATTCACATAGGTTTTTTTTCACAGCACTCCAGCTCAAACAGCAGGAGATTAATTGGCATCACATTCTGTATGGAAAAAACAGTTTCAAGTGTTTACTGATTCATGATGCTCATAAAAGATAAATGTAACTTGGCTTCATAAAGAGGTAAGACTCCAGAGAATCTGCTGGAAACACAGAGAGATTTCTTCTGGCAGTCTTAACTTTCAGCCTGCACCTATTATAACAGCGCAGTTTATTTTGCTTAAAGCACGTTTACGCTTCTGGTATTAACATTGTCCCCAACTCACCCTCCACAGTCATCAGGATTTTCCTCCTACGGCACTGTAAGTGCTCATTCCAAAAATAAATTTTAACAAAGCCTCCCAGGTGAAGGAGCAGAGAATGGACTGTACCTCCTAACGCCGAGAGCTCGTGGCCTCCACTTGCATTTCCACCCAAAGCACCAGGCATGGGTGGGTTGTTGAGATACTCGTTCACTTTACGGCAGTGTTCTTCATCCTTGTCTGTCTTTGGCTCCTGCAAGAGAGTTGCTCTTGGTACGAGGCAAACTGGAAGGCTTTTGTTCCAAGACTTTTGTTACTGGCTTCCCACAAACCTGCATCCAGAAGAAGAGTCGTTTTGATCCTGCCTTGAACTTCAATACATACACACGGCCAGTAGTGCACTGAGGGACCCTCTTGAATTCACAGTCATCAGGAAAAATAATCAAATCCTGGAAAATGTGGCAGCAGGAACAAGTGTTTGAGAAAATACACAAACATTCCTTTTAGTCTCCCAAAGACGTCCACCCTCCTCCCCAAACCTCCTTCCATCTGCTCCTCAGAGCAGAGAGGATTCGGAAGCGCGGGTCAGGCCACTGTGGCATCCTCACCCTGATTTGTCTTGGAGAAGCTCCTTCAGCAGTGCCAGCAGAGCAAGAACAAGACAGACCGTGATGTAGCACCTCTGCACCGAAACACAAAACCATACTCACATCTTCGACGTTGCCCGAAGTCCTGTCCTTCCAGCAGAAGTGAATGAGGGAGTCGTCAGTCTGCTGGATGTACACGAGGCCTTTTCTCTTGTCCGGGGTTACAGTGCTGCCCTTCAGGGACATCTTCCCTGCCCGAAACTCCACCAGGTATTTGCTCGAAGAGCCACGGGAGCCTGGGACCAGGCTTGGGAATAACGCACCTGAAGACATCCTGGAAGGAGAGAGCGCAGCGGATCCGATGAGAGCCCTTCCCTCAGTCTCTCTTCTCGGTATCCATTTTCGACCTTCACCAAGCACGCTCCATGGCAGGACCCTGCCTCGTTGCCTGCAGAACCTCAGGGCCACCCAGAAGGGCTAAGCGGGACCCGGGGTGCAGATGGGACGCCCCAGGGCCTCCATTAACAAAGCGGAGCCTCCGCTCCGAGGGACTCGACATGACACCGCCGCCACCCCGACGGTTCCTCCCTCGGTTCCCACTGCGGGCCGCGGGACCAGGGACCTTTAAACCGCGAGAGGCCGGACCGCAGCGCTGATCTCCGGACTCGGGGTCAGCAGCGAGCCACGGCTGCCCCGGGCCCCCCCGCCCCGCCGCGGGAAGCGCCGGCCGGCCCCGGGGAGGCCCGGACACCGGTCGGCCATGACTTCGCAGTTGTTCGGGCGCTCGCGGTACGGCGCAGACCTCCCCCTTCCCCCCGCTCGGGCCGATCCCAGCGCCCCGCAGCTGCGGCCCGTCCGGCCCGGGCCCCTCACGCAAGCCGGGAG
>Ga0065711_1049943_pt1 | contig 11054 bp, 6 predicted proteins | sample Hoacrofraction12_FD_59098 | JGI IMG/M metagenome (GOLD analysis project Ga0065711, IMG submission 59098) | Hoatzin crop microbial communities from Cojedes, Venezuela - Epithelial fraction 12 v2 (version 2) | ecosystem: Host-associated > Birds > Digestive system > Esophagus > Crop | place... | reverse complement strand
CAGCCTTCTGGTGTATCTACCACACCTCCCAGTTTGGTGTCGTCAGCAAACTTGCTGAGGGTACATTCTAACTCTTCATCCAGGTCGTTGATGAAGAAGTTAAACAAGACTGGGCCCAGTACTGACCCCTTGGGGACACCACTTGTTACCAGCCTCCAACTAGACTCAGCGCCGCTGATGACAACCCTCTGAGTTCTGCCATTCAGCCAGTTCTCAATCCACTGCACTCAATCTGCACTTGCTAGCTATAGTCTTCACGTAATATGCACAGATGAAGTGAAAGGACTTCTGTCTCATTTGGTCTGGTGTACCAATTTCAGGATACATCCTTGTGGAGAGGTGTTTCTCCCAGGGTTGGAAGTCCTTGGTGGGAGAAGGCCAGAATGTTCTACGCAACGTGCAAATCTGTATTAATCTTGTAAGATTTGAGTAATATGTGAGCTCTGCAGAGTGGTGAATGTCTCTTTGTGCACACAAAGTCACTACTCAGAACTGCAAGACCTGAGCAGTGTTATTACAATATTTTTAAGGTACTAAAACTCAAGCAAAACTTCCTGTGTAAGCAACAGAGCCCAGACTGAAATAAAAATTAAATAATGAAGCTCTCAGAACGACCCTTGAAAGCAGTCAATTCATTTTTCATTGCATCAGTTTTTATGAAGCATAGGCATCTGGGCAGCATGGGTAAGCACATGCTTGGGGGATCATTTATGGAGCTGAGGCACTTGCAAGGAAGAACAATTCCCTGTTATTAGCTATGTTTTCATAACCACCTTAGCTATATTTTGACTTTACTGCGTATGAGCTTCCTACCTGTTATAAATAGAAGAATCAAGCTCTTGGAAAAAGAGTAAAGCAAAACTTTCAGCAAACTTTTACTGTTTTTATAATGTTTACTATAGAAGGCTCCAAAAATGTTTTAGAAGCTCCAGTTCATAAATCATTCTGAAGTGTTATCAAACAAAAGGAGTTCAGAGCAATGAGGAAGATCCAGAAAGGGAAGAAAATCCCCAAGTGTCCGGGCACATAACTGAAAATAAAGAGGAGCCTGAAGAGTTAACATTTCTCAGCTGAGATGACAAGACTGAGTGTGTGCTTTGGGCCCACCCAGACTGCGAAATACGATGGACATATTTGAACCACCACGAAGGCAGGAAGTCAAGTCCCATAATAAGGTCATTGTACTGTGGCAATGAGCCCAACCATGAGGTTTTGACCCAAGTATTCACACAGCACACACTTCAGCGTGGGATTCTGTCTGAAGAAATCTAAACTTCCGTTTAGGTATCAGAAGATCCTCTCAGTCAGTGACCCAGTCGGCCTACTTTTCAGTACTGACCAACCCACTTGGTGCCTTAATTTGATAGACACTGTCCTGCTTGTCCTGAGCAGTCCCTGGAGCCTCCTGGGTTCAGCGTACCCCTGGTGATGGAGGAGCAGGAGTCCAGGGACAGAGGGGCTATAGCAGCTTGCTGGTTCATATCAGTGGCTTCTTTTCTTGTTGTTGTGGAGATGAAGTAGGTTCTGGCTGCTGTAGGTGCTGTAGGAAGTTCCCTTCCTTGGACACAGCAGGACTTTGGATTTGACGAATGGGTATGCCAGAAGGGAGCAAAGCAACCCTGCCATTGGTACCACAGAAGGGCTGGTCACACGCCAGGGCAGATGTCAGAGGGCAGCACCCCAGCGAGGCTGCTCTGCCACCTAAAACACGTGTTGCCTTCTGCAAACAGAGGTGCTGCCAGCTACCTATCATCCAGATTTCACGTGGCTGCCCTGGGGAGCCCTGGAAAGGAAATTTCCACCCCTGCACCCCTTCCTGACATACCAACTGCTGCACCTCTGTGCTACCCATGGGTTGCTACCCATGTGCATTGTAGCGGCTAAATAGCAGGGATGGGAAGGGAAATTAGTCTTGAATACACCTCTCTGGGCACTTCCCTAGGATAATGTAGACACTACTTGTCATGTTTTCCTCTCCTTGACAAAATTTTCACTAAAAGTGGTTCTTTCTCTTGAACTTTGGGATAAAGCAGAAATTGATCTTTATATAGCTTTGCTCTCCACCCAAATTTTATTTAATGAGACGGAAGGATACATTTCCACATCCATTGGTAATCTGTTCCAACATGTTATTATTTAAAGTACGTCCATTATTAAAATAAACAAATTAATTCAAATTTGTGTTTTCTGGGCTTCCACTTGCAGTAACTGAGTTGTCTATGAATATGAAAGAAGAAAGCTTTTTCTGTCTAAAATGTCTCAAAAGTCTGATTCTCATTGCTAATATATAAAAGCTATTTGCTTTTTGCAATAGCTCTACTCCTTCTTATAAGTTGTAAACCTTGATGGCCCTGCCCTCTTCTGATAAGATGTAAAAAATAAAAGACAAATTGTTAAAAAGCAAAGAAGGAAGAATTATACACAGAATCAGAGATTACAGAAACACAGAACCATAGAAAAACTGCAGTTGGAAGGCACCTCTGGAGATCATCTAGTCCAACATCCGAGCTCAAAGCTGGATGAGCTAGACCAGGCCTTCCAGGATCATGTCCACCTTGGTTTTGAGTATCTCCCAAGGACGCAGACTCCACAACATCTCTGGGTTGATTCTTCCAGTCTTTGATCACTGTACAGTTAAGATTTTTTTTTTCTTACATTTAAACAAAATTCCCTGTATTTAAATTTATGCCCATGGTCTCCTGTCCTGTCATTAGGCACCACAGAGAAAAGTCTTCTCTTCTCCAGGCTGAATAGTCCCGGCTCTCTCAGCCTCTATATGTCAGATGCTCCAGTCCCTGAGTATTCTTCATGGACATCTTCCTTGGATGCACAATTCAGCAGGTACATGTCTCTCCTGTGCTGGGGAGCCAAGACATGGATCCAGCACTCCAGATGTGTCTCACCAGGGCTGAGCAGAGAGAAATGATCACCTCCCTTTTCCTGCTGGAAACACTCTTCCTAATGCAGCTTTCGTCATTTTTCCTACAAAGGCACATTGCTGGCTCATGACCCACGTGTTCTCCACCAGCACCCCTAGGTCCCTCTCTTCAAAGCTGCCTTCCAGCTCTGAGGGTCCCCAGAGTGTACTGGTGCACAGGTTGATTCTTCCCCAGGGGCAGGGCTTGGCTTTTCCCTTTATTGAACCTTCTCAAATCCCTGTCAGCCCATTTCTCCAGCCTGTCGAGGTCCCTCTAAATGGCAGCACAACCAGCTGCTGCATCAACCCCTCCTCCCTGTTTTGTATCCTCTGCAAACTCTGTCCCATTGTCCAGATCATTAATGAAGATATCAAACATTGCTGGCCCCAGCACCGACCCCTGGAGTGCTTCACTAGTGACTGGCCTCCAGCTGGACTACGTGCCTCTTAGCCTGGCAGCTCAGGTCTCAATCCACGTTACCATCCATTTATCTAGTTCCTATCACTGTAGTTTGTCTATGGGACGTTATGGGAGACAGTGTCAAAAGACATTCTACAGTGGAGATAAAAAGCATTGACTGCTCTCCATCCACCAAGGCAGTCATCTTGCTGTAGAAGGCTATCAAGTTGGTCAAGTACAATATCCCACTCATACAAACATGCTGACTGCTCCCAGTCATCTATTTGTCTTGGAAATGGTTTCCAGGATTATTTGCTCCACCACCCTCCCAGGGATCAAGGTGAAGCTGACTGCCCTGTGGTTCCCTATATATAAACTGTGGTTCCCTAAATATAAAGCTGACTGACCTGTGGTTCCCTAGCATATAAAATACTGGGGGGGAGTGGGTTTAAAAAGATTTGTGGGATTTTTTTTTCCTCTCTTTTGACCGTAATTCTTTATAAATATTTCCACGGCTATTTGTCTAATTTTTAATAAAAAAAACCCAAAAAAATAAGATCAGCAGAAACAGCTGTGCCTGAACAAATATCGCTGACATAATCGCTCACCATGAAGAACTGAAAGGAGAGTTGCCTTTGTACTGTGTTAAACATTTTTACTCTGTTGTTACTGGGATTTGTTTAACAAGCAAATAGAAAAAAAACTAACAGTTGGCTCTACAACATAATTTTTTGACAGAACACAGTGATGAATAAAATAATTTCTCGTCCCTCGCAGCTAGTGGTTGATCAATGAAAAATGAAACACAGAAGCAGGAACTGAAGGCGAATAGTGGACATCCGAAGTGCAGTTCAATTGTCTGCAATGCAGGGAAGTTTTTTCAGGTTATTATGAGCCTGATGGCAGCAGAGAACATTCCCCTGTATCAGTGAATGACTGATCCACAAACGCTTCAGCCTTGGAAATCCTAATAGGAGATACTCTAACTCAGAGCTAGATCTTTTAAATGGTAATCTTTTATATTATCTCCCTAGTCAAAAGAAAAGATAAAATGGATCAGACAGGACCAGCTGCAGTGATACTAAACTATGTCCACAGGATGATGTATTTAAAACCAGAGATTTTAAAACTCTTGCAGAAATCCATTTTATTCAGCATTTTCAATTTTTAGTGTTTTACAATAAGTGTGTGCCCTTAGGAGAGTTCTAAAATATTGTGCATTATTCATTGTTTGTCCAGGATAAAACCACTTAGTTTTCCTATTCTGAATAAAGGTTGTTGAGGAGGCACACTGTAATATCAACAAAGGTCCCCTCAGGACAACACATGAATAATGAAACGGAAAGTAAAGTTAGTCACCTTCCTGTCTGCATAAATCTATAAAAAGTACTTCAGTATGATAGATGATGGTGGTGGTGGACTGAATGTTGAACTACATCTCTGCATTCAAACACACAGATGCCTTAAACAAATTATGTATCAAAAGAGAGCCTCTCAATTCTGAAAAAAAACCTGCATCAAAACATATTCAGGGCTTGGGCTGCCTTCTCCCATTATTCTACTGTTTAGAAATCAATAATATCAATAGTTTCTGAAAGGTCAAACAAGATGGTTCATTGGTATGAGTAGTATTTCAATGTTATCTGTTCTGCAGCCTAAACATGTAAGAAAAACAAAGCACTGAAATACCCATTGCATGTAAGCTAAAATGTTACAATGCTGGTTGTGCACACCAGTTGAAAATTAAATTTTAATCTAACATCTTTGTTTATAATTTGACTCTCACTAATAAAACCAAAGGTCCAAGTAGTGCCAGTATCTCCTACGCGACATCTCTGCTTCCTTGAAAAGTATAGCAAACCTAAAAAACATCCTGGGGATTTTGTCTGCACCTAGAAACAGAGTTTCAGGGATTGCAACCAGCCCTGCACCTCCTGAAGCACAGCGTAACCGATACTTGTAATGACGCTATCTATTTCATCACCTTATTGCAAGACAAGACAGAAAACTCAAAGAGTTTAATGCGAAGCAGCAAGATGCTCTCCTCTTTCGAGGTCTGTTACCTTTTTTTCATGCTCCCTGCCGTTTGCTGTCTTTCCTCCATCTGCATTTCATTCCTGTATTATTTTTGAGATGTTTTGTGTGCACTGATAATAACATCTTGTAAGTGAATGAAATGCTGCTTTTCAGAAGCTGACATTTTAGTTACTTTTGCTTTGCTTTTGCCACCACACATAGAAAGGGGCAGGAGAATGACAATGGAGGAATTGGAGAGTAAATAATCTCATTTGTAAAGGTTCACCAAGCAGCACAGCACAAAGGAATTAACAAGATGTTCATGGCAGCTATTTAGCAACTTAATCACTTCTCTAACATGTGGGAGACTCACTGCAAGGGAAAAGGTATATCAAGAAAGGAATTCACTTTTACTAGAGATATTTTTTCCCTTCCTGACAGCACTAACAAAAATAACAGCAGTCCTTGGATTTTATTTCCACTTAATTATGTCTCTTCTACACTCCTGGAGACCACACTTCTAAGGCTGTTTCAAGCATCTTCATGTCAACTACCCTGAGCAAATCTACCATGTACTGCTTGAGAGGCCCTTCGGCACTAGAAATGTGCCACCAACGTTTGTGGCATCCACCACAAGCCCCTGCTGACCTTGGCCCTAACTCATAATTTCCCCATCACACCCTGAGATGCCATCATACAGCTCCAGGGAGAGGAGCTGCTCCCGCTGCAGCCTCTCAGCATCCACAATGATCTCAGTGGTCCCCGTGTGACAAACCCACGAAACTGAGAAAAAGGAGAGAGGAGAGCTGGGTGCTTCAAACAGCCCCAGGCACTGGACGAAGCACCATCTGTCATTCTGCAACACCAGATGCATAGAATAACCACGGGGTCATGCCACCAGAACTGACACCAGTCACAATTTTAGGATAAGGAATTTCCCAGTGCTTTGGGAGAATGTCCGAGGGTTATCCGAAGGCTACTTAGGCAAAGGGGAGAGGCAATAAATTTATTTGTTAGGGAAGTGGCATGAGCAGTACAACAAGATGGCAGACACAGCCCGTCAAGCTTTAATGTTTTTATATCAATCAGCAGCAGTTGGTCGCACAGCAAGGAGAGCTCACACACTGTACCCATTTAAAGGGTAGCAGAGCTATGACCACAGCATGACATCCCTAAGGACCTCCAGCATTCAAGATAGCTTTTCTTCACCTGACCTCTCTCCACAGGACTGTGCTGGCCAGAAAAAAATCCAGCTACCCAGGGACTGCTTGATGTTTTGCTTTTCAATACAGGCAGTATTAAAGCATTGGAGGCATTTAGATTACAAACAATATCAAAAACCAAGAAACTAAACTGTACGCAAGCAATGATTTCAAAAATAGCATATCTAGATGGACCAGTATATCATTTAAGTGCAAAAGATTTATTGAACACTGCACTTACCAGTATCTATTGTGATGGCAAAAAGCAGTAATGCCATAAATCTTGTAAATCACCCACATATAACCATTCAGAATCCAACACTCTTTCACCCCAACAGCTACTAAGGGGATTATGTCACGGTAAAGTGCTCTTTGCCAGCCTGTGCAAATGTTTTACGACACTTTTTTCTACTACAAAATACTTATTCAAAGGGAGGAGTCCCTCAGCTTCAATTTCGGATGTCGGGTGATCCTTGATTAGATATGGTTTCCCAGATGAACAGGATGAGGTGAGGTGGGACCAAGGCTCTTCAGCTGTGAGAGTCTACGAGAAGTCCAAAATGGACACAGACCCAAAAGTGTGGCTCTTGATGGCACAAGGCAGAAGTGTTTCAACTGAAATTCTGTGGCATTTCTGCTACTATTTTCTCTCCTTGAATAGTTGTGCACCTTGGATAAGAGAACAGTGGAATAAGTCCTTCTATTGCTGACTACTGTAGAGAGTCCTCAGATCTCTAAAATCAGCTCCACTCAGCACAAGAGAAATGCTGTTCCAGCATCGGACTATCCCAACACAGAAGCTGAGATTATGCATTGAACAATCTCCACTGCTTCATACTTACAGAAGAGTTTGTAGTCTTGATCAGAGGTATAAAACTCCTCTGCTCTGATATTCCGGTGTCTTTTAATACCACTTGTGTAAATCAGCTTTGGGTACATAGAGAAGATAGCAAGGAATTGAGGTCCCCTGCCTGAGAAGTTCAGCTCTAGCTCTGCGAGTGCTGGATTTGCTGGAATAATTTTATTGATCCTTCTGCAAGCACACAGAGTCAGATCATCTCATCAGCACACAGCTGCAGCAGATGAGCTGTGCCATCAGAAAATTGTGTCCTGAAGGAACAGCTGTGGCCAAGGTACTTCCCTGCACCACATCTCCACTTCTCTGCACTGAAATGCAGTTTCCCCTTCTTGCTGCCACTCTAGCTTGGTGCTAAACCATGTTTTCTTGCAGGGCTGCATCTCAACTATATCACCAACCTGGTTCAGCTCACTGAATAAACAGAGAAAAACCAGCATTGCTGCAAGGGAGAGGTCAGGAATCAGCAGCTGGTGATGGAAGAAAGCATGGTGCCGTTTTTGGTGTCTGACAATATTTAAATCAGCTTAAACAGGTCATGAGACCACAGGTGGAGACTTGGGTAACGCTTCTTTGAGCTGCACTGACAGAAGTTTGACAACCTCCAGTATCAATACAGGCTGGGGGATGAAGGGATTGAGAGCAGCCCTGCCGAGAAGGACTTGGGGGTACTGGTGGATGAAAAGCTTGACATGAGCCAACAATGTACTCATGCAGCTCAGAAGGCCAACCATATCCTGGGCTGCATCAAGAGAAGCGTGGCCAGCAGGTCGAGGGAGGTGATTCTGCCCCTCTACTCTGCTCTGGTGAGACCTCATCTGGAGTCCTGCGTCCAAGCTCTGGAGCCCCCAGCACAGGAAAGACATGGACCTGTTGGAGCGGGTCCAGAGGAGGGCCACAAAAATGATCTGAGGGCTGCAACACATCTCCTATGAGGAAATGCTGAGAGAGTTGAGGTTGTTCAGCCTGGAGAACAGAAGGCTGCAGGGAGACCTTGTTGTGGCCTTCCAGTACTTAAAAGGGGGCCTATAAGAAAGATGGGGACAGACATTTTAGCAGAGCCTGTTGCAACAGGACAAGGGGTAATAGTTTTAAACTGCAAGAGGGTAGATTTAGACTGAATATAAGGAAGAAATTTTTTATGATGATGGTGGTGAAACACTGGAACAGGTTGCCCAGAGAGGTGGTAGATGCCCCATCCCTGGAAACATTCAAGGCCAGGTTGGACGGGGCTCTGAGCAACCTGGCCTAGTTGAAGATGTGCCAGCTCATTACAGGGGGGTTGGACTAGGTGACCTTTAAAGGTCCCTTACAACCCAAACTATTCTATGATTCTAAGTTTCATTATTTGCTTTAGTATTTGCAAGTAATGAGGGCCACAGACAAAGGCCACAGACAAAAGCCTCTCTTCCCCTCAAACCAATGCTAACAAATCACTTAAAAATCACGAAGAAAAAAGGAAGAGATACATTAAATATGAAAACACTAAAACACATTTTTCTCCTATGTGTTACTCTTCATCTGTAGATCTGAAAGCCATTACTAATGACTTTTTAAATACAAGACCTTTATTTTTTTATTCAAGAATTTCTCTGCTATATCAAAATTAAAACTGAATATTCATACAAGATCCCTAGAAACAGACTGGATAACATTTTCTTTCATCATGTAAACACAGAGAAATGTAAATAGTAAATAAGCAGCCACATACAAATAAGGTTCCTTTCAGTATTAATATTCAAAGATTAATGAACATTAATCTTCAAAATTAATATTCAAAGATACCAAAGATTATATTAGTAACACAGTAAGTAGGAAGTTTTTATAAAGTATAAGGTTTCATTGACAATTTCTGTTTCAAAGTAGGTATGTATTATGAGATGTATTGTTCAATATTCGTAATTACATTTTCTAATGAAGAGACAGCTAACAGAATCCTCCGAAAGGCAAGTATATACTCCTGGTCTTCTACTAAAGCACAAATCATTGAATGCACAGTTCAGCTCAGAAGCCTTAAAATAAAAATCATGAAAATATTTAAGACGAGTTTCAAAAGCTTATTGGATTCCTTTCAAAACAGCCCAGAAAGCTGCATCTTATGACATTATTTTTATGTGTCAATTTAGTAAGCATATAGAAGCTTTTTGTTTCCCTTAGATTACATTCAGCTTTTGAGAAATCATGGAATTATTTGTGAAGCCACCACAAACAAGCAGTTAATTTTGTCCTAATTTATGAGATGATTAATAAAAGCAATTTAAAAAATTTTGTTTCCAAACCCATGTCTTCAGTCATTGTGGGAGGGTAGAGCATGCTTCCTTAGAGACGTCGACTCAGAACCGGGTCAGGACATTTTGTGAGCCAGCATCTTGGTATCTCAAAGGAATATTGCTCATGGTTTCAGAAAGCAGAAATCAAGAAGAGATAAAATGTGGAAAAAAATACTTGCATCATTATTAGCATTTCCACAAATAGTTCAACTATAAATATGCTTAAAGTTACAGTGTCCCCAGTAATCAGTTTATAAACTAACATAAAAGGATTTATAGTCTTAGTATTCTGCAACATAAAAAAAAAACCCTGACACTGGTAAATTTATCTATCTAGGGTTCTGATTTGAACTGCTTAGACTTTCTGGCACCACTGATTGAAATCCCTTTAGAACTGATTCATCCTTGATTTTCCTGAGAGCGCTAAATTGAGCATATTTATGTTTGGACATTTTAGGCCTAGGCCTTGCTCTCAGGATACATAAAATGCCAGATTTTTATAACACCAAGACCCTCAAACCACATATGAGATGTATTTGCCTAAGCTTCTCCGGTGATTAGGAAGTTTTATGAATAACAGAGAGCACTGTGTCTCTTAATTACTGATCTGCTCAAAGCATCATATCTATTTCACAGGTTTTCAGTGCCCAGAAATATTTTGTTGCATGACATGTTTGTGTGCTGCCTTCAGTTTTAAAAAGCAAGGATTTTCTGTACAGAAAACCTATATTCATATTTTCAATGTGAGCTCTGAAATATCCCTTCAGTTGGTAAAAGTGTGAGCCTTGGCTTTTTGGTAGCAAAAAGCTGAACCAATCGCACCAAAAAATTGCATTAAGCAACGAGGCTAGTACCTGGCAATCTATATGGAAGCCAAGTGACAGGTAAATGCAAGCAAACTTGGACAGAAAGCAGCATGCCAAATACTTGGGCTGGCATAGGAATCAGTATCTCATGACTTTTTGCAGTGACCATGAGAAATTTGATATGAATCTGACTAAATATACACCTTAACTGGCTCCTTTAGGGGATGTGGTTCTCCACAGATCCAGACTAACTGCTGAATAGATCCATGGCCCACCATGTTATTTTGGCCATGAGACCTACAGAGGTAAGGGTAACAGTGGTACCTCCATTTCCAAGTACTCTTCCAGTTGTAAATTCTGGTTGTGGTTATACAAGCAGCTCACTTTATCACGATTTACCAAAGTGGAATGTCTTGCACCCATTGCTTCTCTACTCTTATCTCTCTGTCCCTCTTCACTGCTCAGCTGTGTGGCCCCAATTCTTTTCATAGAATCATAGAGAGTTTTGGGTCGGAAGGGACCCCTAGAGGTCATCTAGTCCAACCCCCCCGCAGCGAGCAGGGACACCACTAACTAGATCAGGTTGC
>Ga0065711_1049939_pt1 | contig 11054 bp, 6 predicted proteins | sample Hoacrofraction12_FD_59098 | JGI IMG/M metagenome (GOLD analysis project Ga0065711, IMG submission 59098) | Hoatzin crop microbial communities from Cojedes, Venezuela - Epithelial fraction 12 v2 (version 2) | ecosystem: Host-associated > Birds > Digestive system > Esophagus > Crop | place... | reverse complement strand
AAGAGTCTGGCCCCGTCCTCCTGACCCCCACCCTGCAGATATTTAGAGGCATTTCTAAGGTCCCCTCTCAGCCTTCTCTTCTTCAGGCTGAACAAGCCCAGCTCCCTCGGCCTCTCTTCGTAGCAGAGATGTTCCAGTCCCCTCCTCATCCTCGTAGCCCTCCGCTGGACTCTCTCCAGTAGCTCCTCACCTTTCTTGAACGGGGGAGCCCAGAACTGGACGCAGCACTGCAGATGGGGCCTCATCAGGGCAGAGTAGAGGGGGAGAAGAACCTCCTCAACAGCGTGTAACAGCCCAGGGGCTGCAACAGCTCCTCTGTGGCCTCTTAGAAACTTGGACTCTCTTATGGCTCTGCAAGGGAAAGGGAGACCCAGCAGAACACACCCGAGTTCAGGTCTGGGGTTTCTTCCCGCCTGTGAGGAAAGGCCAGTAGACCGTGCCTCAGTTTCCCCACCTCCAGAGCAAAGGTGGGGCTGCTGCTCTGCAGCACGATCTGCGCCCTGCAGATGCACTGTGCCACGCCAGGGACCACCCAGCCACCGCGCGCGCGGTTGGGAGGTGCACGCGCGTACACCACCGTCCGCTGCCCACGCGACACCGAGCGGACGGCGGGGACGGGAAAACGAAACCAGGGAGCGGTTACGCCAACGTCTGCTTTGCTCACGTTACGACTTGTACTGCACACAAGACAACTCTGCCAGCTACTCCTGCTCCGGACACGGATCCCAGTGGCTGGAAGCCGCAGTTCGTGCTGGCACCAGCGCGCCTCGGCGCAGGGCTCAGCGGGCTCTCACGCCTGCCCAGGAGAGCAGCCCTCACCGCCATGGAGCTCCCGAGCCGCCGGCTCACTGCGGAAGGAACCCGAACGCACCGCGAAACGGCTGTCGGCAAACAGCGCAAGAGCGAAAGCTGGCAAGCAGCCTCAGCAGCCGCAGTCCCCTTTGGGCTTACTTTTTGGGGAGGAAGGTGAAGCTTTGATAGGTGTCATACCCGCAGGAGACAGGTAACGAGAAACCTAAACCACCTGGAGCAGAGCCCAAACCGGAGCACCGCCGAGGTCTGACCCAGATTTCGGATTCGTGGGTTTGCGGGCATTCTCATCCAGCTAAAACATCTGCATTTGGGATCAAGACAGCTTCATTTTGGTTTCCCAAGTAAAAACTGAGTTGAATAAAACATGCACAAACCCTGTCCTTACACATCCAACAAAAGAGAAAAACTAAACGAATTCAAAGATTTATATCACTGCAGCAAGCTCTCTGATGCACACTGAACATCTGGGTTTATTGTTCCACATCACACAATAAAAATATATTCTGCTATTAATTTCGGATGAACATTGAAGAGTCCTTCAACAGAAAGCCAACCCCCCACATAGCCCTGGTGAACGTGGAGTCACAGGGCTGACACTCCTTGTGTTTTGCTGACAGTTCTGAAAAAAGGGGAGGAAAATTACATCAAAAAAGGGGTTTGAGAACTTCTTGGCAAATAGAAAACTCAAAAGGCTTCTGCTTTGAGTTCAATAAAATATTTCACTGATGTGTAGCAGTGAATAAACAAACAGGTCTTTCTCACCCCACATAGGTCCTGCTCACCCATACGCAGCTTAGATATGATTTAACATGATGGAATTTCAAACTCATGGATTATCTCAACATTCAGAAGTGACCCCTGTTGCTCGGAAATCCTTGCCAAGCAGCATCTCGTCTCGCTTGCATCATGCACAACACGGGCAAAACCACCACCAGCGAAAACAGAAACGTTCCGCTATCCCCAGATCTGCACTTTTGTCCCCTTACAAAAGTTCCAGCTGAAAAATTACCCCCATTACCCCGAGCAGGCCAATTGCCCACTGCAACTGCCTTTCCCTCGGCCAGCGGGGACTGGCCTCCGAGCGGAGGTGTCGCGGGGAAGTGCCCAAAGCCAGGAGCAGGGCAAGAAAGGAGGGGAAGGAACACGGTGACCTCCACGCTCTGCTGACCGGGATAATGTGTGCAAACTTCTCGAGAGGAACAACGTCACAGCCTGTAACACCTCTGCTGCCTCAGGAGCAGCCCAGACTGACAAACACGCCTCTCTTCGTGTCTTTCGCTGGTCTTAAGTGACTAATGAGAAAATTTTCCTGTGATTGCCTCACACGTGCTCTCTCTCTCTCCACACTGAGTGGCTAATGGTAAGAAGATTTAATAGCATGATACCACTTTAATGTGAAGAGCATAAATAAAGCTCTTATAACTCTGTAATTACGTCTGCATTGCACCTATTAACCATTCATCTGCAAATAAGGCTCAGCACAGCGACAGGGTGATTTCAAAGGTTTTTCCATACTACAGACTAAAATCGTGGTTAGGAAGAGGGGGGAAAAAGAGGAGGAGAGAGAGAAGGGGAGGTTTGAAACTCTGGCTCCAGTGCTGAGTGCACAGTGATGCTACCCTTCAAACCGCCTGGTGTCTGGCATTTTATTCTGGGAAGTAAGAAATCAAAGGTCCCATCTATTCCCGCTGTCCGTGGCATCACTTGGCGGGCAGGACTGACCTCTCAGACGCCAAAGCTTGGGCGATGCCGTAGATCAGCCTCGGTGCAGGGCGCGCGGGGGGCACAGCAGCCGCGTCCAGTCTGCAGCAGTGATTTGAGCTCGATAACAATCTCCACGTCTTCACCAAAGCAAAATAAGCTCAGTCACTTACAGCCAATAAAAGCGGCGTGTATTTGATCGGTTTAACTCTGTGAGCATTTAAGAGTACAAGTATTCCCGGTCCCCGCTGCCCTGAGCACGTCATGTAGATCAGATAGAGCGATGAAAAGAGGCGAGTGTGCTAAAAGCTCTTCCCAAGTTTCTTTATTGTCAAAGCCGAGCAGAGGCACGGCGATTCGTTTGCCCAGAGGTCTCAATTTTCACACTGGTTTCATTCGGTGTCAGAGAGAAAACACAACCCAAAATGCTGACATACTGGTTGCACTGTGTCAAGCTTTACAGCTGACTTTTTGATGACGTAATACATTATCACTTGCCAGGCAAAAATAATCATTCAGAATGAAAAGCGATGTAGAAAGGAGAAAGTGAGATGTTTGGCTTAAAAATACCAGCATTCTGACTTTGTCTGAACTTTGCTCCCGTTCTCCACACCGACAAATTTCTAGGGAAATCAGGATAAATCTGGAAAACATTTTCACGTCAACAAGTGCTAAGCGAACCTGATCCGTCGGAGTTCCTCCGAGCCAGCTCTGCAGGTTTATTTTCTTGCAAGGTTGCTATGGCTTGAATATGAACCACGCTCCTGCAAGCAAAAGGGGAACGCAAAACCTTTGGTCTTTTGGGACAATTCCGCTGCATAATGCATAGCACGATGGAACGCTCTCCTTCCCAGCTCCCCTCAGCAGGGAAAAGGCCTTCCTCTTGATGCTGGGAGGCTTACGCTGCGTTTCGGCAGCTGCTCGCCTCCACCGCTGCCGCAGGACATTGCAGAGCGTAGTTAAGGAGGAGAGGCTGTCAACCATTTGCATAGCACAAGAGCTTATAACCCGGCGGATAATTTTGCCTCTCATGATAACGCCGTTCTTCCGAACAGCCTTCGAGCTCTCTTCCCGCTGTGCAGAATGCCCTGTGACCGCGCAGGCTCCCGGCTGCTGCTCTGCGCGCCGGCACTGCAGCACGGTCCTCACCGTGCCCAGCCCCACCCGCAGTGAGGCGAAGCTTAAGCAACCTCTGCACTTTGTCGCCAGGATTTCTGGCCAGTTCTAGAGTCTTCAGATGCAGGTAAACCCGCGTAAATTAGGATAACCCCATAGGCTTCTCTAAAAGCAAGAGAGACCGGGGTAAGTGATGAACACGGAGATGTATTGATGGAAGATACAGATGGCAATGTTTATCATTTTAATTTCAAAAGTTTGGATTTGAAAGGGTAAGCAAAGCTAATGAGACTAAAACCCACACTGAAACCACAGCAAATAGTGAATTACACCAAAGGTTGTGATGGTTAGTAAACAATTAGGACCAATGTTCCATTTTAACTAGCACCACTGAAGCTAGATGCAGCTAATTTCCAGCACCAGGAAAAGGGGAGATGGAAAAAAATGGGATTCTAAGCACACAGCCAACAAAATTAAACTAAGAATTAATTTCATCCATTATAACTGATTGTTGTAAATTAAAACTAGAGGAAAATAATTGGTAGCATGTAGCTTTTAGTGTTTGATACAGATTAGGGGAATTAGATTTTTTTATTAGGAACACTGAACTCATCTGCCACACTCTTGTGTCTCCGGCAATATGCATTTTTCCTGATTACCGCATACAGCCTGTTGTCACAGCGGGGTTTGCGGCCACAAGCATTTGCCTCATTACGAACTGAATCCTCAGCCGTTCCTGCAGTGTAGGTGGCTGAGCTGGGTTCTGAATGAGTTCCCCAGCAAGCAGGACAAGAGGGGTGTTTTCTGTTCCTGAGGCATCTGCGGAGCAGCATCACTATTTCAGCCGTGCTGCCTCCAAGCTGGGGCCAACACGATACACTGCTGGAGATGTTCAGCATCTCCAAGCACTGTCCAAGACCTGGGAAAGCAACTGGCTTTTGCGTAGAGACAAGGGAGAGCTCTTTGAACCTTATTTTCTGCAGTGGAGACCACTGGCAAGTTGGGATAATCACATTGGTCTGCTCTAATTGCTCCTGCCTGGTACCAAGGCCTTTGCTAGTGAGCTAAGACTGCACGGAGCAGGCAGTCTGGTGGTGAATCCATCCTGTTGATCCAGCTTCCCTTGGCAAAAATCCTTTGGGTCTGATTCCTCTCATTGATTTAGTCACTCCCCTGAAGCAGCGTAAGGGATGCTGGGCTGGAGCATGGTCCCATGTCTTCACGTTTATTGCGGCTGCTTCTTCGTCTGCTCCGCTCCTTTCGTGTTCCAGATCAGTAGCGGCTATGGAGAAGTCACTGTTGGTCCCATGAAACTTGTTGCTAAATCGTGAAAAATCAGGACTGGTAAAGCAGTGCTGGGCAGGAGCGCAGAACTGGCCTCTCACTGTACAGCACCAGGCACAGCACCCTCCGGGGCTGGGGCTCCCCGTGCTGTGCTTTCATCCACATTCCTTTACGTTTTACAGGCATTTAAAAATTTAGAGAACGAAGCTGTCACCCTAATACGGAAAGAGGCCAGAGTCTTAAGGGTTAAATTTTTTTCTTCTTTATCTGAAGATATTTTCTCACAAGGTGAAAAGCATCAGACAGACCCGGCTTTGTGCTCTAGCAGATCTTAGAGAGTGGCAGGAAATTAAGTTATATGCTAGCTGTTCTGTTTTTCTGAGAGGTTATTTTTATGCACTTATTTAATTAATTCCTTCAGCTTATATAAGGGCAATAAGATTTTGCATGTCTGCAGCGCTCCCTTTCTCAAGAAACTCAAAAACATTTCATAGAAACAGAAATAGTCCTCGCAGCTGCCCCCGTGCAACGACCGAGCGCAGCGGCACCCGCTGAGCACCAACCAAGAGCACGTGGCGCTTCCCTGCGCCCATAAAGGCCACCGCCACTAATTAAAACCACAGGGAAGACTGCAGAGAGCTAAACTGAGATTATTCTAGTCGGAAAGTGCCGTGGCATGGAGTTTTACACCTTGGGTTTGGTTGGGGGTTTTTTTACAGAGGGTGCTCTGGGATGCTGGGCGAGCACACGAGTTGGAAGAAGCACGTTTCGCACCGCTCGTGAGAGGTAGCACCTTTCGGAAGGCAAAATCCTTCTTTATCACGCCAGGGCTGCCATCGGCGGCGAGCCGACGGAGAGGGAGGAGTGCCACCTACTGAATCGGCAACCCCCAGCGTGCTCTGAACGCTTCTGCACAAGCTAAAATAGAAACTTCTTGTTTTGTAGTTGGAAATATAAAGGAAAGGGAAAAAAATGGGGGAGGGGGGGAAGAAGCAACCTAAAAAAAGGAATTTGCTGAATGGCATTTTGTGCCAGCGTCGTATTTATAAATAGCCGAAGTGACACTGCTCTTTGCAAGATGAATTTCTGAATATTTCTGATCAGCAAAGCATTTGAGCTGCAAATAACAATAAATGGGGGAAATGTATATAAATAAAAGGCATTAAGAACCCTCTGTGTGGGATCAGCGTCACATCTTGAAGCTTACATCAAAGGGACTCAATTAGCAGACACATTTTCTAATTACATGTTCTAATTTACAACAAATCTGGGTTTCTAATGAAGCCTTGATTATTGGTCCAGATGGTAAGGATCAGACCTGATATTCTGCAGAACGCAGAAGCACATCGCAAGTGCCAAGAAGACCACTTGATGCCCAAGAACCAGCTTTATCTTCTCGTTTGCCCAAACCCCTTCATTTTTTCCTGTTTCCTAGGAATTTTCCCCAGCACTCCCTTTGCCCAAAGGTACCCAAGTGAGCACCTGGTGAAAGCAGGTGCAGGTAATTGCTACTGCGGAATGAAACAGCAACTAAACCACCTCCCTGGCCAGCCCATCCATCCACTACTAATACTTTCCCTTTATAATCTTGATTTGAACATGCAGAGAGGGACAATAGTACTTTTTTGTAACATAACCCACAGGTGGTCGCCCAGGCGTTATTTTTAATTACAGAAAATGTTCCCTGTAAACTTCCCATAGGCATTATTTGTAGTTTTTACTATTAATCACTCCAAATGAAATGTTTATTTCCTAGCTGGCTGCCGGGACACAGCTCAGAGGGAAGCAAAGAGCCATTCCCAGGAGAAAATGGCTGGGGAGCCAGTACAAACCCCAGCAACACCTAGATCTCACCGGAGTCTCCAGAAGCAGGGACTGTGGGGGAGCGGAGAAGCAGAAGCCAACCGCAAACGATGCTTTTTTCCCTGCTTCGTGCCGTGGCCACCGCTCTGCGCTCCGAAGCAGAGTGCCAGCTGCCAGATGCTCTTGCAAGGTCCCGGCTGTAAGAAACCCATTCCCGCAGCGCCTGGCAGGAGAGGAAACCCTCGGTTTTCCAGCTGAGCTGCTAAACGCGGGCATGAACACCTCTTGGCTATACTGTCCTCTTTTCAACATAAAGACCTGCTGGGTTCAATTGCCGTGCCATCTGCGTGCCCCCAGCAAGATCAGGGCACCACCGCTCTCTTCTGAACCCCTCTATGAGACTGTCTCTGCCCGGAAGATCCTTCAGCCTAAACAGACATGACAAAGCGCTGGAGAAAGAGGGGACCGAGGCTTGGCGGGAGCACAGACAACCTGGCTGTGTGTGACAACAGCAAGAAAATCTATTTCCCTTCCATCCCGATGCAAAGAAAAGAAAATCTTTCCTTATAGGGCTTTTCTTTTTCTTGCAGATGTTATTACGGTACTAACTGAGCCTTGCTCCATTCTTCATGGCTGGATAGCTGTACGCTGTCTTGGATCTAACTCTCGAATCCCATCAGCTTTTAAACCTGCCAAATCAAAACTGCACCTCGCAGCTCAGCCTCCCCACCACATTGTCAGGGTTTACAGCCCCATTCCAGGTCTCGGGCCCAGGAGCTGGCCCCATGCTTCAGCTGCCCTGCATTCACAGCCAGGGCTGAGCCCCTCAGATTTCCCAGGGTGCTTCCCAAAATACAAATATTATGCTTGTACTTATTTATTTTTTAATACTCTACAGACCTGTGACAAAACCCCAGAGGAGCAGACTGCACTGACAGAAGAGATGATACACTTTTATTTACAGATGAGTCCAGGAGGTCAGGATTGAGGCAAAAGTGAGAAACCCCTGCAAGACCCTTATTCTCCTGTCCTACCCACTCCAAGAGCCTTTTTGGCCTTTGTTACTGTCTTTTAACAACACAGTCCTAAAAAGCATAGATATCCAGGACAGACTTGAACAGAATGAAACTGGAAGTGAGAAATACCGGAGCAGATCTTTCGCTGTTGAATCACATTCTCTCCTACTGCTGCAGCCCTATGTATAAATTGACAGCTTATTCTAAAGGAACATGTTGTCTAATATTGATGCTTGGCTTGAAAACTGCTCTGAGGGAAATTTCACTCCAGCATCAGACCTAGTCAGACTAAACTAATACTAATAAAAAAATAATGTCAGTGTAGGATTAATTTTAAATTTAGGCAGCTAGTCTAACGCGGTCAGCAGGACTCCCATCCTCTCATCCTTCATTCCCCTCTAAGACAGGACACATTTCTCTGGTGGGTGGATCAGGCTGTGCTTGTTTCTCCCTAGAGTCTATAAAGCGCTTAGGCTAGATACTTCACTTCTGGAAGGCTTCCGCTAAGTAGGATGAAGTGCCGGCTGCATAAAGCTTCAGAAAATAAAGGTCAAGTAAAAAGAACCTGCAAATGTTGTTGAGCATCCCGATTTCGAAACAAATCCCAAGACTTCCTAGAACCTTGGTTTAACTTTTGCAAGCTGAACGACATTTACATACCTTTGCCAGCACGGTATTTCCCTTGACCTAACAATTGTTCCCTCTTCTCCCATAATCTGGAATCTAAGCTCTGTTCAGTGAGCCAGTGCCATAGCTTGCACTGCCAGTCAGACTGAGACTTCTGCTGCTTTGGAAATGAAGAAATTATTGAATGATCACTAATTGGAAATCCTACAAGCCCTCAGTGGATTAAAGAAGACTAATGGAGAAAGAAGAGCTTGGACATTCACTTGCATTAATGCAGAGGCTGAGGTCTCTAAGTAGCTGGACTGCCCACTCTTAAACACGGTGTAGTAGCTTTTAGCAAAGTTATTTATTTATTTATTTGTTTGTTTTACAGATAATGATTACTATTTAAAGATAAAAGACTCCAAAGAAAAGTAATATCAGCACAGGCTGAGCGCTGCCAATTAGATGGATGCCTAACACACTCCAGCCTGTCCTAGCGTGATTGAGATCAGTTTGATACCTCTCCCCTTGCCAGGGGTTTTCGGAGAGCAGAAAGCTCTGGCTCAGGATGCGCACCGAGGTCTGTCTTCATCTCCTTTCACAGTAAAGGCAGAGCTGGTGTGACAGACCCCTGGGAACACGCGACGCAGCGGGGCACGGTGGGAGCACGCAGGACAGGGTAGCTAGGCATGGCTGAAACATGGCTGGGCTGCTCGAGCGACTGCAGAGCTGCAGACGTCATCCTGCTCTCCTTCCAGCTTTCCAGATGGGATCTGGAGGCTGGCCTCAGCCCAAACTGAGTGATTAAGTGCCACTGACAAAAGAAACTCCATGTACAATATTGAACTTTATTTATTATCCTAATTGGTTTTTACGCTAAGATGGAGTCACTGCTGGGAAATACATCCCAGAGCAAGATCCAGGGTACCTCAAATAGTAAAATCAGTATTCACAAATACAAGGGAAAAATGCACTTTGCAATAATTTCCAGGCAGGTTTACAGCTGGTGAGAGGTGAAGAGTGGAAGCAGAGGCAAGCGCAAGGTTGGACAGGAGCAGAACTTAGGCAAGCAGGACAGGAGAAGAGGGTCAGATGTCTCTTTCCCTCTTGTGTCTGGGCTTCTTTCTCTGCCCTTTCTCAGTCCACTGAAACCATAACGTTTCAGATCTCCTTGTGCTCTGTGCCTGGGCAGCAGCTGCCCTGACTGGGACCGACCTACAGAGCTCCAGATGGGCTCTCCAAGATGGGACTCTCTGAGGAGCAGGTTGGGAGCGTGGTGCAGAGTGTGGTTGGTCCTCCATTCCCTCCTGGAGACACAGATCCCACCCACCACAGCTTCAGCTCACTTCTCCCTGGCCCGTTTTGGCTCTGGTATTTTGGAGTAGAGGGCCAACACAAGCACTAATTAGTGCCAACGGTTGTGCAGCTTTTCATCTTCCAGGAGCTGGGCTGAGAACATAAACTAATTTTCCTTAGGTCTTTCTCCAGCTGCTGACAGGGCTTGGATTTAAACCGAGGGAATTAGATTTGAAAAGCTCCATATCTCATTAATAATCTGCCGAGCCATTAAGTGCACTCAATAGAGATTTTACCACCATTTTTTTGCCATTGCAGAAGCGAATTACATGACCTTCCTCCCAGCCTGGGGGTGATGGTACATGTGGCTTGTCTTGCAGTTAGCTAAGGAAACAGCCACAAGTCCTGTGCCAAGGGCATAATTTAGAAAACAATTATTGGAAAGTAGATGAGAAACCTTTTTTATCTTTGGCCTTGATTGCATTTCAAAACTGATACCTTTTTCCTCCCATCGTTTCATTTACATATCAAAATAATTGCCTTCTAAATTCAACAGATTGCTCGAGTTCTGGAGGTAATCTGCCTTTCAAAAGCTGGTCAGGACTCACTGGATGAGACCTGGGCACAGTGAGCTCCACGATAAAGTACAGAAAAAAATACAGAAATACTTCAGCCAAGCCCATGCTGAAGAAGTATCTCTGTAGATAAGCTGGTAGTGAAATGCGGATGTTATCACCATAGTGACATGAAACCCCACAATATCCTCTTCTTTTTATCACCCCAGATCAATAGCAAAAAATCCCCCAAATCAAACTAGCTTTTCCCTTTATTCTGGAATGAAAGTCTATTATGATGTGCTTCATTTTGGTTTGTCACAGTGAAGCGAAAAGTTTGACTCGAGCTTTGCCTGCCCAGCTTATGAGACCTGTAGCTCGTGCGGTTTGCATCTCCACTTCGCAGGTCACCACGGTGATCCCATGATACTGGCGTATCAATAGTGTCACATAGCCTGCAAGCCAGAGGGCAGGGAGAGGTGTCCAAATCCCATACAGAGAATCACTCAGGAGTTACAACACTTAACTTCAAACCTTTTTTACTCTGTTTTTCACTTCTGTTTTGTACAGAAATAGAAAATGCAGAAGGTCAGGCAGAGAAAAACCATGGAAGATGGATAAAGTACATGAGAGAGTAGAGAGAGATACAGACATTTTGCAACACTGACCACTTCTGCATGATTTTGCAATTTTTCCATAAACAAAAGGATTCACAAAAGCTGGAGCAATCAACACAACAGCCTGAAACCCCTCAAGGATTAACCTTTTGATTTCTTGTGCAACAGCAGGAAAAGAAACTTTGTCTGGAGTTTTGGAGTCCTTAATAAATCTTAGATTTAAAAAAAAAAAAAAAAAAAAATCA
>Ga0065711_1049942_pt1 | contig 11055 bp, 6 predicted proteins | sample Hoacrofraction12_FD_59098 | JGI IMG/M metagenome (GOLD analysis project Ga0065711, IMG submission 59098) | Hoatzin crop microbial communities from Cojedes, Venezuela - Epithelial fraction 12 v2 (version 2) | ecosystem: Host-associated > Birds > Digestive system > Esophagus > Crop | place... | reverse complement strand
GGGGTGAGAGCTGGCCCTGCAGCAGCTACAGCACCAGCCAGAGCTGCACCCAGCTCATGGCTCTGGTGCCCTGCTGTCGCCTGGGTTGCCCACAGTGGTGTGACACCACATCACAGCGTCGCAGGAGCTCTCGTCCTGGCATGGGGTGAATAAATGTTGTGAATCTTTGCAAAAATTTTTTTTATTTTCTTATTAAGAGTTTTTATGCTGTGCCTGCCTCAGCCGAACTCCGGAGGCTACTTGTTGCCCCCATCTCCTTTATGCTGCTTAGCACTGGTCAGTCAATCATACTTTGTTCAGGAAAGAATTGATGCTCTCAGCCTTGATTACCAAATGATGCAGGACCCTCAGGAGCAGGGTGTAGGGCAGGGAAGCCTGCAATTTCTTCTGTGCCATTAACTTATTTAGAAGTTAATTGTTACTGCTGGAATTGTAGCAGAACCTCATTTTTCTGGAAGCATTGCTCCCCCCGCCCCGAAGCTCCCAGGTCAGCTATGTGCTGGCTGGCCGCTGCTGTTTCCACTGTGATAAATTTGGTGTCGAACAAGTGCACTTCGATTTCAGCCCCCAAACCTTCAGTGCATCTGAAGTATATGGATGTGCAACTGTTAGTCCAGATCGTGATACAGAGCACCCAAGCTAACAAAGTGTCAGGGTATCTTACTGCATCACAAGAAAAATGACTTGTGAAGCCTGTAGCCATCTGCAAGCTCTGACAGCGGACATGCAGAGAGGGAGCAAACTGCCTGAAGACAGCCAGGGTGGTTTGCTCTTCCTGCTCAAGCAGGCAGGAGAGGTAGGTGGTCCAGGTAGTCACTAGAGCTACACACTGTAGATTCCCCTTTTGTATAACGATGCCACGTACGGGCCTCCCACATTTACAGCATCAAAGAGGTTTTTCTCTTTGATTTCAGTGGGGTCAGTAAATCCACGTTATTTTTTGAGGTCAGTTTGTGCGGTGTGAAACAAACCTTGTTTTTCTAAATAGTAAAACACTCAGCTTTTAAGTACTGGGATGTTGTTACTGCTGATAGTGGGAAGTGTTCTCGGAGACCACAGCAGCTAAATCCTCTTAAGTCCTAGTGAGTACAGGGCTCTCCTGCAGCCAGGAGCGTGTTTTCCTTCTCTGCACTGTCGGACCCAGCCCGCTGACTTGTTTTCTGTTCTCCTTCACAGTAACAAGGGAATGGAACATCTCCTGAGCATGAAGTGTAAGAACGTGGTCCCAGTGTATGACTTGCTGCTGGAGATGCTGAATGCGCACACTGTCCGGGGCCAAAGGAAGTCCCCGATCACACATCCCGAATTCAGCCCGTTAGCGCACGTGGAGGCTGGAGACAGCCTGCGAAACGGGGCGGCCCAGTAATTCTGCCGAGACCTGGGAGGGTGAAGCTTGTTCGAAGCTGTGGGAAAAACCAAAGCTGCTGTGCTGGGACTGCTGAAGTGCGACCGAGCGCGAGGCCTCATCTCTTCTGGATTTGCACATCCGCATCTCGGGAAAGGCTTGTGGGACGCACACTTCTGTCTGCTTTCCTGACATTGTAATAGCTGCACTTTTATAGTGCCTTTTCGGAGACTCTTCAACAGCACCTTACGAAATTAAGCCTCAGAACAGTCCTGTGAGATGGGGAACTACTGCCTCTCCTTTTCAGAGGCGGGTGACCTGAGACAGAGGGATGAAGAGCCAGGTTTGAGGTGACAGAAGTCTGTGTCAGGGCTAGGAGTAAGCGCCTAGGTCTCCGTCTCCCAGACCAAGGCTTTTAAGGGCTGGATGATCTCCTTTTTCAGCGTGAGACTACATGAAATGTAGAGCAGCGTCGTTTGGGACAGACCCGCTCACCTGCGGGGCTGATCCCTGGGCAACGCCTGCTTTGCGGCTGATCTGGGCAAAGTGTGGGGATGGGTACAACGTAAAGCAGTTTCTTCTTAAATATGCAATGGCTGCAAGGGCCTTTGTTTGAAGGCCATTCGGAATAGCTTCTGGGCCTGGTTCAGAGCCTCTTCAGAAATGTTAAACCAAGCTTAAGTTTGTACTTTGTGAGCCTGTTCCTAACACTCACGTTCTTATCTGTGTATAATTCTTCAGTGCTTTAAACAATGACCAAACTGCCTGGATATTTCAGTCAACGCCGACCTTTGAAATGTGTTTTGTCTGTGAGATTAACGTTATTTTATATATTTATTAATGACGTCAAATCTATTATAATATTTAGGTACAAGAGGTTACTCTGTGAATATTAACTGTTTGCATTTGTATATGGTCTGCTAATCAGGGCTTGTGAAATCAGCTAGGAACAAACCCTCTTCCCTCCGCTTGTGACTGGCGTGTGGACTCACCTCCTGCCCGCCCGGCTGCGAGGGGGGCCAGGCAGGGGACGAGAACCCGAGCTGGAACCTGCTGCTGCCCTCAGGTCTGCTGCTTGCTTGTCCCCAAGGCACACAGCACCCCATGCTGTGGTGGGATCCCTCGCAGGGTCGGGGGGATGGTGCTGGCACTTTGCTTCGCAGCTGTGGTGACTTGTCTGAATTTCACTGAAGATGGGGGTTTCAGCCCCTCTGCCCTGCTGATTTCTGCGGGTGTTTGAGCTGCACTGAGCAAAAAACCCACAGGAAATAGTGGGGGCGATGGCCTCAGCGAGAGCAGGATGGCATCGTTCCGTCTGGATCGCACTGGGGTGCGAGCTGGAACTGCCGTCACTTCGGAATGGCTGTGCTCAAATGTCACATGTGCATGTGCTGGGCATCGCAGTAAGGTGAAGTTCAACTGGGATCGCACCGACGGCCTGTTTTGAGCCAGTAAGTCTTCTGGATTAGGGACTTTCATTAGTGTGCCATTTGCATACTTTGAGTATTAATCAAACCTTTGATCTAGGCGGTTTTTTTAAAGCCAAGGACAGTATTTTTTCATAGGAGCGGCATAAAGAGTTTTCAGTGAGTTGCACAAATCTCTTGTCGTGTTTTGATCTTGTACGATACCAGATGCTGCTGATGGTCTAAATTTTTACTAGCTACCTTTTTATTGTTTTTAAGAAACTGTGATAGAGCAGTGCCCTTCTAAATAGCTATAATATTTACTACAAAAAAGGGAAGAAATGCGAGTGCAGTCTGGACTTCATTGGTACTTTCATTTTGAGGGAGGTTTTGCTGTGAAGCAGACGTGTTTCAGTGTTTGTTGGGCTTGATCACCTCCTGGCCTCAGTGCCTGTTGCATTGTTCTTTCTCTCATTTTCCTTATACTGTGTCATCTTTTAAATACAGTTTTTCAAAGAAATGTTTAAGTGATTTTTTGTTTGTTTGTTTTGCTTTAGAAGTGCTGAATTTATGTGCAATCTTGAAACAAACCCCTTAAAAAGAAAATGGGAAAGAGTGGGTGTAAATTGTAAAAATTAACGTCTAAACGGAAATTTGCTCAGGACTGACTCTGTAAAGGGCGATGCCGCAGACTTGTGCCGCGTGTTGTGATGCGTACGTGCCATTACTCGCACAGTGCAAACAGGGAAATGATGTGATTTTTAACAGGTATTTTTTTGTCGTGTTGAGTATCATTTTATTAAAAGTTACTACTAGTGTTTTAAAATGGGCAAAAGCCAATAGCTGTCGCCTCTCTGGATTGCTGTAGCCGTGTCTGCATTTGGCTAAGAGCGTGTCTCTAAACCAGTGCGACCAACTGACGGCAGGAGGGTGCCCTCGGCCCTCGCGCGAGGCTTCATCCCCCGGGCTCTCGCAGTCCCGGCGCGGAGCCCCAAGCAGAGCTGCCACGCTGCGTGTCGGTGTCGGGGGGTTTCCAGCTCCGACGTGAGCCGAGCGCTGAGGCACTGCAAGGGCTGTGCGGGGGGCAGGGGAGCGGGGCCCCTTCGGGGCTCCCCTTCACATCAGCTTCTGCTGCTGAGGCGGGACCTGGCCGGAGGCGGCTGTTTCTACTTGGAGAAATCATGCTGCAGTCCTTGCATGTTCGCAGAGGTGAGCAAGAGTGGTTCATGCTGGAGTGCCACCTGCCATGGGTTATTCTTAAAAAAAAAAAAGAAAAAAAAAAGAAAGAAAGAAACCCAAACTTTTCCTGATGTGTGCTGTTAAAAATATGCTGAGGTTCCCCTCCAGTCTGGAGCTAGAACCAAATGGTAAAACCACCTCAATTTTTTTAAAAGAAACACAGTGAGTCTTGGAGCATTTCAGGCAGGTGAAGTACTTTGTCTCCAGCACCTCTTTCACGCCTCCATCTTCTTGCAAATTACCTGTCCGTCGTGCTGTGCCTTTGCGAGTCCGAGAGCAGACTATGGGGAAAGGATGTGTTGGAACATTCTCCCTTCAGATAGTGCCCAACAAGCTTGGTGCTCCTACAAAATGTGAAGCAAACTAAGACAGGTAGCATTTGATTTTTTTTTTTCAATAAATGTGCATATTTCCATAATAATAAACAATTAATTCCTTACGGACTAACTGATAGATTGATACCAGGATATTTGTGACGAAAGGAGAGCATCCTTTTAAGTGCTGGAACTTTCTTTTCCTCCTCATGGCTTGTGGAGTAGGCAAGACTTCTGCTGTATTTGCATCATTACAGTGGTTTATCAGAGCCAAAAAATGCAGTGAGGCCCCCCCCCCCAAAGTTGCCTCTTGGTCCTATTTGCGCTGTCACCAGTGACCAGCCTCTTCTGAGGTAAGAACTTTTGTCTTGTTTGGACTTTTATCACAGAATCATAAATGGTTTGGGTTGGAAGGGACCTCACAGATCATCCAGTCCCAACCACCTGCCATGGGCAGGGACCCCTTCCACCAGAGCAGGTTGCTCAAAGCCCCATCCAACCCGGCCTTGAACACTGCCAGGGAGGGGGCAGCCACAGCTTCTGTGGGCAACCTGGGCCAAGGCCTCAGCACCCTCAGAGTGAAGAACTTACTAATAACTGATCGAAATCCACCCTCAGTTTAAAACTATTACCCCTTGTCCTGTCACAACAGGCCCTGCTAAAAGGTTTGTCCCCATCTTTCTTACAAGCTCCCCCCCTTGATTATTGGCAGGCTGCTCTAAGGTCTCCCCCAGAGCCTTCTCTTCTCCAGCCCCAACTCTCTCAGCCTTTCCTCACAGCAGAGGTGCTCCAGCCCTCGTACCATTGCTGTGGCCTCCTCTGGCCCCGCTCCAACAGGTCCAGGTCTGTCCTGTGCTGAGGGCTCCAGAGCTGGACGCAGGACTCCCAGGGGGTTGCACCAGAGCGGAGCAGAGGGGCAGAATCCCCTGCCTTGACCTGCTGCCCACACTGCTGGGGGTGCAGCCCAGGGTACAGTTGGCCTCCTGGGCTGCCAGCGCACACTGCTGGGTCATGTCCAGCTTCTTGTCAACGAGCCGCCCCAAGTCCTTCTCCTCAGGGCTGCTCTCAATCCATTCTCTGCCCAGCCTGTATTTGTACTTGGGATTGCCCCAACCCAGGTGCAGGACCTTGCACTTGGCCTTGTTGAACCTCATGAGACTCACACAGGCCCACCTCTCAAGCCTGTCCAGGTCCCTCTGGATGGCATCCCTTCCCTCCAGCATGTCAGCCACATCACGCAGCTTGGTGTTGTCTGCAAACATGCTGAGGGTGCCCTCGGTCCCACTGCGCATGTCGCTGACAAGCTGTTAAACAGCATCAGCCCCAGTACCGACCCTTGAGGAACACCACTCATCACTGGTCGCCACTTGGACATCGAGCCATTGACTGCAACTCTTTGAGTGTCACCATCGAGCCAATTCCTTATCCACCGAGTGGTCCATCCATCAAATCCATGTTTCTCCAACTTAGAGACAAGGATGTCATGCAGGACAGTGTGAATTGTTTTGCTCAAGTCCAGGTAGATGACATCAGCTGCTCTTCCCTTATCCATCAATGCAGTAACCTTGTTGTAGAAGGCCACCAAATATGTCAGGCACGATTTGCCCTTAGTGAAGCCATGTTGGCTGTCACCAATCACCTCCTTAGTTTCCCTGTGCCTTAGCCTAGTTTCCAGGAGGATCTGCTCCATGATCTTCCTTGGCACAGAGGTGAGACTGACTGGCCTGTAGTTCCCCAGGTCTTCCTTTTCACCCTTTTTAAAAATGAGGGTTATGTTTCCCCCTTTTCAATCACTGGGAACTTCACTGGACTGCCACGACTTCTCAGATATGATGGATAGTGGCTTAACAACTTCATCTACCAGTTACTTTAGGACCTTGGGATGCACCTCATTAGGTCCCCTGGACTTGTGCATCTTCAGGTTCCTTAGATGGTCTTGAACCTGATGTTCTCCTACAGCAGGCGGTTCTTCATTGCCCCAGTCCCTGCCTTTGCTGTCTGTGACTTGGGTGGTGTGGCTGGAGCACTTGCTGGTGAAGACTGAGGCAAAACAAGCCACTGAGTATGTCAGCCTTCTCAAAGCCAATTGTAGCGACATCTCCCGTTTCACTCGCGAGGGCGGTACAGTTTCTTTCATCTTCCTTTGTTGCCCTGTGTACCTGAAGGAACCCCTCTCCTCTTTGCCACGTCCCCAGCCAAGTTCAGCTCCAGCTGTGCCCTGGCTTTCCTGATCCCCTCCCTGCAATCCTGGGCCACATCCCATCATTCCCCCAGGACGTGTATCTCTGCCTCCACTGCCATGGCACTTGGGTTTCTGTGTTTGTTTGGCTAAGAGGTCTTGATTTTCCGGACTTCGCCAAGCTGACCTCCTGCCCCCCCCGCCCGACTCCTTGCGCACCAGGACTGAGAGCTCTTGCGCCCAAAGAAAAATGTCTTTAAATTCAAAACACATATGTATAAACCGGCGCAAAAGTTTCCAGTGGCAGCTCAGCCTGAGTGTGCGGAGTTATCGCTAACGCCCACGGCCATGACTGCAGTCTTGAAAGGCACGGGCGCGTGGAGGGTCTGGAGCCGAACTGTGTGGACAGCAAGCCTGAGCTTCTCCCATTCAGCTGGGCCCAAATGATTTTTAAAAACTGGCCCGGAGAGCCTGGTTTGTGCATCCAAGGCTGTTCCTTTGTCTGAATACCAGAAAATAGTCGTGCACTGCTGAAAGAGCTGCTCCTTCCCAGGATGTGCTGTAACCCACATACACACACACCCCCACATACACACGCTGTAACCCACGTACACAAAAACACGGTTGTGTTTATGGGTCAATTCCCATCTCAGCGCAGTGACCACATGGCGAAGGCAGACAGCCCTCTGTCCTTGCCCCCCCCGAGGGGTGCCCCTGGGAGACATGCTGCCCTTACCTGCAGAGTTGAAGTTAAAAACAATGCATGGGTTCGTGCGGCTTTGTCTGAGGGGCCTTAAAGAGAGCACAGCCTAAGGGCCTGTCACAGGAATTACTGGCTGATGTAAGGGAGCACGGCCAAGGGCCGCCGCCACCACGGCAGCTGCTCTCGCCCTCTGCCAAGCCGCTGGCTGCAGCGACTCCTTCAGCAGTGCATGGCCCTGTGGTCCTTCCCCACGCTCAGAGCTGGAAGTCACGAAACAGCCTTTGCTGTCCTCAGCGTTCATCTCAAGAAATCGTTTGACGTCACTTCTTATGCCCTGCAAGCTGATTCCGCAAAGCAGTTAAGGATGCGGACGTCTGCTGTGCTGACTCCGTGCCTAAACCAATACTAAAGACAGTGCTGTACACGAGAATATGAAAATATGAATATTTTTTTAACTCTTTCCATCTTTACATATAGCAGTCACCTACACTCCTCGTGCATTGTTGAGTGTCCGTGATGACAATTGAAGTGCATGAGGAAAACAAGACTGCTGTGCTATAAAAATGCCAACTTCTGCTGCTGCTGATCTAATGGACAAAACCTCCACTCCTCACAACGCGACGTACTAAGGAGCTGGCATAGCCACCAACAGTGCTTTTTGCACATTTCCTACATCAGTTTTCCCCAGAATTTTCTGTTCCGAGTCCTATTTCATATATGGTTTTAGTTTCAACGTTTCAGCCTTACCAAGTTTGTAATGGAAATGGTTTTACAACTAAAGTTGGTGTCTTTTAAGGTACTTCACGTATGTTATACAATTGCAACAAAACCCCCCACAACCCCTCCCTTTCGCTCCACTGCTCTTCGGTTCTGTGAACTGCCAGTATTCGTCTGGGGATGCGTGTTTCAGCCGGTCGTAGTTTGTTCTGGCTGAATGAAGAGGTATCACGAAACCCAACTACACGGCTTTCTGGTCATTTCTTTCCTGTAGCTGAGCTCAGCCTGGTTCCATGAGCATCTCCCGTGCGCGATCACAGGGTCTGTGAGCGTCCCGTCCTCACCTCCGCCACAAGCTGCAGGTTGCTTCACTTTGCCAGGGACTCCAGCTCCGAGGACATTCCCCAGCACCAAGCGACCACAGAAGATGCAGGCTGTGCCCTGCTGCTTCAGGGACCGGCAAATGTAACCCCAGGGGGGCGAAGTCACCCCAACCAACAGCCCTCCGCTTCCCCCGCTGGCAGAACGGGTGGTGACTGGTTTTGGGGGGGGAGAGGTACCACTGAAACCCAGCTGATGGCTCCTCTCCCTGCCACAGAAACAAGGCTTCAAACTCCAAACTCCTCCTGGCCTGGTTTCACTCCTACTTGCAATGCATGCCCAAAAGCGCGCGCCTCTGTGCTTGCTCTCGCTAGTGCTCTCGCCCTCTTCTTTCAATCTTTTCTCCTTCTTTCACTGCACACTAACAACCCAGTCCGGAGCGAGAGGACGACACTAAGAAATTGGTGGGTATACATAATGACTTGTTTGAAGCAGACATCGGTGTCAGCCTTACAGTGCAGCGGTTATAATCAACTGGAAGTAAAACTATTTAGAATAGGTTTTGGGGAAAAAACCATTCAAGTTATTTCCCCAGACTTTTTTTTTTTTTGTGACATTTTGAGATAATTTCATGAAAGCTCCTCATTTTGTATATTACATCAGCTCAACAATTTGATATAACTGTACATAATGAAAGGAAATTGCAGGCTATGAAATTTTCTTCAGACCTTTTAACATTGTTCAGATTTTTTTTGCCCAGCACAGGTTCTCTAATGGCAGAAGAACTGAATATCATGTCAGCAACTGACTATTAGTTCCAGGCAGAAAGGTTTGCATGGGCATTTGTGACAACCTGGCAATGAAATAATGGTTAGAGTTGGCTGACTTGTACAGAGAGAGAAACTTAAATGAGCTCCATCTGAAAGTAATTGCTTTCAAAATACAAAATCATGATGGCAGAGGGAGAGAGGAGAGGGTGAGGGGCAGGGTGGGTCCGTCGTTTACCTCAGGGTACAGCACCGCTGTGAGCGCTGTACCTGTGCAGTTGGTACCTGGCGCCCAGGCCCAGCTCCACGGAGGCAGCCCCATGAGAGGCGTGGGGTGACAGGCTGCAGAAGGTGCCGGGTCTGGAAGCGCTGCCAGATCCGTGCCACCTTGCAGGCTGGAGCCCGGGCACTGCCGCTTGGGACTGAGGCCGGGTCACGTCCGTATGGAGCTGGCGTACCCCGACCCAGATGTGAGCACACCGTGCGGATGGAAACTACGGTATCGCTGCTGGAAAGGGACCAACTGTCAACTTTGACTTTCTTAAACCGTGTTGCTTGCTAACTTTGCAAGCTTAACCGCATCACAGTTAATTTATTAGTTTAGTTTAATGTCCTGGAAATAAACCATGCTTCTTTCGCCACCACGGCTGGTTTGCTGTGGGGACTGTCATTCTCTGAGCGTAAGAATGCAGAGCAACTCATTTCATAAATCCCCCGGCCAGAAGATGGGGAATACGCAACCACCAGTGGTGACAAGTGCAGAAAAGGTGGGGGAACACCCACAGGCTAATCATCATCTCATTTTCTGTAGGTAAGCATTACAGAAATTGGCTAACTCCTGGGTGATTTTTCACTGCAGCCAAACACAAAAATTCAGAGCTGTTCAACCAGATCCTTTACAGTCACACTGAGTTCCTGTCAACGCGTGCTTCCCCTCTCCAGCACCACCGTAACTCCCAGTTTAGAAAACCAGTTCCAGGGTGGGGAAATATTTCAGTATTTCAAACTAGCAATAAGCACTAGTTGCTTCAACTTCGTATTCTTCCTCCAGGAAGTTACAGTCAGTTGCCAAGGAAAGGATCTGTGCCACCACACACAGGCTCCACGTCTGAGTTTGTTGACACCTGCTCGGAAAGCCAGAGAGCGGTTACGCTGCTCCCGACGCCGCTGTGCTAGCGTGCAGTGAGTCGATTCACACAGGAGCGGAAGGGTCAGCACTGCCGGGACACAGGGCTGGCCACCCCCCACCGGACGCACCGAGAGTCCCTGCAGACGCTGGCAAGGTTCTAACAACAGCACTCGGACGGCACAACCGAGCAGCAGCAGCAACGCTGACTGCGCACACAGCTTCTCTAGCCATTGCCCAAGTGTCGGTTTCATTTTAAAGATGAAGCTTATAAAAATGCACAGTTCTTTCCCAAGATACTGTACACTATTCAGCAGGTTAAAAATTGAAAAAATCTTTCATTAAAAAAGTCATTACATTATTTGCATACATCAGGGATAGTCTACATAATTATGTCCATCTAGAAAATATGTGCATTATAAACCATTTCCATGCAACGCAACAATTTCTTATTTCAAAGGTGGTACAAAAAGGCCACACAGCAGTCCTAACCCCTAGAACACTATACATAAAACAAAATAAATGTGCATCCTTTTCTTGAACGTGTTAGATGAATAAAATGCAACACCAGGGAGTCGAGAAGATGTAGGTTCTTTTTGTTTCCACCAAGTGACTACAGTACCAGAATATACACCTAACGTGAAGTGTGTGTAGAAATCACTGAAGCATCTCTCCTACAAGGAGAGGCTGAGGGAGCTGGGCTTGTTCAGCCTGAAGAAGAGAAGGCTGCGAGGGGACCTAATATATACTTCAAAATATCTCAAGGGTGAGTGTCAGGAGGATGGGGCCAGACTCTTCTCAGGGGTGCCCAGTGATAGGACAAGGGGCAATGGGCACAAACTGAAGCAGAGGAAGTTCCATCTGAACATGAGGAAGAACTTCTTCCCTCTGAGGGTGATGGAGCACTGGAACAGGCTGCCCAGGGAGGGTGTGGAGTC
>Ga0065711_1049941_pt1 | contig 11055 bp, 9 predicted proteins | sample Hoacrofraction12_FD_59098 | JGI IMG/M metagenome (GOLD analysis project Ga0065711, IMG submission 59098) | Hoatzin crop microbial communities from Cojedes, Venezuela - Epithelial fraction 12 v2 (version 2) | ecosystem: Host-associated > Birds > Digestive system > Esophagus > Crop | place... | reverse complement strand
GGTCCTGTGCAGCCTGCTGTAGGTGACCCTGCTTCGGTGGGAGGGTTGGACTAGATGACCCACAGAGGTCCCTTCCAACCCCTACCATTCTGTGATTCTGTGATTCTGTGATTCTGTGCGGCACAGGAGGAGAGATGATAAGCAGACTGGAAGAATTTCTGTTCTTGGGTAGGATGCCAGCCAGCTGCATCTTTGCTGGCTTTCCCCCATTTGTAGAAATGAGATGTAATCCTTGCCCAAGGCAAAGGGATGCCCTACTCGTAAGTGCATTCCCGTGCTTATGTGCGAGGGGCTGCAGAACTGCAAACCATTTATCCCCTCCTGCACGACAAAGTCAGGCAACGCTTTTCTGATGTAAAGCAAATGGTGGTACCTTTTACAGCCTTCTCTTTTGAGAGGGGCCAGAGAGTTTCTCTGAGGTTTCAGGTGCTTGGGTTTTTTTCTGGGGCCGGCAGAGCCCGAAGAGGACGGCTGGGTGATCTTGTGACCGGCTCCTGATGGGGGTGTCTTGGCAATACTTGTTCAGCCAGGCTTGGGGCGGATCCCCAGCGGGAGATTGCCCTGAGCAAGCAGCCTCCAGGTTTGCAGGCTGTGATTTCTTGGGCAGTGAGGGCAGTGGGCAAAGCTCTGCCTGCCTCCGCTTTGCCCAGCACACAGCTCTTAAACCCAAGAGGGGGACTAACTAACGGTGTGGGGAAAGCCCCTAGCATTTAATTTACCTACTGCAGCCTATTCCCATGCAGTAAGATTGCCCCTTCCCTGGAATTGTTCAAGGCCAGGCTGGACGGGGCCTTGAGCAAATTGGTCTAGTGGAAGGTGTCCCTGCCTGGGGCGGGGGGCGGGGGGTTGGGATTGGAACTAGATTATCTATAAGGTCTTTTCCAACCCAAACCATTCTATGATTCTGTGACTTCTTAAATTCGCATTGTAAACCACTGAGGGAAATCCTGTGACTTCCACTGCGGCACAGCCAACTGCTGGGGGAGGACCGAGCCATTTGGACCTGGTGGTCCAAGGCAAGGATGGGAGCTGGTTTCAGCTCGTCATTTTTTAGTTCTGTTGCTTGCAGTTTGTACTGTATCCCAGGCGTGAGGCTCCCACTGGACCATCTTTCCCTGCAGCCCTTCATCCAAAATGTCCCGCTGGTGCTCACGCGCTGGCCCAGGAGGAGGGAGGAAAGCCCAGCGCAGCGATGTGCCCAGGCAGGGCTTGCTGCAGCCAAGCCCACTACAGCAGCGGGTCCATCCATGCTCGGTGTGAAAGCAGGAGGTGGAGCTGGCACACGGCCTCCCTCCTCATCAGGTGTGAAGTGACAGCACCTGCCCCTCATGGCTGAGCTTTGGAGAAATGTCGGGCTTTTATTGGAAGCATCTAAGGCACACGTGTGATCTGTGTGCAGAACATAGCAGGACCTGGGTCTGGACATCAAGCCCATCATAAGCAATAGGTGTTACTGTTTCCCTGTTACAAATATCTGCTGTTTCTGTCCTGAATAATGTTGCTTTTTATTTTCCACTGAGGCTGAAGGAGCTGCACGCAGCCCTGCTTTGCCTGACGAACGCTGGGCTGGCTTTAGCAACAGCCCATCCCTCCTTGCCTGCTCTCCCGAGTCGAATCAAGAGGGGGTGACTTGCTTCCCCCTGCTGCAGGTCAGGCTGTTGGCATCTGCTCTTCTCTCTCATGTGCAGTGGAGTGAATTAATAGACAATAAAATGAGATGAATCTGCTGGATCTGTAAATCTGAATTCGGGCACTGCAGTCTGAGATTGACTGGGAGCTCTGCTCCTTCTGACATCCAAAATGAATTTGTCACCTCCCAGTGCAGCGCTCTGCTCGCTCACAGCCCTTGGCCATACGAAATGACACACTCTGTTGATTTACGGGCAACTAGCTATGATTTTTTTTTTGCAGTGGGAACCATTCTCTCATGCATTATCGCTGAGAGACTGCGGTGTGTGCAGAAGTGTCAGAGAGTCCATGATTAACTTGGAGACTGGGAGATGTCCTAGGAGCTGCAGAGGAGGAACAGTATTTGAATGTCAGCAGATTTTAATTTTTTTTTTTAAAAGATCTTTACTGAGCCCTGGTTGAACTCATTCTTCCAAAATGCTTCAAATTCATCTGAATGTTTTTCCCTTGGGTTTTGAAGCAGGCCCATCTAGCTGCAGAGCACTGTCCTTGGAAAACAAATCATCAAGCTAGGGGAGAAAACGTGGAGGCAGCTCCTTGTGGGAGACCCTCACCCTATCCTTTTGCATCTGCCTCATCAAAAAAGCCATGAAGAACGGGAGACACCTCATTCAACATGTGGTGGCTGTGGCTGGTGCCTCAGCCTGGGTAGTGAAAGCAAAAAATAATGTGTGGGGAGAATCGGTGCAAAGGCAGCTGCTGGAAAGGAGTTTGGTTTCCTTTCCCACAACCAGGAGAGAGATGGGAATGGAATGTGGGCGCTCGCAGCCTGCTGGGACACCACTTGTGTGTCTTCTGCTGCCTGTGAACTTCTGCCCACTGGTAGAGGCTGGGGTATTGCTCCAGTTATTGTCATGCCGAGGGAGAACTCCAGAGACTCGACATCCCCATGTGCCCTGGCAGGTTTAGGGGGACACCTCCTCTTGTTCCTTGCCAAACTCCTCCTCTCTCTCCTTCTCCCTTGCGTCTGCACGCTGGGAAGGAACACCAGGCTCATCTAAAGCCTCATTTAGATGAGTAGAGCAGTAAATGGGCCATAAGTGAGCAAAGAGGGGATTTTCATGGACAGATGATTGATGTTTATAGGCGTGGGGATGAGATCGGAGACCAGAAGAACACTTCAGCCTTTGCTGCGATGGCTCCGTGTTGCAGCAGCGGTGGAAAGGGCAGGTGGCACCCAGGCACTCGGGACACCCATGGGTCCCCTTCTCCCCTGGGGCAAACCCCATGCCCCGTGGGGACGTGGGCTGTGCGGCCAGGCAGCAGCAGGGCTGGGGCATGCTCCGCTGCTTCTCCCCTGCTGAAACAAGGACCCTTGGAGAGGACCAAGCAAGGAGGTAACTAACCTCGATACAAATGTGTACGCAAATATTCATCATCGGAGATGTTGGCTCGCTTCTCCTTGTAGTTACTGAGTAATACAGGTAGTAAATTTCCAATGGCATGTGGAGGATCGTGCAGCCTGTGCTCCATGGGGCAGGGGCTACCAAGGAGTCTCCAGGGACGCTTTTGCTGGAAAATAGTTTTGGAAAAATACCTGAGAGTGTAATTGTAGGCAGCACATCTAAAAAGGAGTGGTGGGGGAAATAAAGGCTTGCTTCTTCCTACTGATGCTTTTGAGTGCCCCTGATGCACTGACTTTGGCAGGATGAAATTAGCTATGTCCAGGGATGGGTAAACTCTGCTCAACTCTTTTCTCCATCTCCTCAGAGCAATCTGAATGCATCGCTGTGCTTGCTCTAACCAGCCAGCAGATAAAAAATTACTGGCCTCGCATTAAGCTCTGTGCTTTACTGAATTGGCCAGCCATGTGGCTACGTATTGTGGCACCACCGCTGTGTGACACGCTCTCCACCAAACTGACCCTTTCCTGGCCGTGACCTTTACATGCAATGCACATGTAGGATCTCCTAAGCAATCCCTTGCGGTACAGGAAGGCATGCAGGCTCCAGCGAGCCCCACGACCCCACGGGAGGGCAGGAATAAGCCCTCTCGCAGGCAGACAAGGCTCACAGCGAGTGGCTTCTGCTTTCATTGCAGACAACTGAAACAAAGCCAAAGGCTGAAGCCCAAGAGAAATGGCAAGACAGCTTCAGCTTATTGCTGCTGTTCAAAAATGTAGGCAGTCATGGGAGTGGGTGGGTGATGAAAATGATTACAGTTTGGAGGAGCCCCTGGATGAAAAGCTTAGGATTGGTGCAGCTTAGTTTAAAGGGGAAAGAAATAAAAGTCTGTGCTAGTGATATACATCCTAACTGGCTTGTCTCATGGTACAGGAATGAGGGGACTCTCCCTGAAAGCATTCTGCAAAGGCAAATTTTAAACTCATAAAGGAATTGGTTTTTTTTTTTGAATGAGAAATGTGGCAGTGGAGTTCACTGACAGCAGATATGGCTGAGAGCAAGTTCTGCAGTGCCCAACAGGAGTTAGGTATGGGGGTGAGGGCTGAGGACAACCCACAGTTAAGTGAAAATACATGATGAAGGGGTTGAAAGTCTCCTGCTTCAAGCCATAACTGGTGGGAGCAGGAAAGAAGTTTCTTTGCACAGCAGATAAAACCACATGGGACTGATGTTCTGGCACCTACAGCTGGGACTGAGCTGCATAGGGTCATGCCAGCTGAGGATGAGGACCTTCCTCTGATCAGTGCCCTGGCCAAAACATGCCTTTTCGCAAGGGCTGGCTTGATGCTCTGCAGTGGGAATGGCTCCTTGTTCCCCACCGAGCACTGGCACATGCTTCTGGGGCTTTGCTGCACGCAGGGAAAAGTGGAAATGTGGCTTTAATGCTGTGGTTTGAATGGCATGAGGCTGTAATATAAGCACAAACCGAGGACGATCCCTCCTGGAAAAAGTCTTTTTTACCACATCAGCTCAAGTGCTGAAACTTTTAGTGGTATGTTGTTGGCTGACTGGGTGATACCCACCCAAGTGAGCGACTGCAATGTGGAAAAATGCAGTAAATATGGCTAAGAAATTACTTGGGGATGCTGAGGAAACCCCCACCTCCTGGAAAGCTCAGGCTGCTTCTGAGCAGTGATTTCCCACCGAAATTCTCCAGGCAGTCCTTCGAGAACCAGCGACAGCAGTTCGAAAGCCTGAACTGAGACCGTGGGATGGCCATCTCACATGTACGGAGGCTTCTAAGTTACCTCATATCCCTCAACATCAGTCAGAGCCAGGCTGCTGGAGAAGGTGCAGGTTGGGGCACACCAGCTGGCGTGCAGCAAGGCAGCAAATGGGCGTTGCAGTGAAGGGGCGAGCCTGGGGACAGCAGGCTTGGGAAGCCTGTGGATTTGCATCTGGGCAGCTTTTGGGCTGAAAGCTTTAAATTAAGCCGTCCCGTGATGTGGGTTTGATGACGGACAGTGACAACATGGGGAGGATGAAGCGGTTTCCAGTTAGGCGCTGCCATGCTGCAATGGGAGGTGTGATGGATGTATTAAGTGTATATATATCTGCGTCAGCTTCAAATTAACTAGGCAGAGCAGAGAAATGAAGCCTGTTCTGTTGTAAAAAGATGGTGGTTTTCTTCTAGCCTGACCTAAAACCCTATTGTCCTATTTCCTAGTTCTTCAGAGGCAGCAGCTGAGGCTCCCCACCCACCCTGTGGATATCACGTGAGAGTTTGGTTTCTTTTGGTTGAGCTGCTGCCACATATAAAGTTATTACCTGCGGATGTGTGTGTGCAAGCACGGGCTCTGCAGGGATGGAGCAGAGAAGCTGGCTTCAGGGGGGTGAGGAGCGGTAAGTAGTGAGATTTCCTGGAAGGAGGTAGCACATACTCCGAATTGGGTCTGTTCCCAGAGCATCTTAACTCACAAGTGATTAGCTGTTAATTATTATGCTATAAATTACTTAATAAATGAGTATTCTTCACCACACATGACATGTACCACATGACATCTGCTAAGCTGTGTGAAATACACGTAATTACTGTCGCAGAGATGTAATTATAGATCTTCCCCCCTCAAATTCTTGCGTGGCCGCCAGCCATGGCATGGGCGCTTGGTCCAGGGCCATGCGCAGGCTGTGCCACCGCGCACCACCAGCCGCCCTGTCCCCACCTCCCAGCTTGCCTTCGGCCTTCCAGCAAACGCTGGGATTCAACCTACAGAAGGTGAAAAAAGCTGTGCCCAGCTGCGCATCGCCTGTGTTTCAGCCTCGGAGTCAGGCTTCAAAGCACCCCCAAGGATAACATTAAGCTCTCCGTAGTTAGCTTTAAAACAAAACATTAAAAAAATAATCCTACTAAACATACTGATTTTATCCTAGTTTTATTTATAAATATTTTTGCTTTATAAGGCTTTAATAGTTAAAACTCCAAGGAGGAGTGCATTCTCTTGCTGGGGTACTTCAGTTCAAAATGCTTTTCCAGTGACCTAACTTTGTTTATGGCCCTGAAGAGGGAGAGGTGGAGTCTCTTAACTGAGATCATCAAAATATTTGCGCATTTTAGACCTGCCCTTGAAATTATTCTGCTTAGCTGTGGCTTGACTTGTTTTGGGCATTTGAGCTTTAATTTTTCCCCCTAGTTCTTGTTAGTCTGACTTGTGATAATTGGCCGTGGGACCGTGTAATTGTGGGTTTGGGTGTTTTTAGCTGCTTTTGGGGGACAAGCAGTGGTCTGGGCTTGCTCAGAGGTGGAAGGGCGCATAGGGATGGAGACGGCAGCAGAAAAACATCTGCATGTGGCTGAATAAGTGCAACAGCTTAAAGTTATTGAAGAGGTTTTTCTAACATATTGAGCCAAAGTGCCTCTCTAAAGGGTGGGCTGCACATGTGAAAGATATATTGCAGTAAAGATGTGTTTGATAATGCTAACTGTAGGAGGATTTTGGTCTTCGCTTCTACAATTAAACTACATGGTCACAGTGATGATGGGGAATTTTATTCTAGGATTTCCATTTTCCTTTGTATGTCCCTCAGACCTTGTCATGCTCTACTTTCCACTCCGGAGATAGATCATGGAAAAGACCTAACAGAGCTTCAAAGGTACAACCTGGGAGCATTTACAGCGATCAGATTTTATTTTTTTGAAGGGGATGCTGGACTTTCTCTAGAAATTAAATCTCCTAAAGAAGGCGGCTGAAGTCAGTCTACCCTGCAGAAGGAGCCACACGCTGTGTCTCAGCCGAGAGGCTGTCCCCCCACTGGTGGCGTGGAACACCAGAAACTTTTGCAAAGTGCTTTCATTGCTGGTTCAATTTGCTAGATGATGCACCACTTTAAAATCTGAGTCTGTTTGCTCTTTATTTCTCCAAGCCTCTCAGGAGGAGGAAAATAATCCCTCTTCTATCATAACTGGTGAGTGGTAGGCCATACTACACCCACCCACACTGTCTCTGCCTGTGCCCATGCCGGTTACACAGCATCTACTGCATCTCCCCATTGACACATTCTGGTGCATGCTGCTTATTTATTTTTTCCATTTTAAGGACAATGAAGGCACCTGAGATAGAGGGTTTGGATGACTTGCAAAGGTTCAGCAGTGAATGAAACTCTGCTTGCTCTCCTGCCACAGCTTCTTCATAGGTTGCAAGGGATCAGGAAGCTATCAACAAGGATAAAAAGCATTAGATATTACAATGGGGATTTCTTACATTCTTACCAAGAGAAAAAGCTGCCCTGCCTCTCTGCTGGCTGAAAACAGCATAGAAGACATTTCCAATATTTTTTTTTTTCCCCTTAAAGGTTCCAGGCAACAGCATCCATGTAAGTGCACACTGCTGACAGTGAAGCCGATGACTCCATTAGTTTCCAAATCACACTGATGCTGCAGCAAACAAGACCGTAAGCATTGCTCTGAACACAGCCCTGAAAAGCACTGTTCACACATCTAATGCATCAAAACCATACAGAAATGAGAGCAGGAACAAACTGTGTTGGAAAGCCTACAAGGTATTAATGATGTGTAGTAAATAGGTGCTAAATAACAGGGCTGTCACTGTAAGGCTGCTGCAGCACTGTATGTGCCTGTTCTGCATACAAACAGCACTAAGTTTTCTGCAGGGCTGAATCGCACGTGCCTGGAAAAGTGCCCAATTCCCATAAAAGTATGGGAAAGCTGGTGTCTGAATATTCTTCATACGGGATGGTGATCTGATGGTGTAGAATTGGCCGTTCTGTATTATGTATGTGGCAAGCAAGGCTGACTAAAGCTTTTCGGCTTTCAAAGAGAAGGGTCCGTCAGTCTTCAGACCCAGAATATCACTTGTTCACCGGCCGATTTCAGAAGTACCAACAACAAACCAGTAAAATGGCTCAATGCACTGTGCAATTTCTCTAAACATCCCGATCCTCCAAGCAAGAAGAAGAATAAGAAATTATTTATTTATCTTTACAAGCTCAAACCATTTGTTCAGCAGGGCAATGGGCAGAGCTCTTACCTGAAAGAAATGTTCCCCCCTCCCCGAAGGGTTTAGCTTTAATGCTTTCATTTTTTATGCTTGAAATATGGAAATATCAATTTTTGAGTGCCTGGTCCTATGAAAAAGACCAAAATAGAGCAGACATCTTTTGAGGATGAAAAGGTACCAGGTGACATTGTTGGAAGTCACTGGTTTTCTGCAGACACCATGAGAAACGAACTGTATTTACCCAAGGTAAATACAAGGGGTCAGGGGAATACCACTGATTTCTCACTCCGGCGGGATGATGTACATCCTCAGCGGCACTTTTACAGCCCATATGCTTACTCTGGTTTTGCATTCGGAGGGATGTAGTGGTAGCATGAAGGTAGGCTGGACACAGAGGTCCCGCTCAAGGTCCTGTCACAGCTGGTGACCATGCCGGGCTAGAATATTAGCAACAGGCTGCCAGCCAGCACTAAAAATTCAAGCCGCTGGCTGCCTGATTAACTACAGCAATACAGCCTAAAACAACATCAGCTGGCCATATGGGGAAATTAAAAACACAAACAAACTCTTCTTTGGATCTCCACTGAGGGTTCGTCTTTTTCTCAGAGTTAAAATCCCCATTGGCAGAGGCTGGATCTCAGGGCAGCGGCATTGCCGTTTGCATTTGTGTGGTGCTGGTGCATCCCCCCCCAGGAGGGTCCCAAGGCTGCCCTGTGCCCAGGGACCGGCTTTCCTGAGGTACCCCTCGGCACACCAGGTGGGAAGGTGCTAGCTGGGAAGCACTGGGAGCTCTACTGCTGCTCCCTTGCCTTCCTGGACCAGCACCTGTCCTTTAGCCGCACATAATTGAAAGCTGTACTGAGAAATGTGAATACGGGCAAACGTGTCCCACCCTACTCATGGCTGTTGGGCCACTTTGTCGCAGGTGATGTTTAGGACTGAACCAAATTACACTTTCAGTGCATCCTAAATAAACCTTTAAAGACTTTTCCTTGGTTGTTTGGTTTTTTTTTTTCTTCTTTTCCAATCTCCGTTATCACTGTAATATTTCATGCTTCATGCTTCTGGAAAAAAAATTCAATATTCAAGAACAAAGCAATCCACAGCTTTTCTTCATTTCAGTCTTTTGTATCCTAGGGCTGTCCTAACCAAATAACTGGGTTTTTATTGTGTCACATTTCACCGTCGCTGACTGCCTGGCTAATCCTTTTGCTGCTGCCTTATCGGTATTTTTTTGTAATTCATTGTTTGTCTGTTCTACTTTCACAGCTTGTAGGGCTTTTTCCTGTTGTCGTCATCCTCCCCTCTCCCCGCAATGCTATGAAATTTGCAGCTGCTGTCTGTGATTGCTCAGTCTGGTAAGTGGTCACATACAAAGACAAGCAGATAGTTGATATTGGGAGCCCAATTTTGACAGCTGCCATCACATTTTCTCCAGCTGGGGAAAAGGAAAAAATTCAATATTCTCCAAAGCCAACAACATGGAAAGATTTCCATTACTGATGGGAGTGGTGAAAGAGCAGAGAGCCACTCTGTGATCCAGTGTCCCTGTGCACGTCGTACAGATCACCACGCACATTTGCACATACGGAGAATGCTATTCTCCGTGATTTAAGTGGTGTTTACCTGCCAGTGCCTGCCCAACATGGCATGCAAGCCCTGGTGGCAAGAGCCTACCTTTCCTAGGGTTGCAGCTGCTTCTTTTTCCCAAGTAAAACTGCATAAAAGATTCGTTTTAAATTCTCAAGCCCTGCCACGCACCCAGGAGTGGGGGTCAAGGCAATTGTAAAAGGACATCATCTCTTTGTTTAGAGAAAGATAGATTGCACTGTGCTCCTGCTCTGCTACGGGGGTGCTGTCACATGGGAGCAAGCGCCTTTGTGGCAGAAGCATGTTGTTTCTGCTACCTGTCAATCAAAGCAGCTCTATCACATAACTGGACAAGCTGTGATTTTTTTCTTGGCAGATGAGAACAATTTCAAGTTTGAATAAATGAATATTTAATAATCTGTCTCGCTGGCTAAGAGTCCATGTGTGTATGTAGCAGGCAGTGCTCATTTGCTTGCTTGTTACTCTTAGTACGGGACTGTAGACATTGCATAGAGGCAGAAGGGACTGTTTTTCGATTTGGGGATTATACACATAAATGTTTTCAGGCACAGGGTGCTGGTGTTCTAGTGCCTACCAGCACAAGACTAACCCTGATTTCTTTTGGTGTCATTGGTTTTTAAAAATAAAAGGAAAGGAAATCATTGCAAGTGTCAAAAGTAGGGGGTGTTTCTTTTTGGTGGGACACATCAGCTGCGCACACTTGCTCTTGCCACATGCTTTTCAATGTGGCACACCTGAGCGGTTCCCCAGGACAGTCCTGCATCACCTGATGTTGCTGCTCCTCACCAAGTGCCCTCATGTCTCTCCAGCATGAGTAGACATCTGCAAATCAGCCAAAGTTACACCCAGGGCATCCTGAACAGCTGTCCCCATTCAAACCATTAATTCTGATTTCCGAGTTCTTTCCCAGTGGCTGTGAGATACTCCCGAAGTTCCTCCCAGCTGGGGTGCAGCCTAAGGTTATTTAATCCTTTTCCCCTCTGCTTTAAAGTATGCTCTTCTGGAGGTAACTTTTTAGGATGGTGTTGGTTTTTCTGTACAGCCGTGGCTTTTGGATGAAACCTGAGGAAGTAATAACCAGTTACTCTTTCCTAGGAGCGTAACTTTGTCTTGGTTAAAAGATACTCATAATTTTTGAAGGTATGCTCCTAACAGCCTAACCTTGAAACTTTTCTATCATCACAGCTGCTGTTCAGAATGCTTAGCTGTGCTTCAGGGCACCCTGAGCCCCTGTCACTGCATTTGAGGCACTTGGATTACTGGGGATGCCTGCAGAAAACCTCTGCCACATGCTGAGGATTTTCTACTCCCATCAATTCTGATAAACCTTCATAGGCTGCTGGTGTGCATAGCTTGTGTGAGTATTGGGAGATGCTGGCAAAACACTTCCCCCCCCC
>Ga0065711_1049940_pt1 | contig 11056 bp, 3 predicted proteins | sample Hoacrofraction12_FD_59098 | JGI IMG/M metagenome (GOLD analysis project Ga0065711, IMG submission 59098) | Hoatzin crop microbial communities from Cojedes, Venezuela - Epithelial fraction 12 v2 (version 2) | ecosystem: Host-associated > Birds > Digestive system > Esophagus > Crop | place... | reverse complement strand
TATTCAAGACCCACCTGGACAAGGTCCTGTGCAGCCTACTGTAGGTGACCCTGCTTCGGCAGGAGGGTTGGACTAGATGACCCACAGAGGTCCCTTCCAACCCCTACCATGCTGTGATTCTGTGATTATTCAACAGCTCCCAAAGTGACAGGATGGCCGTGCTGCATCTTTCTGTATAGCAGCACAGAATCCAGATCAATGACTCCAACAGATGCAATATAAACAGTGACAGCATACCGTGTCAGTAGCAGTTTACATGAGCCATTGTCCACCCTTTCCCACCAAGCTCTCAGGAGCAGCTCTGAGGAACCAAACTGGGGGTCAGATGTGCTGCCCAGCTGCTCTGGACTAGGTCAGGGTGGCTCTGGAGTATCAGCTAGGTGTTGACTACTTAACTCTCAGGAAAAGAATGCTTCACATATCAAAAGTCTGAGAAACACTGAACTAGATATAGTATGGCATTAGACCTAAAAGATTAGATTACTTTTTTTACTTCTAATTTTTTTAAAAAGTAAACCTAAATTACATCTGAGGATGTGCCACACTTACACCGTATATAACACCGACTCTTTGTAGAACACCAGAAACCTATGTTAGACAGTATTACTTGAGATTATATATGGTGATTTATAATGTAAATGCCTGCCTGTGAGGCAGAGAATGGAAGTTAAAAACGAGGTCATTCATCACCTAGAGGGAGACCAACTGAGTGATACGTTCTGCTTCAAACCTTTCACAAGCAGAGTGAAGGAAGAATTAGGGTGCACATGACATGCACACTCCCTGGAAAGGAAAGGAGATGAAGTCTGAAAGCCCCTCTTACACCGATGCTATCCAAGGAACAAGATAGGCTATAAAATATAGAGATTTTCTCTTAAAAAAAATAAATCAAGCCCCTTTTTAAATGCTCACTCTCGGTACACCTTCCTGACATCACTGCCCTGGGCGGAACCCTGGCACACAGGAGCCTCTGGCTCTCCGAAGTCCATTATCTTTCACTCACCGGGAGAAACACATACCTTAGGATAAAGAAACACTGTGTCCTACATGAAAAACTCCAAGGCAAATTCAGACAAAAAGTAAAAAATTGCAAAACCCAGTATGCTGTTCTAATATAAAAGTCAGGTATCTTATACAAACCCCTTTGCCCTTCTAGAAGTTCAAGACTTACCGAACTTTCTTCCCATTTTCTGTAATTTTTGTCACATTCAATAATCCATACTTCTCTTGACCCTGTAAGACAGCATAAGACACAATAAATATAAAAGAAAACCTGTTTCTATTGTCATTGTGGCACTGAATTCAATTCCCCAAATAATCAATTTCTGTCAATGAGCCATCTTTGCCCATGTTACAACTTCAAGAAACTGTCTCAAGTATATTTAAATATGTAGAGACCAGCAAAATCAAATTTCCTTTGGGAAAGTACTCATTACCATTCAGTGAGTAAAAAGCTTTCCTTCAAGGCCTAGGTGTTTTGGCCAAGCCAAAAATCAATTATTTGTGGTACTAAACAGTGGAAGTTTTAAACATAACTTTATAATGATTTGTGTAGTAGCACATTGGTGTTTGTGTCCTTTACTAAAGAAGGAGATAACTGACAAACAAACACTCTGAATTTTCTGACAAAATTCTTCCAAGTTATTTTAACATAATTGCATATTTTAAATAAAACATTGTTTTAATGCATAAAAATATTAACATATTCATTTCAGAAACAGATGAGTGGAACGCTTCTCTGATGTCCTATTTCTTCCTATCCTCAAACAAAATATTAGAACTTTGAACTACTTAGTTATGTCTTTTTGATTAAAATCATTTATACTGGTATGCCTCTGTACAAATTTGGAGATCAGTCAGTGAATGGTGAAAAAAGTTCATTGAACAACAAGGGTATCTGCAAGTTTCAAGTATTTGGGAGTGAGTATTTCTAGTTTCTATGGAAAGGTAATAAAATATATAAAGGAATGTTTGAAAAATATTATAGGATAAAAAGGAAACCCACTGATTTATGCCATTTGTGACTCAAGATGATGTAAGAAATTCTGTTGTTTTCTCCTGTCACACCAGCCCTGTCCTACCAGCAAAAGCTGCTAAAGGAATACTAAATTATTTTTTTAATCAATTTCTCTTCAGTAACAGCTTGTAACAGTTCTTAATTTAAGAACTAAGCTATTAGTTTAAACAATCAACTAGGGAAAGGATCCAAATTAGTTTTACTATACAAAAATGCCATCAATTCTAGAGCCAATGAAAAAAGAAGATATTCTCTTCAGCATTCTCCTCTAAATCTCAAATTTAAGTGGACCATAACTGCAGAATACAATATTAAAGAAAAATTTTTTGCTGGAATACTGTGACGACACCCTTACCCAAGATGTAGGTAAAAGTTTTAAGGTTAATGAAAAACAGGCCTACATGTTTCAAGCACAGCACACAAAATACAGAAAAGACTTGTTTTCAAGGATAACAGTGTTTAGCTACTGGTTCAGATGATACCTCAGTCCAATGGTAACTGCTGCTCTTACTCAATCCAGTATCTCCATTGGGCTGGAATGCTTTCCCAAGCCAGTGACATATTCATTATTTTCCAGAAATGATATTTTTAATCGAAAAAATGAGTCGCTTCCCTCCCCCACCCCTCTACGCCCCCCCAAAAATTAGCCCATTCTTTAGATCCCTTTATTTGCGATTCACACAGACCACCACTAACAGTCCTATGCTTTGCACCCTTCTAATCAACCCTTGGCTTTAGTAAGTGGAATAGCCTGTCACCATCTTCCACAGTGACTGAGCAAATCATGTCCACTTATCTCAAATTATGGTTTTAATAAATTACTTATGGTGGAACTGGTGGGAATGCTCCAAAGAAGAATTATTCAGAAAAGTATCATAATGCCGTACTTAGCAGCAACACTAGGGGGTACTAATGGGAAAATTAATGTAACTCAGGGAAAAGGAAGTCGAAAGCTAGTTAAGGATCAAAACACACAAAAATTCACCAGCTTTCTTTGTAATATTTAAATCCCAGGAAACAGCTAAAGAAAATATAGTTTTTCTATTATCTAAAGCAGCAGCGAGTTCCTCTACAAAATACAATTTTAATAATTCACAGTCTGAGACATATTTAAAGAAACTAGAATCCATGCAGCAATAATTGCTTGTGAGTAAGGCTATCAACTATGCTTGCTTAATAAACAATGTTTACTTTGTTGTGGAAAACTGTTTGAAGAGTTGTAAGAATGGATTAGCATAAGCAAGCCAGAGAATCGTTCTTCTTCATGCAGACTAAGAGTGAAACAGGAGAAATTGTGCCTTTAATGCCCTGAGTTACCTACTAAAGGGCTGCTGAAATTGATCAAGGCACATATTTCAATGCTATTGTAGTACAGTTCCAAAACGAAAAAAATAAAAACTTTATTTTTTTAGTTCCTTCCCACTGTTTAAAATGCAATGATCAGATTCAAAATACAAACTGCAGCAAAAAATCTGAAGCATTCATAATGAGTTTAACCAGCTTAAATCCTCCTCCCAGTAGTTATTCTACTAAATCAAAATGACAGTTTACTTATGCCAGGTCCTCTATGTCAATTAAAGGAGACTGAAACACAAATAAAAAATAAAGCTATCAAATACTACAAAACTAAAACTGACTACTGACAGTGACGGATTCTGTGGAGAGGCGGAGTTTGTTTCTGGTTTTATCTTCCAAGTTGCTAGGTGAGAAGACATGGCTATTGGAGAAGGTAAACTGAGTTCTACACAATTTGACATAACTTTATTCCACAGTGAATTTTTAACTTAATCTCCTATTGCCAAGCTGTATTTAAATCAAAGACATTAACATTTTTTTCCTGAAAGCACAGTTGGATACAATGCATGCCTTTTAAAATGTAAAGCCTTCCAATAGTTTTATCCCATTATTCTTCCTCAATAACAAGCAGGCTTACCCTCAATTCTCTAATCATGAATAGCCCAGTTTCTACAACATCTACTTATCTATTTAAAGACTTTGCATACTGACTGTGGCTTGATGCTTTGGTGAAGAAGGAGAGGATTCATTTTCAGGAAAACTGGCCTTGGAAGCAGTTGATGATTCCTAAAAAATTCAAATAGGAAACATAACTTATTAACTTTCGTACAATTCTTTTAGAGTTTTTTTAACCCTGAAGATACTTTCCCTCTCTCTTTTTATACACATTCACACATCAGAAAAAAAAAATGTAGTTTTTTTAAGCCTTCATAATATTGTCAGTTATATCATAAACCTGCTTACTAAACCGAGTTCTTACAAGATTTACAGACCACTCAAATTGGGTTAATTAGCATGTAACCATTTTCAAAAAAGTTAATATGTACTGTATCAGCTTAAAGCATAGCTTTCATCCTTTTTAAGGGGCAGATTCTTTTATGACATTGCTATCAAATTATGAAGCACATTTATAATACTAAGTTATTACAGGGCACCAGATAACAAATACCAAGATCTTAAAGAACAGATTGTATCTCTGTGTGGTTAGTAAACGTAAGATTAGTACATTAAATTCTTCTACATGTAGAAAGGCATATACCAGCTCTAATAGTTTTTGTGAATCATTATTATTAATTTCCTTATAATCAAGCACTGAAAATTTCTAGAGATTCAGGTTTTTAACTAGACATTAACTACAGATCAAAAGAAAAAAGTACTAGATCTCTGAAAACTAGAAAAATTGCCCATCTGGAACAGAAAAAAAGGCACATGCACTTCCTCTGAAGTAGCGATTGGTTTGCACAAACACACAGCTGGGAAATCTGGTAAAGAATTTCAAACAGACAAAAAACGTCACTTGTTCTCTGTTACAGTTAAGGCACTTCTCCCTCTTCCCTCTTTATAATTCCCTTCGCAGCTCTCCCAAATCCAGTTTGCTTTTCCTCCATTACGTAACACTCCGCACACTCGTGCTTTAAAATTCACTTGTAAGTCTACCTACAGAAGTGGCCCCCTAGTTCTTTTAGTAGCGTAATAAAAGAGAACGTCAGCAATCCTAAGAACAGGTATGTGCCACAGCCAATAAACAATTAACAAGTACATTTGATGTTACCATATTCTCATAATTCTCATCAGCCATAGAAACCCATACTTTTGGGTTTTTCACATTTTAACACATTTCAAGCACACTTTTGATTAGCCTATTTTCATAGAATTGAGTTGCATTGTTTTTCCAGGAAAAACAAATAAGGAAAAGAAGAAGAAAATAAGAAGAAAACAGCTTCCCTAGGAATCAGCTAAAAAGCTAATTTGGGGTTGATGTGCCTGTCCAGCCAAGTACCAGTTGTTTTTCTTTCTATTTCATTCTGTATTTGAGATAGCTGTCATACACTATGCAACTCTGGAACAAGAAATCTAGTATTTGTCATCACAAACCATTCCCTTTCCACGTACTGATTTAAAGCAGAATATATAACAGCCGGACAGTGGTAATTAAACGAGTGCATCAATGCACTAAAAAAATTTTGTCTTTCCACAATACACTAGTTTAATGCTCCACTACAGATTTTTAATTTTCTCAAAGCATTACCATTGTGCTTTATATGAACTACATAGTCTCCTTGCCATTAAAAAAAATGCACACTGCCTGCATGTTTTGACGCTGTTAAAGAAACTTTAAGCTACCGACTTAGACTTTACAAATGCGGTTCATACGAACAGTTTCTTTTGGTTCTTACACCAGGCATTTGTACACTTTCACGTTTGCTTCACTAGGTTTAAGGTTTTGGTATTTGAACATTGGGTCTTGAAGAAAAGTAAACAGCTCATTTCTTCAATGTTTTACAAGAGCATCCTCATTCAGTGCAGCACTACATAAAGGTCGTTCCGAAACAGCAGTGAATCTTCTGCCAAAAAATAAAAAGGTAGGTCTTCCTTTAAAAGGGAGGCCATAACTTTGAGCTATCTCCAACAGAATTGTTCATACCTGTGAAGTGTAAACTGCACATGAGGCTGGCAGTGGCCACTCAGTTTGATTTATCAGGACTCTGTCTAGGTTGCCTCTCACGCAGTGCCACAACACACTTGGTACAGAAGGATGAGTAGGGAGGAGGAAGGAGGGGAAAGGAGCAGTAGAGGGACCTCTGAATCACTGGAGCTAAACTAACATGTACAAGTGCAAAGTCTCCAGCCAAGCACAGTCCACTGCCACCTCAGCACCATGTATGATATATTCTAAACTGACAGCTCAAAAGCTTAACATCAAATCCAATAAATCCTATTCTGAGGAACTAAATCAACTCATGACAACCCACTCTCCTATACTCCATGTCAAGAAGGGAAGTCATTAAAATATACTGGAAACAACAGGTCAAGCAAAGTAACATTCTGGGCAGCAGATCCATTTTCATTACAACTACTGTGTTTTGTACATTTTAGCTAGTCTTTGACATCTGCAATTACACAGCCCATTTATAGGCTTTTCTCCATACTCCAAAATGTACATTCATTTCGTTTCTCCCTGTATCTTTAGAAAAAGGGAGCTTACAACGCCATTTCCTGGCATCTCATTCACAGTGGTCTGTGCTAAGATTTCAGCATTACAAAGTACTTCAGTTTCCGTGAATCCTGGGACGGACTGCTCTGAAGTTACTGAAACCAGCAAGTCACCACCCTACACGACCCATTTCAGTTCCTCCCCGCTCAGCTCACACCAGCCCTCCTCACCCACAGGCAGATTGTCCCAGCACAAGCAGAAACGGCTGGGACAAAAATCAAACCAAAGAGACACAGGCAGAGGGAGAGGCTCCATCCCCTTGTTGCCCTAAGCAGCATCTGTTACTGTACAGCCCAAAACAGACTATCAAGAACATGGCCTAAGAGCAGGCAGAAAACAGCTTTTGTTGTTACTGAGCCGCAGCTCTTTTCAGACTAAACACCCAGCTCAGCTCTGGACAGGATCAAAGCCAAGTGTTTCAGCACTTTCCGTACTGTCCTCTGTCCTTCAACAACAATATTACAGCCATGCTGGAACCACACACAGCTTTTCCTTTCTTTGAGGTACTGCAGTGCAGATCAACGGAACAGTCATTAAAGGGATAAACCCACTATATATAATACTGCTATTTACATCTTTAAGGCATACTTTTTACTTTAGCAAGTGTAACTTTTCTTTCAATTCTACAAATATTTCAGTTATTCATCTACAGTCTTTCAAGTGTATTCCTCCTTGGTGTTCCCTACGATGAAAACATTCAGGCATGAAATATCACTCTACCTTACATGACAACCTCACCCACATCCATAATTCTTGAATTCAAACCCTAATTATACTCCATAGCCTAAACCAAATTGGGAGATTCCCAATTAGAACTGAAGTGGCTGTACACGCCAAACCCTGAAGTAACACTAACTAAAATACTTAAAGGATAACAAGAAAAGAGCTACTACTCAAAGTCACAGTAGTAAAGTTACCAAACAGCCCTTGGTTTCTCTGAATGTTATACACAATGATACAACAGAACATAAGAAAAATGAGATTTCAGAAATTCATGCATACTAATTGCTGTTAAATACTTCACACATCAGAAACCGTTGGTATTCCAGCATGCTATTTAACTTGCTCCTACCTTATCATTGGTGTCCAACACAATTGTGCTGTGCCTCCATTTTGTTAAAACTATTGGTTCTTGTAGCCTCCTGTCCAGACTCCTACTCTTTATTATATCTCTTTGCTGCTGTGGTGAAGCATTATACTAAAGAAGAAAAAAATGAAACTATTAGTAGAATCTAATTCATGCAAACAAGACTTGGACATACCACTCATACATCTCAGCAGTGCAAACTTTCAGATTCCTGATGCCACCCAAAGATATGAAGACAGTCTTGGTTTTGTTTTGCATTTAGTCTTCAGAACTGTCCTTTCTGCTGTAGGCCTCTCCAAGGCAGTTACTAAGACTGGCCTGTTGGGATAATATTCTCCGTTGGCAGATGGATGTTTCATTTCTTATGCAACAGCTTACCGCTGGTTTTGCAACCAACCAGCACATTGAGAACCACCAAGAAATTAGAATAAACACAAGATTTAAACATTCACTCTTCATATTGCACTGACAGTACTATACCACGTTGTCCAGCTCTTGGGTAAAAAAGGAAAACCCCGTTATCCTGCAGTAAGGTATTAAGATGGAGAGTTATGATTGCCTGGGTACGACCCTTTGACCCAAAGGTTTGGGATGCCCAGGAGCAGAGACACAAGGGTGAGGACTTGCTTTTCCAGAATAATCACATCAAATTACTTATAAAATAATTTGCTGGTGTGTAATGTACTTAAGCATGGAAAAATAAATATTTAGCAGGAAATAGTTTTAAGACTCTGCAGAGCTGTAATGGCCAAGGAGAGAATGGATTTATCATAACAGGCTTTCTAATAACTCAATAGCATCCAAAGATGTACAGGCTCAGAAAAGGTCATGAGAAGGACTCAGCATTTAATTAGATCTCAGCATTGCAGCATACTTATCATTAGTACCATTGCCATTTTAAATTATCACCACCAACACTGAGGTAGCGTTATAAACAACTATAAATGTGTTTGAAAGTTTAATACTGAAAATACAAAGAAGAAAAGACATCAGCGTATGAGGTTTTCAGCCACTAAAAATCTCATTCTTTCTATTCTGCATCAGAAGACTAAAATCTGCAGGCAGAAAGAAACATAAGGCAGCATCTGCAGAATCATGTAAAGAGCTAGAATTCACTGGGTAAGCAGTAACAAGCTGAGTGGTGCAGCTGACAGGCCTGAGGGATGGGATGTCATCCAGAGGGATCCGGACCAGCTGGAACAGTGAGCCCACATTCAAGGTTCAACAAGGCCAAGTCCTGCATCTGGGTCGGGGCAACCCCTAGTATCAATACAGACTGGGGGATGAACGGATTGAGAGCAGCCCTGAGGAGAAGGACTTGGGTGTACTGGGGGATGAAAAGCTGCACATGAGCCACCAACATGCAGTCACAGCCCAGAAGGCCAACCATATACTGGGCTGCATGAAAAGCAGTGTGGCCAGCAGGTCAAGGGAAGGGATTCTGCCCCTCTGCTCCACTCTGGTGAGACCTCACCTGGAGTCCCATGTCCAGCTCTGGAGCCCTCAACACAGGAAAGACATGGACCTGTTGGAATGGGTCCAGAGGAGGCCACAAAAATGATCAGAGGGCTGGAACACCTCTGCTATGAGGAAAGGCTGAGAGAGTTGGGGCTGTTCAGCCTGCAGAAGGGAAGGCTGAGGGGACATCTTATTGTGGCCTTTCAGTACTTAAAGGGGGCTTATAAGAGAGATGGGGACAATTTTTTTAGTAAGGCCTGTTGTGATAGGACAAGGAGTAATGGCTTTAAACTAAGGGAGGTAGATTTAGATTGGATAGAAGGAAGAAATTTTTTATGATAAGGGTGGTGAAACACTTGCACAGGTTGCCCGGAGAGGTGGTCCATGTCCCCTCCCCGGAGACATTCCAGGTCAGGCTGGACGTGGCTCTGAGCAATGTGACCTAGTTGTAGATGTCCCTGCTCACTGCGGGGGGGGTTGGGCTAGATGACCTCTGCAAGTCCCTTCCAACCCAAAACATTCTATGATTTTAACAAACGAAAGTCAAGTGCCCTTTTTATTTGAAAAGGCTGAAGTAATAATCTTTCCAAGCACACTGAATTCTAAAGTTTTGCTACTGATTCCTACTGTAAGCTCAGAGTCTCAGGTCTTCAAAGACAGAACAACCTGTACCTACACATACCAACGAAGCATGGCAAGGTTTAACCTAAATAACATAAATTCTAAATTTAAGCTAAATTGCATAACGCAATTACATTTATTGTGCAAATAAAGAACCAGCATTACGACCACCATGGCAGACACTATGCTTGTGTTAGCCTTGTATTTTACTACGAACAGAGTTAGTGCTCCACTAAGTCAACAGATGCTTAATAGGTAAATAATTGTAGTGTTTCATTAAATTATTTCAATATGCACAAGAGTAGTAAAATATTCCCAGGTGAATGGATCTTGCAGCACTGAGAATAAAATTTAGCAGTTCATGTACAGACAGCAATGTATTGGTTGGCACTGCAGAAATTCATGTCGGACTGCACTGACTTTGTACCGGGTTCAGCACACTTACACTCACGTGACATCTGCTTCCCTACAACGGTGAGGCTTAAACAACTCTTAGTTTGTCCCCTTGTTAAATCAAAAGCTGAACCATCATTTATGCTGCAAGGAATCTAATACTAGGTTACTTTCTTGTTATGGAAATACCCACTCTGCAGGTGCTCCTACAACTCAAACTGTGGCAGCAAGCTAAGCAATATGCAGCAAAATTGCCTGCCCATATTACAACGAAGAGCTAAACAATTTTCAGCAAAACTATGTCTAAATCACAGAAGGTTGCCACAAACAGTATTGCTTGCAGTAGTTCTAAAGCATTTAAGTGGGCAATTCAAACATATTTCTTGCTATGAAACAGAACCATTTATTTCAGAAACAGATTTACACTTCAGTCACACTGGTGAATATTATTTACAGAAACCCTCCATGCATTTTCCTTTGGAGCCACCTGAGGAATTTAACTTTAAACAGTCAAAGACTTATTTCAAAGTAATTTATCTTGAATTTAAATCTATGTTAAGAGTTACAATATAGATACAGGTGATCTATATTTAAAAGGTGCCTTTGATACCATCATGAGCCATCAGGAGTTAACTTTTCTAACAGACAACCCCATCTTGAAGGAGAAACGACCTGTAAAGTAGTATGAAATTCTAGTTTCACAAAATGTATTTAACAAGAAAGCAAAGCAACAATGCATAGAGCTCATTAACAAAGCACTGCTAACAACTCAGGAACACTGAGCAATACGCATCTTAGCAGCTTAAATAAGCAATATAAACAGTGTTAGTAAACTCACAAGTCTTTAAAGGCAACATCTGACATTTTTGCCTCATCTCACACTAGAGGCGTTAAGTAAACATTTTTCACTCAGGTGTTCATGGGTTTTGCTTGTTTTATTCATTACAAATAGCAGAACACATGGGGGGGG
>Ga0065711_1049937_pt1 | contig 11057 bp, 12 predicted proteins | sample Hoacrofraction12_FD_59098 | JGI IMG/M metagenome (GOLD analysis project Ga0065711, IMG submission 59098) | Hoatzin crop microbial communities from Cojedes, Venezuela - Epithelial fraction 12 v2 (version 2) | ecosystem: Host-associated > Birds > Digestive system > Esophagus > Crop | place... | reverse complement strand
ACATCCAAAGTAATCTCTTCTTACTTCTCAATGCATGTCTTAAAAAAGGCTAATCTTACGTGTAGTCCTTTCTAAACCTCTTGATATGGCATTGAATCTTCTTCTTTATTATAGGGTGTTTTTGTTATTTAAAATGTGTTGCAATTTTCTGTCACAGCTGCTAGTTGCAATTCTGTAAAAAAATGCATAATGCAAGCGCTTCTGTTGGGAAAACATAGCTAAACAAAATTTTACAAAATCTGTTCACGGTGCTGTAAATTTTGAAACTGCAGTGTAGAAACAGCATTAGTTAAATACGTGAAAGTGCTTAAAATTTACTTATAGAAATTAAAACTTCAAAACTGTTCATGTTTAGTGTTTATGTTTATTTATATATATATTCAGGAAAGCAGGGAAATGAATTGTGATCTTAACTACACCTTCCCTTGGTTAATATGGCAAAGCGAATGTGTCAAAGACAAACCGCTTGCTTGTCCATTGCCCTGCAGTGATGTGGGTGTGATCAAGCAGCAGAAAGCATCCCAAGGAGCCAGAAACTTTGCTGATGGTAAAAGCGAGGCGAGGCGCAGCTCGGCTCGGGAATACTTTATGGGCATGACGAGTTACTCAGAGTTATCCACGCCGTAAGGGAGGGAGCGAACCATCAACTGTATGTCACGTATGTTAAATCTCCCCAAGACAGGACACCAATTAACCTTGGATGATAGCAAACACACACACGCAGGCTGCCCGAGAGAAGCAGCCTGTTGCCATTAGTAGGAAGCAGCAGCCCTTGTCACCCTGAGCCATTATTTAAAACTCTTCCAAAATTCCCTTATTAAATCGAAGAACGGTAACACTCGCCTCTTCTGCACAAACAGACTATTTTTGCTGCCATGAAAACAGGAGACGTTAGTAATATGAGAAGCCAGCAATCCTTTTATTTTTATGCTCGCTGTCTAATTTGGCCATTTTGAACTGAGAAGAAAAAAAATCCTGCTCTCCAGTCAAAGCAATTCAAGGCATGGTGGAGCTCAGAGTGAACCAAAACAACAGGGTCAAACATAGTTGAAAGAACATGGTGGGGTAAATAAAAGGTCTTTTTTTTTTTTTTTTACGTTTAGTGCTCATGGGAGGAGAAAGTTTGGTTAACTATTTAACCTATGAGAGCCTTTTATCATTTTATGGCTTAGGGGTCTGTGATTTTAAGCCATTGTCAGTACCAAACCAGTTCCTGGTTTGTATTCAGTCTTTTCCTCAGAAAAGTGTCCAGTTATATGACTTACATTGATTTACTGGAGATAGGAAAAAATATATAAACAGCAGCTGAAGATACAGATTTTTCCTAAAATGACTTGCCAGCAACTTGGAATTTGGTACTCAGTTTCCATTTAAGCTCTAAACAGCTTTTTTCTACTCACAGTTCTCTGCATCGTGATTTTTTTTATCATCAGGGCTCTCTTTCCCCATTTGGTTGCCTCTCGATTTTTTGGCTATTTTTTTGGTTACAATGTGATGTGTCCTTCAGTTGGAGCAAGCGCTTGCTAAAGGTCACTTGGAAGCTCCCTTTTCATTTCTCCCCACTACAGTTTTTCCAGCAGGCAGCGGCTCTGGAGGGAGCCTCTTCCCCCCTCCCATCTGTCCCTTTTGATATCCAGAGCTCGCTGTTACGGGGGTTAAATTTCTTAATTTGCTGAGTTTTTGTGAGCGCTTCTTCAGCGCACCGCGCTCGGTCCCTGCGGCTGGGTGCAGACCACCTGTCTCCCCAAGGATGCTGTGAAAGTGTTCGGGTTTATTCTTTCACCTTCTTCAAGTTTGAGGGATGGGGGTCGATTTTATACCTGTATAGCTCCCATCAGCTTCAGGGGGATTCATCTCCGCGCTACGCTGGTGCGAGATCGTCTCAGCCTTGTGGGGGGAAGTTTAAAATCAGACAAAGCCTCTTCCAGGGCGCTTTGACTGGGAAGGGAAGCTGCTTGTCAAGAGATCTCAAACCACGAGAGCTGGTGGCTTCTGCCTGCCCCGACGAGGGGTTAGGTTTGGGGGGTTTCTTAGTTAGTTCTTGGAGGGTCGGGGAAATGACTGTAGTGGGTCTGGAACAAAGAAAGAAATCAAAATGTAAAGCTGATCAATATGTTGATAACCCTCCAGTTTTAATTTGAGCAGAACTGGGTCAGGGTTAGTGGCAGTTGTTAGGTAAAGTACCTTCCCAAAGTTCTGGCTTTATTCAGAAGTAAATATCATAGGTCTTCTCTTTTAACCTAAGTCTTTTTCTTTTTTTTTTCCCCGAAGAACCACTTGGTTTACCTCGGATTTATTTCCACTAGGAAAGCGGTAAGATTTTGCGAACCTGTATTCTGATGGTAAAGCTTGTGGCATGAGCTTTTGTTTTCCCTGAGAGGAAACGTTAGCATTTTTTGACATGTTAACTTTTTAACAATTGCAGGGAATTTCTTTTCCTTGAAAACTGCAGTCCTTTTCTTTTTCCTCCCCTTTTCTCTCTTCTTGATATTTTTATTTCCCTTTTATATGGAGACTTGTAGATTTTGTCACTTCAAACGTTAGCTGTTCCTCCTCTTTTCTTTCACTTTACAATACACACTAGGAGATTTTTTTTTTTTGCATATTCCTCCCCTTTCTCTGTGAGATATTGTAGTTGACCAAATTTAAAACACTACAGTATTTAGCATCCCCGCAGTGCCATTTTAAGTATTTGGACCTGGAAAATGCCCCAAGCAATAACTACCTGAATTGCTTTTAATTACACAATATAGCTGCATCATTTTACTTCAGATTCTTTTTGATTGATGCTGTAAGGCAATTGTAACCATGGATGATGGGATTAAGTGCCTCTTGAAGTGACTTTAGCTTCTTGTGGGAACAAAGGGAAAGAAGAGAACACTTAGTCCCTTTTTGAGTGAACAGCCTTTTTTCACTTGCTATATAAAGAAATACAATTAACAAACATTATCCCCAGAGGTGAATTGAAATGTACATGCAGACAATAACCGCTCTTGACTGCAATTAGACATATATGATCCGAGGTATTTTGGCCATTCATTAGTGCTAATTGTTTGAGAAACAAGCCCACAGAACAAATGATTAAAATGTTAGTGCCATAACCAGGATTATTAGCACGTGTGATAAAATGCATGCGCCGCAGCTGTACCAATAAAACTCTCCGGCGAGTCGCTTTGATTTGACAAATACTCAGCTCGGCTGCGAGCCCGTCGTATTTGCACAGGGCCTGCTGATGTTTACAACAAACAACTTATATCTTCTTTTCTTAATTAGGAAGAATTACTATGCAAATTGCGGGGCTTTGTAATTTCGTAGAAGTTTCCTTTGTCTTTGGCGGATTATTTGTGTGTGGTTGTGAGCTACTCCCTAGTAAATTCGATGTCAGAAAACCATTATATTCACTCTGGGGAGTTTTTCGCACACGTCGGAGAAATAATTTGTAGGAGGTTTTGCTGCATGAGCAGGGTTGTGTTCAGTGGAGTCTTAGGTCCTGGGTCACTTCTGTCCTTCTGCCACACCACCACAGATGTGCAGGGTTGTGGTCAGCACGCAGTTACGTGCGTACAGGTCAGAAATACACACTGGGGAAATTATCCAGCTTTTTTAATGGTTTTATTCAAATGCCTAAAAATGTTCTTCGGAAACACTTGCCAACACTGCGCCAAAGGCTGTAGAAGGAGGCACTGGGCCTGTCGAGCAATGGATGTTTTTCCATGCATTAGGCAGATTGCGGTGTAGCGTCTCTTAAAGCATGGTTCGATCTAGCAAATAAACAGAGAACAGAGGCGCAGGTTGAAGTGCTGATCCTGAAAATCACTTGTGGGAGCACTTTACTTTGTGAGCTGTACGTTGTTGGCTCCGATGAGACTGCACAGGTGTGTGCAGTTAAGTATATATGTGAGTATGAGCAAGGCCGGAATGTGAAAATGCAGTTTACAGCAGGGAAATGTGTATCATTTGAGGCACTTCCACTGGTTTGCAGTCACACTGTAGGGCTGCCTTTGCAAAGTGCAGTATTTCTTAGTAATCAAAAAGGTTTTGTTGTCTCCTTCCTGAGGATGAACTATTTGCTCTGGGGTGAAACGGTTCTCGGAGGATCACAGGTAACTTTAACTTGCCAGCTACTTTTGCGTATTTGATGAAGGCTTTAGTAGAGTGTTATGTTTGCTGAAGAAATTTAGTTTCTTTTCCAAGACCCAGGAGCATTCAGCGTACTGCTAGATGCTATGAATGAAAATATGCCGCTGTAAAACAATTTAATGAGCATTACCCAATAGCCTAGTCCTTGTTTTAACTTACAGTGCTTAAAGGAAGAAACGTTGTCTTAGTAAATTCACTTGGCTTATGTCCATGTGTTTAGTGTAAAGCATAGTCAAGCTTAGTTTGAATCATTAAAATACTTGGAGTCAGGAAACATACGTAAGATTTTCTTCCTCTTTGTGGCATGGAGTTAACAGCGTAATTGAGATTGCAGTGCTGTGCGGGTTGTTTCATCCTAAAAAAGTAACTGCTGGGGATGTTTTTATTCTATCAAAATAACAGAAGTTGAGATAATCAGGATAGCGTTTCCTACCAGAGCAGCTAACTGCTAATATGCATAGCACCCTGGGCCTTGCCACTGTCGTTTTTAAAAAGGTCTATAGGCAAACGGTTTTCTTAATAAATCTGCTTCTTCCTCTGCATTTCATTTTATTGTAAAACATAAAATATGACTATACAAGGAAAATGCACAGTGAGAACAGAAGATTTTTTTAAGAATATATGTCAAAATAGTAGCATATGAAAGCATTTGCTGCAGTCACACCTAAGCATCTTTATTGAAAACACTAATTTTATAAAATATGTTTAGAGCTCTTTGTTTTGAAAGGAGAAAAATGCTGTGTTGGTCCACTGACACCAGTTCCTCCTGCACATGTTTTTTTTCTGGCCAGACCTTGTGAAAAATTGTCCCTTTGACTTCCTAAAATCTTAAGGCTAATAATTTGACAAATTGACAGTGTATTTTTATAATAATCTGTGTCCTGAGAAATCTGTGGTTTGGGCCCATGTAGCTATGAAGTTGGTTAGCTGAAGAGGAGATAGCAGTAGTCACCAGGTGATAGTATGTCAAACATCAAGGCTAATTAGATGATGGTATTTTAATGGATTAAATGTAATGCTTCTTTAGAGTCAGCTGGGGAAGTCATACTGCTACCTCCTCTAAACAAAAGTTTATAGAGTTCAGTGGTGACACCTGACTAAATCTGGTCTGCAGGTAACGGTGGTTTTATGTACGCAATACTACATGGTGTTGTGCGTGGTGTGCAGAGCAGAGCTGCCTTCGCGGGGCTTGGAGCAGTGAGAGGGAAACTGGCTGATCAAACGGCCCCTTGGTTCGATGACAGCCCGGGGAAACCTGCGTGACAGGAGATACATCTCATCTCAGCGTGCTCTGAGATTATGGTGTTAGCTGTGTCTGTCGAGTTTGGGGTAGGTTGGAGGGTTGGTGAGAGGCAGTCCTTAAGGGTGCTTCAGGGGCTGCTTGGCTCTAGGCTGGAGTTAACTATTAATGGGCTGAGCTCTTTGACTCCTTTGTGCCTTTGGGAACTACAGGGTTGAAGCCATCGGAGAAGGAGAATAGAAACTAATCACTTTTGTCTCCCCATATATGTTTAGTGAAGGACTGCAGACTTCACTACTGACCTCTGTGTCACACTGAAAAAAGACTCTCCTCTTTCCATTTGAGATAAACCACTCTTCCACCTACTCCTTGCTCTCCCAAAGTGTACTGCTGCAAGGAAATGGGATTAAGTGGATTTAACTAGCAGCCACTTGAGTTGCCACAAGTTGTGTTACCATCCCCACTTCAACACGAGACCAGGGACATGAAGTGGTTTGTGACAGAGGGGCAAAGAGACTACTTAGGAGAGACTCTGGATCTCAGTTGCATGCCTCCAGGTATTGTCAGGACCTCCATCACCTAAGACTTGTAAGTATTGCAGTTAGAGATGAGGAGTTATTAACAAGGGTAGCACTGGCACTTGTGTTAAAATAATGCGTTGTTTATGTTTAACAGCAAAGCTGCCCTGTTGCTTAGGCTGAACTAAGCATTACCAGGCATGTTACAAAGAAGAGACTGGCAGCGGGTTTTTGTGGGCTCGGAAAGTGTGTCCACCCAGGACATGCAGAGACCCAGCAGAGGAGATCATGGAATAGTTGTCCTTTTCAACTTAGTTTACTGGGATAAAATGTAATAAAAGCTCTCTTCCTATTGTCAATGTAAGACCTGTATCCAGCTTTTAGGGTGCTCACTCTAGGGGAAAAGGGAGTTCTTCAACAGGGTTAGCTTAGAAGGGCAAGTATCGTGGTGGTCTGTCAGCAACACATCACGTTGGCTCTGATTTAGATTGAACTCATTTCCAAGTGTTTGAAGGGGTTAGTCATGTTCGCTTTGAAGAAAACCCGCGTGCCTGTGTAGCCATGTGTCATCCAAGTGTAGCAACTTGGGAAGCATTATTAAGAGGGGCATAGGAAAATGCATGGGTCTCTGACATGATGCGATAATGACATGTTCAGCGTGGTGCTAGAAAAGCTTTGCATTATTCAAAGTGCTGAATAATATACATGATAATGCATAATGGTGTTATATGGTAGGATTATTTTGGCGCATAAGTGACTTGTGCTCTGAGTGTGAAGGCAAATTGCAATATTTTGTCCTCATTTTTGATGTAGCAGAATAGTCCTGGGGGGTACAGCATGAAATGGGGAGGAACAGGAGCAGGCAAAGGGGTTTTTTTTGGAAAGCCATGAAACGCAGCAGCACCCTCTGCAATTTATTTCTCTGTGGCTGTAATTATGGAGCAAATCAAGCTCCCTACCGCACTTGAGGGCAGCCTCCCCCGGCAGCTCCTCTGTCTCCAAGCACACTGACCCGGCTTACGCCTGGGGTGGGTTAGCTGGTCCCTCACCAGGAATACCAGTACGGGGTGGAGACCACCACAAACCTGGCACCTATGGACCGTACAGATGCTACCCACTCAAGCCATGTGGCACCACAGGCTCACACCTGCGTGGTGCACAAAGCATTTATAAATTTTAAAAGGCACTGCAGCCAACAACGTGCTGATGATGCTGGTGGGTTTATGACTTCTGCTGGTGGAAGTCTGTGCTGCGGATCTGAGGGTCTGAAGGCTTCTGAGAGACATATTGGGATTAGTGAAGTTCCACATTACATGGGGTCTTCGTTCCTGTTTTCCTCATTTCCCCTTCCATCCATTTTGCTTATTTAAAATTTGCATGCAAATACATTTGTTGATATAACGCTACGGTTGTAAAATCAACGTCACAAAACCATGTTTGTTTTAACCAACACCCCTGCTTTATTCACAGCATGCTACCCAGCTCCTGGAGCAGCCGTGGCCTATAGCAGCCTCCTCCCTAAAGCAGTCCTGATCCATTCCGAGCACAGCCTCCAGCCTGTGGAGGAGTCCTACCAGCCACCACCCTTCTGTATTTAATACTTAGCACAGCACACAGAACGGGCAGTGTAATTAAAGCTGCGCGGATAACCTCAGCCCTGGCAGTTCTTCAGTTCTGGGTGTTGAAGTTTGCAGCTTCTGTTGAACATAGCCGTTTTGGAGTTTTATACTGTAATTCACTGTAATGCTGATATCTCCCTACCCTGGCTCTTCCCAATGAAAAAACCCCAAACTAGCCACTATCTAGGTGGGAATGTTTCCCTTTTAATAATAGTCAAGTATTCTTTATAGCATTGTAGCAAAGAGTCTGATTTCAACAATGTCCTTTACAGGGTGGATTCTCTTCTGCCAGCTGGTGTTCCTAAGCTTAGTTACCGCTTTGCGTCATCTCACAAGTACGTTCCCAGGCGAGCTGTGCTGTATGTACCTGCGGATGATGAAAAGAAGATACGAAAAATCCCATCACTAAATGTAGATTGTGCGGTGCTGGACTGTGAAGATGGAGTGGCTCTGAACAGAAAGGTAATTAAAAATTAGCTGTGTGATACAATCAGTGCTAAAAAGAATGTGTGGGAAAATGTTGTCTTTGCCTTGGGGAAGTGACAACCAGAAAGACGAAGATAAATCTGAAGATATACAAAGTAATGTAACAGTGATGGGCTTTGTGAAGGCGTTGGGAAAATCTGCTTACCCAGAACTGAAAGAGATCCCGTGTGAGTAAGTGGGGAGGGAGTTTTGAAGGAATACAGAGCTAGGCATAAGCTCTCATCACAGAAGAGTGGGAGATACTGTTATTATTGCTGCATATTTCTTAGGAAAGAGGAGGAAATGGTCTGTGAGAAGAGAAGCATGAAAGGAAGAGTTAGTTCAGAATCACAAAGTGGGGGTTTTGTTGTTGAAACAAGAGCATCTTCAGATTGTGAGCAAAACAGTGTGGGTTTGGGTTCAAGCCTTGGGGTGTTTAGAAAGATTTACTTACTGAGGCTTTTGCAAGAAGTGCTGTTAGGGGTGTTTCCGAAGGAAGGAGAAGTTACAACCTGAGTGCACCAGGGTTTGGAGAGCAGTTTAGACTGAAGGAGCTGCACGAAAGCAGGTATGGAGAGCAGTGTGGGAAAGAGATGCAGATGTGACAAGTACCAGTGCCAAGGTTTTGCTGACACTGAATTGTGAAAGAAGAGAGAATGGTCTAACATACATTCAGTTTTGCTTGCAAGCACATTTTTTAAATACGTGAAAATAACCATTTTTTAAAGTTTCACATTTTAATTAATGTATATGAGAAACTATTGTAAATGTTTCCCAGTGAAAGGTGTTTCTGAACAGGAACTCAAGTTTACCATCATTTTTGCATCATTTTTATATTTGTCAGTTTTCCTGTCCTTTTTACAGTGCTTCAGACTACAGCAAACACTGTTTAGCATTTGAGTATGAAGGTGTTGTCCAGGAAGTTATGAAAACAGGCTTGAAAATTTTCCCATGTCATCTCAAAAATATGGATTAAATTTTAGTCTTTGCTGTTACCTGGGAGTTAATGCCTTCCAGAAGGACTCTCTTGGGTAGTGCTTTCTTTAACTTTCGGGTCTTTACAGGTATGTTGGAAAGAAAAAAGTTTACAGGATTTGCATATATCTGTTTTAGTTCAGAAAAGTGAAAATAGCATTGCTGAATCCTCATGTGTACTGCTGAAGACAGCTGGAAAACATTTTACAGTTGCTAAAATTCTGTGTGGAAGACTAAGATTTTATCTGCTGGCACCATGACTTAGTATCGTTTAGGTCATATTTGGGAAGCCACTCCTGTAAGATGTCAGAAGACATAATTGTGTATTAAACTGTAGTATTTGTAGGTGCAACTTAATTATATAAAACAAATAATTTATAGCAGGAGCATCTGTTTGTAATAGAGGATGACAGCAAAACAAAATTTTATGATCAAAGTGACGAAGTTGCTAGTAGTAATTTCTAAAGGGTGGTAAAATTCTAACTCTGTGGAAATGAAGGGGAATTATGCCACTGGGTATAAGATTTCAAAGAAATTAGGACGAAAATCTGTAATAGGAACTTAAGATGTCAGATGAGCCCCTGACTGAGCTTAAATGCAAAAAGAAAGCAGACAGGAGATAGAAGTGGGGACAGGCGACCAAGGAGCAACACAGAAGTGTTGTCTAGGCACATAGGGACAGAATGAGGAAGGCCAAAGCTTGGCTGGAATCAAAACTGGTGAAGGATGAGCAGGACAAGAATGGCTACTACAAGTGCATCAACAGAAAAAAATGAGAAGGAAGAGCAGGGCAAGTGTGGATCCACTGCCCCATGAAGCCTCAGGCTTTACTGTCAAAGTTTGCTCTCCAGCCTACTAGGTTGTCTCCTAGAAGCAAAACTTGGGGGAGGGAGGCAGTAGCCACAGTAGGGAAGGATGGAGCTAGGGTCTATTTAAATAAGCTGGTCCATGAGGCCAGAGAGGACACGCTGGAGGCTGCTGAGGAAGCTGCCCAATGTCATCCTGAAGCTGCTGGCTGTCATCACTGAAAAATCACTGTGGCTGGAGGAGGTTCCTGATGCCTGGAGAAAGGTAAATGTTACAACTGTTGTCAGAAAGGGTAAGAGAGAGGAACTGCGGGACCATCAACACCATGCTAGTCTCCAGGAAAATGATGGTTCTCATGGAAGGCATTTCAATGGCCCAAAGACCTAGCCAGAATGAACTCATCAAGAGCAAATCACACCTGACATACCTGATCGCCTTCTCTGAACAAATCGCTGTCTTTGACTATGAGAGCTGAATAGATGTTATCTACTGTGACTTTAGCAAGGCTTTTGGCATGGTGTCTCATAATATTGTGGTCATCAGCCTGAGAAAAAATGGACTGGATGGACAGACTGTATGGTGGGTGGCAGTTTGGCAGGAATCAGTGGTCCATGCTGTGTGCTATTTTGCACTTACCTCCACTGGGGCTAATACTGCTTAACTTCCTCACTAGCAACCTTGTTGACGGGATGGAGTGCACTCTCACCAGGTTCATGATGAAACCAAACTGAGGCACAGCTGGTATGCTGGAGGGCCCAGCTGCTCTTCTAATGGTGCTTTACAGTTGGAAGAACAACTCAACAGAAAGGTAACGAAGTCCAACAAAAATAAATGCAAACTCCTGGCACTGGGCTAGGATAACCAGCCGGCTGGAGTAACAGGCAGTGGAGCGACTGCCCAGGGGCAGCTCTGCCAAAAAGATATTTACGAGGAGAGGCTGAGGGAGCTGGGCTTGTTTAACCTGAAGAAGAGAAGGCTGAGAGGGGATCTTATAAATGCCTATAAATATCTTAAGGTTGGGTGTCAAGAGGATGGGGCCAGACTCATTTCAGTGGTGCCCAGCGACAGGACAAGGGGCAACGGGCACAAACTGAAGCATAGGAAGTTCCGTCTGAACATGAGGAAGAACTTCTTCCCTCTGAGGGTGACGGAGCACTGGAACAGGTTGCCCAGGGAGGTTGTAGAGTCTCCTTCTCTGGAGATATTCAAGACCTGCCTGGACAAGGTCCTGTGCAGCCTGCTGTAGGTGACCCTGCTTCAGCAGGGGGGTTGGACTAGATGACCCACAGAGGT
>Ga0065711_1013143_pt1 | contig 11057 bp, 4 predicted proteins | sample Hoacrofraction12_FD_59098 | JGI IMG/M metagenome (GOLD analysis project Ga0065711, IMG submission 59098) | Hoatzin crop microbial communities from Cojedes, Venezuela - Epithelial fraction 12 v2 (version 2) | ecosystem: Host-associated > Birds > Digestive system > Esophagus > Crop | place... | reverse complement strand
TGGAGTCTCCTTCTCTGGAGATATTCAAGACCCGCCTGGACGCGGTCCTGTGCAGCCTGCTGTAGGTGACCCTGCTTTGGCAGTGGGGTTGGACTAGATGACCCACAGAGGTCCCTTCCAACCGCAAACATTCTGTGATTCTGTGATAAATGCCTGAGGACAGCATGGTTTAGAAGTAGTCAGACAGTGTTTTAGTGGTTAATTCTTAAGTCTTTTTTTTCTCAGAAGAAGCATGCATCATTGTTATTCACAAAGCAGAAATATTCTCTTTGCACTGATGGAAGATTATTAGGCAATGTTAGATGTTAATTGAAGACCTCTTACTGTGCTTGCTTGTCCAGTGAACAATCTACTAGTACCACTTTGCTATGAAATCCAAGAAATGTTCAGACTGTAGAGAACGTTCTTCTCTCATGCGATGTTGAGTCAGTGAACACAGAAAACTTCAGTGTGTGGTCTGAGGTCTAGGAGAAACATTTTACTTCCGGTACAGTGCAGTCAATCAAGATTATTTAATCCTATCACAGAATTCAGAAATAAATTCCCAGATAGAGGACACTGTATTAGAGGTAACAAAGACACAGGAGTCCTTCTGTAGTCAAAGGATATACAGATAACAGAGGCATATATTTCATTCTGAAATTTTTAGTCATTTAGACATTTATCTGTGACTGAGTGTTCTAAAACCATTCTAGTAACACAGTGCTAGATTCCATTAGTATTGATATTATTGCAGGATTAACCTTTAATTAATCACTTGTGCAACTATATCCTACATCCACAGACTGTTCTTAAGATTTTTCCCACATATTTCAGAATTATTTAAAAAAAAAGGTGGTGTTTGTAGCTCTTTGTAATATTCATATTACTTTGTGATATTGATATTCCAGTTGTGTCCTCTGCCCCAGTGTTTCTACTGTACGATTTTGGCCTGGATAGAGTTAAATTTCTTTGTAGCAGCTAGTACGGAGCTATACTTTGGCTTTCTGTTGAAAACAACGTTGATAACACACTGATGTTTTTGTTATTTTTGAGCAGTGCTTGCATAACTTCAAGGCCTTTTCTGCTTCTCACACCCCTTGCCACTGAGGAGGCTGAGGGGGCACAAGAAGCTGCAAGGGGATACAGTTAGGGCAGCAGACTCCAACTGACCAAAGGGATATCCCATATCATATGAAATAATGCTCAGTGATAAAAGCTGCAGGGAAGACAGAGGAAAGGGAGGATGTTCAGACTGATGGTGTTTGTCTAGGGAAGTACGTGTTACACATGATGAAGCCCTACTTTCTTGGTGATGGCTAACATCTGCCTGCCTTGGGCAGTAATGAAATAGTGAATTAATACCTTGTTTTGCTTTGCTTGCGCACACAACTTATGCTTTATCTATTAAGCTGTCTATACCAACTCCTGACATTTTGCACATTTATCCTTCCAGTTCTCTCCCCTATCCCAATGGGGGTGGGGAGTGAGCAAGTGGCTGTGTGGTTCTTAGCTACCTGGCACAGTTAAACCATGAAAATGCAAAAGCAGCAGAAGTATTTATCTTACCTATTTTTTAATAAATTGTTATCATAAATTACTTCTACATGCCAGTAGATTATCAGTAAAAACTATGACAAACAACAGATTTCAAATATGCTCTCTGAAAAGCAATTTAGAAAAAAATACAAGGAAGGAAATAGATTAAAAATGTTGTTATATACATCCAAGAAGCAAGATTCCTGTCTCTTAGAAGAATCTTTTATTAGTGGACCTGGTAAAAGAATTTCATACAATCTGGCTACAAAATAACCTGTAATCATACCATCAGTAGTTTCTGAAAGACAGAAAATAAACCTTTTTATGTGTTTAGAATATTATACTTAAAGGCAAAATCAATTACAATTATCATTCCTTCACGAGTATTGGTTTGTATTCCACTAGTGCACAAACCAGAATAGAGGATCTTCAGAAAATGATAAAGTCTACAAAGCTTTCAGCATAATGTGCAAAGTCATTAAAAGATTCAAAGGGTAATACAGATGTTTTATCATTATACATAACTGTACAACTATGATACTATCTTTATATAGAGTTTAAATCGGTATCCCGAAGCATGGTGATACCATCGTTGTGTAATTTACCTGAGATTCAACAGTTTGATATAAAGATTTCTAAAGATTTTCTACCTGTGAATATACTAGCTGAGGATCTGGTCCATTTTTGTCCATTACTTTTCTGGATGTGTTACTGTAATCCTATGTCAGTACCAGAGTAGATATGAATATTTGAGTACGTTCAAAGTGTGGGATTTTTTCTTATTTATTATGTTTGCAAGACTGTGTGTATTCCTTTGGACTGCTTTTCTCTTTTCTATATATATGTGTGTACAAACACTAGGAAAATGGGGTGTCTAAAAGGATGATTCTTTCAGAAGTACTTCAAATATATAAAATAATAGGAAAATAGGGTTTTTTTGTTGTTTCTTTTTTCTCTACAACATAGCTTACTTCGGGATTGAGAATATTTTTTATTTTCTTAATGGGCTGTGGATTATAGATTCAGAGAGCAATTATATAGCACCAAATTTATTGAATATTCGTTATTTTTTCAGGGTTTTTGTTACTTAAAGTAACCTTTGAGTGTCCCAAATGGCTGTATCACATGTGAACTAATGAAGTCTGGTATTGTATTCCACATAGTCCATAAATTCTTCAGATATGTCCTTCTGCAAAGAAAAGTGAATGAAACAATATGGGATATCTTTACCACAAAATATTCTATTGTAATATTCAGTATATGAAGAAAGGTGACAATTCCTTTGTTAAAGGTCTTATTCTGCCTTCTGATCTGTGAGGGGACAATATCTGCTTCAAAGTAGTAGATAATTATGGAATATGTTTAAAAAGAAGATACACTTCGTAGACCTGTGCCAGAAAAGATGTCTGATAATTCATTTTGCGATCTTAGCTTGCTTAGTTTTTCTTACTATTGCTCATTATTGTATTTTACGGAACACTGTACAAGGCACAGAAATGTGGTAGGTCCTTGCCCTCAGCCAGAAAGCGTGCGGAAGACAGAGTTCAAGACAGGGAAGGTTCTCATTAGAAGCTTGTAGAAAGGAGCTATTTTTCATAAAATCTTTTCCACCTTCAGTTGTCTACACATTAAAAAATAGCTTCAAAATTTGATGTTGCACAGTCTGGTTTTTGCATTACATACTGCTCATGCTGTCTTTTTACATGCTTTAAAATGTCTCAAAGTATTCTATGTCTCTAATGATGTTTTTTCCAATTATTCTTCCTCTTGGCATTAATGAATGAATATATATAGATTTCCCTTGTAGTTTAGGGGATTTTTTTTCTCTCTTTTTTTATTTGTCTTTTCAGGTGGCAACTGAATTGAATTAAAAACATGTGTTGAATACACACAGAAACATCTAAAGACAGTCTCATGGTAAAGCAAATAGGAGTTTTGGTCTAGCAAAGACGTGATTATTCTGCAGTAACATTGAATAAGGTTTTGTCCTACTGTGTAGAATTGCTTTTTGCCGTATATATAGAAGCGTCATTGCATTGCTCTCAAACTGATACACTGGAGACTAAATATTTCTATATGTTCCAGGCTGAAGCAGCTAAAAAACTATTTCCACTAGACCTGCTCTTGTACTTCCATAACATTACTGGATCATTTCCTTTATTAGGAAAGATGTATAGAGCTTTAAAGAGAGTTTCAGCTAAACGGAACCACTACAGTGTAAATTGTCTGTAAAACAAGGAAATCCAGAATTTTCCCCAAAGTTTTATTGAAAGAGCTTGAACTATGTAAAATTGGTGACTGAATGAGGACAGTGGTAGTTTAAATCATTCCGTCATGTATGGGAAATACTGTACCTCAAACAATAAATATTCAATTGAAAGAAAATAAACACACACTATTGAGACAATGTTATGGATACAACTGAATTTTCAGCTTATTACCCAAACAAAAAGAATACAAATCAGAACTATCCAGTTGTGTGTTTAGTTTTCTCAGACAAATTGAAATACTGAAATAAAATATCCTCACAATTATTTTGTTCTAAAAAATTTACAGTTAGTTTAAATATTAATAAAACTTCCTAGAAATGAGAAAAAATATTAAGTAGTTATTTCTCAGTTTTAGAAGGAATTTTCTTGTAGTCCCAAGTAACTTCGTATTTTTATTATGTGGTATGAATGTGTCTTTCATCTGAAATTAGTTTTTATTAGTAGTTATATTGAAGAGAGGTCAAAAGCATAGGCAAAAAAAAAATGCGCTGCAATAGGAGTTAGTGGTTTGGAGCATATTAAAGGATGACTATCTCAGATCTAGAGTTCTTTCTCTTGGCAGGGACAGGTAAAGATCATGTAGATATTTCTACCACAGTTGTGTGGAGTACAGCAGAGTAATTAGCTGACTGCTTAACCATTTCTGTTTTTAAAATAAGTGTTCCGTTAAGCTAGATAGATAGCAGAAACTTCTACAGAAAATTCCCTGCCTTTTCAATATCCATTTCTCCATGGCAAACCAACATATGCTGTTTTCCAAAATGGTTCATTGTCTGTTGGTTTGTGGGCATATTTCAAGTTCCAGTGAAAGGAACTGTTAAGGACGATAGCATTGGCAGAAATAGTCTGTCTTCACAAATTTCCGCTTTTAATTAAATGAATTGTAAAATATATTATTTTTCAATACTTTGTGAGATTTCAGTCTTGGTTGGAAGAAAAAAGTAAATATTAGTGATAATAATATTAATTTCTTAAAAAAATTCAGCTAATTAAATACATGGCATTTGGACTAGTAAAATGGTAGCACTTGATGAAGAGTTAGTCTGGTATTCTTTATTCCCACCTGAAATGGAATGGACAGAGTTCCTTATAATCAGCAGAAGTAGAACAGATAATAGGTAGAACTACATAGTACAGTTGAAAAATATGGGCACGAATTTTCATTGTTCAAGGTAGTATAGACATTAGGTTTTGTGCACTAAGGAATAAACCTGACTGATAAGACTGCACGGAAGTAAAACTCAGAAAAATGTTGTTACTTCTCATTTGGTTCAATCAAAGCCAGAAATTATTTCCATAACTAAAGCTAGCTGTTACTGCGAAAGGAATTTCAGGAGTTACGGTATGTTACTGCTAAAATAAAATTCATTTACAACTGTACTGCAAACCTGCGATGTCACGAATATAATGATATACCAAACAATTTGCTTTACGGTTTATGGCTAGTTGAAAGAGGGAATTAGAGCTATAATTCTTCTCTATCAAAGATGAAACACTGAGGACTTTTTGTTGTAAAAGAAAACAGAATGAGTAGAGATATTTTTCATATTTAAAATACAAAACTGAAAGAAGTTATAAAGACTATAGACCAAAAAATCAGATCCTTGCACTCTTTTGTCTGAATTTTATTTCAAGTTAGTAACATTTTTAATGAGTGGAAGATAATACCCCAGAATATGCACTGTACAATTCACATTTAGAAAAAGTTTGCTGCAACAAATTCTCACTTGGTTAATTTCAGGGAGAGAGAAAGTCTCTTCACGTTTATGAAGAAGGTTTTGAAACTAAACCTTTCTTTCACTGACAACTGTCTGTGAAATACTAAACCTGGCAGGTTTTTGTTAATTCAGCTTTGGTTTGGAAGGTGAATCTCAGGTGCACTGGACAGAGTTTTCACCTCTGGTTTAATTTTAACTGTCCACAACATGCTGTCTGGGATTGGAGGGGACTCTCAAAAAACTTACAGAAATTCTTTTCATTATTATACCTTATAAATGATTGAAACGGGGAATATTTGACTGACAACTGAATTGTCAGTCAAGGTAGTTGACTGTCCAGGGAACTGTTTTTGCCCCTCTACTCTGCTCTGGTTAGACCCTCCCAGTAGTCCTGTGCCCTGCTCTGAATCTCTCATCACAGGACAGAGCTGGATGTGTTGGAGCAGGGCCAGAGAAGGCCACAGCAATGATCCAAGGGCTGGAACCCCTCTCCTATGAGGACAGGCTGAGAGAGTTGGGGCTGTTCAACCTGAAGGAGAGAAGGCAATGGGGAGACCGTAGAGCAGCCTTCCAGTACCTGAAGGGGCCTACAAGAAAGCTGGAAAAGGACTTTTTACAAGGGCATGTAGTGATAGGACAGGGAGTAATGGCTTTAAACTGAAAGATGCGAGAATTAAATTAGACAGAAGAAAGAAATTCTTCACTGTGAGGGCAGTGAGGCCCTGGCCCAGGCTGCCCAGAGAAGCTGTGGTGGCTTCCTGGCAGTGCTCAAGGCCAGGTTGTACGGGGCTTTGAGCAACCTGGTCTAGTGGAAGGTGTTGGAACGTGATCTGTAAAATCCTTGCCAAGCTAGACCATTTTATGACGGTGAATCTACGTTTCATGATACCTAACTGATCTTATGAATTACTTCACATATTTCCAAATAAAGAAATGAAATTCTAGAGAATCAAAACAATGGGTTATTAACAGTTACACAGAATCACAGAATAACAGAATGTTCAGGGTTGGAAGGGACCTCTGTGGGTCATCTAGTCCAACGCCCCTGCTGAAGCAGGGTCACCTACAGCAGGCTGCACAGGACTGCATCCAGGAGGGTCCTGAATATCTCTAGAGAATGAGACTCCACAGCCTCCCTGGGCAGCCTGTTCCAGGGCTCCGTCACCCTCAGAGTAAAGAAATTCTTCCTCATGTTCAGATGGAACTTCCTATGCCTCAGATTATGCCTGTTGCCCCTTGTCTTGTCGCTGGACACCACTGAAAAGAGTTTGGCCCCATCCTCCTGACACCCACCCTTCAGATATTTATAAGCATTTATAAGGTCCCCTCTCAGTCTTCTCTTCTTCAGGCTGAACAAGCCCAGCTCCCTCAGCCTTCCCTCATAGGACAGATGCTTCTGTCCCCTCATCATCCTTGTAGCCCTCCTCTGGACTCTCTCCAGTAGCTCCTCATCTTTCTTGAAGTGGGGAGGCCAGAACTGGGCACAGTAGTCCAGATGGGGCCTCATTAGGGCAGTGTTGAGCGGAAGGCAAACTTCCCTCGACCTGCTGGCCACACTCCTCTTGATGAACCCCAGGAACCCATTGGCCTTCTTGGCAACCAGGGCACACTGCCGGCTCACAGTTAACCTGTCGTCCACCAGGACACCCAGGTCCCTCTCCGCAGAGCTGCTCTGCAGCAGGTCCGCCCCAAGCCTGTACTGGTGCATGGGGTTGTTCCTCCCCAGGTGCAGGACCCTGAACTTGCCCCTGTTGAACTTCATCAGCTTCCTCTCTGCCCAACTCTCCAGTCTGTCCAGTTCTCGCTGAATGGCAGCACAGCCTGCTAGTGTATCCACCACTCCTCCCAGTTTTGTGTCATCAGCAAACTTGCTGATGGTACATACTAACTCTTCATCCAGGTCATTGATGAAGAAGCTGAACAAGGCTGGGCCCAGTACTGACCCTGGGGGACATCACTAATTACCAGCCTCCAACTAGACTTAGTGCCGCTGATGACAACCCTCTGAGTTTGGCCATTCAGCCAGTTCTCAATCCACTTCACCGACCACTCATCCAGCCCACACTTCCTGAGCTTCCCTAGGAGGATGCTATGGGAAACAGTGTCAAAAACATTGCTGAAGTCGAGGTAGACAACATCCATGGCTCTTCCCTTCCTCTACCCAGCCAGTCATGCCATCGTAGAAAGTTATCAGATTGGTCAAGCATGATTTCCCCTTGGTGAATCCATGCTGACTACTCCTGATAACCTTCTTTTCCTCCACTTACTTTCTTGATGATGTCTTCTAGAATGAGTTGCTTCATCACCTTTCCCGGGATGGAAGTGAGGATGACTGGCCTGTAGTTCCCTAGATTCTCCTGCTTGTCTTGTTTGAAGATTGAAGTGACATTGGCTTTTTCCAGTCCTCGAGTACCTCTTCTGTCCTCCAGGACCTCTCAAAGATGATGGAGAGTGGCTCAGCAATGACATCCGCTGGCTCTCTCAGCACTCGTGGGTGCATTCCATCGGGGCCCGTAGATTTGTGGGCGTCCAGATTGCTCAGGTGATCCCTCACACAGTCCTCCTCGACCAAGGGAAACTCATCCTCTCTGTGGGCTTCCTCTCTTGCCTCCAGGGCCTGGGATTCCTGAGGGCCTGCCTAGGCACTGAAGACTGAAGCAAAGAAGGCATTCAGTAGCTCTGCCTTCTCTGCATCCTCCATCACCAGGACACCCACCTCATTCAGCAGCGGCCCCATATTGTCCCTAGTCTTCCATTTGCTACTGATGTATTTGAAGAAGCTCTTCTTGTTGATTTTGACATCCCTTGTCAGATTCAATTCCAGGTGGGTCTTGGCCTTGCTCATTGCATCTCTGCATGCTCTGACAGCATTCCTGTACTCTTCCCAAGTGAGCTGTCCCGCTTTCCACATTTCATGAAGAGTTGCATCTTTTCTTGGTATTATAATTTTTTTTTTTTTTTTTAATAACATATAGAATAATTCACCATTTTTTGTCCCCAGCCACCTATGGAAGTCTTGATTTTTTTAACATAAAAGACATTATCATCTGCTAGTACACTTGTACAAGGCCACCTTTGCTTTTGGGATAGTGTAGTTACATATCTTTTACTGCTATTATAAAATGGTAAATTCTTTCTAAAGGGTTTAGTTCTGTGTAATTATTAAAAATTCTTGTGAATAAACAAAATGATTTAAAAATTCGTGTTCAAACAAAGTGTTATGTTTGTCAAGCCGTCATTATTCCTAACTGACTTAGGAGAAAATACCATGCAAAATAAAAGGTCAGCCTTTGAGCAATCAGATTTTAAAAATATTTTTATTAAAGGGTGTTATTTTTTGTGTTAACCAAATCCCTTTAAAAATTATTTGTACTCAAACACTACCCTTTACCTTTTTAATTTCAATTTAAATAGTTTATAGATCATCCTAAATTATTGTGAAGAAAGATAACATTTATTCTATATTGTTTCACATCCAAATATACAACAGTAGTGAAGTGTGCTGCTTCATTTAGGAACCTTTCAAAGTGTATTTAAAGAAGCATACCTCATATAAACTTGGAATTTAGGCAATGTCATTGAGTGTTTTTCAGTCACAGAGCAGATTTAACCTGTGTTTCAGATGTCAACTTTTGCTTCTGCCTTGGAAAAGGCACTATGTGCTTCCAGTATGTGATGGTCTGCACAGTGGGGGAAAAAAAAAGATATGAATAGTCAGTTTATTGGTCAACACGTAGTCTGTACATCCCTACAACAGATTCAAAAGTAAATTCCATTATGATAGTAGCTTATCCTCACATTATCCTGTATTGTGGTGCAAAGCTACTATACTAAATGTTATTTTTCCCTCATATGATGCAGAGACTGAGAGGTAGACTTGAAAAGCTGGAAATGACCACCTTTAAAGCAGTCAGATTTCAATTTGACAGTGACTTTTTTGGCTGGGGAGGTATATAACAACCTCAGTGGCCTGTGTGAATGTGAAAAACTGGGGCAATAGTTTAGCTGGGCTAATTCTTTGTCTGAAGATAGTGCTTCAATCTACAACTTTACTTCTTCCATTAATACTTTCTCATAGAAAATTTTTATGAGACAATGTTTGATAAAATGTTTTGTGTCATAGTCCTGACACTGTCATTGACAGTAATAGTGTGTTCTGATCATAGTTGTATGATAAAACTATTATGATCATACTGGAAAGCAACAGGATGTATATGACTTCATCAATCACATTTTATTAATATTGAGGGTTTATGATAACAATAAGACTGAAAATACTTTGAAAATGAACTGAATTAACTGCTCAGATTTTGAAAGTAATTTGATTTAACTAAATGAGTCACACCTAGCTGAATTACTAAGGGAAAGTAATTTGAATAACTAAGAGCCATAAAACCAAAACACTTTTAACTAAAGAACCATTACATTTTAGCCATTAATCCATCCAAAATCCCAGAATCACAGAATGGTTGAGAATTAAAGGGATCTCTGGAGGTCATTTTGTCAAACCGCCCTGCCCAAGCAGGGTGACCTGGAGCAGGCCATGTCCTCCCCAGGACCTCGTCTCTACAGGTTTTGAATAACTCTAAGGATGGAGGCTCCACAACCTCTCTGGGCAACCTGTGCCAGTTCTCAGAACACTGATGTTCTTTGTCATCAAACCTTTCACCTCAGTGATGTAAAACATACTTGTGTTCTCTAAGGAATACCGTGTTTTAACAAAATTCTGCTGGAAAAGTAATTTGAAGATCAAACTGATCTAAACAGAATATTTCTATCCTGTATTTGCCTGTTCCTATAGATCTAATTCTACGTCTATTGAGTCAATGAGAGTTTTCCCTGCTTAATGTTAACTTCAGGAAAAATCAGATTCAAACTTACTTGCACTCTCAAAACTGTACCTCTGATCTAGTAATCAATACATGATCTTTCAGTATAGTGTATACCATTTTTCAGTGTTTTGATTGACTGTAAACAAAGGAATAGCAAAAAGGAAATGGAAGCACAGCCTAATCAGCATTTTAGACCTAATAATGATCCAAAAACCTTGTTAAAAGAGTGAAAGAAGTGAAATTTTAATGATCTTTGGTTTATTTTGATTTTTAGACTTCCATTCATTTCTCTTTTGGTCTATATATCACCATGGCTACCAATCTATACCATGAAACCAAAACAAAAAAGTCTGTTTAAAAAAAAAAGGTTAATGTTAGGAGCCATTCTTTGCAAAGAGATGTTGTCATAGAATCATCATCATAGAATGGTTTGGATTGGAAGGGACATTAAAGAACATCTCACTCCGACCACCCTGCTGTCTTCCACTAGACCAGATTGCTCAAAGTCCTGTACAACCTGGCCTTGAGCGCTGCTAGGGAGGGGGCAGACACAGCTTCTCTGGGCGAACTGAACCAGGGCCTCACTGCTCTCACAGTGAAGAATTTCTTTCTTCTGTCTAATTTAATTCTCGCATCTTTCAGTTTAAAGCCATTACTCCCTGTCCTATCACTACATGCCCTTGTAAAAAGTCCTTTTCCAGCTTTCTTGTAGGCCCCTT
>Ga0065711_1049936_pt1 | contig 11058 bp, 6 predicted proteins | sample Hoacrofraction12_FD_59098 | JGI IMG/M metagenome (GOLD analysis project Ga0065711, IMG submission 59098) | Hoatzin crop microbial communities from Cojedes, Venezuela - Epithelial fraction 12 v2 (version 2) | ecosystem: Host-associated > Birds > Digestive system > Esophagus > Crop | place... | reverse complement strand
AGAAGACAATAGCAGCATTTTAATTAAAAAAAAAAAAAAAAAAAAAGAGCACCTGCTAAGTTTGGTCAGATTCCACCCCAACCTGCAAGTATAAATAGATGGGGTGCCTCAGGTAAAAGATATCTGGCAGCATGGAAAGATCTCTTCCCACTAGTAATGAGTAGATGGATCATATTATCTTGGTAAACTAAATATGATTTTTAGTCACAATGTCAGTTGTATTTCATAGGGTTTTTTCCTTCCATTTCTGAGCACATCATGCTGGGTTCAAGGTGAAATCATTTGGCATGTTGCTAGGACCGAACTGTAGAAAATTATGGATTTAAAAAACTCCACCCAAAACAGTAGTAAATGACCAAATGCCACCGCTGTCACACGTTTCATTTGGGTCATTGCTGCAGCCTCAAATTTATCATTCGTGTTGGGCAAAGACATCCTGATGCAATTAATTCCTTTTAAATAACTGTAAAGACAAGTAAGGTTCAAGAGGTTGAGTGCAGAGTTTCACCTCGTCGCCTGTGCAGGAGTCCGGGAAGGCTGCACAAAGCAGTCATTCAGAGAACAGGAGGGCTCTCATCGACAGGAACACTTTCCAAAACATTCTGAACTGGAATTTTGGTGGAAGGTGTTACAGTGCTCCAAATATTTGTTTCTTTGTTTCCATGGGAACAACAGCACAGTGGTTTAATAATAAAACAACATCGATCCTCTGAGTTTGAGAGAGTTCCTTGATTTTTGTTTTGAGTTACAGATTTATTTTTCCATGGGTTTTCCCCCTCCCCAACAACCAACAAGTTGCACAGTTTAATGCCCTTTCAGTACTTTGGAGGGGGGATCCAAACCAGTAAAAACAAGTCTTGCTAAACTTGTATTATCTTGCTGCACATTGTAAGCCAAGCACTGCATTAAACACATTCTAAGAAGTCCATATTTTGTAGACTTAGGTTATTCCGTACCAGGTCCTTAGCACGTGCAATTCTTCAATCACTCTCTCTCTGTATCATGGAGACTTGGCCTAACATCATTGGAGGGAAGGGAGTCCAGAAGTTAGGGTGCAAAATGTTGTCAGCGCTTGAACTTCTAATCCTAGTTGCAAAAAGAAGGGAGGAAGTAAAAAGGTGGTTACTCTCACAGCTTTATTTTAAAATTTTATTCTGCCCAATTCAGACCTCCTCTCTAGCCCATAGGAAGAGGAAAACTCTTCCAGAGGGTGATTCAGAGCCGAAGCCTACTTGAAAAGTTTCTGCAGCTTAAAGTCATCTGCTCATTAACTACACAGCGAACCCAGAGACAGTGTCCTCTCATGTTATGCACCTAAATTAATGTTTGAAGTTGGGCTGCATTTACATTCCCCAGGGATTTTGTGTAATTTTGCTCAAGTTACTGTACTGAAAGTAGCAGGTTAATTGTGTAAAACCTGGAAGTGTGACACTCCTTTCATCGGTGGTTTTGAGACTGAAGAAACTTTCTCCTAATGTGACAGAAATGTATGCTCAAACCTTACTCCCAAACCCGATGTACATATCTGAACGTGTACAATTCTTATTAAAATATCTGATGCTCCTGGGTCATCAGCTGGAAGTGGAGATTCTCAAAATACCCAAAGGATGCTCTTGGCTCTCAATGCAATGCAGATGTTTAGGTACATCTATGTCTTTCCTTCTCCTAAGCATTAGTACCACTAACACTATTTTTAAAAAAATGGAAACTGTGGCCTAGGGAGCTGCTCTGCTAGAAGTGAATCTTGTATGATAAGACCATGGCAGAGTATAAGGAGAATCTCAGCACTAGTAAATACTAACCATGCCACTGGAAAATAAATAGAGACTGACAAATTATTGTTGACGTAATCCCTGGGAGAGTGTCTAGACTAAGGGAGTCAAACCTACTGTCCGTAGGCTGAAGCTGGCTCCCTGGAGTCTTTCCACCAGCCTACAGTTTCTTGTGCAATATCCACTGCAATTCAGCCGACAGGCACCTGCTTGCTCGTCGTCCGAGAAGGCCACAGAGTGTAGACACAGAGACGGGGAATGAATTCTGCTCCCCCCGACAGCTGTCTTGTCTTTCACTTCTGCTCCTCCAGCTCTGAAGCAATGCAGGAATCCCCCTAACATCTACTATCTCTCCATCTCTCCATCAGGCACAGCGTCTCCAAATCTGGAGAGCATCTGATTCTCTCAGCCTCACTTTGTGTTCACAGGTCTGAAAGCGGTTACTTTTCCACAAGCAGTGCCTCCCTTTTGTCTGCTGCCAAGGGAAAAGAGAGTCGAGATGCAAAGGAAAGATTTCTTTTTTCAAGCGGAGATGAAGAGCAGGGTACTGGAAGAAACCCAAGCAAGAGCCAGAAATTGCTGACAGGGAGAGGAAGGCCCAGAACAATCCGAAGTTGGAGGAAAAGCCGCGACAGAGATTCCTTGAGGAAGCAGCCGCTGAGGAGTGAGAAGTAAAATAGGAGACACAGAAATATTTATTCACAGTATATTCTTATTCAGGCAAAAAGAAAGTCTTTTTTTTTACTTCAAATGAAATCTGTAACATTAAAAAATAAATAAATCTCTCAGCAGCATGACAGGAGTGCAAAATGTGTCTCTTCACTCATCACCCACAGACTTGAACTGAAATAGTAATTTGGCCCTTGCCAAGGTGTACAACCACTTAAATAGCAGTGCTGTAAATCAAAAGGTCCCCACAGTCTCCACACAAGCAAGAGCGTGAAGGTCACTAAGCATGATGCAACAGTCAGGCATGAAATATCTCTAACCAGACCTGGTACTTGTACCTTACCATCACTACTGAGGGGAAAAAAAAAAAAAACTCTATGCTCCACCTGTGCTCCTACAGATCTGTCAGGATGGGGTGAGATCAGGCAAGCAGAAGCTAACAAATTGGCTCAGTGCACAGTCAGGTAGACAATACAGTACAGCTGCCCAGCTAAAACATAAGAAAACCAGCTTCCCCAAGCAGGGTGGAAATGATAACTTCCCTGAGATTTGGCAGATCAAATACTTGTGGGCAGTTTTGACATTTCCCTAACATTTAAATCTCTCATCAGGCAGGTGACTTCATTCTTTATACCAAATAAACAATCCAATGCTTGCTCACAGTAAGGAGGCTCTTGTAGCTATCTCCATGCCATCACACCACCAACATCAAAGACCAAGAACACCCCCTTCCCAGTAACGAAAACACCCCAGTACCTGTGGTATTTCAAGGCTTGATCCACCTCCCATTTTGTGAGAGGTGGCACAACGTGAACACCAACTGATGCGTGAGCTGCTCGAGACAGTGATTCCCAGCAGAACCTGCTTTGCTCTCGGCGACTGCACGTGGCCTCGATGGCCAGCTGTGCACACCACTACCGTGGGATGAACGCCCTTGCTGTTTTCCAGGCAAGCGACTATTGCTGCCAGTTTGATTCAATTACAGATGCGTTGACAGACTTCAGCAAATTATCAAAACGAGCGGAGCAATTAAAACTATCAAACACAAGAAATCATTACTCGTCCTTCGGCTCAGGAGGGAAGAGGCTCCGCAGCTACTTTGAGTCTTGGGAGAAAAGCCCTTGACTACTTGGGGAGAGAATCCAAATAAATCCTTTCTCCTTGGGGAACTTCACTCTTGCTCTCAGCCCGCCTTTCAGATCAGTCTCTATTTAAGCTCTTTCACTGGACTTTTGGCTGAAGCCCACCACCTATGCGTTCTTTTCCCAACAGAGAAGCAGCAGCTGCTTTCCCAAGGCCTGAGAAGACCCGCCTGACACGTTGTACTCAGGGCAGAATAGACAGCGTGCAACACCGGCAGGGAACCCTCCTGACTCTCGGTGACGTTACAACCGATCTACACAAACAGACCTAATCTGCTTTTCTTCCAGCCAAACAGTACTTTTATTTTTTTAGGTGCTTCCACCATCTCTGTGTTACCAATGACTAAGACCAAAGAGAAAAATAGAGAGGAGGAAAACAAAAAAAAGCCCACAACAAAAAGAGAAAACCCTCAGTCAAAAAACCATTCCCTATGCCAGCAGTATTAGTTAAGAAGTCTGATTACTGCAAGGCAGTCTAAAGCCCTGCTTAACTAGGAAAACAAAATCAAAACCAAACCAAACAACAATATATGAATTAACTCCTCCCCAACTTTTATTGGGTGCTGTAACCTATTTGCAGAGGGAAACATCTCCCCTGGCCCCACGAAGGACTAACCACGCTCTTAGGCACAGACAGAAGACCCAGGACTGCCAAGGTAAAGGTGCTTTTTCTTTTTTTAAATAGACGGCACTCAATGAGGAAATTCAGACCCTTTGAATCATTCTGAGATTTTGTCTCCTGTTTACCTACATCTCAAACAGCTCCAAAAAGGTCTCAAATTCTCCTAATTCCAAGTAGACATGGTGAGGCTCCAACTTTTTGCTTTGAGATCTGCAGATGAAAGGCAACATTCAAGTGCCAAATACCACAGGTTTCTAGTGGTCTCCAATATCCTGAAAATATGTTATTTTTAGTATGTGCCTGGCAGAGAAAGGAAGTGTTAAATCTTGGACCAATATCAAATCTGACTGAAAATTAGCAGCTAGGAACATCCTCTTTGATTATTTATTCCACTCTCCCATATCCGAATAGCCCCAGAGGGGTAGTAGCGATGACAATCACTAGGAAAACACCTGATGATAGCAGGTTAGTACAGAGCATTTGCCTGGCTCTCCCCATGAAAACATCCCAGAGTTTGTTTCTTCATTTTTGAAGAGCAGACTCCTGGGGGAAGAGGGACGGTCTGTCGGAAAAGGGCCCCTAGTGCTTCGCTGCAACTCCTCCACTGCAACACTTGTAAAAGAACAGGAGACAGAAGAAAACCCCAGCTAATCCACTTCCAGATGCGTTTATTATTTTCTCAGATGTCTTTATGGTGAGAGAACAGCCTGCAGAGCACCGAGTCACGTTGCTTGTATTTACAAACACAGCACAAGAAGCGCATTACAATTTGTCAGTGCTTGTAGAGGCTTCAAGGCTTTTCATCTCCGTATCTGCTAGCTTCTCTCTAAACTAAGAAACTTGATCTGCTGCAGTTTTAACAGCATTTTGATCTCAGTTACATTTGGCATGGTGCTGGGCCAGCCCGATTTAAATCACTGGCGTGTCTACAAGCACCAGTCAGCATAAAATCGGAATTCACGCCACTTGCCCGCAGGGTGGACACGGCCTAAGAGAGGGATGGTCAAGCAGGACACAGCTCTAGCATCATATTTCTTCCTCATTTATTCAATACCAAATCAAAATTCGGATGTGAAGACCGCTCTTGCAGCACCTGGGCTACACCCATGCTGTCAGACAGTAGCCGAGTCAATGGCCGTGAGCTCTTCAGCAGCATCCTCAATAACCAGCACATCTGCACCCCAGGACCGTCTCACTCACCCGATTCCTGCCCGTTGTGTGCAAACCTCTCCTGCCTGCAGTGCCACACCGAAGTCTCTCTCTGCCCTGCTCCCTGCCCGTTACGGGCAGCAGGCAAGCTTGGTCTGTGAGACATCAACCAGCTGCACCTGCACAGGGAGTCGCAGAGCAGGAGGGGTTCCGTCCTGCTGCACCACAGCTAGCAGAGGCATGTTTGCCCACGAGGTGCAGAATATATCGATGACATCCTTTAAAAATGTTGTTTTCTTAGTGGCAGTCAGTGCAAAGCTATTGGGAACTTTTTCCCTCGGCAAGCAATGAGGCTTGGCTGCCATCTCCTCTCACCTCCTGAACCAGCCAGGCTTATCATCACCATCAACCCGCTCCTAGCAGCAGAGTTTTGGGTTTTGATTCCGATTTTGGCTGCCTTGCTGGAGCAGAAATGAAGATTTAGCTTCTCTGATGAACTACAAAGCACCATTCAAACACTGCTCCTCACCCCCCCAGCTCCTGGTGTGACCCCAGAGCACATTACGAGGTCTCAAAAGGGCAGAGGCACCAGGGCAGGGCATTTCCTCCAGTCAAGGACAACACAGACAACTGTCCCACATGCACTGCACCAAAGGCAGCACGCCAAGAGCTACCAAGGCAAGGGGAAGCCTGCAGTGCTCCTAACTAATAAGGTCATCGCAAACGACATCAACTCCTTTAGGTCAGAATGAATGACAACCAGAGCACGCCACAGAAGGCTGCACGGAGAATTCACAGATGGACAGGCATTCTCAATTAAACTGTCCTCCCCTCCCACTCTCCTCTCAATTACTGCTCTAAAACCCCTCAATTATCTAAACTCAATTAGTCTTAGAATATTTGAAGCTTCCTGTTCAGACTAATTTCTCTCTCTTTCCTCATCTGGAGTGCTTGACTTGCATTAAAGAACACTTAGTGCCTGTGGTAAGGAGAACTTTACAAAGGCAGGTCAGGACTGCAGGGTATTCATGATCTCCCCTCTATCCTTCCAGTGCCTGAGAACACCATGCACTCAGCCTGGGCATATATCTATCCAGATGAAATTTCAGCATCTCTGACATGCTTTTTTTTTTTTTTTTTATACCTTAAGCCAAACATTTTCATTGCTAGTAGCAACTATCATCCACTGCAGCTATTTTCACTCCTAAAGATTTCCGTATGTACTTTCCAAAATTATTTGCAAAGCAGTAATTTTCTATTATTGCTATTATTATTCCTGGGAACAAAAAACATGGTGTTAATTCCAACAAAAAAGAACATTGGTGGCAAAGCAGATAGTAAGACAAGACAATACAAGGAAGCAGTTAAAAGATTCCCTTTCATTTTAGTGATGTGACTTCTTTGTCCAGACTGAACCTGCACATTTTCATTCAAAGGGCAGCAATAAAATTCCTGAATTTGGAAGCTCTTGGCATTTTATCCTCTGCAATGATGGAGACCAATGTCAAGACTTCCCTCACCGTATTTCCTTCACTTTCTATCAGAATCTTGTAAGAAACCTTGATTATAAGATTTTGCGCCCCTCCTGAAGTGCGAGTATCTCACTCTCCCTCCAAAATATATGTGAAAATAGCATCCCCACAGCATAAGGGCCCCAACCAGCAGGGTTATTGGTAGACTCACACCTTCAGAATTGTCTAGAAACTACTTGCTCATTTATGCAGGGAGCCAGATAAAAGGTAGTTTCTGTCCCTCCAGACAAAGTTTAGAGGAAAAAAAAATACTTTTTAGCTGCAAGGACATGTGCACATGGACCTTTCAGCTTCATTATCTTGATTCAATCAGATTTTTAGATGCACCTGTGCAAAATATGTACTCTGAGTTGAAAATTAGCTACTTAGTTTAGCTTGAACCTATTCCAAAAAAGCTTAAACTAACCATAAAATGGTTAGCTTGCTTAACAGGTTGCACTAAATTAATATCACATCTGTACTTAAGGCAGTTCACTGATGCCTCATGCAGGCAAACTCTCACGGACAGGAAACTGAAGCATAGACAGATTAAATGCATTGCTCAAGATTAAATAAGAAATCTCTGGGCAAGCCAGAACTGAACCTAGTCTGAGTCCCGATTCAGCACATTAACCACAAGGCTGTCTCCATTAGTGTACTTGCTGCCCAGGGTTGCTGTGTGGGACTGAATGCAAACTGCTTCGCGGCAAGCTCTATCAGAGAACCAGACATCTCCTCTGACTACGGTGCAGGTGCAGGATTACACTTTTCCTGTTTAAGAGGAAACCTCTCTGTCCAACTCTCCACAAAGATAGAACTGTTCTGGTCCGGAACTGGCTGGAAAACAAGAATTCCATTTTGCAACCACTTTTGAGGTTTTAGTATTTAGTTCAATTCTTGCACTGGGATAATACCAAAATTGAAAAGTGGACTTTTTTTTTCCACAAAAGCCAAAGAGGAAAGTCAGGTAAAAAGAACAAACAAAAAAAAGCAGAGATGCAAACCTTTCTCTCCCACATCCCTTAAAAGTGCTTTGATTGAGAATACCACCCATCCCCTGTACTCTCCTAACTTTGTAACCTGCAGTCTCTTCCACCCAGAAGTTTTATCTCTGAGTGAAGAAGGTTCCCAAGAGACCAGGTTCTTTGAAACTAATACTGCTCTAGGTGACCCTGCTTCGGCAGGGGGGTTGGACTAGATGACCCACAGAGGTCCCTTCCAACCCCTACCATTCTGTGATTCTGTAATACATTTCTACCTACAGTTCTATTATTAGCATGGCATTTTTTCCCAGCATTAGAGCGTCATTTTCTTTAGGCACACAGCTACAGGAGGATGAGGAGGAGGCCATAAACCACGTTAGTCCTGGGCCTTTAGATGCAGATTATAATGCAAAGAATCATTTCGTGCAGTCAATGCTTGAAAATGTCTTGCAGGCTTACTACTGTCGAATGGCCCATTTATTTTTTCAGGTCACGTACTGGGTTTGTTTGGTTTGGTTTGTTTTTTTCCTCTTTATAGATGTTGATACACAGGGAAATGATTAAGCTTTTAATTTATTTTGTAAGTTTTTAGGCTTCAATCTAAAATACACTCTTCATATGAACCAGGCAATAGCGTAACTCCCCTTTCAGGTGAGCATCAATTTGTTGTTGTACCTATTCCACTCATCTTTTACAGGGAATCCACACACAGAGTTTGGAAGTTTGTGACTCAAGCTCACAGCACAGGTACGCTCCCACCTTCCAAAGGTCCAGCTGGGCTCCAACAGCTGTTGCTGAAAATACCAGGGTGTCAAATTCTGCAGAATTTGAAAATTAAATTAAAATCTAATTAATTAAAATTTAATTAATTAAAGCCTGGCCCTACAGGTATGAGAAACACTTTAGCTAAAATGCTATCATTTATGCAAATTATGAAAACCTGTGAATACTGATGGCTTCAGTGCCCGGACGGGGCTAAGAAACCTTTTGGCTTTGACTTGGGTAAGAGCCTCCTTCTTTCACCAATAAAACTGAAGACTAAAGTAAAACTCAAACTATATAAACCAAAGTTATTCTAACAGCTTGTAAAGACAGATGAGAGTCATTACATGATTTATACACACGAGGGTACTGGGATAGACAGGATTAGATGATTTACCCAAGATGAAACAATGAGTCAGTGACACAGTTTTCTGCTGTCCAGTGAAAACACGGATGTACAGTAAGCTGAAAAGAATTCATCTATTCCCCATATCAAAAGGAAAAAGGAGAGAGTATTCCCTCTGCTATCCGAGCTCGTGGTTCCAATAAGTGTTGATAGAACCGAATTTGGCAAGCAGGAAATTAGCTGCACTAGTCACATATGCAAAGCATTTGCTGAAAATAAAAATCTTGAGTTACTCAATTAACAACAGTTTTCACTTGCCGAAGCCACGGGCACCGCATATCTATCACAGCAGCAATTTACTCCTTGCTGCTTTCTTGAGAAGTTAGAAGGATACGACCCATTCCGTGTCCAAGGCACAGCATAATCAGTCAGGACATTGTGCAATGCCAGAGTCTTGCCTCATGTCTGCGTTCAAATTGCACAAAAAGTGACTTACTTGGTTTCAGTCAACACCAACTTCGATGGTAGGATTTTCAGTTGTTCACGGATCAGATTTTAGTGGGCTGATAGGATCAACATGAAGAATGAACAATTCAGCTGAAGGCTTGTCAACCCTCAGAACGCCCTGAAGTGGGCCATATCCTGCCATAAATATTTGCACAAAAATCCTGCTGACCTCAGTGGTGGTTCTCAGTACAAAATGATGGCAGGATGTGGTCACAGTGATCCTTCTAATAATAGGTTTTCCATCGAGATCAATGGACATTGGGTCTCATTTCATTGCCAAAGCTTGGTTCTGAGCTCTAAAGAGAGACATTGTTTTCCTGCAGCAGGGAGCACAAAATTGCCAAATTTACTTCTGGCAAAGGCAGAGTTTTATTTTTAATGCTGAATAACACCAAAAATGTCTGATATTAATTAAGAGAGTGTCTTCCTTCAGCATATCTCAAAAAAAAAACAATCTTCCAATGTTGCTGTTGGAAAGACACACAGAAAACATGAATATATCCACATTTAAAGTCAGACACAAAATAAGCAAAACCCACTTTTCTGTTCCCTAAGTGCAATTCTAAGGTGAGTTTCGCATGCATGGAAGCAGCAGGTGCTCAGATCTTCACGAGAGTCAAGTCAACATAACAGAGGTGTTGAAGACCCAGGCCCCCAAGTAAGTTTCTCACAGGCACATTCCTAAGTCTGTAGGCAGCACCCTTCACTCCTTTTTTCCTGAGCCTATCCCTCCCTTGGTGTTCCTTACAGCTTTGATGCCTGTATGTAGAAATCCTTATCTTCAGGATGCTAAAGGATGACTGAATGTTTTCCAGTGTTTTATTCATTATCTCAGTTCAACATTAACTGATTTTAATCTTGTGGTTCTCTTGTAGAGATAAGAAGCAGCCTGCCAGGGAAATAAGCATTTCACAGGTTAACAGCACAACTCTTCTAAAGAGGAAGCAGGTTTGTTTTCTGCCTTATTTTCTGGAAAACGTTAAAACAGTAAAATGAAAGAGCAGCAGTGGAGAACAAGTTGTAAAGGAGCTAATTTCCTGCTCGCAGCAGCTCTGATAAATTTCAGTGTTGGATGACAGGGGCTGTGGAGAGCGAGGGGAGGGGCGGCTCTCTTCCTGGAAAGCCAGACAGGATAGGATTGATTTGAGACATCTTCGTTGCCAGAACAGCCGGTATTGGCTAATCATCAGAAAACAGAGACTTCAACCTACAGGAAGCGGAGAGCAAGGAAGACGTCTGAATCAAACCTTCAGGTTCCAAATGTGTAAACGAACAAAATAATAACAACAGGAAAAAAAAAAAAAAAAAGCAAGCCCCTACTCACACACAAGCCTTCCTGGAGACTGACAAATGCCAAAGGAAGTGCCAGTGCCCTGACTAACAAAAGAATCCTGAAATGCTGCAGGCTCGGGTGCCAGAGCCGGCACCCAGTTAAAAGTGGGTGGCTGCCTGACACGACTGCTGCCGGATGGAACGACAGCTCAGCATGAATCACGGGGCAAAGGATTCCTTCAGTCCGGGAGGAATCGGTACAATGCACAGGCTGCCTGCTGGGGGGTTTTTCAAACTTTTTTTTTTTTTTTTTTTTTTTTTTT
>Ga0065711_1049934_pt1 | contig 11058 bp, 5 predicted proteins | sample Hoacrofraction12_FD_59098 | JGI IMG/M metagenome (GOLD analysis project Ga0065711, IMG submission 59098) | Hoatzin crop microbial communities from Cojedes, Venezuela - Epithelial fraction 12 v2 (version 2) | ecosystem: Host-associated > Birds > Digestive system > Esophagus > Crop | place... | reverse complement strand
TTTTTTTTTTTTTTTTTTTTTTTTTTCTGTACTTTAGACAAATAGCTTTGTGGCTTTAGCCTGAAAATTGCAGGCTTGCTTTCTGGTTTGAATACTTTCTTAAGTTACTATCCAGCAACATTGTAAATGAGTATGAGGTGAAGTGACAGGGTAGGAGGAGAGAAATAGCTAGAATATTTCCACAGATAAAGAAGCTGCATGTGCAGCAAAGAGGATAGTATTGAATCATTTAAAAGAACTTTCTCTTGTTTCCTGATGTAGGTGTCATTTTAAATTATCTTATTTATTGTCTGTGTTTTTTAATGTGCCATTTTAAAAATGAAAGAAAATAGGCAAAAATTAATGTTCATGTTCTAAATTAAATCCTGCTTGCACATGCTGTGCAAAAAAAAGCAGTAGATCTGTCATTCTAAAGACCGCATTAATCCTGCCAGTATTTGTAGAGAGCTGCTGTCCCTAAATGTGTGTGCAATAGATAGTCTAATTGCCTCATTCATAGTTGCAGGATATGCATTCTCTTCCTTGGTGACAGCAAACTTCATGTTGTTTCCTGCTCACTGTATTTCTTGACAAAGATTGGGGCTGCATATCAATCACCGAAGCATTTCCTTGCGTTAAACATTTCTTCCTGTGACAAGTGATTTATTGTTCTGTTTGATAGAGCTTGTGTTTGTGTCATGTCAATACTGTCCAGAGTCTTTTTCTTATAATTCAATAGTATTTGAGCACTTGTCACTCTTAAATGCATTGCTTAATCCTCACATTACTGGCATTGTCCAGACTGGCAGTGAGACAAGTTCTTAGAAGCATCTGAAACTTTTAAAGCCTTAATTAACAGATTGTCAGACTGTCTGTGGGTCTGCATGTTACTTGTGACCGCTCATGTGTTTTTGTCCACTAGGAATTAATAGATGATGTTCCTGCTGAAGGATAGAAAGCAAAAGATAACATACCTTCTCAGAGTGCAAGAGATACTTGAAAATAAATATGCATGTACAGCAGTAGAAGAGGCATGTCTGATTTTTGGTATCTATTTTTATAACACCAAAGTCAAAGCATATGTCATTTAAAACAGCGCACCTTTGTAGACTCCGGGGATAACTTTCTCATAGACTTTCACTGTGTTTTCTAGTTTTTTTTTTTAAATTGTAATCTCCAGGTTTTTTTAAATGGTGTAAGTGGGCCTTTTATTCTTGCTTTATTTTTTCCTACAGAGAAGTATATTCTCTGTTCAAATTAGGTGCAACTATAGTCCTGCCACAAAGCCAGATAAGAGAGTTGTCCACAGAGATGAAAGCTGGAATATTTCAGTAATAAAAGTATAAACCTCTATTGTCTGAGCTGATGGAGATCACTATTTTTGTTTATTGTAGCACTTTAGCCACAATATTTGTCTTAAAAGTGGTTTTATTGTCCTTTTAGTTTGCCTTTCTTTTTCATTTACTTTCCTTTCTTTTCCTTCACTCATTATTTTCCTTCATTTCTTTCACAAATCCATCTTTCTTTTCATGTTTGTAGCACTTTTTGCTGTAGGTCATGTTTCTAACTTTCATTTTCCTCTTCTTTTCTCTTCTCTTTCTCTTCTTTTAAAGCCATATATTCTATGGCACTAAAAAACCCCCCTATGTATGTTTTTTTCCTTGTCCTGCTTTTCCCCAGCATATCGTCTGTGTGTTCTCACAATTTATTTTGTATATGTACTCTTTCTTCTCTTTCCCATTGTGTATTAATCCTCACCTTATGTAACTGAAGGGATAACACAAGTACTTTTTGTGCTGCCTTGTCTCATGTTCCCACATCACCAGGGAACAAGCAGAAAGGAAAGCTAACTTACTCGCACATGTTTTGATACCTGCCCTTCTCCTACACAAAGCATCATTGGCGATCCACCCCTTTTTTCACTCTCCAGCAAGAGAAAATTTATGTCTCTTCTGAGCATCTCAGAACACTCAATGTTGCTTTCATTGAGAAGCATGAAGTAGCTTCTTTTTTGTGGACTTTTAAAGCTTTTATATGTGGTGTAGGACACAAAAAAATGCTACCCATTGATTCCAAGATATTTCTTCTCCTATTGGATTAAACTTTAACTTGCTTATTTTTGTGGTTCACCTCCTCCGGACTGGGTGTGTATATCCCTCACCACAGAGAGCAAGCAGACTATTTTGTGGAGAAGAACTCTTTGCAAGCCAGTAAAGGGTTTTCTTCTCTCATGATGATATTTTTAGGGTTAGTGAGGTTCATTCAGAATTTGGGTTCCTGCTGACTTGATTTTTTTATCATGTGCAAATTTTCCACTGCTTCAATGCATGCAAGCAGTTAGCCTAATGATCTCATGAAAAAGTTGTGAAGCAACTTCTAATTGCTTGACTGGGAGGCTCATTTCTGCATTTTCTTCCTAGAATCACAATGTCTACACTACTTATAGATTGTTCAGACTGGAGTAGCATGTTTGTTTTTGGTTTGTGCAATTGTGAACACAATGCTTGACCTGTTTTTTTGCACCACTGTCCACACCAGTGGAGTAGCAGACTGGCTTTAAACCACCTCTGTGGGTTTTAAAAGCCCTTTGTGAAGCAGAATGTGGCTGTATGTAAGACTCATTCCTTCCTTGCTAATGGAGACATCACACCATACATCCCTTAAATATTCACATTTATGTCAGCGTATAACTGAATCTTTGCTGGATTGGCCTTAGAATGCAGAGCTCAGTCACTGCTATCTACAGTTAAGGGTCTGTCTCCCCCACTTTGAGGAAAACAGCTAAAATACTGTATTTTAGCTTGTGTTTAAACAGCCACAGGAAGCTCTGTACTTTTCATTTGTTCTCTGTATGCTATCTTGATAAATTTACTGTATTTTTGCTTGGAATAATTCTTTTTTAATGCTGGCGTTCAGGAGTGTGTTTTAGTTTTCTATGGAGCTGAACTGTGCAAGCTGGTTGTGGAAATGGAGGCATTGTTTCGTGAGAAAACAATGAATAACACATTTATTTTTTTATTTGTTTTGTTAGCCTAATACTAACATACTCTGTTTGCACACAGACTATTCTCCTAGTAGTCTTCTTTCTGTGCTTTCTTTGATCATTGACTGGCCTGCTGCAATCCTCAGTGTTTGATGCTGTGTTGCTTTAAATGTGCTGGACTACAAGTTACCTTCCGCCTTCATTTATGCTGTAGTGCGTCCCACCGAATAGCTTGATTATACCTTCTTTATTGCTGAATGGTGGCAAAGTGAGTGTTGTAAAGGCAACAGGCTGTTATCTGTATAAACAAAGCCCAAACTATTTGGAATACTCCTGTGGCCCGCATTGTCTGTACCACTGTATTGTGCTGTGCCCTGCACCACCTTTGAAAAAAATAGGGATAAAAAGTTTTGGCTGCTGTGGCTGAAGACACTTGTTGACATGAAGGTGCAGTCATCTGGTAGAATCATGGACTTTTCACCTGTTTGAGCTTCCATTTGCTTCAGGAACGAAGAACCATAAACAGAAGAAAACCAGCCGCCTGCTTCTTCTCATCTTAAAATTCAGATATCTCAGACCGAGTTATTGTCAGCGTCTATACATCTTCTCCGTACCACTCAGGATTTTGAAGATTTTAGTCATATTCCGTTAAGGTCCTCGGTTTTTCTAAAAACCCCTACCCTGCTTGACTGTTGCTCAAAAGGAAACTGTTTTATACTTTTAGCTAAAGTAACAAGAAAGTTTGAGTACCTCCCAGTTCTACTGTATCCATTCTGAGACAAAAAGACCAGAACTGCAGATAATATTCACAGTTCATATGCAGCATAAATTTACGTCGCAAAGCAATTATGTTCTCTTCTTTATTTGCTAATCCTTTCTTGACATTTGATTTCCTTGTTTGTTCTCCCATTTTTTCTCTGCTGATCACCAAACTGCTTATCGTACTATTTGGGTGCAAGGTCTTGGGGTTAATGGACAATAGAGAACAATTCTAACTTCACAGATGGAAGTCTTCCACCACCACCCCCTCCCCCCGCCTACATTTACATTTAGTCAAACTGAATCTCAGTTGTAATTTTAAATAGATTCCTAGGTCATGTGAAATATAGTTCATCTCAATCAGTCCTCAACTTTATGACACTGAATAACAGAGCTGACAGAAAACTTTACAAGCCTATTGCTCACTCACTTTTTCAGGACACATACAAAAATATTGAACAGCCATATATACCCGTGGAACTAGTGATGTCCCTCCATTTCAAGAATTAACCATTTTTGATGTTTTTCCCTTTCTTCTCTTTTCATATTTTTTTAATATGCCTGTGCAAGCACCTTCCCTTTTGTACCATGGCTGCTTACTTTGCTTAAAAGTCAGGTGTTGTGACAAGTCCTCCACAACAGAAGATCCTACCATAGGAATATTGATAGTTTCTTCTCCTTGAAAGGCATAAGTGAAGAATTCCTGCAACCTCAAATTCTGTGTGGATGCACTTGGCAAAGTGAGGTAAGTGAACTTAGGCTTCATCTCAATTTCCCAGGGGTCTTGGTTTGGCCGTGGCTGGCCACAAAGGGCCACGCGGTAGCTCTATCACCCCTCCCCCTGCTGGGGTGGGAAAGGAATGGAAGAAAAACAGGAAAACTCATGGGTCGGAATGAGTGCAGTTTAACAGAACAGCAAATGAAGAGAACAGTAACAACAACAATACTGATAACAAAAATATACAAAACAAGCAGTGAAATGCAAATAGCAACTCTCACCGCCCAGTGCCCCACGTGCTTCTGAGCTGCAACTGCCTTCCCTCCAGGCAGCTCTCACACCAGAACCCAGCATGATGGCACACGGTATGGAATACCCTGCTCTGTTTGGCCAGCATGGGTCAGCCAGCCGGCTGTGACCCCTCTGGCTCCTGGTGAAAATAAACCCTGTCCTGGCCGAACCCAGGACACCAGGACTCTCAGTTGCAGCCTCAAGATAGGGACATAAACCCTTGAGGAAAACAAGATTTCACATCTGCATCAACATTTAACATTTCTTCTTGTATTTCTTTGGGGTCCCAGTAGTCAGTGTATTGGCTGTTCGCATTCCTGAATCAACCTCCTCATTCACCCCTGTGCTATGTGTAAGAATTTTTGTTTACCAAAGTCAGTTTCATGTATTCCAGTCCCTGACCTAAATATCTATTCGAGTTTCCAGTGCTGAACATCACAGTGCCTAAGGCCCTTTATTGATGCCTGAGTTGGGAGTTCATAACAGAAGCTTTTGCCAAATAATGGAGTTTCATCAACTGAGTTGAAAAAAAAAGAAAGATGTGATAAGCAGCTGGATACTTTGACTGATCACAGAATAACTGTGAGCTGTCAGCAGGAAGTAGCATGGAAAAGGCAAGTATGATCTTAAGATGACAGGACAAGAATTCTTAGGAAACAGAAAGGTATTGAAGTATTTATGCCGTTGTTCAGGGCTTGAGAGAGAGGTTTTTCCTGAATGCATGTTCAATTCTTGTTTCTTATATTTAAAAAAAAAAAAAAGTAAAAGCTGGGCTGGTGCCAATAAGGGTTCCTTGGATGGCTGGGGTAGTAGGAATCCTTCCTCTTGAATTTAGAAGAGCTCACTTTGTATAGCCTATGGATAACCTAGCATGGATGTAAGGACATCAAAGGCTTTATCCTAGAGATTAAAACATTTATACTAAAAGAGAAAGGGGGTAAGCAGGCCATGAATTAATTTTAGAGATTACATGAAGCTGCTCAGTAATTAGATGCCTCCATTTCTATAGCATCTTTTCACTGTGGGCCAAAAAATCCTGTTTCCAAAATGCAGAACACAAACTAAACACCTGTGACACCAGGGGACTGCCCTGGATGATCCAGGAGGAGTATTCGAGTCATTCATTTCTAATGCACAATAAAGACTTTCAGATATCTTCTCTGTGACAGACATATTCACAAAGATTATTGGCTGTAATTTTAGTTTCTGTTATCAAATAAAAGAAGTTGAATGAGATTATTTTTTCTAAGGCATGTACAGGCGACTGTATTTCTACATGCTTTCTTATCCTATTTCAGTTTGCCAAGAGCTGTAAAACTTGATTGGAAGACTTAGGTTAGCACAATGACTGTAGTAGTTCTAGGCAGATCTCTCTTATGTATCTCTCTGATGTGAATCTCTGATAAGGCTGCGTCTTGGCATTGTGTTTTCCCATGTTTTCAGCTAGTTCGGCCCAGCATGGGCAACCAGGTTTTGCAGGAGACCTTCCACACAGTCAACACAAGAAAAATACATAAGTCATTTTAACAGCAAGTTCATTCAGTGGTGCTCTTTGAGACATATCAAGCCAAACTGTAATTGTATAAAACAAGACAAAGCCCATTTTGGTGTAAAATTGGAAATTCTATTGCCAGTAGTCTTCCTTCTCTATGGAGTATGCAATTACTGCTACAAAGGATTTTGACATTTTAATGTGTAAATTTTGATAATTGAAACTTTTCAAGGCTTTATAGATAGAGACTGATCTCATCCAATCTTTTATACATAGTGTATTTCATCTTTGTGGTGATACTCATCTTTTATTTTTTAAAGCAGCAATTAAAATTTTGGGGCCCTTGCCCTTGACAGAATGCAAGAACATTAAGGCCATTTGCAGCTGATCCTCTTAGGTTTAGCTGTCTGAATACCTGGCTCAGACTGACTACTTCTGTGGTCTTACTCCTGGAAGATATTCGGTGCCTTATAAATATTAACTGAATTGTTGCAATAAAACTGATTTGTTATTTATAGCATGTCTTTATTTTCCTTCATGCATAATTTAGTATCTTTTAGCATGAATGTAATTGCTAGGCTTTTGCAAATATAATTTATATTGAGCTTAAAGGATGGGAAGAAACAGCTGTGTTCTAGTCTCTGGATTTCTGTAATGTCTCTGCTGTTGCCATATGGTAAAATTTAAATAAATAAACATGATCACTGTATGAAAGGTACAGCATATATTTATATATGTTTTAGAGTAATTTGTGAAGATACTCATTATTTAGGCATTCTCTGGCTCTGCTACTCTGTGTCTACTTAAATGAACAGCTTCATATCACAGCCAGGTGTTGCGTTAATTTGGCAGAAAATAAACCTCCTTGCGTTCTAACTCTCCTCACTGGAGTGGGAGGCTAGGTGTGGCTAGGTTTAAATTCTGAGTGATATCCGATTTGCCACTACCAGTCCAGCCGCGTTTAATATGTATATTAAACTACCACAATTCTGGATACACTAATAGCGGTCTGCACCTTCAGTCCAGTTGTGCTCATGAACTAACATGGCCGTATTTGGTTGTGTTCAGTGAGAAACTGTGACAACTGGCTACTTACACAGTGCAGTTTTGTTTGTGCAACAGGTATATAGGTTTTTTGAATTGCCAGTGATAGTGACTGTCTGCAGGAAAGCACGTGCAAATATGATGTTATTAAGTATAAAACACGCGAAAAGGTTATATATAATATAGCCTGGCTATAAACATTAGGGAGTAACTCTCTAGAGAGATTTCTAAGATTCCCAAGAAAAGCGCTCTGTCTAAGTCTCACCAAAGGCGTCCCAAGGAGGGGAGAAGCAAGGCTCAGCCCGTCAGCAGATCCCGGTAGTCAGAGGCAGTCTGAGATGGAGTTTCCCTTGACTTGCTCACGGTGTTATCTTCTTCTCTGAAAATCCCCCATTTCCCTGACTATTTTTATATCCTTTCTACATTCAAGGTGGAGTTTGAGTGACTGTAGTCATACATACCTTTTATCATGAGTGGTGTAAAATTCTCTCGCTTCACGTTTAAAGGTATAGTTTACAAAAAATCGAGAACGCAGACTCAAAGAGGAGTGGTCGCACCTCGGAGGCGGGTAGCCTTCGGGATGGAGGTGTGTTTTGGTATGAAAATGATATTAAAATGAGAAAAGTTCACAAAAGGATAGCATTTTGGCAAGGTTTCAAAAACCTGTTGGCTCAGGGGGCCAGATGAGCTACTTATCAGTTCTAGAGGACCATCTCTTCCTGCTTTATCATCACGGAGCATGGCCATGGAGTCTCCACTCCGTTCCATCCTCTATGGTATGTTGCAGGGAGTTGCTGTGTGAGTGGATTCCTTGCGTGCCTTGTGCAGCTGTGTCCTATCCTCAGAGCTCCTTTTGATTTTATGCTTTTCCTCAAAGGGTGAACACCTACCTATCACTAAATCCCTAAACCAAAAAGATGTGGTTTTTTACAGTAGTCAGATAGAAAGTATACTTCCTATACAGCTTAATCAAAATTCTCTTTTGTATCTGCCAGACCTACTTACCTAATTTATAGCATACAAAACTACCAATTGTCATTTAGCAGGCTACAGAGGATCTGCTTGTTCAAAATGGTTGTGATAATTGCCTTTTTCCTGGAGCATCTCATGATAGTTGCCTTGACTGAGATGAGAACATTGAACTGTTTGGTTACTGCTATGGACCTCTTTGTTATTAAAGGCAACTTCATCCATAGCTTTACAGTTGTAAAGTCTGGGCACGGTCATCATTTTGAAAATGGGAAAATTATAACAAAAAAAAAATTTTTATGTACAATATTTCTAACTAATTTTGCATATCTATGACATGAATTCTGCAGAAAATCTGTACCAAAAGAGAATTTTCTCAGTAATGTGACATCTCTAGAGTGGGCCCTCATGCCAGTAAGATAAATGCTTGTTATATGTGATTGTCCGTTATCTTAGAACTTGGCAATTTACTGCATTCAGGTGATAAATAACTGTTTGATTTGCACTGAACTTCAACACAAAGTACTTCTACAGAAAATAACTTTTTTTTCACAGATTTTGTTGTAGTGAATTTTAAATTCTATATGAAAGTATGAATCTTAACAAATTGTCTTTTAAACGGAGTAACATGAATAATGCCTATTTCAAAGTCTTTGATCACAAATTATGAGTAAAAATGTGTAAAAATTCTCAGAAAATTCTGGGTTTACTCATGCATTGTATTGCCTCAATACAGGCAATTAAATACTTTATTATTTTAATCCATAAAATTCTCCAAAATCTTTCCTTACACGCAAAATTGAGCATAGCTGCCCTGTAGGCTTCTGTTTGTAATAAATTGTAGCTTTCTTCATTTAGGAATTGAACAACATATTCACCTTCTTTGTTATTAATTTTGCTTAGGAAGGACTTCAAGATTAAGCTACTCATTTCTCACTCATTTAAAACTTTCCAGCTAATCCAAAGGTAAGCAGAACACAAAGTGGTTCTGTACTCAAGACAAGCTAGACTTACATTGTCCTCAGGCTCATATCACTTTAAAAGCATATATTCTTTGAGTGACTTAAAAAAATACAGTTTCTGTATTATTATTGATGAAGAGGTAAATACAAATAGTTGATATCAGAACATTTCAAAATAAATAATTGAACTTCAAACTATAATTAAAGTATTAAATCCATTGTCTTCATTCAGAGCCACTGAGTTGAGATGACTTGCAGATATCTTGGTTTGGATTTGCTCAGCCTTGCTTACTTTTTCTTCTTCTGTGTCTGATATGAACGTGAGTACAATACAAATACATTGAGATAAATTGACTATGATTAAGCGCTCAATCAATTCTATTGTGCTTGCATTATCTTGTTTGCAATTGTTACCTGTAACATTCTATGACTAATAACAATTACTGATCTAATGAATAAGAAGAATTTATATATATGGAACAGCATTTTATCAACAAAAAACCAAATTCATAATCAAGTCTGAAGTGTCTTTCTTTTCTTCAAGAACCCGCCTCCTTTTCCTTCCTTCAGAAACCCAACATGCAAGTCAGTTCAGTTCTCTGATCAGAGACCACATTAGGGCTAGTTTGAATGGAGCACTCTGGAAAAGGGTCAAAGCTAACCCTGCTATCTCTGTTATTTTATGAAACAAACCTCCCGTCAGTTTTGAATAAATGTTTTGTAAACAACATACAGAACTTACCTATTATTCCGACTCCCTCTTTGAGTCCTGTGGACACAGACTCTTTTTAGATCTTTGCTACAGAGAACCTGTCTGCAATCAACCTGAGGATGACTAATTCATAACAGTATTACTCCACTGAAGAGCCTGCAGCTGGAGAGCACTTACAACAACATGTCAATTACCCACCTACTGCTTTCGTGCCTGTAAAGACGTATTAAAGGGGGAGGTCCTTGCTAGCCATAGATGTTTGACAGCTATATGGTGTATATATTGTAAGACTTAAACTGCAGCTGACTCCTGTGCAAAGTGAATGACTTCTTTCTGTAAATAAACGCATTTCATACTCTCTTAAGAGACCACCAACGAGGGGGCATTTTTATTTTTTGAGGGGTTTATTCTTCATACAAAACATGCATTGTGAATGACATTGTGTCTGTGAATATATGGGAGAGTGATTGTTTACAGTTTTTAAGCATATAACCTAGTTGCATTGAGTTGTCTCTTTGGAGGGTGCTGCATTTCCCCACTAATGGTATAGAGCATTTATTTTCCTAACTGGTTCTCTGCAGTCAATGAGAGTACACAGTGTGCTAAATCTCTACAGTGTCGTTCAACTCCGGAAGTGTAGATGATCTCCAGAGATCCTAGAGTATTTTTCAGGTGATGTCTATAATGTCTATAATGTTGAGAATCATGTAACTATCACCACGCAGTAGGCACCCACAGGAGAAATCACAGCAGGTATGAAATACTGTATCTTACCACCATGCGAAAGAATTGAATTTACCCAGAGAATTCAACAGGTGACAAATAACTTTCCTAAAAGTTATGATACATAATGAAATCAGACTCGTGAAAGTAACAGTTTTGGCCAAGTTCACTGCATTAGTTTGAAGGATTTCTGAGCAGAATACCTATTCATCCTTTCCTTGACACAATTTCTCTACACAGCTGTAGAGAATGACCATGGTTCTGCTGATCGGTTTCCCTCACCTTCAGCACAGTGAGTTCTTTGAGTGGTGTCCTGGGTTTGGCCAGAACAGGGTTAATTTTCACCGGACTCCAGGAAGGGGCACAGCCGGGGGGTGGGGGCTGACCCCACCTGGCCATACAGAGCCGGGTATTCCATACCATGTG
>Ga0065711_1010102_pt1 | contig 11060 bp, 7 predicted proteins | sample Hoacrofraction12_FD_59098 | JGI IMG/M metagenome (GOLD analysis project Ga0065711, IMG submission 59098) | Hoatzin crop microbial communities from Cojedes, Venezuela - Epithelial fraction 12 v2 (version 2) | ecosystem: Host-associated > Birds > Digestive system > Esophagus > Crop | place... | reverse complement strand
CCCCCCCCTCCCATCTCATCATTTTTGTCCCACCAGTGTTTCCTTACCCTTGTATTTCCTTCCTTTTACTGTAGTGGTTTGAGTCACTGTTTGCTAATTGTAGTTTTGACTAATCCATTGTGTTGGCTTTGCTGGTTTTTGTCTTTCTTAGTAGGAAAGGCTACCTCTGGAAGAGTTGAGTTTGTGGTGTTGGCAGGGACTTAATGACTGCATGAATTGCCACACGAAGTATAAAATCAACAGCTCTAACTTACTTTCATTTGTATGAGTGCATTAGATAAAATAGATGGAGCTATTCCAAACTTAAAGTGGTATGCCAGTGACCTAGTGAAAATATTGAAATACAGGCGACTCAACACATTCTAATAAGAGTAATAAAAAGACAAAAATGCTAATCTGCTTTTTGGGGAAGCAAAGCAAGATACTCCGTTAGCATTGGCATGACACTCAGATAAGGCCTGCCCTATGCTGTGTTTAAAGACCAGCTGTGCTTATAAATATAGAGCTTCATCCATGTGAAAATATGGATCAAAAGACCTTGAGTTCGTTATGGAATCAGTCGGTCCATGGCTTATGTGATTTATACACGAGAAGACACGTGTGCTAATGACAAGCTGTCACCACCTGTGGATCATCCTAAGATCAGACTATTGAAGAAGATTAATAAAAAAAAAGTTACCTACAATCCCAAAACTACAGAAATGTAATCTTATTTTTCCCAAGTCTTTTCTTCTCTAGAAATTACTTGTGACTATGCAAAGAGAAGTAAAAACACTATTTAATTGTAGTAGTACCCTTTCTCTTTTCCTGCACAATGTATTAATGACAAGGATTGAATGTCAGCAGAGAATCTGATTGGTTTGGCTTTTTCCCCCACAACTGTGTTTCTTCCCTTTTGTTCTCCCTTCCCTACCTTCCTCAACAAGAATTGAATCACAGAATTAAAATGCAAATGATTGCTGCAGTCATAATTGAAATCATTAGCACAACAAAAAAAAAAACTCTGTTATGGCAGAAAACATCATCCCTATTTGTTTGGAGTTTTTTTGTTTGTTATTTTTTGTTTGTTTGTTTCATGGTGGGTGTTTTTTTTTCCCCTGTAGAAAGACTGAGCTGAAATTCAGTTGTTAATTCTGTTGCAAGTTAGTAAAACATATGAGGCTTTGTTCTGACTAGTTTTACATGTAGGTTCCTCTGAAATTAAGTCATTTTTTTTTATTTCTTATTTTCAGAGAACAAATAACTTTTGTTCAATTTGTGCTTTCCACTTGCTATTTGTATGTGAGTAACGTCCTGTTGTAGTTCTGTGAAAAAATATTAGAGTTCCATGTTCTTAAAATTATTGCAAGTTCTTTTTTTTTTTTTTTTTCTTCTTCCCCCTGAGGGAATTAGTTTGAAATGTATTCTTGAAAACAACTATATACTCCGGTCTGGTAAGAAGAGTTGTGTGCTCATGTCATGCAGAGTTCGGTAATCGCAGTACAACTCTGCAGAAGTGCTGATCGCTGGTCAAAGGACACAGCCATGGGCACGTGAAGTCTTTTCGTACGCTTGACAAAAGCACTGATTGTTTCTCAGAGCTGTTTCGGTATGCCAGTGTACAACTGTAAAACTTTTTAAACAAATATTACTTATCTAATACACTGAAATAACTCATTGCAGACATTGTAGACTAAAGAGAAAGTAACCTGTTAAATCTAGTTATAGGTTTGCTCCACTCCATCAGACACCAAAATAATTAAAATAGTGATCTTTGTATTATAAGAACTACCTAATTACGTATTCTCTAAATCAGATGTTTTAAAGTCAAGTTTTATGCAAATAATCTTACAGAGGTACAATATTCCTATTAGCGTAACAGAGTAATGGTTTATACTTTCGTTAAAGCATCCTTGCAATCTTTAAAAATGTGTATCTGAGTTATAAATTCTTTTAGACCTAAATTTAGCAAAAGACTTTTGTCCACTTGCAATGACATACACAGATGGTTTATATTTCTTTAGCTGGCTGGTAGGTAACTGTAGTTCTGAAGGCATGTAGTGAATACAAGCATGCATGTGTGTTTTACATTAATAAATGGCTACTGAGACCTGCAATTCATTGCATGGAACTAAGGATTGTTACCATGGACATTTTACTGTTATGCACAGTATGCGTATATCTACTTTATGCATGAGATGTCGACACTGAAAAATTTGAGTTATTTCAAATAAGTACTCTGATTCACTAATTACACAAACTGAAGAGGCATCAAAATGTAACTGTGGTTTGTGGCACGATCTCATAGGAATTTTGCCTTTTGTTTTCCTGTAGCTGATTCAGGATGAGATAAGGCAGTTAGTGACATTGCAGACCGGCAGTTGGGGTGCCGGCAAGAGCAGAAGTTTGCCTGCCAAGCCTACAGACGCTTTTTCATCACTAGGAAGTCAAATGGGGATGCGTGCTGAAGTCTTTGAAGAAAATGAGTGTGTTGTCAATCAGCTTAGATCTAACGAAGCAGAAAGTCAGCCAAACGCATCTGATCTGCATCAGGAGTGTTCTGCAAACGATGCTTCAATGAATAGTGGGTATGGTACGCTTTCTGCCTCCGAACTGAACCCTAGCCCATCCAGCGACATTACCAAGTGCGCAGACTACATGGAGAAAACTTCACCAGGACAGGGCGATGCAGCAGTATTGCAGAGTGACACAGTTGTAGCCAGTGTTCAAAACAAAAGAGAACTTCCCCCCCCCAGAATCGGTGAAAATCATTTATCGGGAAGGAATGATACTTTAGTTTTTTCTGCTGAATTTGAACATAAAGTTGACAAAACTCAATGTGGAAAAAAACCCAGGTAAGTGGCACAGTTTTTCCAAATACATTGATTCATTGTAGACAGTCCCCATTCAGTAAACAGCTGTTGGTAACTGGAAACATGCAAGAATTGAATGGAACCTCTTGATTATAAAAAATACTATGCTGCTTGATAGAGAAATTTATTTGTTTGGCCTGATGTTTCTGCGTGATGCTTATTTGCATCTGCAGTGTTTATCTGCTGTAGATACGCTGGGGAAAATATAAAAATCTACTTTTTTCTGCAGATATGAGCTAAGATGCAATTTGCATGTAGTGTTTATCTGTGCACCAGAATTTTAGGTGCTGATTACCAATTTTAGATGACCTATATTTTGCTGTTGTGCTCAACCAGTCTTTTTTTGCCAGCTTGTATCCATGCATTATAAATTGTATCAGACAACAGCCAAACATGTTTGGGTTTTTCTGCTGGGTTTTTTTTTTTGGTTGATCACTGTTTGTTTTGCTCTAGTCAACAGGTGGGTGGGTCTACCAAGATTTTATTTTTTTTAAAGATTGGCTAGCTAATCTGGCAATAATACTGACCAAGCACTTCTCTAGTTGCACAGAATTTAATGATTACTTTCCCTGTCAAACTGGACTGTAATGACAGTGGCTTCATGTGGCTGTGAGCAGTATCGGAGGTCCTGTGGGCAGCGTGTTGCCTGGGAACTCCTGATAGTCTGTAGAGCTAAAAACTTTATTGGGAAAACAAAGAATTGCGAAAATGAACTTGCATTTTGCTAGTATGTAATAAGACACAGAACCCACTTTCTTGAGAGAGTTTGGTTTGTGTTATCTCAGCATATAGGGTAGATCATAACCCCATTAATATGTATATTCTCTTCTTACCTTCTGTTGGGATTTATTCCAGTATTTGGTTCATGTTGCACAGTTCCATAGGGGGGTAGCCACAATTCATGGACTGCCAGGGAAACTTAGAGCTGGAGAAGCTCGATTCAAGAGCATTTTTCAGTTTGAAAAAATTTTTAAGGAAACTTTGAAATAATGTATGTATTATTTTTTTATTGTCCTTTTTATAAAAACGACAAAATTTTTTTTCTTTGAAACTGCTTTCTGTTTTGTATTATGAACTCAATTTGAAGGAAGAAAGGTTTCAAACCACAGTGGAATAGTTCAGTTAACCCAAACTGGTGTGGTGGTGTTTTAATTTTTAGTTGTAATCTTTTTTCATTCTTTCCAATGTGTGTCCCAAACTGGGACAATATGTAGTTTTTCGAACTGTCACTTTTTAACAAAACAGGAAAATTGTTCCACGTCTACCTCTGAGAAGAACTTCAGAATGTCTCTATTTGTTTCTCCTCTTCTGCCTTTTTTTTTCTGTTTCCTTCTATATCTTGTTTTGATCTTTCTTATCCTTGCAAATCCTCTGAAATTGGAAGGCATCCTTAGTGTGTCTTAGCTGACATCTTTACAACCAGATTGATAACATAATAAGAAGAAACACTGCATTAACGTTCCAGCTTAATCTTGTGGTCTTGATCAGTACCTGCTTGAACAGACCAAAAAATAGTTGCCTGGCTGAAAATATGGAGCTCTCTACTTTTTTTTTTTTTTTTTTAAGCAGAAAAGCCATCTTGATTATGGCTGCGGTTGATTAGCACCTTTCCTTTCAGTGATTTGTTTGTTCGTGTTTGTTTTGTTTTACTTTTTAAGAAGAGCCCTAAAACATTTTAGCATTCGTTACTTTGTATTGTTTCACAAAAATGCAGGAAGGCAGTGGAGGTTTGGTGCCTGTGTTACACCCTGAAGAAGAAATTGATTTCATGTCTGCACTGAAAAGGACGCAGGTCCTTACTGTATATGTGTATGTTTCTTATCATTTAGTAAATCTTTGACATCATGGGCACAGAAGTTGAAGCAAAACCAACCAAAAAGAATAAATGCCGAAGAGGTACGTGTGAACCCTATGCAAGAAAATGAGCAAGCAAAGAAATTACCACTTGAGAATGTAAGTCTCTCATTATTTTATGATGTTTTTCTAATTTTATTCGTGTCAATGGTATTTTTTCAGTGTTCAACATGTGCTTTCATACTTAGCTTTAAGCATGTGAGCAGTGGTGTTCGCATTCATATGTTTAAAGTTCACGTGGTCACGTAAAGTTCACGTTTACTTCTCGGATCATTCTGTACTTAATCTCATAGCTATTTTGCCTTATTTTATTCCTTGCCTAATTTTTGTCTCAGTTTACCTAAGTGGCATATGTTCTTTCCCTATAGAGATAATAGTCACATTCTCAATTAAAGCTTCGGGTCATGGTAATTTATTATGCCCTATGATTTTTGGAAGGATCTTTGATTTCAGCTGGTAATATCTCTCTTAGTACACAGAACTCTGCGTGTTAAAGCGTTAGCCTCTTTATTCAGGACAGATAGTATTCTTCCAGAGTGGGATTTTAAGTTGCAGGGATTTTTTGGTTTAGTTTATTTTGGGCTTTTTTGGTGTTCCTAGCAGTCTCGTACACTAAAATCCAAACATTTTGTTGTTTTCTTTTTCTTTTTTCTATTGTTTGTGTAAGAATAATACATTCTTTTATGCCTGTGTATGACTGATTTGGCTAAATTGAACTACTCCAAGCACAGTTACAACAGTGGTTACTGAAAGTAACCAGCCCCCACACCAGACATTTAGGAAATCTAATTGGCTCTTTAGAACCATTTGTAGTAATGCCCATTGCTGTGTCTGCTGAATCAGCTCAACAGACTCCTTTTGAGAAGAATTTGGTTCCTGTGTCGTGTGTGTGTGTGTGTTCCCCCCCCCGTATTCTTGAGTTAATTGTGTCACAAAACTGATTATATTGGGGAGGGAAGTTTAATCACATATAGTATTTCTGATCCAGAAGGACATTATGCAACATAATTATGTGAGTAGTTGTCATACAAGTAAATATGAAGTTTTAGAATTACTTTCAGTATATTAATTGTCGCAAACCTCTCTCCTCATGCTATTTTTAAGGGAATAATTCCTGAAACTCTGTGAATGGCTCTGCCTAGAAGAGGATAGAACTAGCAAATACAAATCACTTGATTCAAGGCAGGGTCTGTTTTCTTTGCTGTGGTCACTTTGAGGGTGATCCAGGAAGGGTGAGAGTAGCTGTTTGGGCTCGCTCTCTTTAGTCATCTTCTATTTTCAGTGGAAACAACATGTTCCTCTAAGGGGATATTTCAAACCAGGAATCAAATTTATCTACTGTGGATTGTTTCTTTTCTCTCTCTGCTACAGCAGGGTGCCAAAGGAAATTGGTGCCAGAGACTCACATTTTGAAAATACCTTTACCTTTCTGTTCCTTTGTAAGAATTCAGTTGATACTCCTTCATTTTCCTTTCTTCCTCCTTAGGCAAAGGAGAATACCTAAATAAAAACATTAAGAGGGACAAAATAGCCTTGAGGTGAGATGGTACTTCATGCAAGAACCTGAAAAGCTTTAGTTCTAAATTTTTTTTTTTTCTTACTTTTGTTAACTCAATGGTTGCTATCCTGTTTTAGTCCTCAGCTGTACGAGCTGTATAAATTTGCCACGTAGCATGACTGTTAAGCTGCTGTAATGGAACAAAAAGCCCAGAGTACGGTAGAAAAGAGCGATATGAGATGACCATTCTAAAGCTGGCTGCCCTTACTCAGTTGCTCTTGTATGGCTGTGTTATAGCAATGACGCTTCTTCCTTTGATTAAGGAAGAGGAGAGTTGTAGCAAATCTGAAATTATGTGAATTGTTTTTTCCATGTGTTGGTCCCACCCTTTTCAAAGTTGTTTCTATAATTAGCTGGGGAGGTTGCTTAGAGAGTTTGGAGTGATGCGAAGAAGGGTATGGAGTGTCTTGTCTATTTGAGATGGCAGACAGCGTTTGTCTCCAGATTTGTGGTAGGTGGAGTCGCACGGCTGAGTATCAGAAATTCCAATCTTAGGATGAGGAAAGAGTAACACTTTATTGGTAACTCATCCCTCGATATACTTGCACCTTTTAAGGAGCAAGAAAGTTTAGAAGTCTGTCCAAAATGTGTATTTCTGTAATAGCTAATCTCAAAAATGCTCCACAAGCAGGCAGGCACATGACTTATAATTAAAAGATACCGATATTTTCTGTGGCTTAGCTTAGTTCCCCTTTTGGCTGTGATTGCCCTGAATATAAATTGTGTGGGTTTGGATCATGATGTATAATTGAATTTAATCTCTTTGCTTAAAAAGACTACTGACATCTACATGCAATTTTTTTAAAGTGTACCCTTGACTTATTTTTTTCCTTGCCTTGCGATTTTCCATATAAATTTGTTTTTCCTTTGTGATTGTAGACAAACTGTACTGATGCTGCTTTGCCACCTTACACTTTTTACCTCAGTCAACCAAGTGAAAGTCCGAATTCTGTAGTGTCTGAAGCTTCAGGTATAGTTAATTTTTTGTACTTAAATTTATTCTCCTTTGAATTCTCATTTTTAAAAAAAAATTACTAGAATGCATCTCCAACAGCTTTTGGGGTTTGAGCACTGATAATCTGTGAAACTTTGATACAGCATAATTCTGCTTGCTCTTGCATTTCAAAGTGATGGTACCTTCTGTGTATCACTGCTGGCAGATGTAGGACATGCAGCAATTTTTTTTCTTCAAATTTCTCAGTGTTTCAAAGCTGAGCTTTGTACTTAAAACTGTTTCATAATGTAATTAATGTTAAAATCATGGTGAGGTATCACATGATCTTTCAAATACTAGCCTCATTGGTATAGTAATCACAGGAGTGCCTGGTAATAGAGGCAGAATTCCTGTAAGCCAAGAACTGTGTGAATAGGCGAGAGCAAAATAATGCTGTGTGTGATTTGGTGATTCTTTAATGGAAGGTGGAGAGGTGTTGGCTTTTTGTGTTCTGGTATGGTTTTGCTTTTGTTGTTGTGGGGTATGTGTGAGGGGTGGCTGGTGGTGGTTTGTGGTGGCTTTAGGTGTTGTGTGGGGTTTTTTTTGTGAAAGCCAAACAGCTAATGTACTTATTTTGATTGTAACAGGGTGGATTCATTTCAGTAACAAACAGGGGCACAGAGATGCAGCCCTGCAAACTGTGTATATTTATTGGTTCTTCACAACCCGTTGAGAGGGGGACACATACAAGAAATTGAAGGGGGTTGAGACTGTGCTTGTTTCTCTTGTGCCATCCTTCCTAGTCCTGGTAGTCTGACTTTTTGCATGCTACAGAGTGCTGCTCAGTGTCGAACTGAAGAGTTTATACTATTAAGTGGCTGTCTTGGATTATTTCTTCGGTAATAGAAGTTTTAAGTGCTATACTGGAATCAGTAGGAGTATAAAAGTTTATGGTAAATGAGGATTTGTTCCTTGACCACCAAAGAGTAAATCCGTATGTTTTCACTGACCTACAGCTTTCGTTACTGATGCTCCGTGATGTCGTACTGGTTATGTTGCTTGTGCTTGGCATTGAGGTTTTTGTAATGTTTGGTAACAAATGCTTTAGTGAGATTCTTAAGCAACAGATGCAAATAATTAATACAACATTCTTGTTAGCTGACAAAGTAACATCTTACTAATGGATTTTGGGATTCCTGTTCTAGAGTCGTGAGGTTGCAATTTGTAATTTTTTTTTTTTTTTCCCTTTAATTGTTTCTTCTATCAGGACTTTCATACTGGAAATTAGATGAAAAGGAGATGTATCACTCTTTACCAGAGAATTTTAGAAGTGAGTTCGCTGATGTTTTCTCCACAAAAGTATCACCAGATCAGGTAAACTTTGCACATTTTTAAAAATTTGAGTTATAGTTGCTTGTCATCTTTGCTTTTTTCTGTGGTGGAAAGAATCAGCACTCCGGAAGCTAACTTTCCTGTGAGAACTCTTATGTTAGCTCAATCTCTCATATTCTGTTCCTTTGTTATTCATTTACTCCTGCTAAAGTCACTTGGCATTTATTGACCTTTTGTTATTTAAAAGAAATTGTGTAGGAGCTGAAAGGAGACTAAGTAGTGTATTAAAGATGTTTGTGCCTCATTAAAGACCCTTTGTAAAATTTGATGTATTGAATGAAGCTGCCTTCTATTCTGAACTGATTTATTAGCTAAACCCACCCCACACCTTGTTTATCTACATTGGGAATGGAGGATTGTGTTCAGATAAACTAATGTAGCAGTTTTCCCTGTTGAAGTTGTCTGCTGCTGATGAAATGAAGCTGTCACTGAAGGATATTTATCATAAAAGACAAAGGGAGAACAAGCAGCTGCCAGACCAGAGTTTTATGCCTTCTTCCCAGTCAAGTCACCCACCAGAGGTAACGTTAATTTCTCTACTTCACGTCTCAGTTTGAAGATATGATCAGTTACAGGCTGGTTTCACGTTAATTGGCCCCTGCTGCCACCTCCAGTGTTACGCTGGAACAGCAATTTGTGCAGCCATGTGATGAACCAGACTGGGAAGGCATCCAGCTGAAAAGAACCTCTAAGAATACCCTGGGTAAGCAAGGACCTTTGCTGCACAACCTTGAGGATGGCGCAGGGGTGAATCTGCTTACGCTGAGGCTGCAGCTGATGAAAAGCACATAGAACTGCAGTCGCAGAAGCAGGGTTTTCTTACTACTTCCTACAAGACGAGTTAATTCCACCTGTGAAACAGAAGAGACACAGGTTGTGGGAATACTCTTTATCATATCTGTTTCTTTATACAGCCTGAAGTTTTGTACAAAATCCAGTAATGATGACTACTGTGTGACTATCTTGTCTGTAATCCATGAAGTGATTTTTGTAACCGTACCAAGTTATTGTTTTAACCTACAAGCAGACATCAAAGTCCTTCTATTTACATGACTGAAATTGCAGAGGTTTTCTAGAGAGCTACAGATGAAAGATATGTCTCTTACTCTTAATGGAAATTTAAACTCAAGTTGTAAATGTTGGGAATATGTATCATCATCGAAGCTGTTACAGGTCCCTGCACCTTGCTTGTCACTAATGAGTGATTGTAGTAATATTTAATATAATTTCTGCAATACATTATGTGGATTACTAATGTCTTCATACAAACTCCATTTACAAGAACAAAAGTTGAATCACAAATTTTTTTTTAACTTTATAACTTATTTCCTAGATCTTGACCTTGGACCCAACCCTGCATATGAAACCAGGTCAGCAGAACCCAGGACGCTGCTTTTTCAGCATTCCTGAAGATACTTCTCCTTTTTCTCCAGACTCTATGGCGGAGCCCGGGTTTTCAAGTCATTGTGACACAGACTCTTTTTCACAGACAAGTAATTCATCTCAGTTAGATGATTCTCCAAAATATCCTGCCAGCAGCAGAGCTGTGCGTTTGGACCTCTGGAGAAATCACCCATTCCAGAATGAAAGCAAAACCAGCTGTCCTTTTCCAATGGCATATACGGATGCTAATAATGATAATTTAGTCAACACTGAGGAGGAAGAAACACTGACTCTGACTCCATCTTCTATTACTCAGTGTGCTGACAACAGTTTGCCAGAATGTAGTCTTTCAGTGACATCTGTTGAAGATCCTGTGATAATGTCAAAGTAAGGTTGTTTTTTTTTTCTTTTAAAAAAGTCGTAGAGTCGGTACTTTCATGAAAGAAGTGAAACTTAACAGTACTAGTAAAATGAACAAAATATGTGAGTTGTGTTTGCTTAGAACATAGCTGGACACTACCTTTTATTTTTCCTCTTTTTTTTTTTTTTTTCTTTCTGTTTTCTCCCTGGAAGTACAGATGATGTATAGATAGAACAGTCATTTTCTACTTCATATAATTGTCTGTCTTTAGACCGTACAATTTGGTCTTCTTTAGACCATGCTATTTAATCTAAGGCATAATATTTGTGCTCGGTCTTCCTTGGATGTCAAAGCCTTAACTGGAAGGCAAAACAATTTTCTATGTTTTCTTTGAGCTGTTTTTATTACGTTAAAATAAAGATACATACTTCCTTCGTAGGCTGTATTAAGAAAGTTAATTTAGGCAGAGAATTTAAAAGTTCTGCGGGGGTTATATTTTCCTATTTAGAGTCAGATGGTAGGAGAAGCACAGAATTACTGTACTTAGGAAAAATAAATATCCCCCATTCACTATTGAAGCTCTTGTGATTTGCAAATGGACAAGCAGATAACGGCATGTATTCCTTGTGTGAGGGCTTATGGCAGGGGCATGGTTTCAAGATAGTTCAGTGCTTTGAGTTTTCCTATTTTAGTTTTACATGCATAGTTTCTAGTGCATAGCAAAGG
>Ga0065711_1049933_pt1 | contig 11061 bp, 2 predicted proteins | sample Hoacrofraction12_FD_59098 | JGI IMG/M metagenome (GOLD analysis project Ga0065711, IMG submission 59098) | Hoatzin crop microbial communities from Cojedes, Venezuela - Epithelial fraction 12 v2 (version 2) | ecosystem: Host-associated > Birds > Digestive system > Esophagus > Crop | place... | reverse complement strand
GGTGTTGGTGCCGCCACGCCGCCGCCTCCGGGGACAGCGCCTGCCCACAGGCACCGCACGCCGGCATCGCGCCGCCAATGGCCACAACCCCCGGCATACGGCCGGTCGTCACGTCCCGCCGGTGACGTCACGTCCTGCCCGCCCCCGCTGCCTGCTGGGAAGTGTCGTTTCCTTGCCCGGGGCGGGTGGCCGCGCGCGCAGAGCCTGCTGGGAGCGGAGGGGCCCGCCCCCCCGGCCGGTGCGGCGCGCGGCGGGGCGGCGTCCGCCATCTTGAAGTGGCGATCGGGTGCCGCGCTCCGGAGGGGAGCGGAGCGGGGATCTCTGGCTCGGCGGGCGTCTCCGCTTCCATGGGTAAGGGCGGGAGAGCGCGTCCCTCCGGCGCCCCTTGCTGTGAGGGAGGCTCCCCGGCGCAGGCCGGTCTCCTGCTTGCTCGGGGGTGGCTGGCGGCAGCGGGGCGTCGCCGCGCACGGCAGCTTGGTTCCCGCCGGGCGGTGCTGGGACGGGGCCTTCCGCGCTGTCCTCCGCTGCTTCCTCAGTGAGAGGCGCTGCCGTTGTCCCGCTCCCCTGCCCGGCTGGAGGCGGCTGCTCCGCCCCCTGTCCATGGGACGCGGGCGCGGAGCTGCGCTCGTCGCTCTTCGCGGCCGGCGCCGGTGTCCTCTCGGCCGGGCAGCCGGCAAGGGGACTTGCGGTGCGGGCCGGCCCTGCGCCGGGTTCTCGGCCGGTGCGAAGCCTGGGCAGGCTCTGGGGGCCCGTTGGGGCTGGGGAGGGGGCGGTGGTGCAGGGGGCGCGGTGTGTAGGGAGCCTGACGTAGCCAGGGAGAAAAAAAACCCCAGACTGTTAGTAGGGTAGGCCTTAGTCTGGACACAACAAGTGGGCGAGGTGCAGGATGTGGTGGGTGGAAGGATTTAGTGTTAAAACGAGTGTAGTTTGGCAGAGCAGACATGCAGGCTTCTTTGGAACTCGATGCAGAAGTCGTGAAGCCTGAATAGATGGGGACTGCCAGTCTTTTTACCCTTATGGTGTCTGTACCAAAACCCTTGTGGGGGGAATGAAGCTATAATTCATAAGCTTGTCTTTTTGAAAACAGCTTTGGTGAGAGCTTCCTCCCAGTTGTGCTGGTGTAACTATTGAGCTGGTGACCTGAACTGGGTTACTTTGAATGCACACCGCACTGGTTTGGTTCATTGCTTGGCCTGACAGTTTTATTGGCAGAACTAAATTAGCAAGGTGTGAGTGATTAAGAAGCGATGATGTTCTAGGACTAGTTTAAGCCAGTATTATTGCTGGAAAAATGATCTTCTTAAACATGCCTCAAAAGTTACATGACAATTACTAGAAAATTACTTAACACGGTGGCACACTTAGCAGTCTGGTCCAGAGATGGCAGTAGTTTACTGAGGCTGTAAAACAAATGTGTTAGGGTGAAACAGGCTCCTGAGTCCTCAGAGTGTCTTGTTGATGTCAGCCTAAGTCTGTGGGCTGTTTTCCTCTCGGAGCTTGTGTTTATTGCTCAGCAGTATTGGCACTGCTGATACAAAAAAAAAAAAAAAAAAGTGGCTCCAGTGTGGAATTTGGTAGGAAATTGTGCACAACTCAAGAGTAGTTCAGATATTCTTATGTATGTTCTCTAGATGTGGAAGAATTTCAGAGAAGTGAGAATTCATGTAGAGTCTTAAATCATAGTTTTGATGCTTATTTTTCAGATGAAGGCTACAGTTTTAGCTTTAAAAACTAGAACCATGCTATTCACAACTTTTTTTTCAGTCAGTTTGATCATTTCAGTGACAGAATCATGTTTTATCACATTTTTCTTCTCACAACTAATATGCCTAAAATGACAGGCAGATTCTAATCCTCTGATCCATCAGAAGAGCTGTTAATTAGAATGGGTCAATCATTCTGTTATTTTAAAATAGAAAAGAGTATACCCATCTTGGTGTTACTGACCCCTAATTTGTTTTTCTGCATAGTTTGGAAGGAAATGCAGCATAACCTTTAGATCCTGTATGATGTTTGCGACATAGCCACCTTAAAACAAACAAACAAAAAAAACCAAGAATGCAGTCAGGTATTAAATAAAGCAGTAATTACTGAAGGTTTTCTTCTTGGATTTGTCCTTATTTTTTAATACATTTAATGTCTACTTTATGACAGGAGGAAGCAAATTCCTGTACTTGCTGACAGAATGAAAATTTAGCAATGTAATGTTCTTGCTTTTTGTGTCTTAGTTTACTCATAAGACCCATAACTTCTTTTTGCAGTCGCTTGTGCCCTTTAATGAAGCTTCTGATGCCTGAGATGATCTGCAGTTTAGAAATGTTTGTCTACGCAAAGATTTTTCTCTGATTTCTGTCACAGAGATTTTTGCTGGTAAACTGGGTATTGCGAGCAGCTACAGGAATATGTAGCTGCTGCTGTAGATATTTTTGTAGTACAAGAGGTGGCATGTCTGGCATTTTGGAGTAATTTTTCTTCTTTTGGTAGACAACATGGCAAGCCCAGGTAAAGATAACTTCAGAATGAAAAGCTACAAGAATAATGCACTTAATCCTCAAGAAATGCGCAGACGAAGAGAGGAGGAGGGAATCCAACTTCGGAAACAGAAGAGGGAAGAGCAGGTAAGTATCTTAGTGAGCTGTTAAGTGCTGGTGAAGCTAAATTCAGATATGTGAAAGGACTTGAGCAGAATCCAGAGCGCCAGCTTGAATGTCTGTTTTCTGTGCAGTCGTGGGGAGCACCAGGCACTTCTCAACAGCATCATAAAACAGATCAGTGAACAGAAGCCCTCTGAAGTCACTAGGGCACACAGAGGAGGAGACCTGTGTCTGAAGTTTAATCCTGAGTCTAAGTTTAAACATGTAAGACTGGGCTGAAAGGATACTCTTATTTCCAATAAGGATTAGAAACCTTGCGTTTTCTTCTGGAGTTTGGGTGAAAGTTGTCCTACTAGGAGTGAGAGGGTTATTTTCATCTGTGAAGCCTTACTTTAAGTTGCCCAAGAGCTTCTCTATGGTAACTTAGTAAAGTGGCTACCAATTTGTGATCCCTGAACTATTATATGTTACATTTACAGTTGTGCTCATTGAATTTTTAGTGATCAGAGTACATGGAGTGTTGTATAATACAGTGGTTTGTGGTAGTTCCTTTTTTCGAAATGTTTTAGTAGTTTCTTGCCAGGAAAGTAAGGAATGTAGTTTGTTTTTCTGCTTGGTCTAAAGTGGCTGAATTTGTCTCCCACAACCTAGAGGGTGTCCCAGGCACTGATCTACTGTCTTCTCTGAGGTGGGAATGCTTACCCTTCTTGTGGGAAAGTGGTGCTACTGCATGGAAAAAGAATTTAAATTAGTTGGGCCAGAGAGGTGAGAGTAAGAAGTAGTATGATACTGGAGCATTTACCAGTGAATGGGTAACTGCATTGCCGTTCTTGCTGAAAGTTTTGTTTGTGTATTTTGTAGTAAGTACTCTCTAGATGAATTATGACAATAATGGGTGTTTCCTCTCCAATGCTGATGGTTGTAACAATGAGAATACTGTTATGTTCTCCTTGATCTTGATTTGTTGGACTGGTGTTCTTGAACTAGGGAGAACAAGTTTATGTGGGGAGATGAGACTGCTTTTGCTCCAGAAGAAATTATAACTGGCAGATAGACCACGATCCTAAGCAAAGAAGTTTATACATTTCAAGCAAGAGCTTCTGTGGTCTTGTTGAGTGCTAGAAAGAATGACTGGTCTTCCAACAGAGGAATGTTGTTTCTTCTTTGTATGTGGGTTTAAATTGAATTAAATGTTGTTCATGTCAAAGATTCTGCAACAATTGTTTTGTGTGCAGGATTGTGTGCAATCCAGAAGTGTGCTGGACAAGGGAGAAAAAGCCTTGTTTTAGGTTCCAGTTTGAAACACGAGTAGATGTAAATATGGAGTTGCTTCTGCAGTTTTGGACATGTACAATAGCAGAAACCTAGGTGTCTATAGACACCTAGAGGACAAAACCTCCAGGATTTAGTAGGAGGTTTCACTGTTATGCTTACAGGTGAAATCTTAGTCAGTGGACTAAGATTTCACCTGTAAATTCTAACATTTATTTTATAGATACCAATGTAATATTCTTACAATAGTAGTTGTAAGTGTAGTACTGGATTAAAGATACAAATTTAGATTTGGTTTCTGGAAGAAAAGAGGCTGATGTAAATGTTTGGTTTGCACGCCAGAAAATGAAGAGGCACTCAGTAAGCATAGCTTGTTAAATACTACAGTGCAGGTGTGTATTTTTAGCATAGACAGTGCATGCAGCCAGTTTTTAAACGATTTTTGGTCATAGAGAATGTTTAATGTTACGTAATTTGAAAGTTTACCTTGAAGCTACGCTATTTTTTCTCCAACTGTATTAAAATAATGTTTCTGTTGTAATCTTTCTGCAACTGTATATTGAATATAGATGCTGTTTAATTGTCATGCAAACTAAGTACATAGATCTTAGACCTACTGTTGAAGAGAGGACTGCAGTGTGCTGAAACACAAACATTGGCTCTGTGTTGATTTTAGTCTGTAAACTAAAATAGGAGAAAGCAGCTTGTAGAATACAGTTTCCTGCTTAAAAGTAAATACTCTTTATGAGGGATAAAGGAGTGAAAGTAATAAGGTCTGTATCTTCTGTCTGTAGAAGTTATATTCTATCATACATGTGGAAAAATTTATGGATCTTTGCTAATTAAAAAGAACTTCATTTTTTAAGTGTTTGTCTGAAGTGTTGCAGTGCAGTTTATCAAGATACAGATATAGCAGTGTTTTTCTGCTTTATGTTCTTTAAACTTTCATGTACCATTCCCTTTGCGTGGATGAGTAGGAAGGTGAGTAGTCGACATACTTTCACTAGTGTTGGTGAAAGCATTTCTTCAAGTGTATGTCATCAGTACTCATTCTGTAGTAAGTTCTAATGTCTCCCTAAAATTTCTTTGTTTAGCTGTTTAAACGTCGAAATGTTTCTCTCCCGGGAAATGAAGAATCTATGGTAGAAAGTCCAATTCAGGATCCTGATGTCAGCTCTACTGTACCTATTCCAGAGGTAATTACTTCAGAGTGTGTTTAGAATTTTATCTGTTAATATGCGTAGTACCAGACATAAGAAATCCTGCTTTCATTTTTAGGAAGAAGTTATTACAGTAGATATGGTGCAGATGATTTTCTCAGATGATCCTGATCAGCAGCTCACAGCAACTCAGAAATTCAGAAAATTGCTATCTAAAGGTACATAAATGTTGCCTGATTTTTTTGTTCCTTCTGTGTTGTTACTATGAATTTTAGTCGTAGAGAGTCAGTTAACCTTCTGTTTTGTTTTACTTTAAAATAGAGCTTGCTGAAACTTCTGGCCCTGTTTATAGAGAGACCATGCCAAAACTATTCCGACCTAATGGCTAAATACAGAAAGCTTCATTATTCTGATGTGAAGTCTTTCAGACAAAGTAACAAAAGCAAGAACATCTTGATGGAAGTGTCCAGGGCAGTAACTAACTGGACACTAACACATTACTTGGAATACTCGTTGCAGTGATTCAATTTGTGATTCTTGTTCTGTATTTGAGGGGAGAAAAATTACATGGCTTCCAAGGAACAGCTGCAAGTCGTTTTTGTTGAGACTATAAGACGTGCAGTCTTGAATTAATGCTGGTGTTTGTATAGCATGATAGCTGAAGGTATGCTTGGTTATTTAAAATACTATTTAAGCAAAATTGCTCTTCCACTGACCTGAGCAACTGATCGAGGCAACAGTGTTTTGTAATTAGTTACTAACATGCCAGTGGATATTAGTTTGCATGTTAGTATGTGTTACTATTTGAATTTAGTATGTGTTACTATTATTATACATAGTAGGGTGTTTACTGAACTGTAGCACTTTATGGAGATGATCCTGCAGTCTTCTAAAGTCAAAAGTTTAGCTCCTTCATTTGAGGTTAAAATGACTGAACGCTAAAAATTATGGTAAGAACTGAGAATTATATTAATGTTTTGTGTCATACTGAAAAAGTAATTTATTTGGTCTTTTTTGTTAGACTTACCCAAATATGTTTGTTTTTATCCCTTAGAGCCAAATCCACCTATAGATGAAGTCATACAAAAACCAGGAGTAGTACAGAGATTTGTGAAATTTCTAGAGAGGAATGAGAATTACACTCTGCAAGTGAGTTTGGCTGGTACTGATGGGGGGTTTGGAATGGGATTAGAAACCTCCCAAAACAGCTTTGAAAGCATGTGGTGGTGGTTTGTGTTTTGTTTTGGTTTTTTTTTAAATAACAAAACTTAATTATTTTTAATAATTACACCAAAGCCGTAAATTTTAGTTGTCTAAAATGTCAGTTATTGCCACTGAAATTGTGACTTGACTCTTGTGAATTTCATAGTAGTCCTTAGGATTATGTTTTCAGCTGGTCAGGTACTTGGGTGTTGAAAGCAGAATGTGTTAAACCTGTGAGCAGAATCTGCTTTGTTTGTGTTGAGTATGTTGTAGTAATTTTCAGTTGAAATCTTAGAAAAGAAGAAAAAAAAATACGGAAAACTGAAAGGCTTGTGTGAAAACCTTTCAGAAAATCTTTGGAAGATATACAACCAGTGAATGGTACAAGTAACTACTTCTGTCTCCTTGTGGTTGCCCATGGAATGGCATTTAGGCCTCGCGTACATTCATACTAGAATAATTAAAATATAGAGTAAACAGAAGGGGGTTTTACTAGTTAATAGAGATGTTAAGTCTTCCTTATACTTAGTGCTGCAAGCCGAAACCAAAAAATAATTTAGATACTGAAGGAGCTTATTAAATAGAGATTTTGTCAATGCCAATTTTTTTGTTGTATAGAAAGTATAATAATAATTACATTTCAGGGGAAAGTAAAAATTTGGAGAATTAACCTTCGCAACTCTCATGTCAAACTGTTTTCCGTGAATTTAAGCTTTCCTGCTGAGTGGTTTAATGTGGTCTTTGTGCTCCTCAACAGTTTGAAGCAGCCTGGGCTTTGACAAACATAGCATCTGGAACTTTTCTACACACCAAAGTTGTAATTGAAACTGGAGCTGTTCCAATTTTTATTAAGTTGCTTAGTTCAGAACATGAAGATGTACAGGAGCAGGTAACTGTTTTCTTGGGGTGTTTTATAACTACTCAGAATTAATTTATGAATATCTTTTTTGGTGTGTGTAGTCTTAGAGAAGTTTTGAGCCCCATTTGACTACTAACCCATTGATCTGGCTCCAGGAAGATAAAAATTTACTTTAGGTGCTTTTTGCCCTTACGTTTATTTTCCTCTAATTCTCTCAGGTGTCTTTGAACCTGTTTTTTTTTTATTTCATGTTGAGTAATGTGAAGAAAGCACCTAATTTCTGTTGTGGCACTTACAGGTGGATAGGATCTAAAACACCATAATAGAAATAATTTAGAAGAAAACAATGTGGATTTTTTTCTTCCTGAGTATTCTTGCAGCTTTATTTCCTATATTTTTCTGCTCTTTCATCTTACTATGTTACAGTCTTCCTGAACATTTTCCTGAACTTTGTTTTTTTGCTTAGGCTGTAATTTACTGGCTTTTATGTATCATGTTTGGAAGATCATATAGTGAAAGTTAATGATTTAACTTTTTTATTCCTCATACATTGTGTGCAACTTTGAGCCAGTTTTATTGAATCTGTTACACATAGTGAGCAAATGTAACTATTGAAAAGAGTGCATGTATCCTTTTTATTGAAAAGCACATGTATAAATATATTTTCACAACAGAAGACTTTCTTTCCTTGAAAGGATGACTTCAGGTGTAGGTAATTGCATTTTTTGTGAACTCACAAAGTCAATATAGAAATATTTGCTGTAAAAAAAATATGTAGATGATCTGTAAAAGTTGGTTTGCAAGCATATATAAATTCACTTGGATGCTTTGCTTTTTAAGGCAGTGTGGGCTCTCGGTAACATTGCTGGTGATAATGCAGAATGCAGAGACTTTGTTTTAAACTGTGGAATATTACCACCCCTCTTGGAGTAAGTATTTTAAATTAATGCTGTAACTATAGTATAGAGATACAGAAAACAGTGAACTTCAAATTATAATTTATTTGAAAAGAATATAAGCTTTTTGCTAAATTGAGAATGTTTCTGTTTTTATTACATTGCTATGAATCTAATATTTTGGATTACCTGAGCCTCGTGCATATCTTTAATTAGTCCATGACTGGAAGCTTTCCAGTATTTGCAAAAGGAGAGAAGTGTTATTTCACAGGTACAAAATTTTTGTATTATGCAGAACTCTGTTGCCAGAGTTCTGGATACATAGGGTGGGAGAGATGATTCACGCTTGCATTTGTGTGATTCCAACTGGCTGGGTAGTAGGTTGGTTTCCCTACCTTTGTCCAGTAGCTCCAGCTTCCGGTCTTGCTATCTATCCATTTGCTTGTTGAGATGAGCTGGCAGAATAGTTGTTACATGAGCTGTGTTCCCCCAGAGGATTTCTCTTCACTGCGAATGTCATTCCAGCATTTACTATGTACTTACAATAGGATGTAAGGTAGCTTCCCTCAGTAAGTTTGCAGATGACACCGAGTTGGGCAGGAGTGTCGATCTGCTTGAGGGTAGGAAGGCTCAGCAGAGGGATCTGGACAGGCTGGATCGATGGGCTGAGGTCAACTGTATGAGGTTCAACAAGACCAAGTGCCGGGTCCTGGACTTTGGTCACAACAACCCCATACAACGCTACAGGCCTGGGGAGGAGTGGCTGGAAAGCTGCCCGGCAGAAAAGGGCCTTGGGATGTTGGTCAGCAGCCAGCTGACGATGAGCCAGCAGTGTGCCCAGGTGGCCAAGAAGGCCAACAGCATCCTGGCTTGTGTCAGGAGTAGCATGGCCAGCAGGAGTAGGGAAGTGATCATGCTCCTGTACTCGGCGCTAGTGAGGCCACACCTTGAGTACTGTGTTCAGTTTTGGGCCCCTCACTACAAGAAGGACATTGAGGTACTGGAGTGTGTCGAGAGAAGGGCAATGAGGCTGGTGAGGGGTCTGGAGAACAAGTCTTGTGAGGAGTGGCTGAGGGAGCTGGGGCTATTTGGTCTGGAGAAGAGGAGGCTGAGGTGGGACCTTATTGCTCTCTACAGCTACCTGAAAAGAGGTTGTAGTAGGTACCTAGGTAGTAGGTAGGTGTTGGTCTCTTCTCCCAGGTAACTAGTGATAGGATGAGAGGAAATGGCCTCGAGTTGCATCAGAGGAGATTTAGATTGGATATTAGAAAAAATGTCTTTACTGAAAGAGTGGTCAGGCATTGGAACAGGCAGCCCAGGGAAATGGTGGAGTCGGCATCCCTGGAGGTGTTCAAAAAACATGTAGAGGTGGCACTTTGGGATATGGTTTAGGCATGGTGTTGTTGGGTTGATTGTTAGACTTCATGATCTTGGAGGTCTTTTCCAACCTTAATGATTCTGTGATTCATCACAGGAAAAAAATTTACACAATACAGATTTTGCTCAATTTATAATTGCTAAAAATAATAAAATCCTTTAAAACATTTGTAAAATAGCTTAAAATAATAGAGGAGAATGTGATTACTTTCCTCAAGGATTTAATGGATTAACAGTTTTAGGCATATTGGTATGGATCTGAAAGTGAAACTGATTTTTCAGGTATTGAATCTTTCTGTTCAGCAAAACCAGTAAAGCATTCATTTTTTTTAGAAGATCTTCCAAGTTGTAAGTTTTTATAGAACTATTTTTCTTACTGATAATTGCATTCTCTGAGTGAAAACATCAGAGGTAATTGAAGAGAAGGTTGCATCTCTCAGGCCCATCTGAAGACCCTCAGAAAAGATTAGTTGAAGGATTTTTCATATGAGGAGTGGTTTACTTTATATGCATGTATACTTGATTTGTGAATGACATGTCCACGCAAAATAATCTGTTCAGTTTCTGTTGGTTCTGAGAAAATATTTGCGGCATGTAACCTATGAAGAGAAATTGAAACTAATGCCCAGTAATAGGATTTCGTTTCCTGATTCGAGGTACTGTTGGTAATAAAAGACATAAAAAGACTTACCTTTTCAGTGAGAAATGATTATTTTTTTTACTGTTGTCTCTCTGACAGACTGTTAACAAATTCAAATCGTCTTACAACAACTAGAAATGCAGTCTGGGCTCTGTCAAATCTCTGTAGAGGAAAGAACCCACCTCCAGACTTCAGTAAGGTATAATAAAGTATTGATTTTGAGAAATCAGAAAGCTAAAGAAGACTTATGTTTGTAGTATGTTATAACACACAGAATCTTTGTATCTGGAAATAGACTTAATTTTATCTTTTTTAGTGTAATCAGTCTTGTCCATCTGTTGTATCTGCACAAAATAGTCTAATTTGACACCTATCAGCAATACAATTAAATTACTTGAGATTGTAGTTAGTCAGATACAAACAGTCATTCACTACAAATAGTCATTCACTGATATGAAATGATGGACAAATAACACATTCAACACTAAACCCCTTGGGACTGTATTTTCTTCAGATGTGTTTTAGAAGATGTGAGTTATGATTGAAGATTTTTAAAAAATTATTTGTTTTAAATTTTTATTTTATGATTGCAAGCGCATGCTGCAGGAATAAAATGCTGAGTTTTATGCTCTCTCAGATGCAGTTAAATTAGACTGTGATGACAGAGGTGATTTGCCTATATGCTCTCTCCTTCACTTCCTACTCTCTCCATTTCGCGGCTATGATGACAATAAGACTCTAGAGGCTAGTAGGAGTATTAGCTCCTTATTGTCAGTATGAAATTATTTTCTGGTAAAGTTAATCACATTAAAAGATGGAACTGAACATTGGATATTCTAGTAGAAGAGACTGAGGTTAAATTATCTTTAAAGATCACCTGGAGAGAATTTACATGTGTTGAAATTACTACTCATGGAGTAGTAATTACTATCATTGCTACTTCTTAATATCTCTCCAAGAATTATTAAAAAGGGGGGATTTCTCATGTCAGTTAATCCATCACCTCACAGTTTTGTTCTGCCTAAGTTATATCCTTCAGTAGTGTTTTGTTCTGGTAGTA
>Ga0065711_1049932_pt1 | contig 11062 bp, 5 predicted proteins | sample Hoacrofraction12_FD_59098 | JGI IMG/M metagenome (GOLD analysis project Ga0065711, IMG submission 59098) | Hoatzin crop microbial communities from Cojedes, Venezuela - Epithelial fraction 12 v2 (version 2) | ecosystem: Host-associated > Birds > Digestive system > Esophagus > Crop | place... | reverse complement strand
TTTTTTTTTTTTTTTTTTTTTTTTTTTTTTTTTTTTTTACTTTATTAGCTGTCAAGTTTGTGTAAATTCCTGCTTCTGAAATGATTAAATGAAATAAAAACACACAAGCTTAATCTTTATAGGGATCAGAAATCTATCTGGAATATGCAGTTGAGAACTCAAATCTGTTCTGTTGCTGAACATATGATTTTATATTCACAGAAGCTTATGATAAACAAGTCTTCAGAAGTGCATGGAGACACAAACTACTGATTTGTATTTCTTTGATCTGTTTCCATAAGTGTTTTTCTTGTCACACAGTGATTATTACGCAAATATGCAGGATAAGTGAGATACTGAAAGATAGATTAAATGTATTTGATCTTAAGGTTTAGATGTGATATTTTTCTTTCCTATTCTATCCACAGGAGAAACCTAACAAAGCTGTCCCTCATCTTCAGCCACATGCTAGCAGAAATCAAGGCTATTTTTCCAAATGGCCAGTTCCAGGGTGATAACTTTCGTATCACCAAAGCTGATGCTGCAGATTTCTGGAGAAAATTCTTTGGAGATAAGTAAGTACTAACGTTTTGCAAAATCCTTAATCCTTTCTAATCATAAGCATGAAAAAGAACAATATTTTCAAAAATCCAAATAATGGTTCTGAGTATGTGAGTGGGAATTTCAAAGGTAATTTCTCTTTCAAGTCTTTAAATTGGCTGAAATTACTAAATTCATTATTAACAAATTTTTTTTATGTAATTTGCTCAAAGGATGTATAAAAAAGCATTGGCGGTTCTGAAAAGGGCACTTACACTCAATCATAAATTTGACTACTTTGCATGGAGTTTATTGGTTCCATTCTAGGGTAAAGATAGTACATTGTTTTCATAATGTACATGGCAAATCATGTTCTGTCATATATATTCTACAAATGATAAGTGTAAATTTCAAACTTGATGCTGGTCTCATGGACGGTATGTTTCCTAATTCTATCTTTAACTTTCTAACTACTACAATATTTAGTGGTTCTTAAGTAAATGAAATAATGTTTTTATCCCTTCTTATCGAAACTTTTTTTCTACCACTTTTTTTACTACCTGTAATGTAGTCACAGGGGACCAAGGTTTTGCTTTGTTCAAGTTCAGTTCCAGAAAGAGACAGAATAACTGGACATATGTCAGAAGGTTTAATCAAAAGCAGATTTTGGAGAAACTACTTGTTCAAGAAAGGGTCATAAAATGAATGCTAAGCATGACTTGTAGACACGTGATTAAATCCTTATAGCAAATGCAATATTGAAAATGTAAAAGTAGGTAGGTGTGAGTGTGGGGTGTTTTGTTTGTTTCTAGGAAACAATTTCATTTATGATACAGAAATAGAGTAATATAAGATGCTTATCTTCATCACTTTCTCATATGGAATGTTTGTTAGTGTAGCAGTGACTAAGGTGGAGGAGGAAAGAGGAGAGGCTCTTTAAAATAAGTCTTTTGTTCTTTATTTAGAATACCAGCCTGCTAGATTGTCACTTTTGCAAATTAATTTTGTTCAGTGTGAATTTACAACAGTTTCACTTCCTTTTTTGTTTTGCTAGTCTAAACACATCTACTGCTAGCTTCCAGCTTTCTGGTTTCATTGGAGTGTTATCTGGTAACTTCAGTCTTCTAACAAATTTGTTTCCTGTGTAGATAATGTTAGGGTGTGATCAAGTTCCTGTATCAGTCTTTTCTTTGTTAGAGGAAAGGAATCTAGCCATGTTTTGTGTTACCCATTTTAATGTGAAGATCGTCTTAACTTTATTCGAACTTCTGTAGGTATTTTTATCTGAAGGATTAATTTACATGACATGTAGGGATCTCTGTCAGATGAGGCTTCTAAAAAGACATGTTGGTCAAAAAAAGAAAAACAGGAGCTTTGAAAAAATGACTAATGATCATCTTTGTTCAGTGTTCCTATGTTCTCTTCCTCTGTCTCCCCTTTGCTTAGCAGCTCTCGGAATTTAAATCTCCTCGTGGTCCTTCTCCTGTTGGGCTCTTTCCTTGAATGATCTTTACCAACTGTCTTGATCAGAAATTTCATTTCTATCATTGAATTTTACAGATCTCGTCTTCTGCAAGCTGCTGTTTCTTTCTATCATTTCAGCTTAACCAGTTTTACCAGCTTCTCTATTCACCAACATGTTCCTCTTTGTATTTCTCTACTAGGTTGTGCTTTCTGTGCGAGATTCAAGAGTTTCCCTTCAAGTTTCCTTCCAGTGGTCCTGCCAGTTTCCTTTGGGAGATGGCACAAAAGATAGATACTTGAAGAAGCGTTAGACAGTAGGATTCTGTAACATATTAAGAAGTTTTTATCAGAACAAGGTTGCTAAGAAGAATTTTTCAACTGCATCAGTGCGTCTGAACAACTCAGCTCTACCCTTGTCTTTCTCTCTGTTCACACTTGATTCTTCTCTTTTCCTGACTCATCACCTGTAGCATTTCCTTCTAATCCTTTTCGTGGCCCCAGAGTTTTCTTGCCATGCCTTTTTTTATGCTTCAGTTTTTTTCCTGCTTACTAAAATTTTTTCATAAAGTGCAACTTTAGATGTGAACTTCTGACCTCCTCCCCTCCCCCCAGTGCATACTTTGATAGGGTTGGTTTGGGTGTTTTTGTTCAAACATCTGTGCACCAAGAATACCTATGAACCAAGGCAGTTCTGGGACATCCAGTTAATTACGTATGTGACCTTGGTCATCAGGTATAGGCTGAAAGTGTTTTGAGTTCTATCTTGTCAGGTGCATTACTTTCAGACTAGGTAAATAACCACTGTTGTTAGTGTTGCCAGCTTGTTTCTAATAAACTGAAGCTGTTTTAGTTACGAGTCTTCTAAGCAGTGAACAGTTCATCTATGCTTGGCAGCTTTGCTGTTGTCTCAGGTGTAGTTAATTGTGCTTAAGTAACTGTAAAACATGTAACAGCATGTATGTCAAATAAACAGAGGAGAAAAAGGTTTATTTGATATTACATTTAATCTCTTTGTAAAACAAAATACCTGAAGGTTTTTAAACATCAATTATTTTCTAATCCATTTAGAAATGTATGGCAGGTATGCCTGTGAGCCACATCTTTTACAATGGGCCTGTTATGACAGATTAGTTTGCAAATATGCTGGTATCACTTCCCTAGAAGCGGAACCTACATGAAGATTTTTGGGTGTTGCAAACAACTGATAAAATCTGTTCTAACCCCACCACCTAAAGACAGGCTTCTAGGACTAGCTGAAACCTCCCAAGTCTGGTTAGGTATACTGTGCAAATGAAGGAGCACAGGGAGGAACTATATTATATGTTTCCTGGCTGCATCTCTATTTTACAGGGCAAGCCTGGACACCTCACTTGTTTGCAAAAAGCAGCCCTTACTATGAGGTCAGTAAGTAGTGCTGCTCAAGATTAGAGCATAAATAAAAAGTAAGTTTTGTTGGATCATGGCTTCTGATGGATAAACTACAGCATAAGAAATAACTATGATGCATTGTTTGATCTGTTTGGAAGGAGGGAATTGGATCTATTAGATTAATTTATGATTTTTTCAGTATAACGTTATCATAAAAATATTCTTCCTGTATCTAAGCATAATGAATTGGAAGCTTTTATATAATCCATTTTCTGCCTTGATTTCTTTCTCATATGTTGGCTTTTTTTCTTTTTTAATTTGGAGTATTTTAAAGAGCAAGAAGGAGGTCAATAGCGATTTATGTATTTAAGTCAACTCTTTGGTTTTCAGTTTTTGAAAATGTGACCTACGCTTCTGTTTACAGAAAGCAATATATTACAATTTGCTGGGGAATAAAATCCAGAAGATACAATTTCCAAGAGTCCAGTTTGTAGTTAAAAAAAAAAAAAATCTGTATCTGATTTCTTTCCCTCCTTGCCCCAGTGAATGGGGAACTCCTAATTTTGTTGGTTACTTTTCTGTCTGAATACTTGCTGCAAAATTATGCGACTGTAACTAAGTTTATTCATCCTGTTACTAATAAGTAAAGTAGGATGCAGTCATTCTTTTTGTGTTTAAAGCTGGTCAGGTGTACGTTCACATGACTTCAGACTTATTAGCAAGAGGAATGGCTTGGCTGACTATTTCAAGTCTCTGCACATCACACATCTATCTGCTCTTTGAATTTCTGTAGAAAACAGCAGTAGAACTCAGCAAGCAATTTGAATGGCTCCATCAGAGTCAGAGCAACGTACTGAGACAACTTCACACATTCTCAGCCTTCAGATACCTCCTCAACTTTTCCATTTCTGGTACACCTCTACAAAACTTCTAAATAATGTCAGTAGCTAGAGAAGCTTGGATGTAAGAGAATGCTATGGTGCTTGAGAGAGCATCAGATACATTGATAATGGAAATCGTCAGCTCTCGTGTAGACAGAGACTATCAAAGGAGTAAATGGTCAGAGCCTTTATAGTTGTGAGGTTTTCCAGTATTGCATGTTTCAGAGAAGGGGAAACCTTGGAAGTGATATGATGTTTGGAAAGGCTCTGGAGAGACTAATGTGGAGTTTCGGAACGTACAGGGGAGGAGTGATAAATCAAGATAGGGATAATGAGATTTTGCTTATTTGGGTGGAAGGAGAATATGGACAATAGCAGTATGATGAAGGAAGAAATGGAGGAATCGATTTCTGTGCAAGGGCAAGGTAGAATATTTATCACAATTAGGGGACAGGCGAAGAGTTCAGCAATATGGATTAGAAGGCCCAAGACAGTTTTGGTGTATTGACTTTGTCAAGGAAGCTGACAGAGAAAAACTGTCAGGGAGATGAGGGAATAGAGAGAATTTTGGATTTGCTTTGTGAAAACAAAAGTCGGGAATGAGTGAGAACTCTCCAAAGGCTGAATCGCTGGAGTAGACTAAGAATGAACCTCTTTGGTGTATTTGCAAGCTATGAGGAGGCAAAGAGCTCTTAAAGAAAATAAAGGAGCTGGCTGAAAAAGAACGAAGGAGTAATTTGACGCAAGCTTTACACCATGGTCAAGGTCAAGATTTTAGGTTAAGATCTATACCAAGAAAGAGCTTCATAATGTCAAAAGCAGGAAGGCGGTGAAATTGAGGTGGTGTGATTTTTTTTTTAATTATTTTTTTTTTATTTGTACTGATTACTAGGAGTATAATTATTGGAGCAAGTGATTTTAGTGGAGTGAATCTTCACCCATGGTTTACCGTTATAGCGCTGAAGCAGATGATAATTAAATGTACAGCTAAACAGTAATGTTAAATGGAACTGTGAAATTGTAAGGCATGTAATCAGCATTTACATTTGTTTACAGATACTTTAGTAATCCCCAGTGGGTTGTAAATATGCATATAAAAATCTGATAGCTTCTTCATTATCCGCATTTTATCACTGTATGGTGGTTGATGTTAATTTCCCCTGGTTCCTCGCTCATTTTAATAACGCCTTACATCTTTTACTAGTTTTCTGTTATGAGCAACAGTGTACAAAATACCACTGGGAGCGATCCTGAACTGAGAAGGAGAGTGGGCGAGATGACCTAACAAATCTTTCCACCCTCTGAATTTGAACACTATGGTGAAGTCATGCAGGGCTTTGTAACTATTGAAATTTGTGATTTGTGGCTGTCTTCATGTTGCAGAATGAATCAGCAGTGAAATGTCAGTGTTCTTAGATTTTCAATTCTCCATAGTTCTGCCATTTATTTTAACTTTTAAGGTTTTCCTCTTCACTGTGAAACCTTAAAAATTGAAAGCATTTCTGTTATTGTTGTCAGACAAATTGATTTCCCCCTACTTTTTAGTTTCTGAGGTAATAGAAATTCTTTCACTGCTAGGGTCAAACACAGGACTATTTTAATGCTCTGATACTGCCCCCCCTCCCCCCAGCTGAGACCTGAAATGTGTTTATTTTTTTATTGGAATTTAGGAAAACATGTGGCTATTGATTTCTCAGTAGCAGTTAAATGAGGTGTTTCAGATAGATATTCTAAATTTCGAGTGGTTATGGTTCTGCTGTGGTCAGTGCTTTTTGGCTCAGATAGAACAGACATAGGCTCTGTGGCTTGGGTTCAGCGCTGAAGCAGTAAAACAGGCAGGCCACAGCGCACGACTTAACTTGAAAAAGTGTAGCTGTCAGAAAGTGAGACCTCAGATAAGCTATGTTTTAACACCTTGTTGATCTCCTTAATTTATTACTTGATTGCCTGTTCTTGCTGCTGATAGTGCCCAGGAGCCCTCCTGTTGCCTGAACACTGTAAGAATACGCACTGAAGAGGCAGTCCTGGCCCAGAAGGCTCCAAATCTGGGTATGAACTGAAGTGTAAAGGGAAGCCAGAAGATAGAGGGAGATAAAAGAGGAAGAGGCAGGGATCCAAGTGCCGTAGCCTTTATCACTATCAAGACAGGTGTTTTGCCAACAGGAACTTTTAAAAAGAGAAGTAAACAGGGAATGGGGCTTTTAGAGGACGGTTCCTCCCTCAGCTGATCAGCAGGTTGGGAAATAGACTTGTTGGTAGACTTGTTTAAAATCTCAAGCTAGAGGCGGAAGCTACCGTTCCTGGGTGTTAGTGAGACACAAATCTTGCTAGATCTTTTCCATAGAAATGCAAGATAAACAAGTTTGAACAAGAAGATACACAGTATTATAGAGAAGAGCTAGTTAATGGAAAGTTGCAAGATATGATTAAAAAACAGAAAAGGACAACAGTCTTCACAGCTATTCTGAGTAGCTAAGAATAGGGTAAAATTGCATGTACAAAGGATAGAGAAAAGAAAGTTGTGATAGCTGGCACATGAGATTGTGAGACAGAACAGATTCTCAATGGATGGCAGGAGAGGTGGTGTTTTAAGTATGAAAGGACATGCAGAAGCATGGGTGTGCTTTGGATTTGTGGTTAGAGATCAGACTTGGAAATACATAGATACGTGTATCCCTTCGGGAAGACTTCAGGAAATGCAGACTTCCTGCATCCCTTAAGGAAGTACTGACTTGCTGTCTCTCCAGCAATGTCCAGTTATGCGGCTTTGGAAGTGGATGCTTTTGGTGGTAGATTTTCCCCATTTCATAACGCTCATTTTCTCTCTTTACCTTCTCTTTTCTCATGTTAGATTCATCTGTATTTGTGCTGCGTGATGTCACTGTTTAAAGATTGTACTGGCATGATATGGCAGGATTCCTTTTTTCCCTTAGGACTGAACTTCTCAAGCCTTCTGTGTGTCAGTTGTTTGTTCTGCAGTTCAGAAGCAATGAAAACATGTGGCCTCTCACTTAAAACTGAACCAGCAGTTGTAAGAAAATACTCTGTTCAGTAACGATGAACTAAAATCCACATTGCTCACTGCAGACTTGCATAGAATGTTGTTTTTATCTGGCTCAGTATTTGCTTGAATATTTTTGAGTTTACTCTGGATACAGTAATGCCCATTTCATGTTATGTTTTCTGGCAACATTTGAGAGAGTCTCTTGCAGACAGAAATGTTCACTATAAGTGTAAGTTACGTGGGTACATGTTTTACCTTCCTAGACATGCTTGTGGTCTGCTCAAGTTTAAATGGGGGCAGTGTCACTTGACATTCCAGAATAGCTGCATCTCTGCAGTTCTACTGAAGTGCTGTACTCTGCATGTTCAGAAAATACTTGCTTTTTCTCCAGGTTTATTTTCATATCTTTTGCTTTTTAATAATGCAGCAACATTCAGGGAGTTTAAGAAAATGATCAGGGCAGGAGGGGAGGGAGGACCTAAATTCCTCTGCTAAATTGCTTAAAAATTACATGCTGGACACTAATCCTTCTCCTGTAGGCATATGGAAGTTGTGTTGGTGGTGGTTAAAATACTGTGTTTGAGACTACAGATTGACACTACCCTTTGTTGTAAGTATCAGTAAATAGGTACCATCGTATATAAAAACATTTTTAAAAAGCTTATACTTCAGTTAGAACATTTTTGAATTTATCATTATTCTTCAAATATGCTTACTAATTTTACTATTGCAGAAGAAATGTGGGGAAGTAGTGTCATTTTGAGAGGCTTGGGAGAGAAATGGCTTATTTTAGGGTTTTTGACAGGACTCTTAAATAAGAAGACAAGCCCAAGGTAAATGCCAAGATACAAGATAGCTTTGTTGATTTGAGAGAGATAAGATGCGCACAGAAACCTCTTCAGGAAAAATTGTTCAGGATCATTTGTTTTTTTTTGTGTGTGTTCTTTCCTTAAATTGATACGGGCTTGCTTCTACTCTGATGATGAGGAAAGTCAGTACAAAGAAACTGTATGGATGGGTCGTTTTGTGGAAGTTTGGCAGACAGAGATTAGGTTCTCCATGTAAAAGGTCCTCCATAACCTTTTTTCTCCTGTACGAAGTGTGCGTTTCAGCTTCCTTCATATTTTTGTTTCCTTCTGAAATTATTTTTTCTGAAGATTTTGAATTAATTAGAGGTCGTTAATAAAGTAACATGTGTAGCACAATGACAGTATGTACACGTAATGTATTTTTTGTACTATTTCAGTGTTCTATTTTTTTTTTTTCTCCCAAATTACATTATAAAAAGAGAAACTGTTACCAAAGCCCTGGGTGTATCTCTTCATAATGTGTGCATGTGTAGTAGGGCTCTTAACTTTGGGCATCAAACGTTTGAGGGAAGTACAGTCACTATGTAGTACCGTACTCCCACATGAGATAATACTCCCCAGAATGTTGTCTCAACTGGAGTTATGTGCACTCTACTGCAAGGGATAGCGTAGCATTCGTAACTATGATTCAATACCTGAAATACTGAGACATGGCACTTCCTCAACCTGGCTCTGTACAACTAATGTTACCAGGATGTCACATCACATCTTTCTGATGAGCTGTAGCAGAGCTGACTAACTCGTCTCCTCCTGGACAGGTGTCCACAGGTCAGCCTAATAGCATGAGGCATGTGCAGAATACCTGCCAAGCCTCTCGTGCAGGGTATACTTAGGGTGTGATGCAACAAATATTAAAAGGGCAAAGATCACTGAAAATATTTGTAGGATGCCTTCTGTGGCTCAGGAGCTGAACACTGCAGGAAGTATTAGGTTACGAACAGGATCCTGTTTTTTCTTTCTATGAAGGCAGTATTATTTTTTCTGTTTAAAAATATATATATATGTATGTATTTAAACAACAATCTAAGCATGCTATTAACTAGAACAGTCCCAATCTCAACCTTAGTTTGATTGTGCCTGGTCCCTTCCCCCTCCCCAAACTGCCACTGCCACCTCCCCAAACAATTAAAATAACTCTCAGGAGAGGCATGAAAAAGCAGTTCTTATAGTGTAGTATGGCTATAATAATTCCTAATAGATTCTTTGTTGGTTTTTATTTAAGGGTTATTGACTTAACCCTTTGAAAAAAACCCAAATGAACAAACCAAACAAACAAAACCCCCAAACAACCCCTACCCTCAGCCCCTCCCCCAAACCCAATAACTTTTTTAACCTCATTTCAGCATGCTGTAACCATTTAGGGTGGTTTACAAAGCGAATCAGAAAACACTTGAGAGCCACGGTTACAGGAACTAAATAAGCAATAGGCTCTTGAACTAAGACAACTTTAACACCACAAAAGCACTGTTTTCCAACTTTGTTCTCTGAACTTAGTGCAGCGTTTCATTCTCTCTTTACCATAATCAAAATTTGATGTGCATTCTTTCTTAAATGGCATCTGATGTGGTATCTCTCTTCAGCTCTTTGTGGTTTCCTGTTTTTCGTACACAGATGAAAGTATCTGCTGAGATGTATTATACTTCACATTTTATCTTTTATGACTTTCTCGATATAAGCCTCCAAGTAACAAGTAGATTTCTTTGCACTTACAAATGTAGTGAATGCCTGATGCGGTAGAAATATAGGAGTGTGTCTTTAGTGTTGTACCTCAAATTACTACTTGTAATTTAGGTTAACTGCATGATATTTATTATGCAGGACCAACTTAATACAGTTGGTTGTTTTGGTTTTTTTTTTTGTAACAGTACTGTACTACCAAGTAATATGCACTTTTGCATAAGAAAACAGAAAAACTGGAATAGAATATTTTAGCTCTAATAAAAAAGTCAGGCAATGTGAGCTAAAAAAATTGCAAGAGATGATCATGAGTTTGTGAGGCCCGTACCTTTTGTCATTTTAGTGGTTGTTAACAAAATAATACTATGAATGTGTGAGATCTGAAAATAGTTATGTATTGGTTAATAGTTATAGGTTGGTTATATTTTGGCTAATTAGAATGTTTTTCAAATATCATATAACCTGCTCTCAATGTGAGGCAGAACTCTTAAGAGGAGGTGTTATGGCTTTGCAAAATTTGGATTTGACCATACTGACAGGAGAAGAAGAACTGCTATTATTGAACAATTTCTCATAGTTTCGACAGTGATAAAATAGAGCACTTCCAAGTGATCAGCCTCATGTCAGATTCCAAATAAAAGCACTTGGTTGGTGAAATAACTAATCTGCATTATCTCTGACTATGCAAATAGAAACTGAATTTGATAGAACATGCCTTTGTATTAGAGAGGATAATTTTAATTTCCTTCTATTCTGATTTTCCACCTTTTCCTCCGTTTGCTACTGTCTGAAAATATACCCCATCTTGCAAGAATGTGTGAAGGTGAAGATCTGAGAAGATGTGTCTTCTAATATTCATGTAACTGTCATGGGCTGTTACAGGCCTTGGACCAGTGTCGATGGTATCTGGTTGATTGCTGTGATGTTACTTGACCAGAGTTTATGAGCTTTAGCTATAAAAAAATGTCATCACAGTAGATACTAAATTGATGCTTACCATTCTGAGAAGAGAAGCTGTGAAGAAAAGGAGTTCTTTACCAAGCACAGAGCTGGTCCTTTACATTATCTTTGGGAAGATGTGAGGTTGGTTGCTACAGCTGCTTGATAGGATATTTCAGTTTCTGCAGTGTTCTTTTTGTTCTCCTCCTAAGGAAGCTTGAGTATTTATTACTATCAAATAAAGGACGCTTTGTTTGACTGTGTTTAAAGGAAGGTAAACGGTTCTTTCATTTGCTTAGCCTGCTTTCAGGAAACTTGATTTTAGTTTGTTTTTTTTTTTT
>Ga0065711_1049931_pt1 | contig 11062 bp, 8 predicted proteins | sample Hoacrofraction12_FD_59098 | JGI IMG/M metagenome (GOLD analysis project Ga0065711, IMG submission 59098) | Hoatzin crop microbial communities from Cojedes, Venezuela - Epithelial fraction 12 v2 (version 2) | ecosystem: Host-associated > Birds > Digestive system > Esophagus > Crop | place... | reverse complement strand
TCAGAGGGTTGTCGTCAGCGGCGCTGAGTCTAGTTGGAGGCCGGTAACTAGTGGTGTCCCCCAGGGGTCAGTACTGGGCTCAGTCTTGTTCAACTTCTTCATCAATGACTTGGATGGAGAGTTAGAATGCACCCTCAGCAAGTTTGCTGATGACACCAAACTGGGAGGAGTGGCTGATACACCAGAAGGCTGTGCTGCCATTCAGCGTGACCTGGACAGGCTGGAGAGCTGAGCACAGAGGAACCTGAGGAAGTTCAGCAAGGGCAAGGGCAAGGTCCTGCACCTGGGGATGAACAACCCCACGCACCAGTACAGGCTCAGGGCTGACCTGCTGGAGAGCAGCTCTGCGGAGAGGGACCTGGCAGTGCTGGTGGATGACAGGTTGACCATGAGCCAGCAGTGTGCCCTGGCTGCCAAGAAGGCCAATGGTGTCCTGGGGAGCATTAGGAGGAGTGTGGCCAGCAGGTCGAGGGAGGTTCTCCTTGCCCTCTACTCTGCCCTAGGGAGGCCCCGTCTGGAGTACTGTGTCCAGTTCTGGGCTCCCCAGTTCAAGAAAGATGAGGAACTACTGGAGAGAGTCCAGCGGAGGTTCTACAAGGGGATGAGGGGACTGGAGCATCTGTCCTATGAGGAAGAGAAGGCTGAGATGGGACCTTATATAAATGCTTAGAAATATCTTAAGGGTGGGTGTCAGGAGGATGGGGCCAAACTCTTTTCAGTGGTGCCCAGTGACAGGACAAGGAGCAACGGGCACAAACTGAAGCACAGGAAGTTCTGTCTGAACATGAGGAAGAACTTCTTCCCTCTGAGGGTGACGGAGCACTGGAATAGGCTGCCCAGGGAGGTTGTGGAGACTCCCTCTCTGGAGATATTCAAGACCCACCTGGACAAGGTCCTGTGCAGCCTGCTGTAGGTGACCCTGCTTCGGCAGGGGGGGTGGACCAGATGATCCCCAGAGGTCCCTGCCAACCCCTACCGTTCTGTGATTCTGTGAAATGCTATTTTGATAGGGCGACTGTTGTAAAACCCAACAGGGGGAGCTGTAATCTAAATATTACAAGTGATTTTGTTTCTCTTATGTGGCACATTCCCACCAGCATTCTTTCTACTGCGAATGCAGAAGAGGCATTACACCTAAGATCACATTTAGGTGGTTGGAAAAGGACTGCAACTATTTTCTAGTTTAATCCAACTAACGAGTGGAGGAGGCCTAGACTACTAAACAAGTAATTTCACTATGTGCTTGAGCTGGCACGAGAGGGCACCATGAAGGAGGAAATCTCTCGCACTCCTCTACCTCCCCACCTCCAAACTGTGCGATGACAAACATACCTAATGCTACATGGAAAACCAGGGCTGATTCAGATTAAAAACAGAATGATTTTGTTGTTGCTAGGATTAGCTTTAGCCCAGACACGCTCCCCAGTTTGTTTCAGGCAGGTCCAGTATGGGGAATGATCAGGAAGAAGGAGGCAGCAGGCCGTCAGCTGAAGCTCAGCTGACAGCAAGCAACCACGGGCCTCCAACTGCAAATTCATCATCACTTTTGAACAGGCACAGTCATGGGCTGAAGCAGGCGGCCCAGCTGCTGGCTGTATTCCGGCCACTGGCCGCGTTGCCGGCACTCAGGCTCACGTGGCTGCTTCATGCGGTGAATCAGATCAGGAAAGCAGCCGGGCTGGTAGCCAGCCCACTGCGAGCAGCGAGATGACAGGTCCTTTTTTGGCCAGACACGTCTTCCAAGTATTAGTTGCAATCAGCTCAAAAATACCTTTTAAAAAAACCCTTCCTCGTCTCTTTTCAATTTATAGCAAAAACCCCTTCCAGAACAGGGTGCACAGAAACCACAGGATTCATATCCCTTTTTTGATTACAAGGATACCTCTGCCTGACTACGCTATAAATGTGAGCAACACTCAGACCAAGAGCATGGTTATTGCAGGTGCTTATGCCTTCTAAAAAAGATCGGTTTGTTAAAGCGCCTACATGTGGTTTCAGATGGCTAAATGTGGACAGCCTGTGTCTGGCCAATTAACTTGTCAGTCAAGGAGGAAAAACCCCAGCTCTGAAGCAAATGATCTTTATATTGTTCAAATATAGGGCAAGCCAGAATTTCCTGCCCTGTTTATCTTCAAAAGCAGGTTTAATGATAGGGGAAAAATTGTTTACGGTCACAGAGGAAGTATTTGCAAGTCCCAAGAACACACTTCATGTTCCTATTAGACTGCAGATGTCCACGTATTTACCACGCTAGGCTACTTAACCCGCTGTAACTGCCAGGGTACAAAAATTCAGCTTAGTATTGTACAACCCTTCATACCTAGAAAATCACAAAGCCCTCCAATTAACATTTAATACTAGTTGAAATTCCACACTTGCCAAGGTAAACTAAGACCACAGGACAGCGTCAACATTTCTGCAGGCACTAACCTGATGGACACAGATATTACACTTGTCACAAAACACCATGTCATTCCCATCTTCACTGTCAGGGGACCGGCACACATCACAGATGACGTCTTCATCATATTCAATACCCAATCCTTCTTCAGTCTCTATAGCATGATTCATGTTCTCATGACAGTGCCGTTCCAGCACTTCAATTGTCTTTTCCATTGTGTTTTCATCCAGGGGCCCGCATCCTGCAACAAAGAATAGGGAAGGGGAATTAGAGGACAGACAAGTGCCTCTGACTGAGTCCGAGATGCAGGAAGAGAGAAGGGCAACTTCTAGCAACTAAAGCAGTAGACACACCATCTTCTTTCCCATCACGCATACTAAAAATAAAAAATACAATAAAAACAGAAAACTTTTTTTCACTCACTGGCTAATCGTAGCATTAGCTTATAAACAGAACTACTACTGGAGTAAAAGTTTAAGCTGTACATAAAACACAAGACTGCACCTTGAAGAAAACACTACAGCATAAAAGAGACAGCAGTTTCTGTAACTGCTGTCTGCTCCCCTACAACCCTGCCTCCACCTCCACCACTTTAAGAAACACTAATGACATCCAAAAATCACACACAATGTTCTTTCAAAATTACACATTATGTTCTTCTGAAACCAAGAATACTTTAGATCTTAGAAAGGTATCAAAGTTGCCACCACCCAGTACCATCCAGTACACTACTTGAGTGATCAGCATGACGGATATGAAAAGTATGTTTGTTGTTTTGTTGGTTTTTTTTTTGTTTTTTTTTTTAAACAAAGCAGCAGATAAATATACCATTGGCAATCCATTCTGTCTGTTCACTTGAACACTACATATTCTACATACACATACCACTAATCAAACTTAGCATAAGCAGAAACACTTACAAAGGATTTGCTATGAGACTGGTCCTCAGCTTTCAGCTTCAGGACATGCAGTGCATAAGAAACCTTACAATGTTCACAGCTACAACAAATCTTCAAACTGCATCCTCTAAAAATCCTCGGTCAAAAACGACGATGCTGCCCATAGTTCATTACTTATTCAGACCTTCATAGGCTGGGATATTCATGTAACATCAGTGTCAGAGGCTAACATCTTCACTGCTGGAATATGCACAAGGATACGGTTACTAACTTGTACTCCTTGTTGTAACCGATAAAGGGGAAGGTGGAAAAGACAAATGACTACTGATACAAAGTGTCTTCTGCTATTAAACTGTTATGTCCAATGCCTGGCTATTTTGTCACTCCTTGAATTAAAAGAATTACAGCATCAATCCGGTGGGAAGCCACCTTCAGAGGGCTCCAGCCTAACTCCTGGTTCCAAGCAGAGCCAACAACAAATCCAGACAAGGTTGTTGCTCAAGAGGTGTCTAGTCAGATCTTGAAAATATTCCGCAGAAAAACTTTGGTTCTGCTAACAGCATCCCTGTATGCCTGGGGAAGCTTGTCCTTGGTTCTACCTCTTACATACATCCTTCTGCACTGGGGCTCAGTCATTAGTTCCCTCCTGCACCAAGCTGGTCTCCTGACACATCCACTTGTTTTCCTGCATGTCCGGATGGACCTTTCTTGTGCTTGCAGGAGACTGTCCTTGAAACTCCTGCTAACTCTCTTCAACAGTCCCACTCTTCTGAGCTGCCTTCCAGATGCCGCCTACCAATTACCCAAATAAGCAGAAAACTGCTCTCCTGAAGTCCAGGACCAGAAGGCCACTTCCCTTCCTCCGTCCCCTCCGGATCTCAGTCACCACCATTTCATAGCTACTGCAGCCAATGCCACCATCCATTATCACATCCCTACAGGTTCTTCCTTGTTTGTGAACACCAAATCCAAGAGAAGCTAAATATCTCCCTCTTTTGCTCACCTGTCCTTCCTACAGGACCTGCAGCCATCCACGGAAGAACCACAACTTGGTTATTCCAGTGATAATTCCAAGATTATTTTCTATAGCTCACTCCCCCAATAGCCCTCCATACCCAAAACTTGCATGGAAAAAAAAGTTTGCTTAGCTGATTTTAAATGGGCTAACATGTGTGAAACTTAATTACTCTGTTAAGAACCCAGCATGCAAGCTCCTCAGAACTCTGAATTTGTAGCAATAATACGTTCAAGCTTAAGAAATGGAAACATTTGTTTTTTCTACACATAAGTTTTAACTTTTGAAGTCCTAAAATTAATTCCACCTGGTGTGGGCTTTTTCTCTCCTGCCTCAGTCTGCAGAATTTGCACATGATTTTGGATGTGAAGAAGTTTTCAGGCACAACAGGTAAAACATGGAACATTAACAGATCGAGCAAGTCGTTATTTTAAGCATTTTGCCCTCCTGTTTTTCCTAGCATTTCCATTCACTTCTCATTCAGCAATCTTTAAAAGATACCACACAGCACACTACAACTCAAACAGCACAAATTAACTGCTGTTTTTAAAATTAAAATGTGTTGTGAAATTACCCATTTCTGTAAGCTCTTCATTTAGCTCCTGAAGCCAAAAGATGTCCATGTCATCCAAGTCATAGCGACACACAGATTCTGCCAGTTCCAAAATGTTGATGTAACCTGGTTCTGTGGGTTCCTGGCTGGAACAGTGGATGTATTTCCTGGGTCGCGTATACAGTACTTCTTTTACCTTTTCTGCTACAACCCTAGAGTGAAAGTTAAAAAAAAAATAATAATAAAAAAGAGACTTACAGCTTTTTAAGACCCCTTGTTGAAAGACATGAAATATTGGTTGTAACTGAGAAGAAATCTAGTGTTTCATAGATTTTACACTAGCTGGTAAATGTAGCCAGGCTAGGGAGACAGGATTCTGTAAATGTCATTTCTTCACAAAAAATGTGCTAAGGTTTGGTACGTACACAGAATCTTTTTTAAAATGCAAGCTTGTGCGTATGATTTTCAATTTAACAAATGCTACTAGTGCGATGATGCAAGTGTTTTTGAAACCCACAGAAAGTATTATGCACAAAACCCCCTACAATCTTTGTTCTATATTCTTCTTAAGTGATAGAAGAAAATCTTGCCAACTGATTTCTTGAAAATACCAGCTTTTCCACGAAAGCTTAATTTATTCTACTGCAGCGTGTATGTGTGTGGGAGAAATGCTTGCTCTTCATTTGGGATAAACAGTCTACCCTTATTTTGTAAATGACACTTTATCCACGTTACAAATGTCTTTTTTTTGTTATGTAAGAACCATTCTGACGCCAAGTGAAAATGTAAAGGGGAAAAAAACAACTAAAAATCATCCAGGAAGCAATGAAGAGAAATATTGGTGTTTTCAATCTTTCAATTATTTTATGAGATAAAACTCAGCATTTGATTAGTAAACTAGCCTATGGGAATGGAAAGACTGACCTGAGGTAGATAAAGTCAACCTTTCTCTGAATTCAGTGCAAGAGGCCCTGCATGTGAAAGGAAGCCAGGGAGACAGTGAATGGAACGGTGCCACGCGTGAGCGCTCTGCATGTTTTCTGGAGCTAACCCTCCAAAGGACAAGCAGAAAAGAAAAGCTGTGGGAAATAAGGCAAGAGGAGTAAAGAAGGAGCAGGCAGCAGCCAAGCAGTATCCCACATAATTCTTAGTGGACAATGTGGGTTGTCAATGTTAGCACACAAACAGTGGTGTTCTGCCATTCTTCCTCCCTCTTCACCTTGCTCGTTTTTTCTTCTCGTTCCCTTATGAGCTTTTCTTTTCTCTGGTCCAGCCAAATCTATAGCATTTTTTTTCCTCTAATATAATACTGCTGGTATGAGATGCAATATATTTATTTTTAATAACTTGGTACTGACAAGAGCCCCAGCGGAAAATTAAATTATGCTGACATCAGCGTTTTAACTGGACAATTCATTTATCTTTGTCTCAAAGACCACAGTGGCAATAATATTTCTATGTTGAAACACACTGTTTCCACCAGGAAGGGTTGCAGGACTACAGTGTTATGTTTTCCTAGTCTAAGCACAGTGTGAGAGAACAGAAGGTTATTTATCTACCTGCCGAAACTGAGATCGTTGAACTTCTATAATGTTAAGCAGCTATTTGTGGCGAGAGAAGGCAGAAAGGGTTAAAGCTTTGGCAACAGTAACAAAAATGATATGAACAAGTGAGCACCTTTATCAAGTACCAGTAACTACTGCGTGCCTACTGCTCTACATTATCATGCTTTATCGGAAAGCCTTTCAAGTAACATGCATAAGATTTGGGTTTAATATTAATTTATTAAACTCACCATACTCAAATTAGAAAACAGTTTTTAATCCATAGCACCATGTGACTCAGGAAAAAAGATCCCCTTTTTAAACTCACTGTGTAGATACTATAACAGTGTACAGACAGAACCAGATCTGGACTGAAGTGCCACAGAAATGTTTTCCAGATTGGTACTTGTTTGGTTTAAGAACATGCCTGAAGACTGATGCATTGAAGATTTAAATATAACAACACAGAAAAGCTGACTGCATTTAGACAACCTATTTTTGAGAGACCATCTTCTCCAAGTTGATGCTCTGTGCGCGTAACCCACGTCTGATCACCATTACCTGAGAGAAGGCTGTGGAATAGTTTCTGGACTGGCTGGAACTTGAACTCCTTTCTCCCATTCTTGTTTCCACGTGTCCGCAAAGATATAATATTCATCAGGGTTGACATGATGAGAATCTGGTAGTTTCATGGCACTAATGAGATCCTTGCGGAACACCTGCAAGAAACACAAAGGAAAAGAGGGGTTTGAGAAAGTGTGTTGCACTAAAGGAAGCAGTCGGTATTTTTCTTAATCTATACTGAAACAATGCATATACTTTGATAATTTTTTTTAAAGAGTTCCACCACACAAACAAGTCCATTTGGAATTCCCTAGATTACTAACTCTTAGTGTATCAGGTGCAGTATGACAAGAAGTTTATGCTAACTCAAAACCACGGTGATGCCCAAAGGCTACTCAGAAGGAAGACAACTGTTCCAGGCAAGCAGAGGGAAGGGAAAGGAGGCCTGCATCTGATTTAAGACTCCTCACCATATCAATTTCAAACAGCTCATTTTACTTCCCAGTCCATATGCTTTACCCCAACTTAGATACAAGGTAGCATATCCCTTTCTTTCACTCAGTTTAGCTACTTTAAACAGTCATATTCATCATGGGCTACAAACAGTTGCCATGGCAAAATTGATGTATAGGCACTTGCTCATTTATTAAAGCCACTTGAAGGTGTACTGGTCAGGGTCAAAGACGAACAGCTGCCTTTGCTGAAACATGAGACCAGTGTTGCTCTGTGCTCATGCACCGGTGTGCCCAAACCCCAGCGATGGAGGCACAGCAACACAACCCAGCCTCAGCATCCTTTAGCAAACCTATATGACAAAACATGCCATCGTGAAACAAAGCAAACACAGCGGTGACAAACCTCCAGCCGTAACATTCAACTCTTGGCTCAAGAGGATTAAGCTATTATGAGTATGCAAACATGACTATCAGTCACCTCACAGCTTACTTAATGTCATTGTCTGTCAAATACAGGTGCACACAATTTAAATAAATGGCATATGTATCCTTGGTGGTTTTTTTCCTCCACTGCTACACTGCACCAGTTTAACATTCATAAAAGCAAAACAGTGACTGGGGCTTGGTGTTACAGCGACATGATAACTAATTAACTGTATTATCGTAACGAGAAATCAAATCCTCAAAGGGCAATAAACTGAAATGGAAAATATCCCTGCAATAAACTGTGGCAGGTTGAACTCTCTTCTTACTAATTCAGTTTTATAGCCAGAAGAGTAATAAAATATCTCAGAGCCAAATATCTTCATGTACCCTTTTCAATTTGACAGCACCAGACCGGTTATGCCTACTGCAAAAATTCTCAGCTGTTCTTGAAAATCATCAAGTAAACATTATTAAAAAAGGCTCTATGCTAAAAACAGGTATTGAAATCGGCTGCCGGTGACCTGGAACATCGGTATTACTTCATTATGTCCTACAACTGCATCTCACGTGGGCTGCCGGGAGAGCAAGCTGACCGAGGGAACTCAAAACCACAGACTCAAGGCTCTCGTATTTGCTACTGATGCGTTATCTACTTTGGTTCAGACCAGACTGTTCACTGTTGTCTTCTGTGTAAAACTCCTGAGGTACTTAACAGGCCTGTATTAAAATCTGAATGACAGGAGTTGAAAGCATTAAGACCGCAAGCATGCCTTTTTTCCAAGCAGTATGTGTACAAACCAGAATTGATTTATGCCACTTAAAAGGCATTTTCATTTTCTGTGTTACAGGTACAGAACCAGGATTACGAGAAACACTAATATGGCACAATTCCAAAGAACTCCAGAAGGAAAAAATAATCTGATAAATGAGAAGTGCAATGATTGGTTTAATTATCAGAAAAGATAATCCTCAAACCTTATCTGAGGCAAGTGCTTTACACTACTTTTTAAGCCACTGACAGAATATAGGAGTAGAGTGCTTCATATCAAGCCCACTATTTTTCAAACACTAGATGAAAAATGCTATTAAAGGCATCAGTATTCTAACTACATTGCTTAGCAGCAAATTCATCTTTGGATCATCTATTATGTATGTGAACTGTATCATCTCTATTTTTAGAGCACAAATCTCCTGGAGCACGGACTTTGTTGTTTTTTTGACTGTTGTACAGTACTGACCATACCATCACCACACCACAATATTAAGTTCTGCTTCAGATTTCTAAAATTTACAACAGAGGTACCACTGGAAGTCAAAGACTTAACCGATATAAACATAATTGCTGAAACCTTAAGAAACCCCAAAGCTTGACCAAGGCTTCCTAAGAATTGCCTATTCATACTTGTGACAACAGTGCAATTGAGTATTTCCTGCAGATGCTTGAAATCTTTACATTCTCCAGCTCTCATCATTCATTTCTTCACCTGTGGCCAAGCAAGGTCTTCCAACAGTAAAATACTCTCAGAGGACAACATATGAGAAGAACACTCACTCTATATTTCCTTTGTTGTGGAAGTAAACCAAAACACCCAGGGGACCCAAAGAGAGTTTACAGACAAATCAAGTAAATTTGACTTCAGCAGTTAGCCTCCAGGCTATGAACTAAGCCAATTCAACGCAGTTGCAGACACACACCTTCAGGATTTAGATAGCCACCTTCTCCTCATTGTTTCTTTTTGGACACTCCTTTAAAAAACAATGCAGCTCTTATTAACTGTACCCATCGTAAAGCAACAACTAGTCCACGCCACAGCACATACTCTCTTCTTGGCAAAGACCACCTTCACTTCCACAGTTAGCCCATGAAGTGCACCGGTCACCTTTCAGTAACCCCAAAGCAGTTCTATTTCTTACCATACATAAAACAAAACCCTTCATTTTAATATTGTCTGTAATATCATTCATATTGAAAAGACCTGCAAAATGAGCATGCCAGGTCTAGGCTAATAAGGCATTCCCACTTGAACACATCACTCCTCAAGAGCAGACTGAGCTAGCGCTGCATGCCTTTCCCACGACAGAGCAGGGCCTTGCAGTGCTGAGCTACCACCAACCGCAGCCAGCGGAGACAGGTCCGTACACACCAAAATGGGAAACTGCCCATCGCTGGAAGCATTTGCAGAAGTCACCGTGTGATGGTGGGATTTTTAAAAAAACATTTTTAGCAACTGAAGGCATGAAAGAAGGGATGAGTTTTAGCCCTGCTTACCATGCAAGACTGTTTGATCTGAACTTGCCATTTCATTTTGCTGCCAGGAATTTTTAGTTTCAGCTGAAAATGGTGCAGCACTTTGAGTGAACGATGTCAATGAAAAATGTGTTTGCTTATGTAAAAATAATCATCACCATCATCATAGCATTTTGTTGAGAAACTCTAACAATTATTTCATGCTTTCGAGCTGGGGCTTAAATCTGTAAGAGGAGATCTTGTTCTTTGGTCACGATTAGATTTTTCCTCTGCAGTAAGTCTGCCTGGATTTTCTGAGGCAATGAGAACTCCCTAGTCTCCTCTGCAGAGATGCACTGCTGTCTCTAAAGCCTTTAAAGCTAAAGTCTACAAAAATTCTCCAGAAGTAAGGATGCTCTGCTCCCCCATGGCACTAACACGCCAAGCAATAATGATATCATGGATCTGCAGAAGGAGAGATATGGTTCATATATATTATTTGTTTTTCAGACTTCTGAGTCCTATTTGGAAATTCTGTTAGAAGAGTATGTCCAAAGAAAATTAACTTCTTCGAATCTGTTTATAAACACTTCACCAAAAGCTGTCTATGACTTTAACCCGAACTCCTTCTGGAAGCACTCTATGAAAATTCAACATATAATCCTCCTCACAGGACTGTTCTGTGCTTTCTCTGCGAATAAATCAAGCCTACAAAACAAAGAACACTATTTTGTGCAAAGTATCCTTATCCACTAAAGACATTAGGGAGGATACAAGTATGCTATAAGGAATTACAATAAAATATTAGCATCAAACACAGAGAGTGGGTTTTGACAATACAACAGCCTTCTACAAACCCCATCTTCACTGAACAATTCAAACATCGGATCTGCACAGACTGTCAGGCATCTTTTGTTCATGAACACTGCAAACCTAAAACCACATTTAAAAAAAAAAAAAAAAAGAAACGAAAAAGAG
>Ga0065711_1049930_pt1 | contig 11062 bp, 7 predicted proteins | sample Hoacrofraction12_FD_59098 | JGI IMG/M metagenome (GOLD analysis project Ga0065711, IMG submission 59098) | Hoatzin crop microbial communities from Cojedes, Venezuela - Epithelial fraction 12 v2 (version 2) | ecosystem: Host-associated > Birds > Digestive system > Esophagus > Crop | place... | reverse complement strand
GGTGACGGAGCACTGGAACAGGCTGCCCAGGGAGGTTGTGGAGTCTCCTTCTCTGGAGATATTCAAGACCCGCCTGGACAAGGTTCTGTGCAGGCTGCTGTAGGTGACCCTGCTTCGGCAGGAGGGTTGGACTAGATGACCCACAGAGGTGCCTTCCAACGCCTACCATTCTGTGATTCTGTGATTCTGTGATTCTGTGATTCTGTGATTCTATGATGAAGGGACTTGAGCATTTCTCCTATGAGCAAAGGCTGAGAGAGTTGGAACTGTTCATCCTGAAGAAAAGGCTCAGGGGGGATCATACTAATGTGTATAAATAGCTGAAGAAAGGGTGCAAAGAAGAGGAAGCCAAGCTCTTTTCAGGGGTGCCAAGTGACAGGATAAGCGGCACAAACTGAAACACAAGAGGTTCCACCTGTACATGGACAAACACTTTTTCATTGTGAGGGTGACCAAGCACTGGCACAGTTTGCCCAGGGAGGGTGGGAGTCTCGAGCCTTGGAGATACTCAAAAGCGGTCTGGACATGGTGCTGGGCAACTGGCTCTAGGTGGCTCTGCTTCAGGAAGGGAATTAGACCTGATAACCTCCACAGGTCCCTTCCTACCTCAAACATTCTATGATTCTGTGAAACAGGGCTGCTAGCTGGTGAATTTTTGAAGGTTTGGAGCTTGCTTTATGGTGATGGACTCTTACAACAGTATGAACTGTGAGGGCTATGTTAGGTATCCATCTGAATTTATCTACTAGAAGACTTTTTCAAACTCGGGAAAATAAATGATTGTCTGATGCTAATGTGAGAATTAGTCTTATAACACTTTGTGTGGTGGAAATAATAATTGTGCAAATAGAAGTATAAAAGATATAGCTGTGCTAACTAACATGCTAATTCTTCATATGGTAGAAGAAACAAACTGGGTGAAAATGAAAGCTAAAATTAGAGACTTCACATGAATGAAAAACACCGCAAGACTGGGGAGAGCCAGTGTTTCTAAGAAGGATGTGAAATAGAACTGAAACTGAAGCTAGATCATGCTTGAATTTGAACCTCATCATTACTCTTTAATTAAGAGGTCTGTTTTTGGTAGATCGATGCCATTGAGACCGTTCTGTGGCAATAAGAAGATATACGATGGTTGTGTCCTGGGAAATATTCATCATATGTGTGAGACTTTATTTTTTTTCCCCCAATACTTCTACCCATGAAGTACCTTATAGTACAAAGTATTAAGAGTAGGATAGAAAGAGCAATCAGAAAGGGAAAAGCTTGTATGAGAGGCTGACATCACAGCTTTTTCAGGTATCTCTTGAAGAGACTGAATATGGAAGCGAAGAGCAGGTGTTCATATGAAATAAGGTCACCAACGAATAGAATACCAGACACAGTTTTACTAAAATTGGGTCTGACTCATTTTGGAACGATATGAAACATTTTTTTCTCAAAAGGACTGGTCCTCAAAAGGATTTTTCTCCGAAGAGCTGTTTGGTCAGTCTGCTTTTAGAACATCATATGAAGGGATGAGGAGTTGAGAAGTGCTGTCATTAAGCCATTCAAGTTTTCATTATAAAACCTTCGCTCTTCCTGTCTTCATGAGAGTAGTGAAGATTTGCTAGCATGATAAAATGGTGCTCCAGCCAGTCTTCAATCTGTTGTATGCCTACAGAGCACTATAAATGTATCAGAATATATTTTGCAGTTTATCATTGTCAAAATATAATGCAGCTGTGATTAGTACAATAAATGTTGAAAGCACTGAATCACAGTAAATAATACTAGATCTTTAACAAAATTACAAATGAAGAATTTCTAGTTGTTTACAAAATAACCCTGTGTTTATTGTCATACACAGCACAATGCTAAACAATATTTAACATGAACAGACCTTAATGATCAGAGATTTAACAAAGAAGGATATATTAGTCTGCCTTTTAAAAGATTGTTTCTTCTTTGTGCTTGTCTGAAAAGTGTGGCTATCGAACAGTCAGGCGTCGTGAGTATCCTAAACATTAAGTCAAGGAACAGAGAAAATACACTAGAGTATGGGAGGTAAAAGACTTTGGACACCTTGTGGTACAGAAAAAATTGGTTAGGATGGTTTGGGGGTTCCAACTAAGCAAACAAGTTTCCTGTGTTGTCCTCTTTCTCAATTCCTGTCACTCATATCTGCTGACTTCCTTTGACAGCCTCTCATTCTTAAACCTTGTTCTTAGTGAAGTCGTTCAAGATGCTGTCCTGGTTTCGGCTGGGACAGAGTTAATTTTCTTCCCAGTAGCTGCTGTGTTTTGGATTTAGTACTAGAAGAATGTGGATAACACTGATGTTTTCAGTTGCTGCTGTGAAATCAACGACCTTTTTCCAGTTTCTTATGTTCTGCTAAAGAACAGGTGTGCAGGAGCTGGGAGGGAGCATAGCCAGGCAGAGAGCCCAAGCTGGCCAATGGAAATATTCCATACCATGGACATCATGCTCAGTTGATGAATGGGGGTTGGCTCAGGAGCAGGAATCTTTCTCTCTCTTTTTTTTCTCATTTCCATCAGTTCAAATCCTCTCTTGGCCGGGAGTTCGAACTTTTCTGGGAGTTTGGTCTTTTTCGGGAGTTTTGCAAAATTCACAAAACTCTGTGAGTTTGGGGTTCCACAGTCACCACGTGGGGACAGACTGCAAATCAGTCATCTGGTTGTGAGGAAATTGTATTATATATAGTTTGTTTTGCGTATTCATTATTATTATTAGTGTCAGTATTAGTATTAATACTAGTATTTCCTTTGTTGTCTTAGTAAACTGTCTATCTCAATCCATGAGTTTTACCTTTTGTCCATTTTTACTCCCCAGCCTGCTACGAGGGGGTGGGGAGGGGTGAGCGAGAGGCTGTCTAGTGCTTAGCTGCTGGCTGTCGGGTTAAACAACAACAGATGCTTAGATTAATTTTCTTGGTTTATATGAGCCTGATTAAGCTAAAATAGTGGTTTCTCATGTGGACCTGGCTCATTATTTAGCTCTTGTGCTCACAGTTTTGATTTTTAGATTTCTCTTTAAGAAGAATTGACTAACACTTTTTTAGCAGAGCAAAAGCTAATGGAGCATCTCAGAGCAAAGCAGATAGTCTTTTTTGGCTCCATTTTGGCAATATCAGATGATGTTTTAAACAGTCCTAAAAATCTTGGCGATATGGCTGATATCACCTTTGCTGATATTGCTGCTAGCTACTCTTGTTCTATTACTTGTTTCAAAATGGAAGAAGATTTCCTATGAAGAACTTCAAAGCGAGAACAGTAAAGATGGAAGGGGACACGTCTGCATTATTCTGCAAATCCTAATAAAAGCAAAATACTAAGTCCTTTGAAATTTTGAAGAATTTTACATTGATACCATTTTTACATTTCAACTTTACATTGATTTACATTTCACCCTCAATTTTGATGTTTTAAAAAGCATGTAAATTAGCTACTCATACAGTTATGCTATATCCATGCATACTGCTTCTGCATGATCAGTTACTGATAAATTACAGAGAAGATCATCCAAAGTATGATGTTATTTGCTTCTGATTAGGAAATTCAACTGTATAGTTCACACTTAGATAAGATTAATATCTGTATATTGTGCTAGGGAATTTTCTTGCTAGTATGTTGAAGAAATCTGTTTGTTTTCTGTTAAAATCAGAGATTTCTGATGCTACCCATATGCAAGATTAATTTACATTACAAAATACTAGGGACTGTTCTTATTAAGGATGACAGTCCTTTTCTAGCTATTAAAATACCGAAGATGTTCTGTCTTAATTAAAATTCTTTAATTATTAGTACCTTAACTGATAATTAGTAAAATCCTTTATCAACTCCATTATCTGCGTGAACCAACAAATGACAAACCAACAAATAATGACTTCCCTTTTAAAATACAAAAATGGGAAAAGTGGGATGATATAACATTTGACTCTATTTGCATTTGTCTTTGAGAGGGTTGACTCAGAAGATGAAACTGGATTTGTCAAAAATCTTTTGTCTCTCATGGAATTCACTTAGAGCACAAAAATAATTTAATTTGAACCAAGGGTAAAATCCTAATCCATTGCAATGAATTATAATGCTGCCTTGGCTTTAGAGGTGAACACTAATTTATCCTGGTTGCCTACAGAAAGAATTTCTGAGTACTGTGAGTGTAAATACTCCTATTTCATTTACAGTGTGATGACAATCTAATCTGAAGTAATATTGTAGCCCGTATTATTTTCTTCACATACATATTTTGTGCTTTGACATTTCCCTTATATCTCTCTTGTTTTAGGAGTGGATCTTTGTGGCCTGAGATATTTTCCTAACAATCTCAAGGAGTTTTATTATGAACCTGCTGTAAAATTTCAAGCATGATTTAGCTTTTTTAATTCCTCTGTTTATCTTTGCCTGCATGTTTCAGTCAGTCATGTCCTCAGCCTGAATTGTCTGTCAAGTCTATGGACTCTGGTTTCTCTGTTGGAGCTGTGAACAGGAGACATGGTCTGTTCAGTTAGAAAAAAAAACACTCAGCTGTATGCCAAAAGCTGCAGTTATTATTTAGAATTTACAACGTTGGAAATGCAGTGCTTGTTTTTTTCAGTACTTATTTTGGTTCTGTTTGAAGGCACCGGGCCAAAATCAGGAACAATATGAAAAACTATAATTCTATTGATGTTGGTATATGCAGTCCTCTAACTCTGAGGCTAAATTGGCCCATTGCCTATGCATTTTAACTTTCAGAGGATCTGATCCCAGAGCAATGGACATAGAAAGCATTTGTCTGTCAGTCTTTTTCAATTACTTGAGTGTCAGTGTGGTATATTCCTCTATAGCTGTAATTATAGTTCTCGAGGGATAGTCGAGACACAGAGCTTTCCTTTCAGAAAATGCTTGTTGCCTCAGGGGAGAACAATAAACATGCAGATATTGTTAGACAGCCACTGCCACTCACAATAGCTGTTCCTAGATGTATAGGATCATAATGCTGAGGAACTGTATGGTTTGTTGTAAGGGATTTTTTTATATAGTTGCCAGCAGCCTCAAACTGCAGACTAGTCCAAAGACTGTATTCATTTATTAATTTTCATCTAAGCTAGTATCAATAGCCCACTGAAAAGGTAAAGAGACTTGCATAATAAGTTCACATATATGCATACATTGCACAATTAATTTCGAAGTTATCCTTATCTGCCTGGCATTTCTTTTTAAATAATCACTTTTAGATTGGTAGGTCTAGAGTGAAGGTGAGAGATGGAGTCTGCTGAGAGTTCCCTTTGCCTGGGTCAGAACTTGCCCACACACTGGGAAGAGCACAGGCAAAGCCACTCAAATGCTGATGGTCCTCTGGTGCCTTCCTGCATTCTCCCTGAGGATCAGCCAAATTTGCTCATAATTAATGAGGACCAAATGCTGGCACATCTTAGCACAAAGAATCATGGGCTCCCTCCTCTTCAAATACAGCTGAGTGCAGAAACAAAAGACTATTAGTGGAATCACTGTTCTATAGGATGCTTGCATGCAGACAAGGTGGGCCTGGATGCTCGGTCTCGGGTGCCAGTACATCAGCTTACTGGCTACTTCAGATTAGACCTTGGTGCCAGAACGAGCTGCCCTCTCCCTCTCCCTCAGCATGTGACAGCATGACCTGGCTACAGAATCAGAGATAGAAATGGAAATAGTCTGTCATTCCTTGTCATAGGCAACTGCTGTTCAGAAAGAAGAAAAAAAAGGGTTCTAAAGTGGAAGCAAAAATGCATTCCTATTATAAATGTCATTTATTTAAATACCAGGATCACTGAAAGGGTATTTTATTCATTTTCTGGCTTTTGAAAAATTAAAGGGATGTGTCTGAGAGTTTCACCTCAATGATCTCAGTACAGAAAGAGAGGAAACAGGTCAGATGTTAGTTGTTGGTTTTCACATTACAGTATAGATCAGAAAATGGAGCCTTCTGTGATTTACCACTTGTGTTGTTTATTGTTTTAATTCAGTTTTGGAAAATCTACTTTTTTAAAAATTAGTGTTTGTCCTGGTTTCAACTGGGATAGAGTTAATTTTCTTCCCAGTAGGTGCTGTATTTTGGATTTACCATAAGAAGAATGTTGATAACACTGATGTTTTTAGTTGTTAATAAGAAATCAAGGACTTTTTTCCAGTCCCCCGTGTTCAGCCAGTGGTGTGCAGGAGCTAGGCATGAGCCTAGCCAGGCGGATAGCCCAAGCTGGCCAATGGAAATATTCCATACCATAAACGTCATGCTCAATTTATGAGTGGGGGGTTGGCTGAGGGGCAGGAATGCTCTTTTATCCTCTTTCTTCCTGAAGTTTGAACTTTTCTGGGAGTTTGATCTTTTTTCCATGAGTTTGGCGAGTTCTGCAAAATTAGCAAATTTGGGAAAACCCACAAAATTTGTGAACTCTGGGAAACCCACAGGTTCTGCAGTCACTGCTCAGGGACTGGCTACACAATTAGTCATCAGGCAGTGAGAAAAAATTCTAATGTGTATAGCTTATTTTGCATAGTCTTCATTGTTATAATTATTATTGTTGTTGTTGTTGCTGTTAGTGTTTCCTTTGTTGTCTTATTAAACTGTCTTCATCTCAACCCAAGAGTTTTACCTTTTGTCCATTTCTCCTCCTCATCCTGCTGTGGGGATGGGCGAATGAGTGGCTGTCTAGAGCTTAGTTACCGGCTGCCAAGTTAAACCACTAGTGTTAAAACCCCAGAATCCTTGATTCTGTCAGAAAGTAAGTAAATTAGCAGAATTCATAATGAAATTATTCTGTCTCCTGGTTCTGAATATACCTTCAGTACCGTTGCTAAGCCATTCTTTCAGGCAGTGTGATGGTTACGGGTGCACTAGATTCTTTGTGAAGTATGTTTTGTTTAAGGTCTTTGTTCTTTTAATAAAGACAAGAATCTTGAGGGGTTGATTTACTTGCACTGTCTTAGGTGGAAATTACTGAATGGATGACAACATTTTTCAGAGTTGTGCTTGAATATGTCTGGACTCCTTTCACAGCAGTCTACATGTTTTCCATTCACTGAATTCCCACAAAAGCGGTGATGCTACTAACTTTAACTCCTTACAGATACTTGAATGACTCTGTTTTCAGGTGTGTCCTATGATTTTACTGCGATCAGCTAAGCCTCTGTGTGACTAGAGTGAAGGAAGAGTAAAAGGTCTCCTGCATCTTTTCTTCGAAGCAGTACATCTTCATCTTCATGTGATTTTACATGCATGTCTTTGTGTTTGGGGCAGAAATGGTTTGAGGATGAATGCATGCTGGTAAAGGAAAGAGACATTGTCTGGAGGCCCCGTGTGGCCTACATTTATAAAAATGATGACAAAAATGAGGACAGACCTGAAAAAAAGGTTCAGGTATTTTTAGGGACATATAATTGCTCCACTCACTCCTTCTGTAGCTATCTGTGAATGAAAAGGTGGAGGATTAGGTTTTAAATATTCAGTATTGCAACTCTTCCACTGTTCTTCTACTGAGGAAAAAAGGAAAGGGAAGGAGAATGTGTTAGAAGTCTGCTTTGAAAAAATAATCAGCGTAATATAATTCTTCTACAAATCTAGATATGTAGTGCTCTATTAAACATCCTTGTTTGAAAGATGAGCTTTGGAACAGGTGAGGTTATTGTGGTCCACAGCTCAAAGGCAAGGGAGATCAAATTAGGGGGTCCTAAAAGAAATATCAGTATCTGTCATTAAAATTCATCTGCATTGCCTGAACACAGAAGATAAAATTAACTCAGTCCTGCCCATCGGAATCATAGCGGATGGATTTAAGGCAAATTATTCTTGATTTGTGACATATTTTTAACCACTGAGGACAGGGTTTTTAGTTATAACGGCATAATAACTTTGCTTCCCAAGATCTCATCTCCACATCAGGTAAGTCACTAGAGGATAGATGTATGTGCTGTGAGAAAGAAGCTAGGCTTATTACACTCATTGTTTATGGATTGGTCAGAGTAACCAGATGAACATCTTATACTCTTTAAATGGAGGAGACTGACAGTTGCTTTTTTTAATATTTAACTGTATGTGCCTGCAAGGTTCGGGAGCCTTAGTGATCGTACATGGCTTAAGTCCGATTTCAGAAGTTAAATCCTTAAAATCATTTCACTTCTTTTTTATTGGGGACAGATGAGTGCTGGCTAATGGTGAAACTGAGAAACAAAGACAGAAGTTTCTCAGAGTTACTTTAAGTATTTATACACTCCCATAGAACTAAAATACATAGAACTTGCACTAAATGCATCCTTTAATTTTGAATACCAATTTTAAATATGTGGTAAGAAAAATTTTAAAAAGATCCTTTAAGATCAACAGAATTTTTAAATTTTGGTAAATGTTAGTTTTGATTATGAGTTTCTTCAAATGTTTTTAATAATTTTGAATATTAAAATTAATTCTTGAAATGATATTGTGAATGCAGACCATTAAGGTAACACCAGAACTAAAAGCAGTTGGCCAGTCCCTTGGCTTTGTAGGGAAGTTTGGTTTTGCTGCATTCATTTGCACCTCTTCTTCATGGATTACTGAATGTTTCAGTGCTGTAAAGCTGCATTTTTCCTCACCTCTCTTCCCTCTAAACTGTGCTCTTGGGCCAGTATTAGTGAGTGTGCATAACTAACTTCCTCCACTTTGGTGCAAATAAAAATGAACTGCTCGAGCGTTTCTTCCCCTGAGTCGATAGCTGGGTAAGTGCATACCTTCTCCTCATATTTATGTGATCGTACATACTGCTTTACTCAGCAAATACCTGCTTTATATGTTTATCTTCTCAAATATATTTGTATTTTGTCTTCCTGAGTCTTAAGCTATCTATATTTTTTCTTTCTCGGAAACCATCTCCCAGAGGGAACTAGTTTCTTTAAAGAATCTATTGCCCCTTTCAAGGTGACCCACTGCAGACAGACTCAGCAACTTTAATTTGTCTTTAGCTTCCTTGGGCAAGGCAGACATCACAATTCAGTAGGCTGCTGGCAAGAAAAACAAACAGTGACAACCTCAAGCGCTCCAGACTTCTCAGAGAGCATTCAGTGTATAAAAATAACCAAGTTCATATTTATTTTGTTTGCCTTTTGGTTTTCGAACATTTTGAGTCTACCTGGGTGATATTTTCAAACTCTTGCCTGCCAACAGAGAGCTGCATGTGTATTTTATTTACAAGCCACATGGCTTTCTTCCCTCAGAATACTCATGCATTCTTATGACTAAGAGCCAAAAAAACCCACAGAAGAGACTACAAAATGTATGATCAATCCTGAAAGCTGATCCAAAGAAAAGCTGAAACGTGCAACTTCATTTGGCTTGACTATCACTTCCCTTTATTGAGGAAGGAGAAAAAAAGAGGGGGGCATATTGGCAGTCCTTCACTCAGTCATCTGCTCCAGCAAAGGTGAGGCAAAGGACAGTTGATCACAGCAAATAATCTGTTGCTACAACAGGAATCTTCAATTAGTTCAATCAGTCTCAGGCACAAAACAGAAACTGAAGTTGCCATCTGCAGGTATTGTTTCTCCTCATCGTACAAGGCTTTTTTTCACTGGCGAGTTATGTGAATTTAGCCTGAACTACATAAAGTCAGTGTGAGTGACGAAAGTGTTATAGATGACCACAATATACTTATTTTAAGTGGAAGAAATGTCTGGAAATAAGGCTGTTTACTGTCCCGTTGCAGGTACAGCTGAAGCTGAGAGAGTTGCAGTAATGCTACCTCTGCCGTTGCAGAATGGGGGCGGCGGGGCTACACTACAGAAAAGCAAAATTTGAAATCTTTGTAGCCAGCAGAGACTATGAAAGCCAGCTTGCGTAACAGGATGGAAATGTGCAGACATTTCAAGGTGGGCAGCCCTCTAGTGTTTTAAGATCAAATACTGTGAATAGTGGGACCCAACAGCTTTGCTCCAGCTAAGGGAGCATTCTGCTGTGCCAAACAACTTTTGCATTTTCATTATTAGCTGAAGTGTAGCAATGAAGAGGCCTGACTCAAGTAAATGAGTCACGCATCAGCTGATTGCAAGTGTGTTACTTATGTGGAACGAGTTAGAAGTTCCAGCAGCTTTTATAATCAATGCAGCAGCTCACTGAAGAAGACATACTTTGTGGAGACAGATTTCATCATTTATTCTGTCAGTTCCATAGTTGCCAGCTATGGTATATCACATCAGGTCGCTTTATGTTGTGATGCTTTGCTATAATCCTGAATTTCATTGAATTTCATTGGAAACAATAGAATTGTGTGCTTTTACTTTCAATATGAATTTGACCCATTGATCTAATTTGGTCCGTTCTATTCCATCAACAACTTCATGTACCAACTTTCTGAGGCATGATACTTTTCTTTTTTGCCTCAGAGTGGAAAGGACTTATTCTCAGGGTGGCCTGTGGCTCTGAAAGCAGTGTTTAAAGTATTGTATACAGTTAAGGTACTATGTGCTTTAAATAAGCCCAAACTGAAGAATAAACAAAAGGATATTCATAGGTAACAAATTAGAGAATTATAAAGTAAATTTACAAGTAATGAAAAATAAGTGTAATTATCTAAATACACACACAGAAATAAGCACCTCATGTTTAAAAAAATTCTTTGGAAGCTGGAAGCTTTGGCTTTGTAGAACATCTCCGAGTTCCTAATTTTGAATGTTTTTTTACTTATAGTAGCAAAATGGTGCATCCATAGCCACTGTGTTAGTTGCATATGGCACGGTATCTGAGGATATATAGGAAGTTATGTATGAAAAAGATTTGATAAACTAATACACTAAGACTGCTTTGTTTCCAACATTTATATGTATATCTGTGACTGAAAGACATTTTATATATCATATTACTGTGAGTGAAAAAGAGATGCTAAAGATGCCAGGAAGAGAAAAATAAAGCAGCTTTGATTTTTCTTTAAGTTGAGGGAAGAAACCAGACCTGTCTCAAATTCCCCAGTGTGTCTCTGTGTGTTGGCTCTGTGTGCGGGGTGTTTTATCTGTGATGTTGGAAACCTAATGGCAAACATCATAAAAGCTGTACCAAAAAAAAAAAAAAAAAAAAAATT
>Ga0065711_1049929_pt1 | contig 11062 bp, 5 predicted proteins | sample Hoacrofraction12_FD_59098 | JGI IMG/M metagenome (GOLD analysis project Ga0065711, IMG submission 59098) | Hoatzin crop microbial communities from Cojedes, Venezuela - Epithelial fraction 12 v2 (version 2) | ecosystem: Host-associated > Birds > Digestive system > Esophagus > Crop | place... | reverse complement strand
CCAACACCACCACGCCTCCTAAACCACGTCCCAAAGTGCCACATCTACATGATTTTTGAACACCTTCAGGGATGGGGACTCCACCACTTCCCTGGGCAGCCTGTTCCAATGCCTGACCACTGTTTCAGTAAAGAAATTTTTCCTAATATCCAGTCTAAACCTCCCCTGACGCAACTTAAGGTCATTTCCTCTCGTCCTATCGCTAGTTACTTGGGAGAAGTTTCCAGTACACAGTGTGTTTGCATAAGGCCTGTTTCCTTACAAGATTAGATTGTTTCAGACTTTTTGGTTTTTCTTTTTTTCTTTCCTGTTTTTATGTAGTTACTTAACCTCCAGATTCAAGTGCACGTGGCCTTTAGTGTAACGTTGTACTTAGGTCTAACGTTGTATTGGAATACTCCAAATGATGTATTAGAATCGTTTTTTTGGCTATACCGACTGAATGTATGGTTTAGTGTTCTGGTACTGGTTTTTAAACCTGAAATAGCAATGGACATGCTGCCATTGCTCTTGAAAAGGGTAAAGAGAATTGCATGCTGCTGAGAAGCTTGAGTTCGCTGTGGTTTTGGTATTACAAAATCCCCACTTTTCCTGTCTGTCTTCGGATTGTTTATTACTTTTGAAAAGGTTTTGCTGTCTCTAATGCTGCATGTGGCCCATAAGTTGCTTTACCAGGTGTTTTGATGTCTTTGAAATTCAAACCAGAAAAGTAAACATGTTCTCCTGTGTGAGTGAGCAGGACCAGTTAACACGGAACCAGAGAATGGAATGGCTGGAGCACCTCTAGCAGTCTCATCGGCCAAGGGTAAGGTACAATACAGATGACTGCATGTGTCTGCAGGTACCACATGTGATAGTCCAAAAAAGTTCTTACAAGATAAGCGCTCTAACTACCATTTTTCAGTACACTCATTTTTCAACACAGTTTTTCTAAGGAGTTCAGAAAAAATACTGTAGTAGGGCCCAAAAGGTGAGGTCCTAATTAGCTGTCATGTTTTCTGCTCTTTGCTCTCACTCTGGAGTATGTTGAACTGAGAAGTTACATTTTTGGGATGTGGACAGTCTGTGACTCCCTCCCAAACAGGAATGTGAATCGGGGCACGGTCAAGAGAGCATGATCATGGTGTTTGTTATTTGCTATGTTAGGATGTTTTCTTGCCAAAGATGATTCTCTTTAATTTCAGGTAATAATACAGTTTGGGTAGGGAGATGAATCAAATGACGGTCATCAGTTACTTAGACGTATTGCAGAGTTGAGTAAGTCTTCAGATAATTTTTGTGAAGTGCTACTTTGTGAATGCTTTGTGCTGATCTGCTGTTGTGGAAAACCACTTTTCTTTTGAGCAGAGACTCCTGGGGTAAAGGGCAGTGGCACAGCTGTGACAGGCCAGCTCAGTGGCAGCTCTCGGGGTATCTGCTCTCCCTCTGTACCAGCTGGCAGAAGGCTGGTGCATCTGCTCGTCCCATTAGCAGCTGCTCTTCTGGGTCAGCAGCTTTTTAATACAGAGCTCCAGTGACTGCAGCCTTTGTGGAGAGTTACCTGAGCTAGCAAGCCACAGGGATTTCTGCTTCTTACTGTCGTATACGTGGTATTAGAAAGATAAAGTGAGATAAAAAAAATGTTGAAACTAGATCCCGTGCTGCTCTTCTGATTCTTAAATAAGACATGCCATTCCTACTAATGTAAAGTGATTTTGCTGTTTCCACTTGCTGGATTTCTGTAGCACTGAGGCATAGCCCTTAGCAAATCGCTCAGGATGTCATTATGTGGCTGTGCTGTAATATCACCAATTTGTATTCTGAAACCTCAGCAGTACTTAAAGTGTCTGCAAAAATGTAGAAAATGTATCTCTGTTGAAGTTGAAGGGAAGTGATCTTTTTACAACTGCAAAAGCGAAGGCATTGGGGATGGGATACTGTCTGACTTTGGCATTTAATTGATCTGCTTGTGGTACAGCCTTGCAGCTAGCTGTAGGAGACTGACTCCTGCAGTCCTGGGCAAGAGAGAAAGGGCTGTTCAGAGGAGGACTTAACCAAGGTGCTGTTAATCTTTCTCACTTTTGGAATAGAATTTACAATGTTATTTTGGATATTGAAGCTTTCTAACTCAGAAAGGCAAAAAATCAAGTGGCAATGAATGGTATTGTCTACCAGCTCAGAGAGTGGAGAGAAAGGATCCTCTGAATTAGAGAAGGCAGAAGCTTACATACAAAGCAAGCGCTGCAGTGGAAGCATTTGTCATTTTGACAAGCAGATGAGAGGAAAGGATCAATTCATGGTGAAACAACGAAGTTCAGAAATAGTGAGACAATAGAGGAGTTGAGAGAAACTTTCTCAAAGATTGATACCAGTGAATGAGAGAGGGCTGGGAAGTTACAGCTGTGTGTGGAGTTTGGATGAGACAAAGAAGTGAAAGGGAGCAGATCTAGATCTAGAGCAGGTAGGATCTAGATAGCGTTGGATCTTTCAGGTAAGAGTATAGAGCTGGATCAAGCTTGATAGCTGTTGGATGACTGAGTCTTTATAAGGATGCTAGAGAAGACAACGCAACTCTGCTCCCTTCTTTAGAACAGGGTTACTTTGTTGCTGATGCTTGAAAGGATCCAGCTGGATGGAAGCACCCACCTTCACCCAGGAAAGGAGTATTTCTGTTTTGATTGAAGGTGATTTTCCCTTCTTGTGACTAGACTTACCTTTTTCCATTGCAAAGATAACCTAAGTTCATACTTATGATCAGGAACATGCTGTCTCTGGTGACAACTCTCTCACTGAAGAGAGGCTGTTCCTACACTTTCTTGCCACACAGCTTAGCACTGGTCATTGGAGCTATTTCATAGGAAAAGCTCCTTCATAAGAAAAGGCTGTTAATGTCCTCTTCTGTTTGGATTCCCCTTCTTTCTTAACTCCCTGACAAAGGTTTATGTAATGTCAGATTTTTACCTTGATTTGGTAATTTCTAAAGTACTCCAAAGCACGGGATGGTGTCTCAGTGCTGTTGACTTAAAAGCAGCAAAAGCCCAGATGAGGTTCTGAATTAATGCTTCTTTGTGGAATTTGGCTTGGTTTGCTTATTAAGGTGGAGTTACTGATATGGGGGAGAGTATCACAGCGACCGTGGGGGTTAGCAAGTTCATTCACTTAAATTTCTATTTCGTTGTGTCTTTCTGAACAGAAGACTTAAGTCTGTCTAATTCTGCCATGGATATTCCCATATGTTTTCATACATACATTTTTTGCCCTTGATTCTTTATAATATTTAACGATGTGGAACTTTTATGAAGCTATGTATTTATTCAGGAAGGACATAATTAAAAATTTAAATGAAGCTCCCAGGATCTGTAGACTGAGGACTGACATATGTCAGGGGCCTAAGGAGAATGCGAACAGGAGCTGAGGCAGCCCAGCCCTGAATGGGAAGGGAAGGAGCCTTGCACAGCCGTGAGCCTGCATCTTCGGGTGATATTCATTTGCCTCATTTCAGATGTTTGCAGCTCAGCCTCCTCTGTTTAAGCTAATTGTCTAGACTCTTGTAATAGCCAGTGAAAAGATATAGGCATTTCTAAGGCATGGCTCGTGGTCATTGGTAAGATGAGATTAACTGGACCTGCAGGAGGGGGTTGTTTCTTTGTGAAATGGAGCTTGAGGTAACCAGAGTTCATGTAGATGTCTGCATCACAGAAAGCCACCGCTGGGGCAGAACATCGCCAGGGTGCTGGAGGACGTGCCTGGCACTGGGCACTGCTAGGAGCAAAAGGAAGAGATGGGGGCTGGGACTCTCTGTGACCTGGGAATCCACCCCAAAAACAGTAATAGAGCTCCTAGAGGAGCACAGCCTATCTGAAAAACTGTTGGTTTCCAGTTTTGAGGGTGTTTTGGTTGGGTTTGTTTTTTTTTTACTCCCACTTGGGAGCGAGGGCATTATGGAACAACCATGTCAGCACGCCCACGGCAGCAGAGAGGTGGCACTGTCACGGGGTGAGAAGAGCAAACCAAGGACGCTATCTGGCCAGAAATTTTAAACTAAACGGGCTGTTCGGAGGTGTTTAATTGCAGTGCTGGCAGCTCTGATTTTTTTATCTGTAGTTTTGTGGTAGTCATTGTCTGTCTTGAAAATGTGGCTTCAGAACTCTTGCAGCTTTGTGTGAGAATCCGTATTGCATTTTTTCTTCTAAGCTGCTGGATGTTATGCTTCGGAAAAAATTCTAGAAATGTGGTTCACAGCATTTTGTCCACATGCTGTTTTTTATTAACCCTTGAAGATCTTCCATTTGCTTTTTGTGTTAGGAAGTTTGGGGTCACCTTTGTGGATTTGGGGCACATCGATTTGACAGCATTGTAAGAACTTTTTGATTTAATTACTTAGGCAGAAGTAATCTGAATAGTTTAATTTTTTTTCTGTGTATGAAGTACTTTTTTATATGCAGACTGCTCAAAACTGAGTATAACAGAAAAGAATGCAGATTGGGGATGGCTTTCATTTTTTTGGAACTGTCAAAAAAGCTGGAAAAGTTTTATCTTTCAGTGGAAGAATAACAGCTGGTGGGGTGGAGATGTAGGTTATTTCAGAGTTTCAGTTTTTATTCACTGTGACCGTATGTGTCTCAAGAGAGTAATTGACAACAAGAGAATTAGATTTTCTGGTACTTTTTCTGGCCCATGAACATCTAATTGCATTTGTTAACGTGCAGTAAAAAACAATTTTCAGAATACATGACATGTTGATGTAATTATTTTCACTGTTTATCTTGTGGTAGGAAAATGTGTACAGACAGATCAATATAACAGTCCCTATTAAAAGTTTCTGTTCTGTAAGACTTTGGGAATGATGCTAATGCAAATGCTTTTCTGAAACTGTCCCCCTGATAGTTTCAGAAGTGTCACTGGTCGTTATGAAAAAGACGAAGGTAGGGAGGGGAAATCTGCTAAGAGCTAAATTATGCTCCGTTTTTGCATCGTGAATATCTGAGAAGGTGCTCTGGTAAGCCAGCCTTTCTGGAGAAAGTTTCTGAAAGCTTTCCTTCAAAGAGTTCCGAGTATCTGTCAGACCTCACGTATTCTGGAGAGCAAAGTGTTGTTCGACTGGTAATTCTTGCCTTGGGCTTTATTAGGGAATGATGTCCATGGACTGCAAAATCATCTCTGCTTTGTCCTTCTGAAACTCTATTAGGCATTTATTGAACTTTCTTTCCTAATGATTCCTGACAATTTATTTCCTATTTTAACTGCTTGCTGAGCAGGGGGCTGATACTTTCATGCAGCTGTCTGTCATAACTACCAGGATCTCACTGCTAACAGGTCACGGTATACTCAAGCTCACAATTTTCTTTCTGAAGTTAAGATTGTTTTTCCTGTGTACATAATTCATGATTTAACTACACTGAACATTATCTGCCACTTTATTGTCTATTCAGTCATTTTTCATAAAGTCTTTGTTTTGTGTATGTTGCCTTCTCATTTATTACCTCGAGTAACTTAACTTTGGTGGATATTGTGAGTGCACTCCTCACCCCTTTATCTGGAGCAAGAAGGCTGTACGTCGTGTATGTTTCAGCACAGATATCTCTGGAACTCCACTGGTGACAGCAAGAATTGGAAACATGAGTAGGAGTAAGTGGTCAATGTTTCAATCAATTATTTGCCTGTGCTAGAAGGACCTTTGCTTTTTTGCATACTTAGCGTCCTTAAAAGCTTTAATGAAGGTCTTGATTGAAAGTCTTTTAAAATTTGAAGGAGAGGGACTGGGTTAACATTCTTCACTGGCTTGTAGATAGAACCCCAGTAGGCCTGTCAGGACATCCCATTACAAAAGCCAGTCTGACTCTTCCCAGCTGGATCATATTTGTCCAAATATCTCCTAATTCTGTTCTTCATTGCAGTTTTTATTAATATGTGCAGCTCAGATCTCTGGCTTAAGGTCTTTCATGCAGTCTCTTAAAAGCCTGTAACCTTCGCCACCACACAGTCCTCTACTACCAAGATACTTTTAATTGAGAGGTGACATACCGTTGTGTTAGTAATTCACTGATTTCATGCTTGAGTTCCTTTAGGATTCCTGGGTTGAGTGCCGTCTGGTCCTGGTGAGTTATTAACATTGTTTTGTTAGTTCCTTCTGTATCTGCTCATACAGTCGTTGCAATTTCAAACACGTCCTTGAAGTCCCCTGCAAAGAGGGGTCCCGGTAGGGGAATTGTAGTAAATAGTGTTGCAATATTGTGGCAATAATGTGGCAAAACTCAGTGAGACTTTGTAGGAGGGAAAAGTGTTTTTATTTTACTACAAAACCGGTTTCATTCTGCACTCTCACACCTGCATCCTTAGAAGCACCAAGATAGTTCTGTCCATGCGATTTGGCATTCAGGCTCTGAGGTGTGTGTATCAAAGCTATTGGTCTAGGATTCGTTGCAGTGATGTGGAGGACAAGGGACTCTAGCTGTTGAGTTCTTATTGTGACTTTCCAGAGTTTCTGGAAGGCTTCTTGTTCCTGATATTCTTGAAGAAAGATTTCTTGTTAGTGTCTGCCAGTTGCTCGTCAGATTTTTTTATTTTGTCTGCCTTGCTGTGCTTTTACATTTAATTTGCCAAAGTTTATGATCTATTGAGCTATTTTTTTCTATTTGGGCTTGACTTCAGCTTTTTTGAGGGTAACACTGTTATTCTAACTGTTCTGGTTTCCTTTCTTCCTTTTTCAGGTTTTACTTAATAGGAAATATGTACCTGCCTTGTCTTTCCGGTCTTATCACCGTTAATAATTTCCACAATGCCTGCAAAGATTTAAATTCTATATCTGGCCCTTTTGGATTCTCTTAACAAGCTTCCTTACTTCTCATGCTTGCACTCTCTGAAGCTGGGTAAAATTGTAGGTTTTTTTTTGCCTCCACTGCTCCTGCTGGGAAGCATGCAGGATTTTTCGAAATCTTGTAGCTGAAGAGCCACTCTATATTTAGGACCAAATCAAGGGTTGCATTTTCTTTTGTGGGCTTCCTACCCAGCTGCTCTGTGAACCACTCACTGATTTAGTGCAAAAAAAAAAAAATCACATCCTGATACGATGGAATGTTTGTGATCTACATTGAGAGGAAATGAGCTGAAGTCTCCTGTTACGATACTCCACTTTCATCGTATCACATGAAGTGTTGCTATTCTGATTAGGTAGTAGTAAGGATCAAATACCTTCCTGTTTCAGCCTGGAATCTAGTCCATGAGGATGCTGCTTTAATTGTGGAAATGATGAGTTTATATATTTGAAATGAGGGGAACTGAATATACTTGTACATCAAAGTTGTACTTTATTTAGCATAATCATAGAATGGTTTGGGTTGGAAGGGATCTTTAAAGATATGTAATCCAACCACCTCTGTCATGGGCAGGGGCACCTTCCACTAGACCAGGTTGCTCAAAGACCCATCCAACCTGGCCTGGAACACTTCCAATGATGGGGCATCCACAGCTTCTCTGGGCAACCTGTGCCAGTGTCTCGCCACCCTCATTGTAAAAAATGTCTTCCTTGTGTTCAATCTAAACCTACCCTCTTTTAGTTTAGAGCTGTTGCCCCTTGTCCTACCACTACAAGCCCTGGTAAAAAGTCTCTCTCAGTCTTTCTTGTTTTACCCCTTTAAGTACTGGAAGGCTGCTATAAGGTTTCCCCAGACCCTTCTCTTCTCCACCCTGAACAGCCCCAACTCTCTCAGCCCTTCCTCACAGGAGAGGTGCTCCAGCCCTTGGATCATTTTTGTGGCCTCCTCTGGACCCGCTCCAGCAGCTCCATGTCTTTCCTGTGCTGAGGTCTCCAGAGCTTGATGCAGGACTCCAGGTGGGGTCTCACCAGAGCAGACCAGAGGGGGAGAATCACCTCCCTCAACCTGCTGGCCTCTCAAGTCAAGTAAGTGGCATAATTTTTGTGACTGAAGTGCTGAATAAGTACATTTTACTTAAGGAAAAACAAGGACAGGTAAGAGAAGAAATTCTTCCGTTGTATGTTAAAGATGCCTTTACTTAATCCACTAGGCAGTGTTGAAAGCCTCTAAAGAAGAAAAAAAGGTTATGCTTTTTTTCTTTAGATGCCTCAAGTAGGCTGTTACACATCCATGTGTGTTGCCAAGTACAGGGCATATAGTATTCAGGGGAAGTTCAACTACTCTGACAACTTCCAGAAAATACAATTGTAACATGTACAGTCCAGCAAAATTTCAGCACTTCTTTTGATGAGCAGTGCTGAAAGGAACTCATGGTGAATGTCTACTCTATTTGCTTCTAACTGAAAGGAAGGAATGGGTAGAGAAGGATGGTGAATTGGATGAAAGTGGCTATTAAGCAATGGCCTGGAAAGCATACTTCAGAAAATCAAACAATTTGTCAAAGTCTGAGGACAGAAGATTTAGTGGTTTCTTACAGATGTGCTGTAAGGGCACAAGTACAAGCTGTTTCTTTGGGAAGAATAGATAACCATAATTGCCACTGCCTAATTACAGGTTATTAATTAGTCTGAAACTGAAGGAGCTGTGCAAAAAGGGGGTACTAGGTCAGCTTTTGAATATGTCTTATAAAAGAATAGTACTCCCATGTAGAGACATTATTAGAAGAACTCTGTGTAAAACAAGACAGAGCTGACAAAGCTGCAGCCAGAAAACATACTGTAAATATATTAGTAGCAAGAGAAATCGTTAAAGAAAGAACTTGTCTGTTTAGGCAGAAAGGCTATAAAGTTACCAAGAGATGTTGCTACAGAGGTTGTAAGCACCGTTTTTACTTTACTGATGAGGATTAACTGAGCAGACAAGCACAAGGGCTAAGATGTCGGAACACAGCCTAGCATACATACACAGCGGCTAAAGCTTGGGGTCCTCTTCTAAATACTCTTATGGCGGATGGAAGGTTTAGTCAAGTGACTAGAATGGGTTGATGCTATTAGGAACCTTATTTGAGAATGAACAGAAGGTAACTGAAATTCTGGAAAACTGAAAAAGGACTAATTTAGTGCCTGTTTCTAAAGGGAACGGGGGGTGGAAGTAGAGAACAGAACTATAGGCCAGGCAGATTAATTCCTGGAAAAATACTGAAACAATTTATAAGCATTTGGAAGAAAGTGAGGCGGTAAGCAACAATCCACATAGGTTTGTCAAAGACAAGTCATTTTGAATCAGTCTGTCTTCCTTCTGTGACAGAGCAAAGTGCCTGCTGGATATGGGAGAAGTAGATTTGATAGATCTTGACTGTAGGAAAGCTTTCAACAGTTTCCTAGTGCTGCTATGAACAGGGTGTAAAAATACTATCTAGTTGAAGCTTTGTACAAAGTAGACATAGAACCAATTTTAGTGTATGATTATGCTTGTTTAATTTCAGCTGCAGAGAAATTCCCAATTTTGTAGTAAACTGTACCAAGTCTGCTAGTAATTAATATTAATGTTTTAATTAGGATCTGTTGTGCAAATTGTATCAGAGATGGAAGCTGTGTTGGAGAACAGGTTTAAAATTGAGGGCTTCTCTTTTTTTACACTGTAAAAGTTAAATGCCAAGTTGGGAAGAATGATCAAATACCTCATGGAAATTATTTGCTAGCTAAGCAGGTCTGAGTAAAAGAATTTTGAAGTTGTAGTTGATTCCAGCTAAACACTAACAGGGAGCGACATCTTGTTGGAAAATATTGCCATTGGCTGTATAAGCAGAGTGGTTATATGCAGCACTGGTCTGACTCAGAAAATACCAAGTAAGGAGTGAAATGAAATATGCCCTGCATAGGGCTTCAGGCTTCAGAAAAGATGTTTGACTAGTTGGAGACAAGCCAAATGCAAGAGCACCAGGAATGAGCAAAGATCTAGAAAACTTCCATGACATGGCCCATGGCTGTGGCAGTCTGTGTCTGTGGTTTTTGTTCATGTACTGAACTCCCTATGCTGCCATTGACTGTGCGTTACAGTAAATCTTGTATATAATAATAATTTATATTTTTCCTTTTCATGTAATCTTCATGAAACTGCATTAAAAAGAGGAGGGGAAAGTCCTTATTCTGAAAAGGTCCTTATTGAGGTTGCAAAATCTGTTACTTAAAAATTAAGAAAGGCTATTTCTTGTGCGCATAAGTGTATTCAGCCTCTGTGTGTGACCAGAGGCTGTCTTTTTAGTTATGCCGTTGCATATAATTTTCTTCATACAGGTTTCTCATCTCATTTACTGCGTGCCATGAATGCACGCAAAACCAGCAAAGGTGTGTGATCATCCTAATCGTATTTGCTATTGCCAGTGTTTGGTTTGGTGCAGTCCAATGTTTTTAAGGTTTGGCTTTTTTTTTAACTCGTGTGGTTGTACTTACATAGGATGCAGTATGGATCACTTCTGTCAGCTTACTGCGAGGCAGTAAAATGAGTTTGTGCAGTTTAATATCCAAATGTTCAAGTTCTCATTGTGTGGTTTTAGTATCAGAAGATACTTAAAGAACTATTGCCTTAATATAGTCAAGGAGGTGGAATTGCTTGTACTTTATTGCTTGTCATGTTTTCCCATGATAGCTGCAGGTATATATTGGTTATCTCAAAGGCCATATTAAAAACAGAGTGTTCACCACTTGCAGAAGATGAATTTAGTGTGGTAGCTTTTGTTCTTCCTATTCACGCCATAAATAATATTTCATTACTGTGGTGTAAGGAAATTCATTTAGTTATATGTTATGCTGATAAAAAGATGATGGTACATGAACTCATGGGTGAGCAAGGTCTTATTCTGCTCTTTCTTCAGATCATGCAACTCCAGTGTAACTGGAAAGAAGTTCTGGTCTGTATTTTGTGTGTAGAAATGGATAACATTTGTAAAAAGCACTTACACTGTGTGCTGAAGGGCAGGGGCCCTATATTTTTGGAAGATGACTTTGCTGAACTACATGTTTTGAACTCTCTGTTTCAGTCCGACTCCCTGCAGAAGAAAGCATTTTCTGTTATCTGGCAAAAGTGAATGATGTCTACTTGCACTATGCCAGTCAGCCCAAAGAATCTTAAAGTACCTACAGAAATGCGGAGAGTATGGGATTTGCAGCTCATCTCTGCTGGATGGCCATCTTTTTTTTTTTTTTTTT
>Ga0065711_1049928_pt1:0-7500 | contig 11062 bp, 4 predicted proteins | sample Hoacrofraction12_FD_59098 | JGI IMG/M metagenome (GOLD analysis project Ga0065711, IMG submission 59098) | Hoatzin crop microbial communities from Cojedes, Venezuela - Epithelial fraction 12 v2 (version 2) | ecosystem: Host-associated > Birds > Digestive system > Esophagus > Crop | place... | reverse complement strand
CCAAAAACCGGTTGGGGAAATTAGTCATCTACAGAAGAAGATGCATGGGTTTATTATATTACTTAAAGAAGCTGCTTTTTTTTTTTTATATTTTGTTTCAAATTTTACCACTACTCTGCTGCAGCAGCTAATTTGTTTCCCCCCCAAAGACTGGCAGCAAAAAAGACTTCCAACATCTCTATTTATTGTATACTGTTTGGGTTTATAATATTTTACAGTACACACTTGTAAATTAAAATGATTAAAAAATTCACATTAGGTCTAAGGGCATAGTGATTTTTTACATTTCCTATGTTTTCAAATGAATTAAAATATAACAGTGCAGTTAACATCAAATCATAATGATAATTTGTTAGTTAAAGGCTATTTCAGTCTATAAAACTTTGATTACTTGGAATTTAGCTGCGGTTTTATGAGTTTTCCCATATGATTGCCCACAAATTTTTATGTTGACTAAATTGTAAATTGTTTAAACTGTTCAAACAAATTACTTAGCAATTAAACCTTCAGCAAAATTGTAATTCATTTTAAATTTAGCACAGAGGTTTGATGCTCTTTATTGAGGAAAATAACTGAGCAAAATAGTGAAATATGTAAATTCTGAATCCTGTGTGAACAGTCCCCCATAGGACAAAACATTCCCAACACTGTGGGTATAGGAAAGCCTTCCAGTAATGTGAATTAATTTTGCAGTAAAGGGTAGCTTGAGGAAATTCCTGCTGCTGAATATCATCCAGATTTTATGATTTCCAAATTTTTTCCCTATAGGGTGTTTTGTGTCTGATTTTTAATGCCTGGAAGTCTTAATATTTAAACATAAAAGCAATCTGCTAGATACATAATTCTTCTGTATACCTGAGTGTGCCAGTAAAATAACTGCAGGTGATGCAGGAATGCAACAGCTGCAACAAAAGGACAGATGGAATGAAATAATTTTATCATTGGTACTTATTGGGGATTGTCAGGATTTTGCTTCTATCTTTCAGTCAACTAATTTCTAGAAACTTTACCAGTACAGTGTACAAAGTGCATCTCGGGGGGGAGTAGTTGGTTTATTTATTTCTTTGTTTTTTCCCCTAAGGCTTTTATTTTTCTGTATACGATACGTCTGAAATTTGTGATTTTAAAAAGACTCCTTGCTATTTTCGTTATGCTTGTGTAGTTGTATAGATTGCTTCATATAGAGCTGCAAGACAAATAAAAGTGTAAACACAGAGCAGATGCATGATTTTTACATAAGAAAACCTTACTCCCACTTATCGTATTTGAACTGCTTGTGTTTGTACACCTGTGGTCACTGGCAGTATCCTTCATAAAATGAAGTCTTATTTTTGTACCATTTTTATAATACATGGCTCACTGCAGGCAAACGAGAGGTATTTCTAGAATTTCAGATCGACGGCCTTATTTTTGTTCGTCGCCATCACACTGTGTAGCGCTGCACACTTAGCGTACTCCAACCAAGGTAGAGACAGAGCCACCAAAAGCCTAATCCTCATGTTGGCTTTCTGAAAATTTCCATACAAGTTTGCCACCAGCAAACCGTCGCTGTCGAAGAGGGTTGTGGAGATGACGTGCTGCTGTAAATAGCCGTCTCGGAACCCTGTGCGGGAAATGGCTACTGTTTGTGATTAAAGCAATGTAGTTGCCCAGTTTCTGACACATTAAGCTAGTTTCTTTCCAGCTGTTAGTTGAAAAAGGAAAATAGTTCTTCTGATTGTGAAGTCACTGTTACTCATTTATAACTACGTTTGACTTCATCACTCATGGGTAAACTCACGTGAAGGAATAATATTTTACTTCTGTAATAAGGGAATCCTATACTCCTTGAATTTTTAAGCACCCTGCAAATAGGCAGATATTCGTATTAAAAAATCTGATGCAGAATCAGTTTCTTAGACCACTGAAATGTTAAGTTGCTTACTTCTTTGTGGACATGTTTGCTTGGCAGTTTCCTGAGGCTTTACCGGTATAGTCAAGAGACAGCATGAGGGCAGAACGCATATTGCTGCTAGCACAAATAGGTTGGTTTATTAATTGTTTTGCTTTCTGGTATATGCGGAGCAAATGCATGTGCACAGAGTTAGCTAAATACCAATTTATACATATCTAAGTGAAAGAAAAGCATTAAAATATTTGCTATCATCTTGAATCTCTAAAATGTCTGATAGTTCATATTTCATAAAGTTGCACATCTGAGAAGTTGGCTTTTGCAAAACAAGCTCTCTGATTATCTGATATCCTCCGGAAGGTTAGGAGAGTTGTTTCCTATATTACTTAGGAAAAAATTTCTTTTTACAATTGAAAATGTCAGCATCAATTTAAAGTAACACTAAGCATGTGCTTGCTTTCTGAATATTATCCTCCTCCACCTCCCCTCCAACCACCCTGCTGAGGATCTGAGTGTGACAGTTTGATTAGATCATCAATCCTTACTGTTAACAGCACTTTTCCTGAACACCTGGGTTGCTAGGTCACATCTGAGTTTAGCTACCGTTGTTTTAGTGACCTAACGTGCATTCACCATAGCAATTTACATTTGGTCCTCAAATTAAAAGTTACCTTAGAACAACAGTTTGCTTTAAAATGACCTTTGTTCTCATGTGAAAGTTATGCTATACGATGTGATAAAAACTATAAATGAAGAAACAGATTTTTGTATTTAGGACGTGGTTACCTACTTTGATAGAGCTCTCGCATAACTGTGTTAATCTGCTGCCTCAAAACTAAAGCTTAATTATAAATGTGTCTCCTACTTAATTCTGTCAGTGCAGAAGAATTCTGCTTAGATTTATATGTCTCAGTTTTGATTAAATTGTACTTCACTAAGTGAAGTAATAAAAATGTGTTGTATACTTACAATGTTTTTATACTTTTTCTTTCCTAAAACCTACTTTTGACTAGTCAGTACAGTCCAATTCCTATTTTTCCCATTTGTATGAAAAATATGAGCAGAGGTAAATACCTAGCAACAATTTCACTGCAAATTGTTGAGCAGCAGACTACAATAGAAGCATGCTGTGAAAAGTAGCCCTGACTGGATTTTTCTGATGCTACAGTAACACTTTGGTTTTGCTCTGAACTTTCCATTGCTATGATGAGGAATATAGGAGATACATAAAGCTATCAGAGCAAAATTCATGAAGCAATTAATTCAAAATTAATTTGTACTTCTCGTCCCATTTTTGAGTGAATGAGTAGAAGTTGAAATAAACACAAATGGGACTAGGCAATACAATAGGGAGAAATAACTTTTAGTAGTATATGTGGAGTAAGAATACTAGTTAATGAAAACATTTTACTTCATGCTTTTCCTCATGTCGGATAAGGGAAATGTTTACTTTCATATATATTCTTAAATCAAATGTGTAAAGCTTCTTCATGTAACCTGTGGTACAGTCATGTTAGGGAAAGAAACACGCTGTCTAGTTGTTGTACGTCTGTGGAAATAGATACCAAATGATTGTTTGAATGAAATTGGTCAGGTGTTGAAAAAGAGATCTGTAGGCAGAGTGTAGAATTTAAAAATAAAAATATTTTCTAGGATTTAGGTCTATAATAGTGGGGAATTTTCCCATCTTCTATTGCAAATACAGATTGAAATTAAGAATGCAATTGTACATTTTTGGGCCTGATCCAATGGCCAATTAAATCAGTGGAAAGTATTATTTGGATCAGGATCATCAATGAAGCATAATTTTGCTAGTTAAGCAAAACTCTAATTAGGCTATATGTTTTTTAACTTATTTTGTATATATGCTACTATTCATCAAGAATGAGTTTACTGTGTCCCCTGAAATATGTGAAGTGCTTGCTTCCGTTAGTCCACATTCAAAACATATGTCATAGTGGCTTCTGAGAATTCGTAAGAAGAATGAAAGAAGAAACATGGATGAACCTATGCACGAATGAAAATTTTGCAGTACACAGTGTAGATTATTTTTAATGCTAATTCACAGCACATGGAAAAAAGTATAAAGGATCTGGTGTATGAAATCAGTATATAGAGAATACTGCTCAGTCTTCTACCAGAGTGACATAATATAGGGTCAAAAGTATGTTTACAGAAAAAGTCACCATAAAACAGGTAACAGAAGAGAGCGATTCATTCAAACAGCACTTCATCAGTGATATTATGCAAATAGAAAATACCAGACCTTGATGAAAGCATGCGTGATAAAGTCCTTGAAATTGTTTGAAAGAGAAATAATTTGTAGGATCTGAGTAATGTGATACTGATTTTTATATGTGTTTGTTTATGTGTTTATGATAGTTATGAAACAGTACAGTTATAAACATCTGAATCCATGTAATCAGAAATTTATGGAAGCTGAAACTTTCTGGGGACAGCTTTTGCATGCTTCACGTCTATTCACAACTTGCTTCTATATTTTTTTTAATTTGAGAAGGTTAATTCAGCCATTTTTTGAGTTTGAAGTGAAGTGTACAAGAAGATATTTTTTCTGCTGTGGTTGGTTTGTTTGTCTTTTTTTTTTTTTTACTACTTTGCTTCCTTAGTTTTGTTTTTTTCCATACTCAGGGCTAAAATTGCTGAAGTTTGAAATTTGGCCGTAATCATCACTGACTACTGATGGTCACTCTTTTTGTGTGTGTGTGCATGTTGCTTTGAATTATGAGATTACCAGTATATTTCCCATTGTTTATGGAGACTTAGTAAGTGAGCAATGTTCTTTTGGTTTACAGTTGTTCTCTTACACGTGGTTATGTTGGCATGAATTCTGTTCCTGTTGAAACAAATGGGATTTTTACCTTTAAGGCCAAAGAGTGCAAGTTTCCATTTTCATTCACTATGTAAAGGTAGGTAAGTGTGCTGTTGGGTAGAAAAGTATAGTAACCACTTACTGACTGAGAGGACATACACATCAGCTAGAAAAGCGGGATGGATCTACAGACTAACTCTTGGTATATCATGATGCTTCAGTAAAAGTCTGCATCTCTGGCAGACTGACTCGGGGAGAGGCAAACTTGTAGAAATTTAATTTATATACTACTGTATCTTTACTGAAAACATGTATTTACTGATAGCAGTATATCTAATGCAAGTTAGCAATCTGCAACAGCCAAGTTAAGGCATTAGGGAGTTTTCATGAAGATGAAGCTAGGTGTAGTCAGCCACTTGTGTCCCTTCCCATGGGCTGCCATCACCTGAACTCAAGGAAGTGAGAACTGCATTTTCTTGATTGCTATTGACAACAAGATTGCAGGAAGTATCTTCTGCTTGTTATATCAGACAAAACCACACATTTTTGATTGTGTGGGCAGGAGCCAATAAGAGAGAGAAGTCCTCTTGCATGGAGAATAAAATGCGGTGAGAAGAACATATAGTGTTGGCCAACATGTTGCAAACTAACGTAGAGCTAGAATGTTTTCTATGTTCCTCTCTTCTTATGAAGAAGCATTTCTTCCCCTGGCCAGACTTCACTGCTCTTCAGATTTGCCCCGTGGATGGCGAGCTGTCCTGGGAGTACGCGCAGAAAGGAGTTTGGATTCTGCTGCCATTGTGTTTTCATCTCCAGTGGTAGTCAGCTGAGTGGCAAGGGCAGTAATATAACTTTTTTGTGTTTGATTTTCTTTCCACCTATGAAGTGAATGTAGTAAAACTTACTTCAGAGGGGCTGCTGATAGCTTGTGAAGCATTGTAAATACAATGATGATTTTTTTTCTTTTATTGGGATGATGAGATAAAACTGTTGTGGCTGTCACAGTTGCCTTGTGATGGCAAGCAGTGGGAAAACAGAGGAATTGTCTTAGCAGCAGAGCAAGATCAGCCGATGAATACTACATTTGCTGAGGGAAGCTTGCAACTGGGTAAGTTAGGAAACTGTATCTAAATCTCTGAACTTTTCAGCCAGTCAGGAGTCACATTTTAGGCTTAACTCCCTTAAAGGAAAAGATGTGCATTCAAAGTTGCTGAAATTAGGGGGCTCAAAAGATGGAAATGGTACCTTTGAACATCAGTGTGACATCATCCAAGAAGAAATACCTATTATTTATAATGGTGGGCTGCCTCAATAAAGTGAATGTACTATTATGTACTACCTAATTTGTTGTGCAGCAGGGTTGAGTGAATAGGAATTTGCAATGGGAAGTCATGAGCTACCTCTTGGAGAAAACCATCCAGTTAAAACAGTTGGTCATCATATTGAAAGAAAGAAATTTGGTGGGCTTTTGAAGTGCTCATCTGAAGGACAGGAATGCTGGGGGAGAGAAAGTGAAGATCATACGTCTTTCTCCAAACAGGACTTCTGATCAAGCCAGAGACAGAAGCTGGTCCGAGTGTGATAGAAGTGTTAGGATCTGGAGAGACTCACTGAGCAATTGCCAGCGAAAGGGAATTTCCTGTGAAGGGTGCAGAGGCTTCCTTTTTTCCTTTATTTCTCTGTAACTAAGCCAAAAACAGAGCTGTATAGGGAGTCAATACAGCAGACTCTAGTTTTATTTCCAGGTTAGATTCAACTCTGCCCTGACTGCAGTTCTTTTGATTTGTGTTCCACATAACTGCAATGAATGGTCCTGGCTCAATTCTGCTTTGAGTGAAAGCTTTTTGTGAAGGCTCAACCTTGGCAGAGTTCAGACTAAGGACCCAACCAGCTGGTACTGTATATATCAAAGGTTTTATCTTCCATTTGGGCTTGACTTAATTCTCTAGTTTAGCTGTTGAGAAGTGTAAATCAGATATCTGATGCAAAATATTTTGTTTATTTCATTCTGGTTTGCTCTGTTTTTAATTAGTCTTGTTGTCCGTGACTGATTTTTACACAGGCAGTTTTAACAAATGCTGTAACCTCTGTGGTGTACATCTTTTTTGCTTTGTTAGTGGGCATGAGTAGGCTGCTCTAGGCAAACACAGAAGAGAGAAGCCAATGGACTGAACAAGAGACTAAAGTTGGTACTGATGTGTGTCAGAGGAGAATGATATATGTCCTAAGAGCGTGGGATTTAAAAGAAGAATATGGGGCGTTGTTCACAAAGGACAAAGCCATGCAAATGACTCATTTTTTTTTTTTTCTTCTTCCTTATTCCTGTAATATTCTGACCCTCTGTGAAAGAAGCTCTAGGGGAGCAGAATGAACCTTGAACTGTAATGAAGAAACTACATTTTGCAGTAGAATCTTTTGAAGATAAATTCCAGTATAGTAACAAATCTGTATTATTTAAGGCAAATTAAAGATAGAATCGTAGAATCATAGAAGGTTTTGGGTTGGAAGGGACCCCTAGAGGTCATCTAGTCCAACCCCCCTGCAGCGAGCAGGAACACCACTAACTAGATCAGGTTGCTCAGAGCCCTGTCCAACCTGGTCTTGAATGTTTCCAGGGATGGGGCCTCCACTACCTCTCTGGGCAACCCATTCCAGTGTTTCACCACCCTCATTGTAAAGAATTTGTTCCTTATATCCAGCCTAAACCTACCCTGTTTTAGTTTAAAACCATTACCCCTCGTCCTGTCACTGCTGTCTCTACTAAAAAGATTGTCCCCAT
>Ga0065711_1049925_pt1 | contig 11062 bp, 9 predicted proteins | sample Hoacrofraction12_FD_59098 | JGI IMG/M metagenome (GOLD analysis project Ga0065711, IMG submission 59098) | Hoatzin crop microbial communities from Cojedes, Venezuela - Epithelial fraction 12 v2 (version 2) | ecosystem: Host-associated > Birds > Digestive system > Esophagus > Crop | place... | reverse complement strand
GGAAATACTAAAAAATAACCTTCCTCATAAATATTTATTTCACTGTTCCTTTTGGTGCCTCCATTGAATACTTTTACAATATCAATATATATCAAATTAATATCTGGTGTTTAGATTGTATATATATAAATAAATATTAAGTTATTATAAATATAATATATAATATATAATAATAATATTATAAATATTAAGTTATTATGATGAGCTCATGGGTGATGCTGTCTGTTCCTGATGTGCAAGGTAAAGGCATTCTTGTTATTGCTGCTAACCTGATGCTACCCTGTCTTTGGGTAGCTTTGTCATTCTTCATCTGCAAAGGAAAAAAATGTATCTGCTTTCTTAAATCTTTGCTGGCATAGCAAATGTCTTTGGAGATTTTTCCACTGCAAAAATGGAGAAAACCTTTCCAGAGGTTCACCATAGCCTACCTATTGCCCTTGCACGCAGTACTGCAGGTATTCCCTGTGTGGGGATTTGTCTCTCCCTTTCTTCGAAAAGCAAGCAGGGAAATCCTAATGCATAATGAACTTTCTTGGTTTCAGGTGAAAGCGCACATGTAAGACTCATTATATAATAGGACTTGAAAAGTGGAGTTTTGCAAAAAATATAACTTGTCTATCTGCTTTCAACGGAAAAAGAAAAGTTGTCTTTTAACTTATATATTGACCTTTATTTCCTTTTATGTTTACCTTTACTTACGTTGACTTGTGTCTCTGTCTGCTACTAGCACTTTTGATAGCAGTATGAGTCTTTCAGAGCCAAGCATTAGTAACGGACAATCACGTTCCTGAAGAAGTAGAAAAGCTCAACTGTTGAGCAGTGGTTTTAGTAATTTTAGTTCATTAAAATTGGGCTGCCATATCTTTTCTGTTATATTCTGTGGCATGGTTCAGTCTCCCTTTGAGTGGGGAAACCAGATCAACAGAGGAAAAACTTCAGGAGAGCTTGCTAATAAGCTGTGAGATAAGGAGGTTGCTATTGTTTTTGTCACCCCGTTGATGCAGATGAGTTCATGTAGCAATGCTTCCATTTTAGGAATGCAAACTCAAACAATGATGTTTCTTCAGGTTTGAAAGAAAGTGTTATTCTGCTCTTGTTCCAGGACTGAGGCTTAGTCTTAGGCCGAGGCTATGAATTTGTTCGTGACTTTGACCTGCTTTCAGCCCCAGTTCAGTCAGAGTTGAACTGATGATGGCATGCAGACTGTACCTTTTTGTTTTGGCTAACAATCTGAATTAGAGTTTTATAATGCAATGAGAAGTAGGTTATATTTGAAGCCTTCGACAAATATTTACTAAATGTTTGCCATTTGTGTGGGTAGAAAGGCCTTAGAAGAAACCACTGAGATGAGAACAAAAGTCGTAGTGCACAAAACTGAATGACGACTAAGCAGAACTATTTTAGTAGACCAATCTGTGCATTGGTTTGAAGGGAAAAATCTGAAGACGGTCATCCAGTCCTATTAACAGTCCTAATACAATAAATATTCTCCTACTCTTTCTTACATAAAACTTCCTGAAACTGATAGGAGTCACACAAACCAAAACTTTTCCAAGTTTACATCAGGACCAACTGGACAGATGTCTTTGGGACGGATTGCTGTTTGCTGATGAGACGCTAGGGATAAACACAGCTCCAGCAGCTATTTCTGACCAAACAGGAAACAGCCAAAGCCAGACCGGCTCCCTGCTTTGTTCTTCTGCAAAGTGTCACCTTTACTGAGGATAAAAGTGAGTCAGATCTCGAAACTGCTTTTTTTTCTGTTAAAACAGAAATGCAAGTTTGCATAAAAAATAAAAATACATACATGCACACACATACTATCTTTCAACATGTTTGAAGCTCTATTTTCAGAAGCCTATTTCAAGTAAACCTAATGCAAAATGTTGCAAAATAATCCTGTAAAGCATAGTTGTTTACTAATAACAAATATTCTAGGCAATGCTGTTTGAAGTGCTGCTTTACAGTCATCTGCTGAATTGAAAAATCCGTTACAAGCAACATTTTTACATTTCAAGGTAACAGTTGAATTATCTCAAGTTGGTATCCCACACTCAAAATTCTACATTACACTGGTACAGGGAATACTTATTTTAAGCACATCCAGTAAAATACATATTTTAAATTATATTTTACAGTTCAGCGGTTTCTCTAACCTGAAGATCCCAAAGTGCTTCTTAGATGGAGGTGAAGTTAGCTTAAGAATAGTCCTATGAGCACAATTATTTCCATTTTACATACAGAGAAAATGAGCAATGAAAGCCGATGGTTTGTTCAAGGTTGCACACGGGTGCTGGCAGCAAGAATAGAACCTGCACTTGTCTCCCACTTCTGTACTTTAACTATAAAGCCACTCTTAGGCTTTCCACATCTTCCTGTGATTGAGAAACTTTCATTATGTCACTGGAGATTCAGGATTTCCGAGCTAATTAATGCTCTGGCACTTTTCAGACCCTCAGATGCTCTTTACCTCTGATGGTTCTGTAAGAGTCGATGACTTGCAGTGATGTCTCTCTGAAGAGACAACAAAGGAAGGCAAATAAAGGATGTGGATTCACTAACCTTGTCTGACAAAGGTAGGGGCTGTACTTGGAAACATTTGCTTAGGTTTTATAGGCTTCTTATTCTTTTCAAACAGAGGGTGTGAAAGCCTCTAAGAGGGACCCTGTCATGTTAAAATCTGATAACTTAGAAATTTTTTCTTATCACAGTTCTCTGCACTACTCTTCCACTGATTACAGTAAATCACCTGAATTCTTTTAAAATGCCTTTTTAAATTGCCTTTTTTTTAAAATGCCTTTTTGATGAGATAAAATTAAAAAACACGATTGCTATGTAAGCCACAAGGAATCCAGTATTACAAATACTCTGCCAGCTGTACTACTAAATAATTAGGGAGGGACATAAGCTACTACTCTCTGATCTGGACCAATACCTCCCAGAAGTTTGGGTCAAGAAGTTTTGGTTCAAGCTTGTAACACCACTGGTTACAACCCACTGTATGTAGAGTTAACTGGTTCCACTTTTCTGCTAGTAAGAAGATTAATTGCAAAGACAATAAAGAGGGTAAGCTATTAAGAGTGATAAATTTTGGAGAGGTCATTTTTTCTGTCCAATTAACAGCACATGGCATGTCAGTAGTGTTTGGACATCAAGAGGCAGTACGTTGTAAACAACCAGGAGGACTTACAAACATTCGTCATTAAATTGTAATGTCATTTGAATTTTCACTGTTACTCTTGGTCTCTCTCCACATGGCAAAGTTTTGTTTTTTGTTTGTTTTACTTTAGTATTTTGATTTGTTCTAATACCGCAGAAGTGGGTCATCATTAATGAATATGTATATACCCAACACAGGTAATTTACCATGTTAGAAACAAAATATATAAAACATGATTTCTTTCTAAAACTACTTTGTTTTTTAACTTGTAGTGCAGAATAGGAAGGCAATTTTTAGAAATATGATGTTTTGTCAACCTAGGCCTCTAAATATGACTTTAAAACTATCAGTATATGTACACCATTCAATCCATTCAGTTTCTGCAATGGTTAAAAAATAGATATCTAATTTGCTCTTTAGAAGTCTATGAGCAAGTCAGTGTGAGGAACACAGGGATAAAGGAACTTTACAGTGTTAATAGGGCTTAATATATAAAGTATTAAGCACCGCTGTAGCACTCGTAAAACAACACGGCTAATGCTTAAACTTGTTTGACACTGGAGCCTTTCCACTACTTATATTCCAGCATATTTACAAATTGAGAAGAGGCTTGTTGAATCTTGTTCCATGAGAGACTTCTGAAGTATTCAGCCTGGTAGTTTTCAATTACTTCATCTTGGCTGAGATTCAAAGCAGGCCAGCACAAGGGGAGGAAGGCATTCGGCTTGACCAGCTGAAACACAAGAGGACAGCACATACTCTTAAAGGGGAAGAGCCCAAAGACTGGGCTCTTCCTGACATACATTGTTAACTATTAATGGCGATTCATTATTTTGTGGATTTGTCACAATTGGCTCGTAGGACAGGGTGTCTACATGCTTTACTAATTATCCCTAACCTGCTTGGAGGCACGTTTGTGAATGGCAGTCATTTATTGCCAATTTACATACTTGGGGGAGGAGGCTGGAGAGAGATTCAGAAATATAAAACCACATTTGAGTTAATGCATTAATGTTTCCCTCAGGATCACCCTGTGCTATGACTTGACACGTCCGTCTCTGTCCTAAATAAACCTAACCTCTTGCAGCTTTCACAAGTGACAGGAAAGCTGAACAATTTCCTCAAGATTACTTGAATTCCTTGGAATAGCCTCAGTCATTGTGTTGAATTTTAGGATGTTTTTAAAGAATGAAATGAGATGTTTATGATAAAGTCGTGATTTACTTATTTGATATGAAATTTCAGTGGGGTTTTCTTTGCATAACCCACTTTGCATTGTGTCAGGAAGCATTTTCCTAACAATCCGTAAGTGAACATAAATCTCCTGTTTGAATATATATGAGTTTATTATACTCTTTGCCTTGAGGTTTGAAGTGACTTGTTTTCACATGGTGAGAGGGTGGGCAAAGCTCCGAGTGTAGGTGTGAGGGCAGTAATGTTAGCCACTCATACCTAATCTGAGATGTCATGCCTGACTGTACTGTGCCATCACGACTGAGGTGTCTGTGCTTTGTCATCATTAAGTGGGTGGCTGCTGTGGCAAGATGCTTCTGTTCAATGAATCAGTTGTAAAATGAATGTTAGATTTCTGCAGCGGGAAGTATCGTGCCTCCTTCTGTCACCTCCCACCCCCAAACCTTTTCTTCCTCTGCTCCGCTGTCATTCTGCAACTTGCTTTATGAAAATCAAAGGCTTTAACTGTAAAACTACCACTTAACTGAAAACACAGAGGATATATTCAGTGCTCAGCTCCTAGAGATCACTTTATTTGGCATTCCTCTTTTCTTTTTTCTTACTAAGCAAACGTTAATATTAAAACGCGTGCCGCCTTGTTAAAGAGCCAAGTGTCAGCATCATAGTGAGCTTTAAGTTAGTTGTTTGGAAACTTTACATTTCTTCAGAATTTCTTTTATACAGGGCTGGATTCTCCAGTTGTCAGGCAAAGTAGCCCTGACACGGACAGCGGCGAGTTCTTCCTGCAGGACAGAGTTCTCCAGCAGCAGCCCGGTGCCCCTTCCCGGAGCCAGCTGTGGGACAGAGAAGGATTCTACTTCTGTTGATTGAGGCTCCTGAGGACCTCGCGTTAGCTCCTTGCAGCTATTATTTAGGATGAAGCAGCTCCAAAATATCAACCACTGAGCTCCTTACAACTGCTCTTCTCAAATGTACTGCAGCCTAGAAGTGATTTCAGCATGACCGGAGAAAATTTTCACTCTGTCTTTTATTCTCTTTCTGAGGGCAAAGTGAACAGGGTGCTCTGTAGGCACAGGTACTGTAACGGTCCTGGTAGCTGTATGGGGAAGTCTTTAGTATGCCTTTAGCTAATAAAGGCGATTCGTTACTTTTTCAGAGCGGTTCCTAGATTAATCTGGGCAGAGCGTGGTACAGGACTGCCGCCCCCACCCCACTGAGGAAGCGGTAACTGGCCTCGTTCACCAGGCACGGAAGAGGCCATGTCCTGCTACGTAGGGCTGTGCCATAGGTGTTACCAGCATGTTTGCAGGCACACAGGTGCCGCAGAGGAGTTCTGTACTGTAGGGAGATTTTGCAGTCCTGATTAGAAGTGGAATAAGCACATAAAAGCCAAAACAAAAGCAACGCAACGCTGGGTTGGAGTGAAGCCTGGCGGGGTGAGGCCCGTGCAGGGTGTGCTGCTGCTGAAGAGCTTCCCAAGGAAGTTCAGAGCATTTCTGCAGGGTGTGATTGCTTCAGATGTTGCTTGGTATTGATCAGTTTGGAAATTCTCTCTTCCCCTTGCCACATAAACCTGTGGGAAGAGGGAGTCTTTCTAGCATGAGTAGCTTTGCGTGCTGTTCAGTCGGGTCACAGGTTGTGAGACCAAGTTTTGTTTGCACTTACAACTGCTCACCTCACTACAGTTGCCTACAAATAAATGACGGTCTGCTTTAGCTGTGATTTCTAAGTATCTGCTGTACTACCACCTGGGGGTTATTTATCCCATTTATTCAGAAGTGGCTTCTTTTTCAAAAGAGGAGGAGGTGAAGAACTACAGCTTCCTATGTAGTAGTAAATGCATGCTGCGTATGCATGACAATATAGGTCTCCGAGGTTTAGTGGGTCTGGAATTATGCCATTTGTTTCACACTAATTCAAGTGTGTGTGTCTACAGGTGTGCAGTGCAAAACGTAGGATAAATGGAGATCATAAAATAAGGGTACTGTATAACCTATCTTATAATTAGGCAGTCACTTGCACACCACCTGAAAATGTATGTTTTGTGAAGAAAAGCTGATCTTTTCTGTACGTATGTGTATACATATTAGTCTAATGCGATTTATTTCTGCTAAGCCAGTCTGAGACCACATGTAGTCTTTTACAGCTTTTCAGAATCTTTCCTATATGTCCCTTGTGTTTGTGAAAGACAGCACATACTCTTCAGTGCTTCTTAAATTGTGAGTCCAGAGTAACATATGTTAGACTTAAAGCTGCTTCTATATGAGAACAAGACATCTCAAAGAGTGTTGTATCTAAAACATGATTAAACTTAATTTTCTTATGCACTGGACTCTAGAAAAAGGTCTATATATTGTGCAATTTCAAGAGAGCTGCTGAGATGAGGCTGAACTTGGTTATGATTTGAAACAACCTGGGATGGTACTGGAAAGAACAGGTTTGTCTCTGTACCTGGCAGAGACATTCAATGCAATATATAGGTTGGTGTAACATGGCCATTAGTGTAATTTGTCATTACATTACATTTATTACTGTGGTGTACATGAGATCTCACTGTAAATGTTTTCAAGAAAGGGAATTAATATATTTTTGTTATCTGACGCTTAGTTTCACCAGCAAAGGCAAATGGGTCTGTGCAATTGACTTTGGGGCCAGACATTTATATGACGCTTCTGTCAGTTTGAAATTAAAAAATTGTTTCAAGAAGTCCTTTATTTTCATTGCTGTGTTTACAGTATGGCTGAGATGTATTGAGCTATGCAAGCAGGTAGGAAAAAAGATGAGGGACTTAATCTGGTATTTCTACAATATAATTGTTAAGAGAGAAAACACTTTTGCTGTGTGCCTGATCTCTGCAAACCACTGAGGCATCCACTCATAGAATTGGGGAGGGGGAACAAACCAAGGGAGGGAAAAAAAAAACCACTGCCAAACCCAACCCCCAAATGCATTTTTCTCTCTATCTGTACGCTTCAGTGCATAACAAGTAGTGTATGCTTTTTAGGCATGATTCACAAGGCAGATTCATGTGCAAGTGACTCTAGGTACAGCAGTGGGGGTGGATCTGGAGCATGTAAGGCCAGTGTGGAATATATGCAGAATGTGGGAAAACATCTTCCCCCAGCTCCCCAGTAAGCAATGTCAAATCAGAAGGTTTACACTGCAGTTTTATTGTTAACACAAGAAGAGCCCTGGGTCAAATGAAAGGTCCCTTTAATCTTGTATTCTTTCTACAACAGCAGTTAGTATCTGATACTTAAGGAAAGAGGGTAACAATGAGGAAAAATAGACACAAACCTGCAAACAGTAGTCTGGAGTTTTCTTGAGTAGAGGTAGTATTTGAACCATCATGGTCAGAGCAGCTGGTAGAGTTACTCTGTGACTTTGTCTTTGAACCTGTGTACGCGTTACCTCTACAACAGTCTGTGATAATGAGTCCGCACAATTAATTGTGTACTGGGTGGAAAAAGTACTTCTCGCTGTTCTTTTTCAGCTTCCTACGTAGCCAGTGGGTATACTATCAAATTACTGGGATGTGAGAAAAAACGTTATTCATAGGCAGTTTCTCTGTTTTATAGCCCTCCATCTTATCCACTCATTGTTATCACTTTTTCAGTCTGAAAAATCCTAATTCTCTCTGTGTAAGTTTATTCTAAACCTTTAAGCAGCACTGTTGCCATTCTTGTTACCTTTTCTGTACATAGGAAAAAAAAAAATCACAAAAAACAACCCACAAACAAAAGCAAGCCGTAAAAATAAAAGGAATTATTTGGAAGAAGAATTCATTAGAGAGATTAACTCAAAGCAGACCAACTCCACAACCGAAAAATGGCAAAAGTAAAAGCATGAGAAAATAGGTGCCGTCAGGTGGTTGCTTTCAGGTGACTGGTCAGAAGCGTTAGACATATTGTAGTGGTTTTTTTTCTTGGCTAATAGAAAATAAAAACCAGAAAGACTGGTGAAAGTCAGAATGGAAGCTGTTATCAACCTGTGATATGAATGTTTTGCTTGTTTCGTTCTCGTGCATTTATATTTATTTCAAACGGGTTGATTGTAGAAGCTGATAAATGGTCTGCTGTCAGTTGTAGTCCATTGTGTTTGTCATCAGTGCAAGTTCATTGTAGTCAGTGATGAAATTTCACCTGCTGTGTGAGAGAAAATAAAATGCACTGTTGTGGTTGTAATTAGGGTTGAAAATCAATAGTAAAAGATGTAAAAATGAGAAAGATGGTAAAAGAGAAAATGAAGAGAAAACTGTGAAAATGGAATTAACTGGAGACAAATAAGAACAGTGAATGCAGAGAAATATCGGAGGAAATGGAACATTAATCCAAGATGATACAACTCCTTTTTGTGAGAGGCTTCATTCTGAGTATAAGAAATAATGTCTTTTCTAGTCAAAATCTCTCTTCCTGTGGTGGTATGTGCGTGTATGTAAACAGAAAATGGAGCTGCTAATGGTACCTTGAAGATCCTCACATTTTTTCTGCTTCAATCCCTTGGTGGCCGCCATCCTGGAAAATGAAGGACTTGGATGAAACTCACTTTAGAATTCAGGAGGGGATGTCCCTGAATTAGTGAGAGCAGCATGTCATAGAGTTCACAAAGAATGCTGCACCTATTTTTTTTTTTTTATTTGCCTTAAAACTATTCAATTTATAGCCTTTGAGACAAAATACCTGGGGGTTTGGATATGACCAGATGGCTGAGCACTGAGTAGTCTTCTTCTAAGTCACTCTTAAAAAGCACCTGTACTAAAAGGGTGGAAAATTGAAAATTCTTGTTGGCTCCGCAGGGGATGACTTGTGTTTGGTTTTGATGGAGTGGAATATCTTTGACTATTGCTGATTATGAAAGGGCTTATTACTGGCTAGGGAGTAGAAGAGCAAAGCATTTCATTCTCTGCTTTTCTTAGCTTTCACCTCGAGAGCATCAGCCTAGGAAATAGTGTGTCAGAATGTCAAAGAAATGCTCAGGCAGTTTGTTCTTTTTGTTTTATTGTTCTCTAAATATCAAAAACCTTGGTCATAGAAAAGACAGTCTTTCTCTTTAATAAGACTATTTCCAGTACAAAGCTAGTACAATATGACAGGCAAATACAGTAACTTAATTAAAGCATCTTCTGTGTAACACACAAATGTGTGAAATGTTTTCTCCTAAATAAATAGCCTTCAGTAAGGTAAGTGTATTGTGCTTAGTTATTAGACCGCATTCCCATATCACTTTGAAACTACATCTGCTATATTTTAAATAGTAACCAACAATCTATGACAAGATGGCAGAATGGTTTAATATCATGCCCTTTATCTGCCCAGGGAGCATGAAAGAAAAATGAAGCAAATGGCTAGCATAAGAAGGGTAAAGCGTATTAGTCTACCAATGCAAGCAATTCTGCTCCTGTTTGGCACATCAGAGGTATAATATAAAGATAAAAATGAATCCTTGCACAGTGAATTGGATATTTTCTAGAAGCTCTTGTTCAAAGTTCTCTCTGATGTTGTTAGTTAAGGAAGATTTACTTTTGCGTAAGTCATCAGACATCAGTTTCCTAATGCACAAATCCACAAGAAAGTAACATCTCACGGGTATTCATGAAATGTTTTTGAAGGGACAATAAATCTGTCCAACAGCTGACTTTGTAGAGCTTTGTTATATGTCATATTAAGCAAAGGTATTCAACAAACAAAAAGACTTCAAGTGTTTTTTATAAAACTGTCCAAAGACTAGCTGATGTCTGCCACTGCCAGTGCTTGTAAGGGGCGTAACAGAACAAAAAAGGAGGCAGACAGCTGTTTAGAGCCCAGTTCAGCAAACATTACCCACAAAGGGCAGTGTTTGCTTTTACATCTGGGCATACAGGCTTCTTGAGTCAGAGAATTCAGTTGAACTGCTCTTAGAAGCAAATAACATCCGGTGGGACTCCCTACTCCTGCAGGCACGGCAATAATTACTATGCAGAATTAACAAGGTGTGGTTAGAGTAGTATTCAGCTTTCTCGTACTTGTTCATGGAAAGTTTGTGGGCTTCTCTGGTTTGCATATCTAAAAAACTCCTGTAGTTACAGAATAGTAACAACTTCAAATCCAAAGCTTCTGTTGACTTCGGTGAGGCTGTGAGTTCCAGTATCTTCTGAGTCAGTCGGTCCCTTGTGCATCTGTGCACAGCCCTTGCTGCCAGACAAGGTTAAATTGAATTCTCAAGCTGAGTATTCAGTGGTCTACAGCACTGCAAAAGTATAGATCTGAGCCTATTCTCAAGTCCCAGCTTGTTCATCGTTGGTGTTGTTTATGCACAAGCCTAGGCTAAAATGTGGATTTAGGCAAAGCTCCAGAGCACGCCCAAGGGCAACAGCGCAGCCATGCTCAGCTCCCTGGCAGAGGACGGAGCTCGTTAGTGCTGGCGGGATGGACTGGGTACAGCGGAGGCAACGTGTGCTACCTACAGCCCTGTCCCACCGCATGCAGCCTGCTGTCGGGTATTCTGAAGGACAGGGAAGATGGGCTACAAATGACCTATTAGCCAGTGACTTGGGTGGAAGATGTGCATGCCACAAGTCCCGTCATGCTAAACTCTAACTTTTCACCTTTTAGTGGAGATATGGCAGATGAAGACTGAAGCTCCAAGCCTCTCGCTGCACTGCAGGTTCCACAGCCTGGTCCTCCACTTATTACATGCACCTTTTTTTTTTTTTTTTTTTTTTTTTTTTTT